>PVBE012905636.1_pt1 | contig 27789 bp, 21 predicted proteins | sample 1631181 | NCBI WGS metagenome assembly PVBE01 (sample SAMN08397723, study PRJNA350692) | Marine metagenome, whole genome shotgun sequencing project. | isolation source: water | place: Pacific Ocean | collected 2012-04
CAAGGACGGCGTCACCGTCGCCAAGGAGATCGAGCTCGAGGATCGTTTCGAGAACATGGGCGCGCAGATGGTGCGCGAGGTCGCGTCCAAGACCTCGGACGAAGCCGGTGACGGCACCACGACCGCAACCGTGCTCGCCCATTCCATCGCCTTCGAAGGCGCCAAAGCGGTGGCGGCCGGCATGAACCCCATGGATGTGAGACGAGGGATCGACCGCGCCGTCGAAGCCGTGCTCGCCGAGCTCCACAAGCGTTCGCGCGCGGTGGCGGGCATGGGCGAAATTACCCAAATCGGCACCATCTCGGCCAACGGCGAGCGCCAGATCGGCGAGATGATCGCCGAGGCCATGGAGAAAGTCGGCAACGAGGGCGTGATCACGGTCGAAGAGTCCCAAAGCCTCACAAGTGAACTCGAAGTGGTCGAAGGCATGCAGTTCGACCGCGGCTACGTCTCGCCCTACTTCGTCACCAACGCCAAGAAGATGATCTGCGAGCTCGAGAACGCGCATGTGCTGGTGCACGAGAAGAAGCTATCGAACCTGCAACCGCTCTTGCCGCTTCTTGAAGCCGTCGCCCGATCCAGCCGTCCGCTGATCATCGTGGCCGAGGACATCGAGGGCGAGGCCCTGGCGACGCTGGTGGTGAACAAGCTGCGCGGCGGCCTCAAGGTGGCGGCGGTCAAGTCGCCGGCGTTCGGCGATCGGCGTCGGGCCATACTCGAAGATATCGCCATCCTCACGGGCGCCCAGATGATCAGCGACGACTTCGGCGTCAAGCTCGAAAACGTGACACTCGATATGCTGGGATCCGTGAAAAAGGCCATCGTGACCAAGGACGAGGCCACCCTGGTCGAAGGCGCTGGTGACAAGGGCGCCATCGCCGACCGTTGCAATCAGATCCGCGCGCAGATCGACGAAACTACGTCGGACTACGACTCCGAGAAGTTGCAGGAGCGCTTGGCGAAGCTCGCCGGCGGCGTGGCAGTGATCCGGGTCGGCGGCGCCAGCGAGATGGAGGTCAAGGAACGCAGAGACCGGGTCGATGACGCCCTGCACTCGACCCGGGCCGCGGTTGAAGAAGGCATCCTTCCGGGCGGCGGCGTCGCGTTGCTGTACGCGGCCAAGACACTCGACAAGCTGGTGGTCGATAACGACGATCAGAAAGTCGGTGTCAACGTCATTCGCAGGGCGCTCCAGGCGCCGCTGCGCCAGATCGCCGAGAACGCCGGCGTCGACGGCGCGGTGGTGGCCGGTAAGCTTCTCGAAAAGGGCGTGTTTATGCACGGCTTCGACGCCGAGACCCTGGAATACCGCGACCTGATCAAGGCTGGCGTGATCGATCCGACCAAGGTCGTGCGCACCGCGCTTCAGGACGCCGCCTCGGTGGCCGGACTGATCGTGACGACCGAGGCAAGCATCGCCGAAATCCCGGAACTGAAGGACCCGCCCCCGCCCCCGCCGCCGGGAGGTCCAGGCGACATGATGATGTAACGCGTCGGCACGCGCGGTCGACGCGGGCGCCCGTGCGGATCAGCCCCGCCAATCGGCGCCCAAGTGTTTTCGTCGGAAACGGCGATTCGGAAGGTCGTGAAAATCCCCTCGCCCCCCACGGCGGCAACGCCGCTGTTACGGTGGACGGGTCGGCTCGACGACCTTTTTCCCGGTAGGAATACGGCCAAATCGGCCCTTGAGGCTGCTCAGCAGGCCAATCTGAGGTTCACCTTCCGGCCACACCATTCGGCGCGTGGCTGGGAACTTTTGTATGGTTGTGCGCCGTTCGTCGGCAAATCACTGCAAAAGAGAATCCAGCGATAGGCGGGTGCCGGGTCTTCCCAATCCCGCATTTCTCTCTCTGGGCTTCCCCTAGTCCGCATTTCTCATTGTAGACATCGAAGAAAGCTGCAACTTCCGAAGAAGCGCAGGACTGTTCCGCGCGCTTAACGATGCGGCGCTTACGCCGTCGCGAAGCGCGCCCGCGCGGCGCGCTCGATGGCGGCGGCGGTCAGACGATCGATTCCCACCTGATGGCGGATCATCTCGAGCAGGCGTAGCTCCTCTTGGTGGACGTCGCCGTCCGCCGCGGCCACGTCGCACGCCACCGCATAGGCCGTTTCCTTCAGGCGTGCGGGCAACGCCTCCTTAATCATGGTGAGAGCGTTCTCCAGGCCGTCTTCATCGTCGAGGAGCACAGCACACGCCTCGGCCGTGGCCGGCAGCAGGTCCTTCTCGTAGTCCGCGAACACCGGCAGCAGCCGGGTGAGCTCGCCGATGACGTGAAGCTCGGCGTCCGTCATCTCGCCGTCGGCGGCCGAGACGATGACCATCACGTAGATCAGGGCGGTGTGGTGGTTGATGGCGGTCATGGGATCAAGCGGCGCGATGCTGTGCGCATAAAGCGCGGCATCGGCGGAACCGTCAAGCCCGGAAGCGAGACGCCGCGCCGACTTAGACCAGATCGTGGTCTCTCGGTTTCGCCGATGGCGATCCGCTCTAGCTCGGGCCGAGGAACGCGCTGAGTTTTGCAACCGCTTCGGCGAGTCCCACGCGCTCGATCGCAACGCCTGGAGGAAACGCGCGCCCGAGCCGCGACGGCAACGCCCGGTCCAGCATGATGAACGCGCCGCGGTCGCTCGCGCGCCGCACCAACCGGCCATAGGCTTGCCTCAATCTCAGACGAACAAGCATCTCGTCGTAGGCCTTTCCACCGAACGTCCCTCGGCGCGCGCGGTGCACGATATCGGGGCGCGGCCAGGGCACGCGGTCGAAGACGATCAGGCGCAAAGAGCGGCCCGGGACGTCGATTCCGTCGCGAACCGCGTCGGTCCCCAGAAGACAGGTATCCTCTTGCGCGCGAAAGACGTCGATCAGAGTGCCGGTGTCCATCGCGTCCACGTGCTGGGCGAGCAACACGAGCCCCGCCTCGTCGAGGGCGGCCGCGATTCGATCGTACACGGCCCTCAGCCGCGCAATCGCCGTAAAGAGCCCGAGTCCGCCGCCGCCAACGGCAAGGAAAAGCTCGCGATAGGCCGCCGCGACCTGGGTCGCGTCGTTCCTCGCGACGTCGGTGATCACGAGGATTCGGGTATGGCGGGCGTAATCGAACGGCGAGGCGACCGACGCGCGCACCGCTCGTCGGGCCAGGTGGCTCGCGCCCGTGCGCCGCTCGGCGGCCGCCCAATCGGCCTCGGCGTCGCCGGTCGAATCGCCCAGGCTCGCCGAGGTGACGAGAACCCCGTGCGCCGAATCGACCAGCGAGTCCACGAACGGCCGCGTGGGGTCGATCCAGTGCCGATGGTATCCGACGTCGAGATCGCGGCTGTCGGCCCGCGCGACGCCGAACCAGTCCACGAACGACGGTTCCGGGGCCTCGGCCTCGAGCGCGCGGAGCATCGACCGCCACGCTGCGATCATACGACCACCGCGGCGGTCCAGCCCCCGCGAGACCGCTTCGATGCGAAGGCGCTGCGCGGTCTCGAGCGCGTCGGCCTCGCGATCCAATAGCGACGCCAGCCGGGCGACGAGAACGCCCATGGGCTGCTCGATCGCCGCCAGGGCCGCATCGAGGGCACGTGCCGCGTCGAACAGTCCGGCCACCGGCGGCGCCGTCTCGCATTCGAGGTCGTAGGTCGCCCGCGGGTCGGAGTCGCGCGCATAAACCTGCTGGCGGACGAGGGCGAGGAAGCTCTCGGCGGGACCGACCGGGATCTCATCGGCAAGCCGCCCGTACCAACCGGTGCCCGGCAGGGCGCGGGCGGCGCGAACGACTTGAGCCAGGGCGTCGCGCGCCCCTTCGTCGCCCACCACCAAGTCTTCGATCCGCGCGCGCAAGCCACGCGAGCGCGAACGTCGGCGTCCCTCGGCACCGAGGATCCAGCGTCTCAGCTCGGCCGTCTCACGGCCGGTGAGGCGCGCCGAAAACGCCGAGTCGGCGGCTTCGAACAAATGATGCCCTTCGTCGAAGACGTAGCGCGTGGGCACAAACGCCCCGGCCGCTTCGTCGCCACCGCCAAGAACGGCCTGAACCATCACCAGCGCGTGGTTCGCGACCACGATGGAGGCGCGCCGCGCGCTGCGCACCGTCCGTTCGATGAAACACTTGCGATAGTGCGGACACGCGGAATAGACGCACTCTCCATGGGTGTCGGTGAGATCGACGGTCGCGGCCCTTCCTGCCAGCTCCGTCAGCCAAGCCGGAAAGTCGCCGCCCACCATGTCGCCGTCGCGGCTCGCCGCCGCCCACCGTGCCATCAGGCCGAGTGCGATTGCGTCGCCGCGCCCAGACGCGAGATCGGTGATCGCCTCGTCGAGGTTGAGGAGGCAAAGATAGTTCTCTCGGCCCTTGCGCACCACCACCTTTCGCCGCTTGGCGCCGACATCCGGAAAAAGCCGGTCGAGTTCCGAATCGAGCTGGCGCTGAAGGTTGCGTGTGTAGGTGCTGATCCAGACGGGCCCCCGGTTCTTTTCGGCCCACACGCTCGCGGGCGCCAGGTATCCGAGCGTTTTGCCGACGCCCGTTCCCGCTTCCGCCACCACGAAGCGAGGCTCGCCGCGGTGCTCGCGGGGCATGAACGCCACCGAAACCTCGGCCGCGTACTCGGCCTGCTGAGGCCGGTCCTCGGCGTCGGGCCCGAGCAGTCGAACCAGCCGCGCGCGTGCCTCGGTGGGCTCCACCGGCTTGTTATCCGGCGGCGGCTCCGATCCCCGGTCGTCCCATTCCTTGAGACCCTGCCAAACCCGAAACGCGTCGATGAGGTCGTGACGCGGCGTTTCCTCTTCACCACCTAGCGCCCTCAGGACGGCGTCGCCCCACGCCCAACCGGCGCCCGCCATCGCGGTCGCCAGCCGAAGCGCGTCCCCGCCCGCGGGACGCTGGCTCGCGGCGAGGCCGGAAAGCAGGACCCGCGCGGCCGAAAAAAGAACCTCGGCTTCTTGGTTTCGCCCAGACGGAGGGGGAAGCCCGAGCGCCACAGCCAGCCCGTGCGGGGTCGGCAGACAGAACCGCGCCGGGCGCGCGAAGGCGAAGAGTTCCAGGAGATCGAGCGCCGCGAATGATCCCAAACCGAGCCGCCGGGCCAAGGCGCGGGCATGACAGACGAGCGGTGCAGCACCCGCCCGAAGGCGCGCCGCCGCTTCGTCGAGCGAAAGCGCCTCCACCTCACCCGCAACGCTGATCCAGGCGGCGCCGCCGGCGCCGGCGACCAGCGCGGGCGCGTCCGGCAGGCGGACCGTGGGCGTCGGTTTTCGCGTCATGGCCGGAGTATAGAGAGGCGCCCACCGGACGGCCACGAACCGCCGGCGGCGTCGATTCGTCCGCCCCCAGGGCGCACGTCGGCCAACGCGGCACCGAAGCTTGCGATGTTCTTGCTGGGCGCAACCGGGTGCGACACAGTCGGGCGGAACACGAGGGTGCGCGGCGAGGCTGAAGTGACTCTACGACCGAAATTGCTGGCGCTTGCGTTCGCGGCGACGCTCGGCGCGCCATTGACGGCCGCATCCGCCGAAGCAGCGACGCGCCCGGCAGGCGAGATTTGGCGCGATTGCCCGCAGTGCCCGGAGATGGTGGCGATCCCGAGTGGCCGATTCGAAATGGGCTCGTCGGACAAAGAAGCCGAACGCGAAGGCGTGAGCGACCGGTTCGCGATTCGTGAGCAGCCCATTCACACCGTCACCATCGCGCGACCCTTCGCATTGGGGCGCTACCCCGTGACGAAGCGCGAGTTCGCCGACTTCGTCGCCGACACCGGCTTCGAGCCCACCCTGGGATGCATGGTGTTTTCGGGCTCGGGGCTCAAGTGGGACACCACCAAGTCGTGGCGCGATCCGGGATTCGATCAGACCGATCGCGATCCGGTGGTCTGCACCGACTGGACCACGGCGAACATCTACGTCGCTTGGCTGAGGCTGAAGAGCAGGACCGCCTACCGTCTGCCGTCGGAATCGGGGAGTACGCGGCGCGCGCCGGCACGGTCACGACGCGGCCCTGGGACGACCCGGAAGCGACGGTTTGCGAGTTCGGGAACGTCAACGACCGGTCCAGTGTCGATGCGAACCAGTTTTGGTGGTCCGCGCACGCCTGCGAGGACGGCTGGGCGCCCTACCGTATCTCGAAGACGGCGCTCAACGCGCTCACCCGCATTCTCGCCGCCGAGCTCAAGGACACCAACATCCTGGTCAACGCCGTCTGTCCGGGCTGGGTGCGCACCGACATGGGCGGCCCCAACGCGACCCGCCGACCGGAAGAGGCGGTGGACACCATCGCCTGGCTTGCGACGCTTCCCGACGGCGGGCCGAGCGGCGGCTTTTTCCGCGACCGCGAACCGATTCCGTGGTGAGGGACGGCGCGGGCGGGGGTGCGGGCCGGGGCGATTCCACGTGAGTGAATAACGCTCTAAAAGAGCGCGAGCAGCGCCATGGCGAGAATTCCCACCGCGGGCGGGATCACGAGCGAAGAGGCGAGCCGGATCGCCGAGAAGCGCAACCCCACCAGGGGCACTTCCCAGACAACGACGCGATGGAAGGCGAAGGCCGACCACGCGGTCACGAAGGCGATTACCTGCGCAAGCCCGGCGCCCGACTGGAACAGCGTCAAGGCGATGGGGAACGAGACAAACGGGCCGCTGGGGACCAAGCCGCCGGCGGCCGACGCGACGAACACGCCGGTGATGCCGGAATCTGCGCCAGTCCACCCGGCGATGACGTTGTTGGGAATAAGGGCGCTCAGGAAGCCCGCGAACAAAAGCGCGATCGGCAGGCGCACGATCATCATCTTGACCAGATCGTACGCGACCCGCAGGCCGGCCACGAAACGATCGCGCCCGCGCGACAACGCGGCGAGCCCCAGCACCGACGCCAGCGTCCAGAGAATCAAAAGCGATGGTTCCACGGGTCGTGTACGCCCCTATGCGTGCTTCCAGCGCGCCGCCAAAGCGGCGGCGATGAGGCCGGCGATGATCGGAAACGGCAGCGAGGCGATGAAGCGAACCGCGGCGAATTCGGGACCGAACAGCGGGAGCTCCCACTGCAGAATCCGGTGTACGCCCAAGAGCGACCACGCGGTGATGTAGGTGACCAGGGCCGGGACGCCAGCACCGGCGGCGCGGAGCGCGACGACGATGGGAAACGACAGCATCGGCCCGCCCGGCGTGCAGAAGCCGGTGAAGGTCGCGAGCAGCAATCCGCGGAGCCCGATCCCCTCGCCCAGCCACTTGGCCGCCAAGCCCTTGGGAATCAGCACCTGGATGAAGCCGGCCACGAGTACGCCCGCCGCCCGCCGCGGGATCATCAGCACAACCAGGTCCACGTCGGCGTGGAGCGACTGGACGACGCCGTCCGATCCTTGAAGGAAATAGACGGCCGTCCCGCAGACGGCGGCGAGCGCGCTGAGCACCATCAGGGTTACCCGGTCGCTTGCGGGGCACCGGGCGGGCTCGCCGGTCGCGGCGGGCGAAGCGGCCTCGGCGGGGTCTTTCGTCTGGTCGCTCATGGGACGGTCGGTGATAAGGAAAGCGGCGAAGTGGAAGCGCGCGGCGGGCGGGCGGCGCGACCGGCCGCCATTCAAGCACCGATCAAGGAAAAAGACGAGGCGGCCGTGGCGCCCTACGCGTCGGCGGCCAAGTTCGCAGCCAGCCAGCGCTCGGCCTCGGCGACGGGGATTCCCTGCCTGCGCGCGTAATCTTCGAGCTGGTCGCGGCCGATGCGCCCGACGCCGAAGTAGCGTGCGTCCGCGTGGGAGAAATAGAAACCTGAGACCGAGGCCGCCGGGTGCATGGCGAACGACTCGGTCAAGGTGATCGAGGCACGCTTCTCGGCCTCCAAAAGCTGGAACAGCGTCGCCTTCGCGGTGTGGTCGGGGCACGCGGGATAGCCGGGCGCCGGCCGGATGCCCCGGTAGCGCTCCTTGATCAGGTCCTCGATCGCCAGGTCCTCCTCGGCCACGTAGGCCCAGAACTCCCCGCGCACGCGCTCGTGCAGGCGTTCGGCGAACGCTTCCGTCAGCCGATCCGCGAGTGCCTTGACCAGGATCTGGGAATAGTCGTCGCCTGCGCGTTCGAACCGCGCCAGGCACGCCTCGATACCGATGCCTGCGGTCACGGCGAAGGCGCCGATGTAATCGGCGACTCCCGTCTCCCTGGGCGCGACGAAGTCGGCGAGGCAGTAATTCGCCCGCCCCGCCCCCTTCGCCATTTGCTGGCGCAGGAAATGGATCACGCAACGCGGATGCACACGCGATTCGTCGGCGTAGATCGCCACGTCGTCGTGATCGACGGTGTTGGCGGCGAAGAAACCGACGACGCCCTTTGCCGTCAGCCACTTCTCGGCGACGATGCGCCCGAGCATCGCAGTTGCGTCGGCAAACAGGGTTCGCGCCGCCTCGCCGACGCCGTCGCCTTCGAGGATTCGCGGGTACGTCCCCTTGAGCTCCCAGGTGCGGAAGAAAGGAGTCCAGTCGATGCGCTCGACGAGGTCCGTGAGATCGTAGTCCGCGAAGCTCTTGACGCCGAGGAATCGTGGTTTCGGGGGGCTCGCGCGCTTCCACTCGATGGCGGGCTTCGCCGCGCGGGCTTCCGCGATCGGCAGCCTGGGCGCCCGTGCGCCGGCATGCGCGCGGCCCTCGCGGATCTCGGCGTATTCGCAACGGACGTCATCGATCAGCCCCTCGCACCGACTGGCGCTCGTGAGCCCGCTCGCGACCGCGACCGCTTTCGAGGCGTCCGTCACGTGGATCGTCGGGCCCGCGTAGTTGGGCGCGATCTTGACCGCGGTGTGGACCTTCGACGTGGTCGCGCCGCCGATCAGAAGCGGGATAGTGAAGCCGTCGCGCGTCAATTCCTTCGCCACCGACGCCATTTCGTCGAGCGACGGCGTGATCAGGCCGCTCAGCCCGATCATCTGGACGTTCTCGGCGCGCGCGGCCTCTATGATCCTGGCGTAAGGCACCATGACGCCCAGGTCCACGATCTCGAAGTTGTTGCACTGAAGAACGACGCCGACGATGTTCTTGCCGATGTCGTGGACGTCTCCCTTGACCGTCGCGAGAAGGATCTTGCCCTTGGCGCCGCGGCCGGCTCCGGCCTCCTTTTCGTCTTCGATGAACGGCACCAGATGCGCGACGGCCTGCTTCATCACCCGAGCGCTTTTCACCACCTGCGGCAAGAACATCCTTCCCGAACTGAACAGCTCGCCGACCCTGTTCATGCCGTCCATGAGCGGCCCCTCGATCACCTCGATGGCACGCTCCGCGGCGAGGCGCGCTTCTTCGGCGTCTTCAACGATATGCTCTGAGATACCCTTGACGAGGGCGTAGGCCAGCCGCTCGGCCACCGGGGCCTCGCGCCAGCCGAGGTCGTCCTCCACCCTGCGGCCCTCACCGCGGTAGCGCTCCGCGATTTCGAGCATGCGCTCGGTGGCATCTGCGCGCCGATTCAGTACCGCGTCCTCGACCCGCTCGCGCAGCTCGGACGGAATCTCCGAATAGACCTCGAGCTGGCCCGCGTTCACGATCCCCATGTCGAGGCCCGCCTGGACGGCGTGGTACAGGAAGACCGAGTGCATGGCCTCGCGCACCCGGTCGTTGCCGCGGAACGAAAACGACATGTTGGAGATGCCGCCGCTGGTCGGCGCGTACGGAAGCGTCCTTTTGATCTCGCTCACGGCGGCGATAAAGTCGGCGGCGAAGTTGGCGTGCTCGTCGATCCCGGTGGCGATGGGAAAGACGTTGGCGTCGAAGATGACGTCCTCGGGCGGGAACCCCACCTGCTCGGTCAGCAGGCGGTACGACCGCGTGCAGATCTCGACCATGCGCGCATGGGAATCGGCCTGGCCCTTCTCGTCGAAGGCCATGACCACGACGGCGGCGCCGTACGCGAGGATCCGTCGGGCGTGGTCGACGAACGCGTCCTCGCCTTCCTTGAGGCTGATGGAGTTAACGACGCCCTTTCCCTGAACGCACTTGAGGCTCGCCTCGATCACCGACCATTTCGAGGAATCGACGACGATGGGCACGCGCGAGATGTCGGGTTCCGACGCCACGAGCTTGAGGAAACGCTCGATCGCCGCTTCCGAATCAAGCATCGCCTCGTCCATGTTGACGTCGATCATCTGGGCGCCGTTCGCCACCTGGCCGCGCGCGACATTGAGCGCGCCTGCGTCATCGCCCTCGACGATCAGTTTCTTGAACCGGGCGGAGCCCGCGACGTTGGTGCGCTCGCCGATGTTGACGAAGCCGGTGACGGGCCCGATCGTCAGCGGCTCGAGACCGCTGAGGCGGCAGCGCCGCTCGATCTGCGGGATTTGGCGCGGGGGAACGCCTTCCACTGCCTCGGCGATCGCCCGGATGTGCTCGGGCGTCGTCCCGCAGCAGCCGCCGACGACGTTGAGGAACCCGCTCCTGGCGAACTCACCCAACAGCTCGGCCATGATCGCGGGCGTATCGTCGTATTCGCCCATGTCGTTGGGAAGGCCGGCGTTGGGGTGCACGCTCACGAAAGTATCTGCGATGTTCGAGATATCCTGGATATGGGGCCGTAGCTCCTTCGCCCCCAGCGCACAGTTGAGCCCGACGGCGAGCGGCCGCGCGTGGCGTACCGCGTACCAGAACGCCTCGGGCGTCTGGCCCGAAAGCGTGCGACCCGAAGCGTCCGTGATGGTGCCCGAGACGATCACCGGCAGCCGCGTCCCGAACTCTTCGAAATGGCCGAGGATCGCGAAAATGGCGGCCTTGCAATTGAGGGTGTCGAACACCGTCTCGACGAGCAAGATGTCGGCGCCGCCCTCGACGAGGCCGCGAAGCGCAACCCGGTAGGTTGCGGCCAACTCGTCGAAGCTCGTGTTCCGGAATCCCGGATCGTCGACATCGGGAGAGATCGACGCCGTCCGGTTCGTCGGCCCCAGGACCCCGGCGACGAACCGGGGCCGCCCCGGCGTCTTCGCCTCGGCCTCGTCGGCGGCCTCGCGGGCCAGCCGCGCGCCTTCGTGGTTGAGCTCGTAAACGAGATCCTCGGTGCCGTAGTCGGCCTGCGAGGCGGCCGACGCGCTGAAGGTGTTCGTCTCGACGATGTCGGCACCGGCCGCGAAAAAAGCACGGTGGATGTCGCGCACGATGTCGGGCTGGGTCAGGACCAGTAGGTCGTAGTTGCCCTTCAAATCCCCGGGCCAATCGCGAAACCGCGTGCCCCTGAACCCTTCTTCGTCCAGACCCTCGGCCTGGATCATCGTGCCCATGGCCCCGTCGAGCACGACGATGCGGCGCCTGAGAAGCGTCTCGAGCCCACGCGCGCGCGCGCGCGTGTTCATGACGCCGCCTCGTCGAGGCCTGCGTCGGTCGCAACCGGGGCGGCCCGCGGCCGGACGCCCAAAAGGTGGCAGATGGCGTAGGAGAGATCGGCCCTGTTGAGGGTGTAGAAGTGGAACCGATCGACGCCGTTCGCACGCAGGACCCGGCACTGTTCGGCGGCGATGGTGGCGGCCACCAGCTTGCGCGTCTCGGGATCGTTGTCGAGGCCCTCGAACTGGCGCGCGAGCCAGTCCGGCACGGTGGCGCCGCACGGGGCCGCGAACTCGGTGACGCGCCGGAAATTGGTGACGGGCAGGATGCCGGGGACGATGGGAACGCCGATGCCGGCGGCCCGGGCGCGATCGACGAAGCCGAGGAACGTCCGCGGTTCGAAAAAGAATTGCGAGATCGCCCGGCTCGCGCCCGCGTCGATCTTGCGCTTGAGGTTGTCCAGATCGGCGGCCGCGCTCGTGGCCTCGGGATGGACCTCGGGATAGCACGCCACGCTGATCTCGAAATCGGCGACCCGCTTGAGGCCCGCCACCAACTCGGCGGCATAGGCGTAGCCCCCGGGATGGGGTCGGTAGCGCGCCTCGCCCTGGGGCGGATCGCCCCGGAGCGCGACGACGTGGCGGATACCCGTCCGCCAATACCGCCGCGCGACACGATCGACCTCTTCGCGGGTCGCCGTCACGCAGGTCAGGTGCGCGGCCACCTCGCGGCGCGTCTCGTTGCCAATTCTGACGACCGTGTCGTGAGTGCGTTCCCGGGTCGCGCCGCCCGCCCCATAGGTCACCGAAAAGAACTGCGGGTCCAAAGGCGCCAAGCGCTCGACACAGGCCCAAAGCGATGCGGCCATCTTGTCGGTCTTCGGTGGGAAGAACTCGAACGAAACGGCGACGCCGTCGCGGATCGGCGGCGTGAAGTCGCGAGCGTCGCGCCCGCGATCGCGCGCGTCCGTGGGGCGCGCCGCGCCGGGTTCGCGCTCAGCCACCGGGGTGTACCTCGTAAGTCGCCTCTCGCCGCGGATCGCGCACGGCGGGGCGCGCGGCGCCGAGCCAAACCGTGGTCGTCAGCTTGTCGCCCGGCAGGTGGACCACGTCCTCCGTCTCAAGCCGAGCGGCGGCGAACCATTCGGCCACTTGGGCGTCATCGAATCCGAGGCGGCGATGCTCGTGCTCGGTGCGAAGATGCTCGAGTTGGTGGGGTGCGAAATCAACGACCACGACCCGTCCGCCGGGCCGCAGCACCCGCGCGGCTTCGGCGATCACGTGTTCGGGATGGTCAGCGAAGTGAAGCACCTGGTGGATGGTTACCGCATCGAAGGAGCCGGGCGCGAACGGAAGGTTGTACATGTCGGCCTTGCGAAGCAAGCAGTTCGTCAGCTTCGACGTCTCGAGGTTGGCGCGCGCGACGGCCAGCATCTCGGGCGAGAGATCGATTCCCGCCGCCCGGTCGACCCGGGGGCCGAGGACCTGGAGGATGCGCCCGGTGCCGGTCCCCACGTCCAACAGGTCGCGAGTGGTCCCGTTCGAAAGCATCTCGCGAAGGACGTCCTCAACCTCACGTTCGTCGATATGAAGCGCGCGCAGCTCGTCCCATTGTCGGGCCACCTTGCTGAAGTAGGCGGCCGCTTTTTTTGCGCGCGCTTCCTTGACGCGCGCGAGCCGTTGGTGGTCGAGCGCAATCACGGTGTCGTCGCCGGGCGTCATCGCCGCCAGCTTACGCGCCAACTCACCCGCGGGCCCATCGCGCTTGAGACGGTGAAAGACCCAGCTCCCCTCTCGGAAGCGTTCAAGCAGTCCGGCCTCCACCAGGAGCTTGAGATGGCGCGAGACCCGAGGCTGGCTCTGACCGAGCACGGCGACCAGCTCGCTCACCGTGAACTCGCCTTCGGAACAAAGCGCGAGCAACCTGAAACGCGTGGGCTCGGCCACCGCGCGCAGCGCTCCCAACAGCAAATTCATCGTGCCGCCCCCTTGTCCCGATGGTCCACGCACATCCGATCGTGGCTCCAATGCGATATTTATACATGCCGATATCTCTATATCAGACTAAACAAATATCTCCTTTGTCGTCAAGTCGATTTTGGGTGGCGCGGGACACCCCGCCGGTTTGTTGTATATTTGCAACGCCCGTGGTAATTTACACACAATCCAACCCCCCTCCCGCTTTTCATTCAAGGGCGCTTGTGATAGGAAACCCGTCTACTCATGTTCACCGGAACAAGCTGCCCCAAGATCGGCAGGGTTTTCGGTTGGTGACGAGAACGCTTCTACATATTGTGACGAAGGTTGGTCGTACCCCAATTTATGGTAATTTCCCCCGATCATCGCGGAGTGGTGCGCGTAAGGCCGCAGGGGCCATTCCAAGCCCCCGCGTCGAAGCGAGCCGGCCGGGCCCACGAAGCCAGGGAGGCTCGGTCGATACCATGAACGCACACCCCTTTCGTCGTGCCCTAGTTCGCTGGAGTGCCCCGCTTCTCGTTCTGCTCTTAGCTTCGGGCTGCGCCACGGCTCCCGACCCCGGCGATACCGCGGCTGTCGCCGAGTTCAAGGAAATCAACGATTCCGGCGAGCCCACGAACCGAGCTGTATTCGGGTTCAACCGGTTCCTCGACAAGATCATCCTGAAACCGCTGGCGAGCGGTTACCGGAAACTTCCCGACGCCGTGCAGAGTAGCGTTCACAACTTTCTCAACAACTTGCGGTCGCCGGTCATCTTTTTCAACGACATCTTACAGGGCAAGGCCAATCGCGCCGGCTCCACGCTCGCGCGCTTCGTCATCAACTCGACCGTCGGGATTGTCGGCCTCGGGGATGTGGCGGATGGAATGGGTTTCCCGTTCCATAACGAGGACTTCGGCCAGACCCTCGCGGTCTGGGGCGTCGGCGACGGACCGTACGTGATGCTGCCGATCTTCGGGCCGTCGAATCCGCGCGATACGGTCGGGCTCGTCGCCGACTTCTTCGCCGACCCCCTGAACCTCTGGCTGAACAACATCGGCTACGAAAGCGCGATCATCGCCCGCGGGGGCTTGCGCGGCGTCGACGAACGCGCGCGCAACTTCGACGCCCTCGAGGATCTCGAGCGCTCCTCGCTCGACTTCTACGCCGCTGTCCGCAGCCTCTATCGTCAGCGCCGGACCGATCAGATCAGCGACGGCGAAGGGACCGCGATCCTGCCAGCGCCGGCCTTGGGCGGCGAGGAACCCCTTTTTCCTGCGCCCGCTCCTGGGGGCGAAATCTCCCGCGCGAACTGAATATGTCAGTCGGTCGGTGTTTGCGGCCCGCGCTGGTCGGTCTCGTCCTCGTGACGGCCGCCGGTCCGTCGGCCCAGGGCGCGACCGATGCCGAGACGCGGGCCTCCAACTTCATCGACGCGTTGTCCGCCAACGCAATCGAGGCGTTGACGGTCGCCGAAGTTCCGCGCACGGAACGTATCGCCCGCTTCCGAACCCTGTTTAACGACCATTTCGCCGTCGAGGCGATCGGGAAGTGGATTCTCGGACGCCATTGGAGGCAGGCCACGGTAGATGAACGCGAAAAGTACCTCGCTCTTTTCGAGGACTTGATCGTCGTCTCCTACGTCGATCGCTTCGCCGAGTACACGGGCGAGCACCTGAACGTGACGCGGACCGTCGTCGTCGATTCGACGAACGTCACGGTCTTTTCCGAGATCATGCGGCCGACGGGCGGGCCACCGGTTCGCGTCGACTGGCGCGTTGGCAGCCTGGACCAAACCCTGAAGATCGTCGACGTGGTCGTCGAGGGTACGTCCATGAGCGCGACGCTCAGGTCCGACTTCGGCTCCATCATTCGCCGCAACGGCGGTGGGGTCGCGGGCCTGATCGCCGAGATGCGCGAAAAGACCCAGTCTCTCCGGAAATAGAGCCGCCGGCACGTCCCCAGCGGACGCATCGCGAAGAGCGCTCAGGCGCGCGTCAACGGCTTGTACTTGATGCGGTGCGGCTGATCCGCCTCGGCGCCCAACCGGCGGTGGCGGTCCTCTTCGTAGTCGGCATAATTTCCTGCGAACCAAACCACCTGGCTGTCGCCCTCGAAGGCGAGCATGTGGGTCGCGATTCGATCCAGGAACCAGCGGTCGTGGCTGATGACCACCGCGCAGCCGGCGAACGCTTCGAGCGCATCTTCGAGCGCCCGCAGGGTCTCGACGTCGAGATCGTTGGTCGGTTCGTCGAGCAACAGGACGTTGGCGCCCGATTTCAACGTCCGGGCGAGATGCACGCGGTTGCGCTCGCCGCCCGAAAGATCGCCGACCGGCTTTTGCTGATCTGCGCCGCGGAAGTTGAACTGGGCGACGTAGGCACGACTCTGCATCGTTCGCGTCCCCAACCGCACCTCGTCGAGGCCGTCGCTGATTTCCTGCCAGACGGTCTTCGCCGGATCGAGGACGTCGCGCGACTGGTCCACGTAGCCGAGGGCCACGGTCTCTCCGAGGCGTAAGTTCCCGCCATCGGGCGCCTCGTCGCCCGTAATCATGCGAAAAAGCGTCGTCTTGCCGGCACCGTTAGGCCCGATCACGCCCACGATCCCGCCCGGCGGCAGACGGAAGCTCAGGTCCTCGATCAAGAGGCTCTCGCCGTAGCCCTTGTGCAAATTCTCGGCCTCGATCACCAGATCCCCGAGCCGGGGGCCGGCAGGGACCACAATCTGGGCGCTCGTTTGCCGCTCGCCGGTTGCCTCGGCGAGCAAGGTCTCATAGGCCGTGATTCGCGCCTTACCCTTGGCCTGGCGGGCGCGCGGTGATGCGCGGATCCACTCAAGCTCGTGCTGGAGCGCCCGCCCCCTGTTGGTCTCTCTCTGTTCCTCGTGGGCGAGTCGTTTCTGCTTCTGCTCGAGCCAGGACGAATAATTGCCCTGGTACGGAATCCCGTGACCGCGGTCGAGCTCGAGAATCCACCCCGTGACGTTATCCAGGAAGTAGCGGTCGTGGGTCACCAGGATCACGGTGCCCGGGTATTCCTGCAGGTGGCGCTCCAACCAGGCGACCGATTCCGCGTCCAAGTGGTTGGTCGGCTCGTCCAGCAGCAAAATATCGGGCCGCTGCAACAAGAGCCGGCAGAGCGCCACCCTTCGCCTTTCGCCGCCCGAAAGCGTACCGACCGCGGCGTCGCCGGGCGGGCATCTGAGCGCGTCCATCGCGATCTCGATGGTGCGGTCGAGTTCCCAGCCGCCGGCGGCGTCGATCTTTTCTTGCAACTCACCCTGTTCGGCGAGCAGCGCGTTCATCTCGTCATCGTCGAGAGGCTCGGCGAAACGAGCGCTGACCTCGTTGAAACGGTCGAGGATCGCCTTGGTCTCGCCGACACCTTCCAAAACGTTGCCTTCCACGTCCTTCCGCTTGTCGAGTTCCGGCTCCTGCGGCAGGAAGCCGATTCGGACTCCATCGGCCGCCCAGGCTTCGCCGCCGTAGTCATCGTCCAGACCCGCTATGATCCTGAGCAGGGTGGATTTCCCGGCCCCGTTTACGCCGAGCACGCCGATCTTGGCGCCGGGAAGGAACGAGAGCGAGACACCCTTGAGGATTTCGCGGCCACCCGGAAAGACCTTGCTCAGCCGCTGCATAACGTAGACGTATTGGTGCGAAGCCATGGTCCGGTGCCTGCTGCGTCGATTCTCGATCCGCGTCGCGCGCCCGAGTTATCGGGATCGGAGGGCATCTCGTCAATGCGCGTTCCGGCGCAGACGCCGCGCGGCGTGCCGTTGTGCGCGGGGGGCGATGGTGATATTGGTTTTTCATCGAAGCGTACCGAACACGCCCCGGTGCGGCGCACGTTCGCGCGGTGGGGATGAGACGCGAAGTCCGGACGCGTTCGAACGGCGGTGCGATCCGGCCGAATTCGCCGGGCACGCCGGAACTCCGGTCATCCCAGGGAGTGGATAGGCAAGGCGTGACGCCGTCGGGTTCGATGGCGCGCGATTCGCAAACTGGACAGTGGGCCTGGACCCCGCCTGTGGCCAACGCCGGGGTCCGAGTCCGAACAAGGAGATCGGATCGATGCCCGGACTGGACTTCACAAGCTTCCTTTCACTCTTGATCATCAGCGTCGTGGTAAGCGGCATCCTTCACTTCGGGGCCAAATACTACGTGCTCCCCGGTTTCTGGTCGTTCTGCTCCAAGGTGGTCGTCGGCTACATCGGCGCTTGGCTCGGCACGCCCGTGTTCGGTCCCTGGTGGGAAGGCGTCAACGTGGGCGAGATTTTCCTGGTGCCCGCCATCCTCGGATCGTTGGCGCTTGTGGTCCTGGCGGTAGATGCCGCCAAAATAATGAAGGGCGCGCGCGGCGGCGCCTCGTAGGCGGCGGGCTGCGCCGGGATCGGCGCGCGCGCGGTGACGCGGCGATGCGCTGAAGCGGGCCGCAACTTGCGGAGCGGAGATTGCCGGACATGAGCGTCAAATTCGCCTGGCTCGCCATTCTTGCGGCAGCTTATGCCAGCTGGTGCCTGGTCGTGGCCTGGCGATCGGCCCGCCATGGGCGCACCGTCGAGGGGTTCTTGGTGGGCGACCGGCGGATTGCGGCCGGGCCCCTCGTCCTCGCTGTGACGGCCGCATCCTTTTCGGGGTGGGTCCTGCTCGGTCAGCCGGCACTGATCCATCGCGACGGCTTCCCATTCGGATTCGCCGCCCTCGGCGCGGTCGTGGTACCGCTCACCGGCGTCTTGTTTCTCAAGCGGCAGTGGATCCTGGGCCGGCGCTTCGGCTTCGTCACGCCGGGTGAGATGATGGGCGCGTACTTCGGTGGCGAGGCCTTGCGCGCCGTCACCGTGATCGTCGCACTTCTGTTCGCGCTTCCCTTCGCCGGTATCTTGCTCGGCGCGTCCGGGCACGTTCTCAGTTGGCTGACCGACGGGGCTATCGACGCCGGCAGCGCCGTCTGGATCGCGGCGCTCATTCCGCTCGTCACCGTCGCGGTCGGAGGCGTGCGCGCGGTGACATTGACGGGCATCGTTCAGGCGGTCCTTCTCGTCGCAGCGGCACTCGGCGGCGGGTGGGCGGTTCTCGAGGCACTCGGCGGATGGGACGCGTTTCGCGTCGCGCTCGCGGAATTGGGCGCCAGCGCGGGCGGGCGCTGGGGCACCACCGGCGGCCTCGGCGGAAGCGACTACAATGCGCTCTTCGCGATCCCGGGCGCTATCCAGTTCGTTGCCGGCGTCGCCGGGGACACGCTCCAAGGCGGACCGTGGACTGGCGCGTTCACGCTCACGTTCGCGCTCACGTTTCTCGGCGTCCAGGCGGCGCCGGCGTTCTCGCTCTGGGCCTTTTCGTCAGCGCGCGTCCAGGGGTTTGCGACCCAGCAGATCTGGGCATCCGCTTTCACCATCGGCCTCGTGCTCGTCGGCGCGACGACGGTGCTGGGGATGGGAGCGCGCCTCCTCGGTGCCGGCGGCGGCATCGGAGACCCCATCTTCCTCCTCGCCGACCAATGGAACCTCGCACCCACCGACCAGGCGGCGCTTTCGCTTCTCGAAAAGGGCGGCGGAATCACACCTCACATCCTGGCCCTGGTGGCGTGGACGTCGCCGTTCCTCGGCATCGTGTTCGCGATCGCGGCCATCGCCGCACTTCACGCCGCAGCCGCCGCCCACGTCTCGGCGGCGGCGACCGTCCTGGTTCGCGACGTGCTCACGCGCGTCTTCCCCCTTCAACGCGACGACCTCCGCGTGGTCTTGGTCGCCCGGCTCGCCGCCGTCGCCCTATTCGTGGGCGCGGTCGCTCTCGCGACCGGCGCGCGAGAGATTCTGGTCCAACTCGGAAGCCTCGCGCTGGCCATCGCCGTTCAACTGTGGATTCCGCTGGCGGCCGTCACTTGGATCGCGTGGATTACTCGGGCGGGCGCCACCTGGGGTGTCGTCGCCGGCTGTCTTGGCGTCGTGCTCACCGAGCCGCTTGGGCTTGCGTTGTTGTCGGCCGCGGGCGTCGATGCCTGGGGACGGTGGCCGTGGACGATCCATTCGGCGGGGTGGGGATTTGCGGCGAACATTTGCGTCTGTGCCGTGGTCTCCGCGTTCACGCAAGCACCGGCGGGCACGACGGGGCGCGATCGCATCCACGCGACCTTGCGCGAACACGCCGGACTTTCGCGCGAGAAACGCGGGCTGGTGCCGCTTGCCTGGGCGTTGACGCTGGCGTGGTTCTTCTTCGCGCTCGGGCCGGGCGCGCTGATCGGCAACGACGTTTTCGGGCTCCCCGACGCGGGCGTCGCGGGATGGACGTTCGGGATTCCTTCGCTCTGGGCGTGGCAGATTGCGTTCTGGCTGCTGGGCGTGGGTTTGATCGCCTTCCTCGCCCGGACGCTTGGGCTTTCGGCGCCGCCCGACAGTCCCGTTACCGCCGCCGGCGCCGAATCCGAACCGGAACCAGGCACGCACGACCGCGCCTGAGACGGATGTGCGCTCACACTATTGGTGGGCGCCCCAGGTCTGGAGGAGCGGCTGGTCCGCCTGCAGTAGGTTGGCCCACTGAGCGTGCTTGGCCTCGATCACCAGGAAGCTGCCGGTGGGACCGAAGATCTTGTCGAGGTGCGCGTACACATCCGAAATCGGCCCGGGATGGGCCGCGTACCAGACGCGGTCGAGGATTCGCGCGAAATGCGGACACACTTGATGGATGTGCCGCTCGAATTCGGCATGTGCGGGCGTGACGCCCCTTCGATCGTAACAGATGATGAAGTTCGCCATCGCTCCCCCCTGTTTCGGGGCGTTGGTTTATCACACTGCGATCCGATCTGCCTCCGTCATTTTCAATAAATCGACATGACGCCGATAGCGGTCGGCCTCCGCCTCGCCCCTTTGCGCGCACCGGGAATCTCACTAGAGTAGGATAGTGTTCAAAGGCGGCGAGAAATGGCGCGAGAGATGGCGATCGCGACGTTCGGTGCAGGTTGTTTCTGGGGTGTCGAGTCCGCCTTCGCCGAAATCGAGGGCGTCACGTCTACGACCGTGGGTTATGCCGGCGGCACGACCGCCGAGCCGACCTACGAAGAGGTCTGCACGGGCCGGACCGGCCACGCCGAGGTTTTGCAGGTTGAATACGACCCCGACGCCGTCGGCTACGTGCGGCTGCTTGAGGTGTTCTGGAGCATCCACGACCCGACGACGCGCGATCGCCAAGGCCCCGACGTGGGCACCCAATATCGCTCGGTGATCTTCCATCACGACGGCCAGCAACGCGCCCTTGCCGAGGCGTCATGCGAACGCGAGCAGGCCTCGGGCCGCCACGCCGGTGAGATCGTGACCGAGATCACGCCGGAGGCCCCATTCTGGCGCGCCGAGGAGTATCACCAGAAGTTCTTCCAGAAGCGGAGCTTCAAGCGCGCTCTCTAGAGCACCCTCCGACCGCGCCATGAGCGAGCGCTTCGCCAAATACGACCAGCGCCAGTATCGCACCGTGGACGTCGCCGCCGGCTACGCCGAGTGGGCGAATATCTACGACAGAAGCGTCGGTCTGCGCTTCGATCTGGATCTCCTGAGGACCCTTGTGAACGTTCCCTGGGGGACGCTCGGGAGCGCCATCGACTGGGGTGCGGCACCGGCCGGATCGGCGGCCTAGCTCCGCAAGCGCGGAGCCATGCGCGTCGCCGGGCTCGACCGATCGCCGGCGATGCTGAAACGGGCGACCCGAAAAGGGCAATATACGGGCCTCGCCATCGGCGACGTCGTCCGCGCGCCCTTCGCCGATGCGCGCTTCGATCTCGCCATCAGCGTTCTCGCGGCCTGCCACGTGGCCGACATCAACGCCTTTTACGGTGAAGCCCCCCGTCTCGTGCGCCCCGAAGGGTACGTCGTCCTTGTCGACTACCACCCGTTCATACTTGTGCGCGGCATCCCCACCCACTTCAAGACCGAGGCGGGCGCGCAGCTCGCCATCGAGAACTGGGTTCACTTCCTCGAAGACCACGTCGCGGCGGCGCGCACCGCCGGCTTAGCGCTTCTCGAGATGCGCGAACGCATTGTCAGACCGCGCCTGGATACGCGCCAAGCCGGGAATGAGCGGTATCGCGAACGCGCCCGTGAGCTTCGCCATGGTCTGGCGGCGCCCATAGACCGGATCGTGGTCGCCCGCAATCGCCTACCGCGATCCATCGACCACGGACGCCCGGTCTATTATGTTGAAACGAAGTGGATTCACGCGGCGTCGGGGCACGGCGGGGATCTACATCAAGATGAAAGGGTCGATTCCATGAACGAACTCAAGACGCAAAGACCGCGCTTCCGGGGCTACGCTCCGGAAGAGGACAATCCGGTGCTGGAGACCTTGCTGGCCCACCGGAGCGTCCGCGCGTACAAGGACGCGCCGGTGCCCGAGAAGGCGGTGGATCTGATCCTCGAAGCCGCGATCAGGGCGCCGACGTCCAGCAACCTGAACAGTTACGCCATCGTCGTCATCGACGATCGGGACCTGCTCGAGAAGATGTACGCGGTTTGCGGAAAACAGCCGTTCGTCGCCAAATGCGGGGTTCTTCTAGTCTTTTGCTCGGACATCTCGCGCCACGTCCACGTGTGCGCCAAGCGCGGATATCCTTATCGCGGCGATCAAATCAACACCTTGTTCGTAACCCACGGGGACGCGATTCTGGCCTGTCAGAATGCGGCCGTGGCGGCGGAATCCATGGGTTTCGGCACCTGCATGCTGGGCAACGTCCGCAACGACCCGCCGGCAGTCTCGGATCTTCTCGCGTTGCCCCGCTACGTCTTCGCCTCGGTCGGCCTCGCCATCGGAGTCGCCGACGAGGACATGGGCCTCAAGCCCCGCATGCCGCGCCGCGTGATGGTCAGCCGCAATCGTTACTCGAGCGAACACATGGAAGACGGCCTCGCCGAGTACGACGAGACAATGCGCCTCACCGGTTGCTACCTCGGGCGCCGCGAGCCCCTCAACGATGTCGACCCCGATTTCGAGGATCACTTCACTGACGAGACCTACGGCTGGATCGAACACACCGCGCGGCGGCTTGGCGGCAAGAACCAGTTCGAGCGGCGGAACTTCGGCGCGTTTCTGGACAGCAAAGGGTTCAGCCGGCGGTGAGCTGCGTTCCGTCGAGACGGCGGCAGCGGAGGCCGCCCACGGAATGTTAAGCGCAGGACAGCCGGGCGGGTGTGCGGGCTGGAGCCGACAACACGGATAATGCGCTAGTCCGCCTCCTCCAGGCGGTAGACGCGGGACGCCGTATCGTGGAACAGCTTGGCCTTGTCGTCGTCCGAAAAGGGTGCGGCGATGCGCTTGAACACGTTCCACAGAACCGTGTAGCTGCAAGAAACCTTGTCGACGGGAAAGTTGGATTCGAACATGCACCGCTCGACGCCGAAGTGTTCGAGGCAGTGCGCGAAATACGGCGCCGTCGCCTCGGCCAACTCTTCCGACGAGGGTGGCCGTGGCCGCGACTGCCAGTCGAAACCGTTGATCGGCATGTTGATGCCGCCGAGCTTGGCCACCACGTTCGGGCACCGCGCCAGCGCGGCGATGTCGTCACGCCATTGCTCCATGATCTCCGCCCGCCGGCCGGCATAGGGGCCGATCCCGAGCGGCCCGCCAAAATGGTCCAAGACGATGGTGGTGTCGGGAAAGGCGCGGGCCAAATCGGTGAGCTCGGCGATCTGGGGGTGATAGAGCCAGCCCTCGAAGCTGAGGCCGCAGCGCGCGAGCTCGGCGAAGCCCTGACGAAACTTCGCGTCCAGATAAAGGCCCTGGGCCGGATGCGCGAGCGACCGGGGTATTTGGTCGCTGGCGTCCCAGGCCGCCGAGTGGCGAATGCCGCGCAAGCGCCCGCCGGCCGCGGCGATGTGGGCTTCCAGCACCGGGGCGACAGCCTGGCCGCGCGCGAGATCGGCCCACCCGACGATGCCCGCGGCAACGCGCGCGCTTCCGTACGAACCCGACGCGCTCATCGCCGCGATGCCGGTGACGAACTCGGTCTCGCCGACCGGCTTGAATTCCTCGGGGCCGTGGGCCCGGAACATGGAGTGGCATTCGACGAACACGGTCGAGACCACGTTGTGACCGCCGCGGATATCTTCCAGAAACTCGTCCAGCAAGTAGCGAGGGGCAATCCGATCGAAACGTCCGTCCCAAAAGTGATGGTGGGGATCGCAGATCGCGAGTTCCGGCTCGAGCGCCGTTTCCGGCGTCAGAGCAAGCCATTCGTCATTCAGTGCCACGCCAAACTTCCTCCGTCGGTTCGTGAACGGCTACATCCAGCCGACGCACCAACACTTCGCACAATGCGCGAAGCCCCGCCAAGAGGTCAATTCGGGTGTCGGCCCGACTGCGGCGTTTGCGGATCGCCCGGATCGATATGGGGCCGCGGCCGAGCCCCGGGTTTTGCAGAGGCGCGCGATGGCCGCATCGACCCACCCGGCGCGAATAGCGCGATGCGACGGAGCGTGGGTCGTATCGGGCAAATCCGGGTGTCGACAATCGGCTGCCTCCCTATCCAAACCTCCGGTGGTCGCCGAAGCGCGCGGCTCTGAGACGCGACGACAGCGTTAGCCGGCTTGCAGGCGCCCGGCGGAAGTGAATCGAGTCGTGCCCGAACGCCCGACCCTGACCGCGTTGCGCCATTGAATCAGACGGTTCTCGGCGGAATGAAAGGATCTACGGGAAAATCCCGAGCAGCGTCCTACCCTCGTCTCGATCCGTCGATGGGCCTCGCCGCTCAGAAAAGCAAATGGGGAGGGGCCGGCACCCCTCGCCCGACATTCCTCGCCTTGATCGCTTTGCAGCAATGTTCACTTTTTTCCTGAACCCCACACCGTCATCGCTTTCTGCTCGAGTTCCGCGAGGTGTCTTTCCAACAGATTGACGATCATTCTTGCCACGGAATTGGGGGGGGTTTTGCTTTTGATTCGAGATTTTCCCGTCGCAGTGATCGCCACGTCGTCCAAGACACTGGCGAGTGCGACGTCCTACAGCAGCTTGAACACGTCAATGGGGACGTGAAGCTCGACCACGACAGTCGGCTTACTAGCTTCGCTGGTCTTCGACGACTTGCCCGACATTTTCCCGACGGCCTCCGCATCCATGGTAATCGTCCCCCCATTCCACCGCCAGGGAAACGGGGCTCCCGCCGCAGCTATCCGATGCCCTGTTTTGATGGTTTTGCCGAGAGCGGCCGCGAATTAATTCCCCACCGCATCGACGCCGCGTTGCACAACCGACTCCCCAGGCGCTCGACAGTCTTGGCATCGAATTCAGCTAATAATCGCTTCCGCCGGCCGGGTCGCGGCACTTGTGGCCGCCGGCTCAGAGGTGGCGGATGAGCCGAGCGAAGGTCAAAGACTGCTCGTCAATCTCCGCCTCGTCGAGCAAGAATGTCAGCAGATCTCCTATGCTCACGAGGCCCTTCAGGTTTCCGCTCTCGACGACGGGCATATGGCGGAACTGTTCATCATGCATCGTGCGAACGACATCGTAGGGATGGTCTTGCGGCGAGCACGTCTTCAGGCGCTGCGACATGAACGCGTTGACTTTCATCCCTGCCGCATCTCCGCCGTGTTCGCCGACGGCCTTGATGATGTCGCGCTCGGAAAGCAACCCGACGATCTTGCGGTTTTCGTCGCACACGAGGACAACGCCGATTTTCTTGTTGGTCAATAGCTTCGCCGCGGCTTCCAGCAATGTATCGGCGTTCGCCGTTACAATGCCTCCGCCTTTTTTCTCGAGGATCTGGCCTATATTGACCTCAAGCTGCTCCATCGTGCCCTCCACACGTTCCTTTTCCGCGCCTCACGGCCGACAGCGATTCTTGGGCCCATTCGATCGTGAGGCGCCCGAACGTACACCACCGCGCTTCGTCCGCGGCACAAACCACCAAGTCGTCATATCAAAGAAACAGTGGTGATGCCATTTAACGCGAGGAGGACGAGAAGCGCAGGCCCACGGTCTTCCACTGCATGGACTTCGCGAAAAGAAGCGACGCCGCAAAATCCCTGTACCGAAGCTGTAACTCCGCACGCGTCACCGCATCGAGATTGCCGCATCGAGATCGCACGGAGTGTTGACGTCTTGATCTCCGGCCTCAGCCCTTTTCCGGGAAGACTTGAAAACGGCCATTCGATCGCCTTTCAGACAAGGAAGGCCCGCCCGAATATGTCAAATATTGCCTCTCGGCACGGTCTCGGACAAGCGCTAGCAACCCTCGCCTGGGGCACCCACCGGATAGCTCGGCATACGGCAAAAAGCCGATAAATTCCAATCGACTCCTGGTGATTGAGTTGCCGACGAATTGATTTGGGTCAAGGCCCCTACGCCCGGACCGAACTACTAGCAGAAGGGAACGACCGGTCGCCATGGCGACGGACGGCGACAAAGCGGATCGCGTGCGTGGCTTGTTGCGATCCGTCCGGTTTCCGAGTATCAGACGCGAAGTTGTTGCGGCCGGCTTCGTCAAGGGTATCGAAGTCAAGGACAAGCGGGTGAAGGCTCATTCCGCGCCGGTCGCGGTCCAACGTCCAGGCGTATGGGGGCATGGAGCCAAGCGTCACAATCGCCCAACGGGTAAGGTACCTCCTCGGCGAGTACTTTGAGTGCGATCCGAACGCACTGACCGACAACGTCCACTTGGTTGACGACCTCGGCGCGGACAGCCTCGACGGGGCCGAGATTCTGATCGCCGTCGAGGAAGAGTTCGAGCAGGTCATTCCCGACGAAGACGTGGAGAATGTGCTGACCGTCGGTCAGATCGTCGGCTACCTGTCTCAAAACGATGCGGTGAGCGATGCTTACGCCCAGCACGGCGTAACGGTAGCGGCGACGGTGACCGGACGTATCCTCCGGCTTTCGCCGGAATACCAGGAATCGGGCGGGACATTCCGTGACGCCGTCGTGGGGGTCGCGCCGGGAAGCGAAATCTTCCTCGTACTTGGTGATCCGGATCCCGAGCAGTGGCTCAACCGGATCGTGAGCTTCGAGGTTGGCGACGCCATTTTCTCGCGCGCCTTGGGACACGGTCGCCCCCTTCTTTCGGCGACGAACCTTCGGGTCGCCCAGGTGTTTTCGCTCGACGCCGACTATCTGATCCGGCTGGCCCGCGATAAGTCGGCGGCGGCGCGTGAAGAGCTGGCCGAGACCATGTCCAACCTGTTTGTGGGCAATGTCGCCTTCTTGAACGACCAGGAAAGATTCTTGATGTTGGATGTGCTGTCCCGGGTCGTTCACGATATCGAAATGCCCGTGCGCCGGATCGTCAGTCAGCAGCTTGCAAACCTTCCGGACGTCCCCGAAACACTTGTCAGACTGCTTGCCAACGACGAGGTTGAGGTCGCCTATCCAATCCTCGCCTACAGCAAACTGTTGCGCGATACCGATCTGATAGAGGTGATCCGGCATCGAACGCTGGAGCACCAGTTGGCAGTTGCCATCCGCAGCACACTCAGCGAGACGGTCTCCGACGCGTTGGTGAAGACTGGCCGGGAAAGGGTCATCCACGCTCTCCTGGAAAACCGCACCGCCAAGGTTTCCAAGGCCACCATGTCCTATCTGGTGGAGCAATCGAAGGAGGTGGAGAGTTACCAGGAACCGATCCTGCACCGCGGTGAACTGGATCCGGAACTCGCACAGCGGATGTTCCTGTGGGTCGCGGCGGCCTTACGGCAATTCATCCTGGATACCTACGAGTTCGAACCCGCGGTCGTCGATGACCTTTTGGAAAAATCGGCCCTTGAGGCCCTCAAGTCATCGTCTGCCACACCAGGACTTCAAGGAAGCTCCGAGGAGCTGGCGATAAGACTGACGGACGACGACGCGGTGACGCCGGAATTGCTGCTGGCGGTTCTTCGCGAGGGTGAAGTGCAGTTGTTCGTGAAACTGTTTCAACGGTTCACCGGTGTCCGCAATACCTTGGTCGACCGCATCCTGTTCGAGCCCGGAGGGGAAGGTCTGGCCATCGCTTGCAAGGCCGCCGGGATCGGCAAGGCATACTTCTCCGAAATCTTCGCCCTCAGCCGAAAGGCGAAGCTTGGCGACGAGGTGATCGCCGGGCGGGAAATCCGTCATGTCATGACCCTGTACGACAACATGACCCAAGACGCTGCCAAGCAAGTACTGCACCTCTGGCAGCGCAACGTCGGGTACCAGTCCGCCATTCGCGAACTGGAGTTGAGTTCCGCCCGGGAACCGGCGCAAGCGCCGGAACGTTGACATCAAGAAGCAACGTCGGAGCGGCCTTGCGGCCGGACCTAGAACCGTGAACCCACGTATTTTCTTGCGGTTCGGATTCCGGAGATTCAGAAGCTTGGGGAAATGTAGCGCGCTCAAGAATGGCCGATTCCGTTTGCAGAGCGATCTGCCCCCAAAGAGGTGGTCCAGCGCCACCGAGGGAGTCGAGGCCTAACGGGCCATCGCCACCACGTCGACAGTGCAGGCGCGCAATCTGAAGCGGGGCAATACCGCCTCCGTCGGCAGGCGGCGACGTAGTCTGCAGCGTCGTTTCGAGGCCGGGATCGGCCCCCATCACCAATGCCCGTCGCGGACCGCGCTAAAGTCGCCAGCCGACCAGGAA
>PVBE011297751.1_pt1 | contig 27788 bp, 27 predicted proteins | sample 1631181 | NCBI WGS metagenome assembly PVBE01 (sample SAMN08397723, study PRJNA350692) | Marine metagenome, whole genome shotgun sequencing project. | isolation source: water | place: Pacific Ocean | collected 2012-04
ATATTATCAATACGTCATTGAACCAGACCCTTGGCCGAACCCTGATCACGTCCTTTACAACCCTGCTGGTGCTGTTTGCACTTTTGATACTGGGTGGTGAGTTGATTCGCGGGTTTGCAACGGGTTTGATTATCGGTGTGCTGGTCGGTACTTATTCGTCTATCTACATCGCTGCCAATGTCCTGCTGATGCTGAACATCACCAAGGCGGACCTGGCTATCCCGGTTAAAGAGGGTGCCGATGACCCGGATCTTGGTGGGGGTTTCTAGGTTTTTCCACTGCGGCCTCGGGGTGGCCTCCGGTCGAAATGACAAAAACTGTCACCCTGAACGAAGTTGAAGGGTCTCGCTTTTGAGCTTAAATCCCACCCAGGTGTTGCTTCACCATGGGCGCAAAGAATTTGAATACCTTGGGGGAAGCGGCGACGAGATTGCCGGACTTCATATAACCTGCACCGCCGGTAAAATCACCCAACAAACCGCCGGATTCAGTCACCATCAACGCACCTGCGGCCATATCCCAGGGCTTGAGATTACCCATCCACATGGCGTCCAGGCGTCCTGAAGCAACGTAGGCGAGCTCAAGACAGGCGCTGCCCTGCTGGCGGATAATGACCTGTTCATCGAGTAATTTCCGGGCCAGTTGACCGTTTGCATCGGCGACATCAGCAAGGGAAGGGCTACTGGTGGCTATCACCGCGCCGTCCAGGACCTCTTTGGCGCTGACACGTATGCGTTTACCATTTAACTGGCAACCCTTACCGCGACTGACAACAAATTCTTCCTGACGAATGGGGTCGAGGATAACGCCGTGTTCCAGTTTGCCCTTGTGCAGGCAGGCAATCGATACACAAAAATGCGGAATCTGTCGGACGAAATTCATCGTTCCGTCAATGGGGTCGATGATCCACTCGTACTCGGCATCCTCTGAGATGATATTGCTAATCTGCTCTTCACCGCTGATGCTGTGATCAGGATAGGTTTCATGAAGCGCCTCAACGATGATCCGCTCCACATCCCGGTCCACGTTGGTCACATAGTTGTTGTGACCTTTCTCGTCAATTTTCACCAGGTCCGGTCGATCGAACGCGCGGGAGATCTTGAGTCCGGCTTCTCTAGCGGCACGAAGTGCGATTGTAGCCATGGGTTGCATGCAGGAATCCGGTAAGAAGCATTTTGCGGTCGCGCATCATAGCAGAACAGAGCAAAGTTTTGAGAAAGTTTCCTGACTTGGCTGTAATATTCGGGCCATGAATGAACAAGGCCTATTTCCTGACGTCCGTATTGTGCTCATCGAGACTTCCCATCCTGGGAATATCGGAGCTGCAGCGAGGGCAATGAAGAATATGGGTGTCACCAGCCTTTATCTGGTGAACCCAAGCGATTTCCCCAGTAAGCAGGCGGTGTACCGATCGGTCAGTGCTGCCGATGTGGTGGAAAACGCGATTGTCGTGAGCAACGTGGATGAGGCACTGGCTGACTGTGAGCTCATTATCGGCACGTCAGCCAGGGACAGGCGGATACCCTGGCCCATGCTGAATCCAAAGAGCTGTGCTGAGAAAGTTGTATCAGAGCAGGTCAGGGGTAATAAGGTTGCAATTCTGTTTGGCCGGGAGTCCCGCGGGCTTAAGAATGAAGAGCTGCACAAGTGCCACTACCATGTGAATATCCCCACCGGTGAAGCCTATTCTTCATTGAACCTTGCGATGGCGGTCCAGGTGATCTGCTATGAGATCCTGCAGGCATCACTGCAGCAGGTGCCTGGTGACGATAAGGCGATGGATACTGATGGACGGGGCTCAGCAGGTGAAAACTGGGACATGGCATTTGCCACGGCACAGGACATGGAACACCTGTTCGAACACCTGGAGAAGACCTTGATAGAAGTTGATTTTCACGATCCCACGAACCCGCGGCAACTGCTGACTCGACTGCGTCGAATGTTCAATCGTATTCGCCCAGACCAGATGGAGGTTAATATTCTTCGCGGTTTCCTAACTGCGATTAACAATCGAGTCAGGTGAAGCGGCTTGAGAGGCGAGAGAAGGTCGCCTTTGCATCGGCCTCGATGATATCGCCGTGGGTCACGATGATTCGCTCAAACTCCCACTGCCCGGCACGGGTCAGTGCTTCGCTGAAGCCGGCCTTATCCTTGTGAAAGAATCCCAACTTTAATGGCGGTGCAGTGCAAATTCCCTTGAATCCGAGTGGACCCATTACAAACCGCTGCATCAGGGTCTGCTCCGCATCCGTATGATCCTGAATATAGTCCGTAACAAGCAGGGAACTACTTTTCCTGTGCAGGAATACCGATTCATCAAAGAAGCTAAAATCCGGCAGAAAAACCCAGGCGAAGTCGTCTTCCCAGATATTGTCGAAATCAGCATCCAGAGGGGTAAAACCAGTCGTTAGCTTTAGATTTTCGGGGATGCCTCCGCTGACATAGAGTTCTGCCTGGGGAAAAGCTGAGTGCCATTCCATCAGAAACAGGGTGTGGGCATTGTTCTGGCCAATAGTACAGGCCACCTCACCCAGGGCGTTTACTTCATCGATGAGACTATCGCTGATGGTCGTGGGTGAATGGATCCAGAGCCCGTCCTGTGCCAGGCGCACGATGGTTATGCGCAGCCCAAGCGCTGAGCCCCCACGGTGATTCCATCCTCATGAACCCAGATGTCTTCTGAAAGCTCTTCCACCACTAGTCTCCCTGCGACTTGAAACATGATATTCAGACCCGATATTTACGCATATCTTTTCAATCCGATAAAAAGCAGACGGCTTGCTCATACCTGACTAGAATGGTAATGTATATACCCGACTAATTTAATAGGTTATTTATCTGACCGAAATAGTCGGGTATACTACGCAGTCCTCTAAAAAGGAGGGCTGGTCAACATAAATTTGAAGTGACCCCAATGAAAAAGACAGAGATGCTATGAAACTAACGGCAAAAGGACGATATGCAGTTACAGCCATGCTGGACCTCGCGGTTCATGTGGAAGATGGCCCGATTACACTAGCGGAAATCTCACACAGACAGGGTATCAGCCTGTCCTATCTTGAGCAGTTATTCGCCAAATTACGACGCAACCAGCTCGTTGCCAGTGTTCGCGGTCCTGGCGGTGGTTATCGGCTGGGCAGAGACTCGGCGGATATCTGTGTTGCGGAAATAGTAGATTCAGTTGATGAGAATGTAGACGCCACCCGGTGTGAGGGGCGAGCTGATTGCCAGCAGGGCGAGGTATGCCTGACCCACGAGTTGTGGTCGGACCTGAGTGAGCAGATACACGATTTCCTCAGTAGCATTGATCTCGCCAGTATCCTCGAAAAACGTGAGGTACAGAAAATAGCAGCGCGGCAGGATGCTATTCAGGATGAGCTTGTCAGGTTGCAGGCAAATGAAATGTGATGGAGTGAGGTAGATGAAGACCCCGATTTATTTTGATTATGCTGCTACCACTCCCGTTGATCCAAGGGTAGCGCAGAAAATGAGTGAGTGCCTTCTGGCGGAAGGCAAGTTTGGAAACCCGGCAAGCCGGTCACACAAGTTCGGCTGGGAAGCAGAAGAAGCGGTTGAGGTTGCGCGTCGCCAGATAGCAGATCTGGTGAATTGCGATCCGAGGGAGATAGTGTGGACCTCGGGCGCTACTGAGTCAGACAACCTGGCGATTAAAGGTGTGGGCCAGTTCTACAAGAAAAAAGGTAAGCACATCATCACCTCGAAGATCGAGCACAAGGCAGTGCTGGATTCATGCCGATCCCTCGAAAAGGAAGGTTTTGAAGTCACTTACCTGGACCCGGACAGTGATGGTCTGATTCCACCACAGCGTGTTGCGGATGCGATCCGAGAGGATACGACCCTTGTTTCCATCATGCATGTGAACAATGAGATTGGCGTCGTAAACGATATTGCTGCGATTGGTGAGATCACCCGCGCCAGGAAAGTATTTTTTCACGTCGATGCAGCTCAGAGTGCCGGCAAAATTGATCTTGATCTTGGTGAACAGAAAGTCGACCTAATGTCATTCTCAGGCCACAAAATATATGGCCCTAAAGGGGTGGGTGTCCTGTTCGTAAGGCGCAAGCCAAGAGTGAGACTTGAAGCACAGATACACGGTGGCGGACACGAGCGGGGTATGCGCTCCGGCACACTGGCCACTCACCAGTTGGTGGGTATGGGTGAGGCCTTCAGGATTGCGAAGAATGAGATGCATGAAGAGGCGGATCGAATCCGGGCATTGCGGCAGAGACTGTGGGATGGTTTTCAGGATCTGGAGGAAATCTATGTCAGCGGCAATATGGAGCACCATGTCGCCGGGATCATCAATATCAGTTTCAATTTTGTTGAGGGGGAGTCCCTGATCATGTCGCTGCCGGACATCGCAGTGTCATCCGGTTCCGCCTGCACTTCGGCGAGCCTGGAGCCTTCCTATGTGTTGCGCGCACTGGGCCTGAATGATGAGCTTGCTCATAGCTCTCTTCGCTTTTCAATCGGCAGGTTCACTACTGAAAAAGATATAGACACCGCAATCGAGAGTGTTAGGAATGCGGTTCAGAAACTAAGGGACTTATCACCGCTTTGGGACATGTATAAGGACGGTGTTGACATAAACAAGATAGAATGGGCAGCTCACTAGAGTTGTTGGTAATTAGGTCTGATTGAGACCCGGCAGAGGAGTTGGAGAAGCAGATATGACGTACGGTGAAAAAGTACTGGATCACTACGAGAACCCACGCAATGTTGGAAAGATGGATGCCGACAGTGAAGATGTGGGTACAGGAATGGTTGGTGCTCCGGCCTGTGGTGATGTAATGCGCCTGCAGATAAAAGTTGGAGAAGATGGCGTGATTGAAGATGCAAAATTCAAAACATATGGCTGCGGTTCGGCCATAGCATCAAGCTCTTTGCTGACCGAGTGGGTTAAAGGTCGTACCCTGGATGATGCGGAAGGAATAAAGAACACAGAGATTGCCGAGGAGCTGGCGCTGCCGCCAGTAAAGATTCATTGCTCTGTCCTCGCTGAAGATGCAATCAAGGCTGCTGTAAAAGACTATCGCGACAAGCATCTTGATGCGATTGAAGACAACGCTTCTGCAGTGGCCAATTAGGCGGAGATATATATGGGTGTTAGCCTGACAGAGAACGCTGCAAAGCACGTTACCAGCTATCTTGAAAGCAGGGGCTCAGGCATGGGTATTCGCCTTGCAGTTAAGACCACAGGATGCTCTGGCTTGATGTATGTGCTTGAGCCAGTTGATGAACCCCAAGCTGAAGACCTGGAGTTTACCTGCCTTGGTATACATGTTTTCGTTGATCCAAAAAGTATGGTCTATATTGATGGTACGGAGATGGATTATGTAAAGCAGGGCCTGAATGAGGGCTTTGAATTTAAGAACCCCAATGTCCAAAGTGAATGTGGTTGTGGTGAAAGCTTCACCGTTTAAGGAAGAAACCTCCAGTTGGGCTGCTTAGGCAGAGCGATACTGGGCAGGGAACTTGCGGGTTGCAGCTAGCGTGGACTTCAAACAAAACTATTTTGAAATATTTCAGCTTCCCCGGGCGTTTGACCTGGATCTGGCGGAGTTAGGGGAGCGTTTCCGACAGCTGCAGAAAAGTGTGCATCCGGATAAGTTCAGCCACGGTACCAGTAAGGAAAAGATGCTGTCCATGCAGTGGGCGACACAGATTAATGCTGCATACGCAACATTGAAATCCGGCTTGTCGCGGGCGGTTTATTTGCTCAGCCTTGACGGGATGGACCTTTCAGACAATCCGGTACTCGATCCGGTATTCCTGATGGAGCAGATTGATTTGCGAGAGCAGCTAGAAGAAATAGAGCAGATGGAGGGGCCGCTATTAAAGCTGGATGAATTTAAGGTCGAAGTCGAAACTGTTGTGCGGTCACTGGAGCGGGAGTTTGCCACTTGCTACGGTGACGGGGGTCAGGCGAAGGCAGCGCAGGCAGTATACAAACTACAGTTTATGAGCAAGTTATTACTGGCTGCAAACACAGTCGAAGAAAAGCTACTGGATTACTAGTTACCGGATTATCAATGGCGTTATTGCAGATTACAGAACCGGGTCAGGCCCTTGACCCTCACCAGAGAAAACGTGCGGCCGGTATTGACCTAGGCACCACGAATTCACTGATCGCCTCCGTGCGCAGTGGCGTTACAGAAGCTCTGCCTGACATGGAAGGCGAGTGCCTGATGCCTTCCGTCGTTCGCTATGCTGAAAGCGAAACAATTGTTGGTCATAAGGCGCTCGATATGGCGCGCAGGGACCCTCTGAATACGATCATATCGGTAAAGAGAATGATGGGCAGGGGAATCGATGACCTTCTGTCACTCGGTGAGCGCCTGCCCTATGAATTTGCGCCGAGTGAATCCGGTATGCCACGAATAAAAACCGTTAGTGGTGATAAGAGCCCGGTTGAGGTTTCAGCTGAAATTGTAAAAAAGCTGGTGGAACGGGCAGTCGCTTCCCTGGCAGGTGACCTCGACGGTATTGTTCTTACGGTGCCGGCCTACTTTGATGAAGCGCAGAGGCAGGCGACGAAAGATGCCGCAAGTATTGCTGGCGTAGAGGTGTTGCGCCTGCTCAACGAGCCTACGGCAGCGGCGGTAGCCTATGGATTGGATACCGGTTCTGATGGTGTTGTTGCCGTTTATGACCTGGGTGGGGGTACGTTTGATATTTCCTTGCTTCGCCTGAGTAAAGGCGTATTTGAGGTCCTGTCTACGGGTGGAAATTCAAGCCTCGGTGGGGATGACTTTGATCAGAAGATCGCCGAGTGGATCATCAGCCAGTCGGGCTATGAAGGTGAGATCAGTCCCGTTCAGTTTCGCTCTTTGATGCTGAAGGCGAGGGAAACCAAGGAGATCCTAAGCGAACGTGATGCCTCAAATGTTGATATTGAAATTGAGGGGCTGAGCTTCTCAGGCGAATTTTCGCGGCTTCAGTTTGAACATGCGATACAACCCCTGCTGGAGAAATCTATCAAGGCATGCCGCCGGGCTGTGCGGGATGCAAAACTTGAATTGTCGGATATCGATAATGTCATTCTGGTCGGCGGTTCCACACGTGTACCGGCGGTGAGACAGGCTGCGGGTGCGTATTTTCAAACAAAGCCCCTGAGCAATATTGATCCAGACAGGGTGGTGGCGATCGGAGCAGCGGCACAGGCGAATCAGCTGGTTGGCAATAAGCCGGATGACGAGATGCTGCTGCTTGATGTTTTGCCCCTGTCACTGGGTCTGGAGACGATGGGCGGGCTCACTGAAAAGATCATTCTTCGAAATACTCCCATCCCCATCACCCTCGCCCAGGAATTTACAACCTACAAGGATGGTCAGACCGCGATGCTGGTGCATGTCGTTCAGGGTGAGCGGGAACTGGTCGCTGACTGCCGGTCCCTTGCCCGCTTTGAACTGCACGGCATTCCGCCGATGGTGGCTGGTGCTGCAAAAATACAGGTGGTGTTTCAGGTGGATGCTGATGGATTGCTTTCCGTGTCGGCAACGGAATTGAGTACCGGTGTGGCTGCCAGGGTCGAAGTTAAGCCATCCTATGGGCTGGATGAAGAGGAAATCACCAGCATGCTGAGAGATTCCTTTACCTATGCAGAGGCAGATGCACAGTCGCGCATGCTCAATGAGGCGAGGGTTGAGGCAGGTCGTGTCGTTGAAGCCTTGACCAGTGCGCTTGCCGCCGATGGCGAGGAACTCCTGTCTGCAGAGGAGATCTGGTTGTTGCAGGAAACCATGAAGAGACTGGCATCCCTGGCTGATCAGGATGATGCTGTGGCGATTAATAAGGGTGTTGAGATGCTGGGTCAGGCGAGCGAAGAGTTCGCAGGTCTACGCATGGATGCATCTGTTCGAAAGGCGCTGGCTGGGCACAAAATTGATGAACTGGAAGAGGGGACAAGTTGATGCCGCAGGTTATTTTTTTGCCCCATGAGCAAAGGTGTCCCGAGGGTGCTGTTATTGAAGCCGAACCGGGGGACAACCTGATTGAGCTGGCACTGGAAAACGGCGTTGATATTGAGCATGCCTGTGAAATGGCCTGCGCCTGTACAACCTGCCACGTTATCCTGCGAGAAGGATTCGATTCACTTGAGGAATCCGAAGAGACGGAAGATGATTTACTCGACAAGGCTTGGGGTCTGGAGCCGGATTCGAGGCTGGGTTGCCAGACGCAGGTTGGTGAAGAAGACCTGGTCATTGAGATCCCTAAATATACGATTAACCAGGTTTCAGAGAGTCAGTAGGACCGGTTTTACCTAAGACTTGAAAGAGGATTGTCATGAGATGGACTGACAGCAATGACATTGCCATTGAACTCATTGAGGCGCATGCGGATGTTGACCCCCTGAGCATCAGGTTCACGGATCTGATGGTGTGGGTTATGGCCCTGGAAGGTTTTGATGATGACCAGGAGCATTGCAGTGAGCGCATCCTTGAGGCTATTCAGATGGCCTGGCTGGATGAGATAGACTAGATCTCTCCACTCCGGTCCCCTTCGTCTTGAGCGAAGGCGCGTAGCGCCAAAGTCGAAAGACCTCGCTTTTGGGAATGACGGTCGAGATGACAGTTTGTGAATGACTAGCGAGATTTCTCCGCTTCGGTCGAAATGACCAGGCGGAGTCATCCTGAGCGCAGTCGAAGGATCTCGCTTTTTGCCGGAATACCCGAAAAAGCACTCGTCCTTTTTCCTACCGGTAACCCGAAAAACACGCGTATAATGCCGGCCTAAAATTTTTAGTTGGAGCAAAGTCGTAATGGCGATCGAAAGGACATTCTCAATCATCAAACCCGATGCTGTTGGGAAAAATGTAATAGGCGATATAGTGTCCCGTTTTGAAAAAGCGGGTCTCAAGGTTGTGGCGTCCCGCATGGAGCACTTGGACCAGGGTCGGGCGAGGGGCTTTTACGCGGAACATGATGGTAAGCCCTTTTTTCCGGATCTGGTCACATTTATGACATCCGGACCGATTGTCGTGCAGGTTCTTGAAGGCGAGAACGCAATTGCCCGAAATCGCGAACTGATGGGGGCTACCAACCCACAGGAAGCGGACGCAGGAACAATCAGGGCTGACTTTGCTCAGTCAATTGATGCCAATGCGGTTCATGGTTCGGATTCACCCAAGTCAGCTGTCAGGGAAATAGCCTACTTCTTTACGGATGATCAGATCTGCGCGAGATGATTGAATCACCTGGTCAACAGCCAAAACTTGATCTGTTGGGGTTTACGAGGGAGCAACTCGAAACCCTGCTGGTTGAGCTGGGCGAAAAGCCCTATCGTGTACCACAGATAATGAAGTGGCTGCACCATCGCTATGTTGACGACTTTGGTGAAATGACAGATATCAGCAAATCCTTAAGAGCTAAATTTGCTGAAATAGCCGAGATACATGAGCCAGCGGTAAGCAGTGAGAAACAGTCAGAAGATGGCACAAGAAAGTGGCTGATGAAGTCCAGGTCAGGCAGTCTGGTGGAGATGGTTTTTATACCGGAAGGCCCGCGCGGTACCCTTTGTGTTTCATCCCAGGTCGGCTGCGCCCTCGATTGCACTTTCTGTTCAACCGGCAAACAGGGCTTTAACAGTGACCTGACCGCTGGTGAGATAGTCGGTCAGTTGCGGGTTGCTGAGAAAATTCTGGCTGCTGATTACCCGGACCGTCAGCGTGTGGTCACCAATGTGGTACTGATGGGCATGGGTGAGCCGTTGCTCAACCTTGATAACGTGATAGCGGCTGTTTCCATCATGATGGATGATCTCGGTTATGGGATTTCAAAACGAAAGGTGACCATTTCAACCGCTGGTGTGGTTCCGGGGATACGCAAGCTCTGCGAAACAACTGATGTGTCGCTGGCGATCTCTCTTCACGCACCCAACGATGAATTGAGAAACGAACTTGTTCCACTCAATAAGAAATACCCCATTGCTGAATTGTTAGATATTTGTAATAAGTATGCCAGCAATCTTGGTGAGAAACGAACCGTGACCGTCGAGTACCTCCTGATTGGTAAGGTCAATGACCAGAACGAACATGCAGCACAACTCATTGACCTGTTGCGTGATTTTCCATGTAAGATAAACCTGATTCCCTTTAATCCATTCCCGGGGACGACCTTCAGGACGCCGGGCAAGATGGCAGTCAGGGCTTTCCAGGACAAACTGGTAGAGGCCGGGTATGCAACGATGATTAGAACGACACGTGGTCAGGATATACAGGCAGCCTGTGGTCAACTGGTGGGTGAAGTGGCGGACAGGACAAACCGCCAGCGACAATATCAACAAATTTCAGCCGGGGCAGCGTAAATGAGAACAACCCCTTTCTTAATCACATTGCTTAGTCTTTTTTTGCTTTCAGGTTGTGTAACAGAAACCACCGGCGTTAAGAAGAAGGAGGTTAACCAGGAAGACGTCCTTGAAAAGCTGATCAACCTTGGTGTCGGCTATCTGCGCCAGCGGGACTATTCACGCGCCAAGGAAAACCTCAGGAAGGCAGTGGAGATTGACCCCAGGTCATCATTTGCACATACAACCTTCGGCGTGCTTTTCCAATTGGAAGGTGAACACAGACTTGCTGAAGAGCATTTTGAAAAGGCGATTAAATTTGATTCGGATTTCACCCAGGCTAGGAATAATTATGGAGCCTTCCTGTTTGCCCAGGGTCGTTTTGATGATGCCGTCGTCCAGTTGCTGGCAGCTTCAAAGGACCGGTTTTACCCGAAACGCCCGCAGGTATTTGAAAACCTGGGAGTGGCATATCTTCGCCTCGGAGATGAGACACTGGCTGAAAATGCCTTCATTCGTGCCATCGAGTTGAATTTCTCACAGGGCAGGGCGCTCCTTGAGCTTGCTGACATCCGCTTTGGGCAGCAGCATTTTACTGAATCGAGAAGGTTGTACCTGAGGCATGCGGGCGTATCGCAGCAATCCGCGCGCAGCGCCTGGCTGTGTATCCGCCTGGCCAGGGTATTCGACAACCCAGATCAGGAGGCGAGTTGCAGCATTGTCCTCAGGAATATCTTTCCTGCATCTGCGGAATATAAGCAGTATCAAAATACACGTTAAAGGCTAACAACCAGTATGGCTGATCTTGAACCTAACTCGGAAGTAGTAGCGGGGCAGCCTGCACTTTCAGCGTCTGAGGTACTCGTTGCAGCGAGGAAAAAAGCTGGCTTGACCCAAAAGGAAGTTGCGGATGAGCTTTACCTGACAGTTTCCTTCATCCGGTACATTGATGACGGGGACTTCGACAAGATTCCAAGACCTGCCTTTATCAAGGGCTACCTGAGGTCTTATGCCCGGGTCGTAGAGGCCAGCGGTGATGAAGTCGTCAGCAGATATGACGATGTGCTTCAGGCAGTGGAAGAGAATGTCAGGATAAGAGACGTAACGGAAGAGACGGTGGGCAGTGCCAAATTCACCGGGCCAATTTTACAGACGGGGATGATTGGACTGGTTGGTGTGATTGTTGTTATTGCCCTGGTCTGGTGGATTGCATCACCAGGTGAGGATACCCGAAGGAGCAAGCCCCGCGTTGTGGTTAGTCAGCCTGAATCAGTTCCGGCTCCCGGCGGCGATGCCAGTTTCTTGGAAAGCACCGATTTTGAGTTTGTTGTTCAGGAGCAAGGCTTGGAGGATTCTGTCACGGCTGCGGAAGATTCAATAGAGCCAGCGGTGATGGATGAGAGCTTGAGCGAGCCCGATGAGTATGATGAACAGGTGGGCGAGACGGACCAGGAGGGTACTGAAAGTGATGCTGGGCTTCAGCCAGATACGGTCAAACTGGAGCGAAACAATGTTGATGGCATCAACCGAATAACCGTTGATGCGAACGGCGCTGATGAAATTGAGGTTACCTTTTCGGATGAGTGCTGGCTGGAAATTGAAGATGCAAATAGTGAATCGATTTACGGTGACCTGAACAGGTCCGGAGATGTACTGCGGGTATCGGGTACAGCGCCTTTTACCCTGCTGCTTGGGCGAGCACCAGCCGTGACAATCCTGTTCAATGGTGAAGAGATTGACATCAGCAGGTCTATCACCAGTAACGATACAGCCAAGGTCATACTTGGCCGATGAGACAGGCGTCAAATATAAAACGCAGAAAGACCCGACAGATAATGGTTGGCTCTGTACCCGTCGGTGGTGATGCACCGATCTCGGTACAAAGCATGACGAATACCGAAACGACTGATGTTGAAGCCACGGTAGCCCAGGTCAGGAGATTGGAGCGGGTCGGAGCGGATATTGTTCGGGTTTCAGTGCCGAGCATGGAAGCGGCGGATGCATTTGGCAGCATCCGTGACCAGGTTCAGGTGCCGCTGATTGCAGATATTCACTTCGATCACCGGATTGCATTACGGGTAGCTGAGCTCGGGGTGGATTGCCTGAGGATAAACCCCGGCAATATCGGTGGCAGGGACCGGGTACAGACCGTTGTCGGCACCTGTAAAGACAAGGATATCCCCATTCGGGTAGGCATCAATGCCGGCTCACTGGGCAAGGATCTTTTGCGCAAATACAAAGAACCAAATTCAACGGCAATGGTCGAATCTGCCATGCGCAATATTGATATGCTGGATGCTGAAGGTTTCCAAAATTATAAATTGAGTCTGAAATCCTCCGATGTTTTTATGGCAATTGATGCCTATCGGACCATATCGGCACAGATTGAGCAGCCATTGCACCTGGGTATAACAGAGGCAGGTGGGTTGCGGTCCGGGACGGTAAAGAGTGCCGTTGGTCTTGGTCTTCTGTTGATGGAAGGTATTGGAGATACGATTCGGATTTCACTTGCCGCGGACCCGGTGGAAGAAATTAAGGTTGGCTTTGATTTGCTGAAAAGTCTTCAGCTCAGGAGCAAGGGTATAAACCTTGTAGCCTGTCCAAGCTGTTCGAGGCAGAATTTTGATGTAATCAATACGGTAAACGAGTTGGAACGCCGAGTTGAAGACATCATAACCCCACTCGATGTCGCCATTATGGGTTGTATCGTTAATGGGCCGGGAGAAGCGAAGGAGGCTGATATCGGGCTTACCGGCGCTTCTCCAAACAATCTTATATATTGTCAAGGGGCACCGGATCATAAGGTGCCTAACGAGGCAGTGCTTGATGACCTGGAGCGAATGATACGCGAAAAGGTGAATGCGGCACTCGCGGATGAAGCGGTGCCGGACCGGGCTATCAACGAGAGCCCCTGAGCAGGTAGAGTAAATACTAGTGAAAATACAAGCCGTAAGGGGCATGCAGGATTTGCTGCCCAGACAAAAGGAAGTATTCCGCTTTATCGAGGATAAGGCGCGTGCTGTCCTGAACAGCTATGGCTATCAGGAGATTGGGCTGCCGATTATTGAGTCAACTCACCTGTTCAGTCGGGTTGTGGGTGAAAACACCGATATTGTTGAGAAGGAGATGTACACCTTCGATGATCGCAATGGAGAAAGTTTAACCCTGCGTCCTGAAGGCACGGCGGGAACCGTCCGCCTGGCAGAGGAAAACGGGCTGACATTTAATCAGGTACAGCGATTCTGGTATGCGGGTCCCTTTTTTCGATATGAGCGTCCGCAAAAGGGACGATACAGGCAATTCGAGCAGATTGGCGTTGAATGCTTTGGTATGCCTGGGCCCGATATTGATGTTGAACTGATGTTTTTGACCAGCCGCCTCTGGCAGGAACTGGGTATTGCCGGTGACCTGCGTCTGGAGCTGAATTCACTCGGCACGGCCGAATCGAGAGCGGCGTACCGTACAGCCCTTCGGGAATACCTGTCAGCAGTAAAGAATGAACTTGATGAAGATAGCCTGCGCAGGTTGGACAGCAATCCCCTTCGAATACTCGATAGTAAAGTGGAAAAGACCCAGGATCTTCTGCAGGGCGCACCCCTGCTTGGTGAATTCCTGGATGCCGATTCCACGGAGCATTTCGAGAAACTATGCAGGCTAATGGACCAGCTGCAGTTACCCTATGTCGTAAATCCGCGTATCGTTCGCGGTCTTGATTACTACAACAAGACGGTTTTTGAGTGGATTACAGATTCTCTTGGTGCACAAGGGACCGTATGTGGCGGCGGCAGATATGATGGTCTGGTTGAACAGATTGGCGGTAAACCCACGCCAGGCGTGGGTTTTGCGATGGGGCTCGACCGACTGGCACTGATGCTTGAGCCAAATTATGGCGGCGGCAGACAAACGGATGTTTATATTGCCGCAGTCGGGGATAATGCGCGCGAGCGTGCACTGTTGCTGGCGGAAGATATCAGGGATTTATTACCGTCGATTACGGTCCTGGTGAATTGTGGTGGTGGCAAGTTCAAGTCACAATTGAAAAAGGCTGATGCCAGTGGTGCCAGCCTTGCGCTCATACTGGGTGAGGATGAAGTGGCGAACGGGCAGGTAACCGTAAAACATCTGCGCGAAGCTGGGGAACAGAAACTTGTATCTTCAGAAGGTATTGGAAAATACATTACTGAAAATTTGCAAAAGGAGTAGGCGGCAGTGGCCGATAGAACAGAAGAAGAACAGGTTGAAGCCCTGAAGAATTGGTTTGAGGAGAATGGCATATCTCTGATCGTTGGTATCGTGTTGGCCCTGGGTGGTGTATTTGGCTACCGTGCCTGGGAAAATGGTGCCAGAGAAACCGGAGAGGCTGCATCGGCAATCTATGAAGATCTGATCGCTGCAGTGGGAACTGTGCCGAGAGATGGCCTTAGTGAAGAGATGTCCGCGACGGGAACAACGCTGGCGGAGCAGCTCAAGACTGATTACGCTGATTCAAGCTATGCAATTTTTGCATCCCTGTACATGGCAAAACTGGCGGTTCTGGCTGGAGACCTTGATAAGGCGGCCAGTGAGTTGAACTGGACACTTGAACATGGTGCCGAGGGATCGTTCGAGATATTGGCACGAATTCGGCTGAGCCACGTTCTGTCCGCGCAGGAAAAATATGAAGAAGCGCTCGCCGTACTCGATGTCAAGTTGGATCTTGCTGCTCACCAGTCGTCCTGGGATGAAGCCAGGGGGGATATCTATTTTGCTATGGAGCGGACAGACGAAGCGCGTGAGGCCTACCAGCTTGCCGTGCAAAGTGCTGGTGCTGACAGGGCTAAACCCTACCTTGAAATGAAACTTGAAGATCTGACCTATGCGAAGGTAGTGGTGCCGGATGACTCACCGGAAGAAACGCCAGAACCTGCAGACGAGGGGCAGTAATGAAAAGGCCATTAGTTGGGCTCGTGGGGCTGTTGCTTGTATCGTCCTGCAGCTGGTTCGGTGGTGACGATGACGTTGAAGAAATTCTGCCCACGGAACTCACCAAAATCAACAAGGAAGTTAAGCTTCTGTCACTCTGGAGTGCCAAGCTTGGTAAAGGTGCTGATGATAAGGCGGTTAAACTTGTTCCCGCAGTCGCGGGGAGCCGGGTTTTTGCAGCCTCGGCTGATGGCAAAGTGGTTGCGCTGCAGTCGGGCGACGGTCGAAAGATATGGGAGCAGAAAGTAAGGTCATACTACTCGGAAGAGGAAGTCAGACATGCGTTCCCAGATGATGTGGATGTTATTACCGGCGGTGTTGGTGTTGGCGGCGATATCGTTGTTGTCGGCACGGCTGCCGGGGAACTGGTTGCTCTCAACCAGAGTGACGGAAGCCTTGCTTGGCGAACCAGAACCTCCAGCGAAGTTCTGGCGCCACCACAGATTGACGATGAGCTCGTGGTTGCGCATAGCATCGATGGGAAAGTAGCAGGATATAATTCACTCGATGGTGAACGCCTGTGGCTATACACGACCTCCATTCCTAGCCTGACGCTGCGCGGTACCTCAACCCCGATAATTGCCGATAATTTTGTCATAGCGGGATTTGCCAATGGGCGATTTGCACTGCTTGACCGTGAAAAAGGAATAGTCGGTGCAGATGAACGCATTGCCGTTGCAGCGGGCCGTTCAGATCTTGAAAGGCTGGTGGATATAGACGGCAACATGGTGGTTGTTGGCAGCAATCTTTTTGTTGTGAGCTTTCAAGGTCGCATGGCGGCAATCGATATTAAGACCGGCCGACTCGCCTGGGCGAGAGATGCGTCCAGTGTGGCGGGGTTGGGAGAAGGATTTGGTAACATTTATATCGCCCATGCGGACAGCTTGCTCGGTGCGGTTGATATGACCAGTGGCCGCGATGTATGGGAAGTTGATGCACTATTGCACCGCGATATTACCGCCCCGGTCAGCTCTGGAAGCTACATCGCCGTTGGAGACTTTGAGGGTTACGTGCACGTCATAGCTCAATCGGATGGGCGATTCGTTGGGCGCCGTCGCGTCGATGGTAATGGCATCCTATCGCCAGTGGTCGCAGATGGTAACAGGCTATTTGTGATGGGTAACAGCGGTCGCCTGTCTACATTTGAGATTCAGTAGGAATCATTCGTGTTTCCTGTCATTGCACTGGTTGGCCGGCCCAATGTTGGCAAATCAACACTGTTCAATCGCCTCACCCGAACCCGGGACGCACTCGTTGCCAGTTTCCCTGGTCTGACCCGGGATCGGCAATATGGGAAGGGGGCGCTGGGTAATTTTGACTATGTTGTTGTTGATACCGGTGGTTTAAGCGGGGACGAAAATGGCATTGATCGGCCGATGGCTGACCAGGCCATGCAGGCGATTTCAGAAGCAGATCTGGTTCTGTTCATAGTCGATTCGAAGGATGGCCGCGTCACCGGTGACGAAGCAATTGCGGAACTGCTTCGCCGTGCAGACGTCGCAACCTTGCTGGTTGCCAACAAGATAGATGGGCAGAACCAGGACTATGTCGCCGGGGAGTTCTCCAGCCTCGGCTTTGGGGAAACGGCTTATATATCGGCAACCAACGGAAATGGTGTCAGCCATCTGGTGGATGAGCTGATTGGTGGACATCCGGCAATGGATGTTGATACTGCTGCCGACGTACCGCCGAATTCCGGTATTAAGATTGCCGTGGTTGGTAGACCCAATGTGGGCAAGTCGACCCTGGTCAACCGGCTACTCGGTGAAGACAGGGTAGTTGTGTTTGATGAGGCTGGGACCACACGTGACAGTATCTATATTCCCTACGAACGTGAGGGTGAGGCCTATACGCTTATCGACACCGCTGGGGTTCGCAGAAGGGGTAAGGTAAAGGAAGCGATCGAGAAGTTTTCGATCATCAAAACCCTTGAAGCCATCTCGGATGCCAATGTTGTGATCCTGATGATTGATGCGAAAGAGGGGATTGTAGATCAGGATCTGCACATCCTGAGTCATATACTTGATGCCGGGCGCGCATTGGTATTTGCGGTCAATAAATGGGATGGCACTGAGCTCGAGCAGAAAAACTACATCAAGCGGGAGCTTGAACGTCGACTGGTATTCATTAACTTTGCTAAGACCCACTTTATCTCGGCACTGCATGGTTCGGGTGTGGGGAACATCTATCCATCTATCCGCAAGGCCTATGAGTCAGCAACGCGAAGCATCCGTACTGGCGAGCTAAACGATATTCTTGAAGCCGCAATAAGGGATCATCAGCCACCACTGGTAAGAGGGCACCGCATAAAGCTTCGCTATGCTCACATTGGTGGGAACAATCCTCCCATCGTCGTAATCCATGGAAACCAGACTGAATCAGTTCCGGATTCTTACAAGCGATACCTTGAACATAGCTTTATCAGCGGGTTGAAATTGCAGGGTACGCCCATCCGGTTTGAATTCAAGAGCAGTGAAAACCCTTTCAAGGGAAGAAGAAATAAGCTGACCAAGCGGCAGGTCAGCAGCAAGCGCAGACTGATGAAGCATGTCAAAAAGAAGGACAAGAAGCGGCGCTGAATTTTGACCTTTCGTAAGGAAGCGTCTCACTCTGGCTCGATACTATTCTCTACCCGAGATCGCTCCGTCTGAAACCTGGCCAGGTTTCTCCTGATTGTTTCGTTACCAGGATTTATGGCAAGCGCCTTTTTCAAATAGAATATCACCTGCTCCGGCTGGTTCAGCTGTGCATGTGCTAGACCCAAATTGTTGTAAGCCTGCCAGTAGTCATCTTTGAGCTGCAGTGCCTGGTTGGAATAGGTTGTTGATTGCTGAGCCTTTCCCTCGGACAGCAGAGTCAGGGACAGGTTGTAGTAAATCTCCGGAATCTGTGGGTCAATTCCGATGCCCTTGTGAAAGTGTTCCTTTGCCGGGACGAATTGATTCTCACCCAGGTATGCGAGTCCCATCAGGTTTTGCAGGCCCGCATTTTTCGGCATCAGTCGTTCAGCGGTTTCCAGGTACTGCCTCGATTCACTCTCATCATCACCGCCAAGCAGGAGGCGACCCAGCAGGAAGTGTGCCCAGGCAAATTCGGCATCCAGTTTCAGGGTTTCTCGTAGCTGCTGCTCACCTTCCTCGGTCATGCCCAGTCGCAGGTAGGATGAAGCCAGTTTATAGTGATAATTGGCCCTGTCTGGTGTTAGTTCTGCAGCGCGCACATTGTAGGGCAGGGCTTCCAGGTGGCGCTCTTCGAGTTGCAGCATTGCTGCAAGGTTACCCAGTGCCTGGGAAGCAACCTTCCTTTCCAGGTTTTCGCTGCCCTCGGGAATCCGCTCCACGACACCCCGCCAGAAAAGTATCGGATCACCCCAGAGTACAGCCCTGTTAGTTGCTACACCTGCGGCCACCAGGATCCAGAGGCTCAGCAGTATTATCACACCCTTGCTGGCGATCGTTCGATTTTTGGCTCCCCGGGTTGCCATCAGGACAACATCGGCTACGACCAGGAGTAAGCCCGCCATGGGAAGAGAAGCTCGGTAGCCGAAGAAAGCATACTGGGGAACAAGAATGCTCTCGGGGCTGATGTTGACCAGAAAGAAGAGCAGGCCAAAACCGGAAAGTGGTCTCTTTTTCAGCAGGTAGAAAGCCGCCGCGACTAGAGAAAGCGCACCGATCACTGAAGGTAGCGTTTGTACAGGGTCAAGCAGAGATCGTGATATGGCGTAGGGCTGGACCAGTTGAGCACGATCAGGTGTGGGTGCGAGGATGATGCTTATATATTCAAACAGGGTTCTGCTTTGGGTCAGTACTGCGTCAAATAGCGATATCTCGCTTTCTTTGTAGTATTGAACAATCGTTGCCAGGATTCCGCTGCCCAGGTTCTCGTTGCCGTGGGGGTGTTGCAGGACCGACAGTGCCGCTACTACCAGCAAGGTTATCGAGCAAAGAATGACGCTACGGTTGAGTATGCTTCTCCAGCTATGCTGAAAAAAAGCCAGTTCAAACATGATCAGAACCAGTGGCAGCGTGAAGCTGTTCTCTTTACTTGACTGGGCGCAGATGTAGAACATCAGGCTGAGGCCATAGCCGGGCAGTTGCTTCAATTTACTTGATCGAACAGCGACATAGGCAAGCATCGACAGGCAGTAAAAAAGACACGACATTAGTGCCATGCGTTGCCAGATATAGAGCGTCAGATAGGTATGGAAGGGGTGAACCAGAAAAAAGAGCCCGAGGGCGAGGCTGAGCATCCTCTTATCCTTGCTGGTTGCCTTATCGGCAATACCGGGCAGCTCGAGGGTCATGTTGATGAGCAGGACGAGAGTCAGCGCGGTTGCTGAAAGCAGTAGCAGGTTGAAGACACGGAAATAGGCGGGTGCCATATCCGTGAGCAGGAAGTTGAAGTAGAAAGTGGCCATGGGGAGTGGCCGCTGGGGAAAGATGGCGAGCACATTCTCGATCATGCCACCGCTGAAGATATTGCCGTTACCCGCGATTCGCGTTGCTGAATCGTAATACATGGGTGCGTTGAGGCCAGGATAATGGAGAGCGCCAACGAGCAGCAAAAATACTATGAATAAGAGTAGATAGGTTAGGGAAGCTGGGAGCTTCATGCGGGAAACCCGTTCATGGTGAGCATTGCATTATTCTCGAGATATTGGCTAAACAACTAACCAAGCAGACCCTGTGCGCGCAGGTCCGCTATATCTGCTGCGGACAAATCCAAATCTTCCGCGATAACCTCGTCCGTGTGTTTCCCCAACAGTGAGGCTGCAGAGATTTCTACCTTGCTGCCAGACAATTTCGCCGGCCAGCCTAACAGGCGAATCTGGCCGTGTGTCTCGTGTTCAACTTCATGAATAAATCCCCGCTCATTGAGGTGTTGGTCTCGAAAAAGGTCGATCGAGTCAAATACGGCGCTTGCCGGTACGCCACCATCAGCCAGCAGTTGCATCGCGGTGTGTTTGTCATGTTGGGATGTCCAGGCAGCGATTTCTTTTGCCAGTAACTCCATGTTGTCCATGCGCAATTGAGCCGAGACAAAGCGGGGGTCCGTTAGCAGGTCTTCTCTCTCCATGACGGTACACAGGGCCTGCCACATCCTGGGAGTCACCGCCATGATGAACACATAGTCGTTGCTTCCGCCCGGTGCACAAGGATACAGATTAATGATTGGACCCATTCCAGTGCCCGACCTGGGTGATACCTCCTGACCGCCGAAGGATGCTGCAATTGAAGTTCGCAGGTAATAGGTCATGGCTTCCTGCATGGACACTTCGATAAGTTGGCCTTCCCCGGTTCGCATTCGCTGTATATACGCGGCAGTAATCGCCAGCGCAAGTTGCACGCCGGTTCCCGCATCACCGGTTGTCGGACCCGGTCTCATGGGAGTCCCGTCGGCTTCACCGGTTATGGAAAAAGCGCCGGCCGCAGCCTGAGCAACCATGTCGAAACACTTGTAGCCCGCATAGGGACCGCTGCTGCCAAATCCCTTGACCCGGGCATAGATAATGCCAGGGTGAATTTTCTTCATCACGTCATAGTCGATATTAAGTTTCTCAACGACGCCGGGAGCATAATTTTCAACGAAGACATCGTAGTGGGGGAGCATCTTCAGCAACAGTTTCCTGCCCTCGGGTTTTTCCAGAGCGATGGTGATGCTGCGCTTGTTGCTGTTCCACATCAGGAAATACTCGTCATCCAGCTCGCCCCGGCCACGACCGGGGTCCCCTGTTTCCGGTCTTTCCACCTTCACGACGTCGGCTCCCATCCAGGCGAGGGCCTGGGTACAGGCGGGTCCCGCCTCATACTGGGTCATATCGAGAATTCTGATTCCGTCCAATGCAGCCATGCTATTCTCCTGGCAAAGGCCAATTCGGCTAGTCGTCGGTTGTTATTCTTCTTTTGTGAGCCACTCAAATTTCTGCGGTTTTCGACCCGCCTTTGGATCCAGAAGGACGTTGACAATTACAGGCCCTTCAAATGCCATTGCTTCATCGAGTGTAGCCTTGAGGTCCTTTGGATCCTCTACCAGGAAGCCCTTGCCACCAAAGCCTTCGATCATCTTATCGTAGCGTGCCCGTGGCGTGAGTATGGGGGCAGGGATCGGCGTGTCGGTGGGTAGTTCATCAAGGCCGCCACCAATGCCGCCATTGTTTAGGATGACGATTTTAACCGGCAGCTTGTAGCGGCACATGGTCTCAATTTCCATTCCGGAAAAACCGAAACCGGAATCACCTTCGACAGCAACGACCGGTCGGTCGGGGTGCACAGTTGCTGCCGCAACCGCAAAGCCCATACCGATCCCCATGGTGCCATAACTGCCAGCATCCAGCCGCGAGCGGGGGCTGTTGTTGGGCATCTGGGTTCGGCCGATATCCATGGTATTGGCGCCTTCGCTGACGATTATGACGTCGTCAGGCAGCCAGTTGCTGATGTCCTTGAAGGCTCTATAGTAGTTTGTTGGCGCACTGTCGTCATCGATCATTGGCTGGACCGTGGCCTGGTTGTCAGCGGCCTTGGCAGCCAGTGCGGTGCGCCACTCCGTCTCAGCTGGATAGAACCACTGTCGGTCGTCGAGGGCTCGGTTGAGTTGAGCCGCCACCGCCTTGCCGTCACCGACCAACGCAACTTCGGCGGGCACATTGGTACCGATTTCTTCTGCTGAAGCATCCAGTTGTATAACCCTTACATCTTTTGAAAAGCGGGGCGGAAGGCCGAAATGCATGATCCAGTTGAGCCTGGCTCCCATGAGGAAAATCAGATCCGCATCCTGCAGTGCCAGTGTTCTCGCCGCGCCTACTGACAGCGGGTGTTCGTCTGGCACGACACCCTTGCCCATGGGAGAGGCGAGAAATGGTAACTGGGTTCTCTCGATAAATTCTCTTACCTCATCCTCTGCCCTGGACCAGGCCATACCCTTGCCAACAATAACGAGCGGACGTTTGGCAGATTCCAGGGCACTGAGCGCGGCTTCTATATTTTCTTCCATCGCCTGGGGTCTTGGAGCATCAGGGATAGTCGCGGCCGGCCGGACCTCGCTCTCATCCACTTCCTGCAGTATTACGTCATCCGGCATATCAAGATAGACAGCGCCAGGCCGGCCATAGAAGGAAGTTCTGACGGCCTGTTCCACGTAGAATGGAATTCGTCTGGCATCCTCAACGGCATGAGCGTACTTGCAGAATTGTGATACAGCCATGACCTGCCGTTCTTCCTGGAACGCGCCTCTGCCGTTTTGCACGATGCCGGATGCACCGCCGATCAGAATCATAGGCCAGCAGTTCGCCTGCGCATTGGCCAGACCCGAAATGGCGTGGATGACGCCAGGACCGGAGACCACCAGGCAGGCCTGGGGGCGGCCAAGCAGGTAGCCTGCAGCCTGTGCGGCGTAACTGGCAGCCTGTTCATTGCGCATGCCGATATAGGTAATACCAGCGCGCTGGGCCGCTGATGCAATGGCGAACACTGGGAATCCAACGATACCGAACATATAGTCGACACCCTGCTGTTTCAGACTCTCCGCTATGATTCTTGCGCCTCTTACCGTCGTCATCCTGTTCTCCTTCTGTTTCTGCTATCTGGTTTCTTTGTCTGTATTGACACCACTTTAGGTAACTGGGTTCTTTAAAGATCAGCCAGTGTCCATTTTTGCATCTGCTCTTGTCTGGAACTTTCCAGCATCGACGATAAACCGGGTATGGGTACCTTCGGCGATGGGTTCCTTCGCGTCATCCGCTGTCACTTTGAATACTACCTTGCGTCCTTCGACAGCAGTGACTTCCGCTCTGCATTCAACCTGCATTCCTACCGGTGTTGCTGCCAGGTGACTTACATCAAGCCCTGAACCAACGGTAGTTGCGCCTGGTTCCAGCTTCCCGTCAAGGGCAGCCACCGCGGTTTTTTCAAGCAGTAGGATAAGTTCCGGGGTGGCGAAAACGGCTACCGTGCCGCTGCCGACATTCTTCGCCAGCATCGCTTCGGATACGGTCTGGGTTGTGGAGGCTGATAGACCTATAAGTGCTTCTGACATTGAAATCTCCCTGGTTTTTTCAATACTACGCATTGATCATCCAGGCAACAAGATGCGCGAAATGACAAGCCGGGATTTCTCCACTGCGGTCGAAATGACGGAGTGTTCGTCATCTTGAGCGCAGTTCCTTCGACTCGCTGGTGCTCGCTCAGGACAGGCGAAAGATCTCGCTCTACTCCACTAGAAACAAATTCGGGTCCACACGCGCATTGTTCAGGCTAACACTCCAGTGAAGGTGTGGGCCTGTAACCCTTCCGGTTTGCCCGATCGCACCAAGCGCCTCATCTCTTTTCACCAAATCGCCCAGCTTCACATCGATGCGGCTCATATGGCAATACATGGATATGAGGCCCTGTCCGTGATCCAGCAGCACGGTGTTGCCATTGAAGAAATAGTTTCCCGTCGCTACAACTTTGCCGGCGGCCGGTGCCGTAATAGGTGCACCTTCCGGCGCAGCTATGTCGAGACCACTGTGGGGGTTTCTTGGCTGATCGTTAAAAAATCGTCGCAGACCAAATGGGCTTGAGACTGGGCCGGTTGCCGGCAGTGAAAAATCGACCGCCAGGGGAATATCCGTGTTAAAGCTGGTAAATGCCCAATCCATTTCGGATCTTTCACGCCTGATGCGTTTGAGGTCTTCCTCCAGTGGATTGACCTTACGTTTATTGGTGATAGTGAGGCGCTGGGTTTCGTAGTCCTTGGTCTTGACCGAAAAAGTGTAAACCTGTGAAGGGGTTTTTAGTTCATGAGTCCCGGGTTTTCCTGAAAGTGGTATGCCAACAATAGCGAAGAAGGCACCATTGTCTTTGGCGACCATCACCGGATGGCCGTTATAGGTTGCCTGCTCGCCTGTCTCAACTGGAACGACGGCGACCCCTCCTGGTACCGCAAGATTCTGCGGCAAGGCGAGACTGTATTCACCCAGGCACAGACTAGCGGCGACCAGTAGTATCCTGGGCATGCGGCCAACGGATAGAATCACGTTTCTTCCTTTTCTGCGATGGAACGGACCTCAGCGGTGATCTGGCCTTCAGCCAGCCGAGCCTTGACCAGGTTGCCTGGAGACACTTCATCAGCCTGCTTGATGATGTGCCCTTCCGGCGTGCTGACGATAGCGTACCCCCTCTCCAGTGTTGAGAGCGGGTTCAGGGTGTTCAGCTTTTGCAGGTGCAACTGAAACTTTGACTGGGATCTCTCAAGTGTTCGTTCCATCGCGGTAACCATTCTTGCGTACATTTCGTCAAGGTTCACTGTACCGAGCTTATAGCGAAGATTGTTCCGTAACCTGGATTCCAGATCATCCAGTCTCTGGTGGAGGTCCTGTAAACGATGGCCGGGATGCCGCAGGCGCCGGGCTATGTGACCGAGGTCAGAATAGTGCCCAGCGAGTACCGTTGCCATGCGATCATTAATTGCCCCACCCAGGCGGTTGACCCGCGCCAGCCATTCGTTGACGTCCGGCGTTATCAGTTCGGCGGCGGCAGAGGGCGTGGGGGCGCGAAGATCGGCCACGAAATCGGAGATAGATACATCAGATTCATGACCGACTGCACTTACGACCGGAATTTTGCTGGCGTGAACGGCCCTGGCAACGATCTCAGTATTGAAGGACCAGAGATCCTCCAGCGAACCTCCCCCCCTGGTCAGGAGAATAATATCAAAGGGGTTTTCCTGATAGCCGTTGGCGAACTCCAATGCATCGGCAATTTGAGTTGCGGATATGTCGCCCTGAACCTGGACTGGTAGAATGGAAATACTAATGGCCGGAAACCGCCTGCGCATGATATTAAGTACATCCTGGACGGCCGCACCTGAAGGCGAAGTGATAATACCTACATGGCGCGGCATTGCAGGTAGAGGTTTCTGCCTCGCCTCACTGAACAGGCCTTCTGCCAGCAGATCAGCCTTGAGTTTTTCATAGGCTCGGCGCAAGGCGCCATCGCCAGCTTCTTCCATATGCTCCGCGATCAGTTGGAACTCACCACGACCTTCGTAGAGACTTATTTTTCCGCGGGCAATGATCTGAACTCCATTTTTGGGTACAAAGCGGATTCGCTGGTTTCGGTTGCGGAACATGGCACAGCGGAGCTGGGACTTGTCATCCTTCAGGGTGAAATACCAGTGGCCGGAAGATGGCTTGGCGAAATTGGAGATTTCACCCTCCACATAAACCATCGGGAACTCGCCTTCCAACAGGCGACGGGCAGATCGATTTAGATCTGAGACGGAAATGACCTCACGGTTGACGCCGGGGCGGGATATTTCGCTACTGGACATTGGATACCAATCTTAACCTTTGCGAAGAAAACAGTATAATGCTGCGCTTGAATTGCAGCCTCCGATCATTGGAAAAAAAGACGATCGAAACTAGATATTCGAAACCCAAACAATCGAAAGAAAGACGGCGGTTAATATTTCTCAGCAACTGAACCAGGATATTCATCGGGACAAGATCCTAATCCTCGATTTTGGGTCCCAATATACCCAACTTATTGCACGCAGGGTAAGGGAGGTGGGTGTCTACTGTGAAATTCATCCCTTTGACCTTCCCTACGACTCAGCCAAGGCCTTCGCCCCTATGGGCGTCATTCTCTCGGGAGGCCCAGAGTCGGTCATCCTCGACGAAACGCTGAAAGCGCCGGACTATGTATTCGAAATGTCTGTGCCGGTGCTTGGTATTTGCTATGGCATGCACACCATGGCGCTGCAGCTTGGTGGCAGCGTCGAAGCATCCGACAAGCGGGAGTTTGGCTACGCCAGGGTTTCAATTCAAAATGACGGCTACCTGTTGAAGGGTATTCAGGATGAAATCAAGGATGATGAACGGTTCCTGGATGTCTGGATGAGTCATGGAGATAAGGTTGTTACCTTACCTGACGGCTTTGAGCGGCTGGCAAAAACCGACAGTTGTGAATTTGCTGCCATGAGAGATGACTCAAGGCGCTTTTACGGTGTGCAGTTTCACCCGGAGGTGAGCCATACTTTGCAGGGAGAGGCGATCCTGCAGCGTTTCATGCTGGATGTCTGTGGCTGCGCAGGGTTGTGGACCCCCGCCAATATAGTGGAGGACATTATCCGGGATGTGAGTGCGAGGGTCGGAACGGACCAGGTCATACTCGGTCTTTCGGGCGGCGTGGATTCGTCCGTGGTTGCTGCCCTGCTATCGAGGGCGATCGGAAACCAGTTGACCTGCGTCTTTGTCGATAATGGTCTGCTTCGCCTCGGTGAGGCAGATCAGGTCATGGATATGTTTGGTCAGGATGCGGACAACACTTTTCACCTCAACATCATCAGGGTTGATGCCGAAGATCGGTTTTTGAAACAACTTGAAGGTGTTCAGGACCCGGAGGCGAAACGAAAAATCATAGGCAATGTTTTCATCGATGTATTTGAAGAGGAATCGTCACGCATCGAGAATGCCGAGTATCTGGCCCAGGGAACCATCTATCCTGACGTCATTGAGTCTGCGGGGCACGAGGGTGGTAAAGCCCATGTCATCAAATCTCATCACAATGTGGGCGGGTTGCCGGAGCAGATGAAACTGGCGCTGATTGAACCGCTGCGCGAACTGTTCAAAGATGAAGTCAGGAAAATTGGACTGGAGCTGGGCCTGCCGGAGGCGGTCGTTTTCAGGCACCCATTCCCTGGTCCGGGCCTTGGTGTGCGCATCCTGGGAGCGGTGAGTAAAGCACATGCTGACCTGCTGCGTCAGGCGGACGCGATTTATATAGAAGAGCTCTACCGGGCAGACTTGTATGACAAGGTAAGCCAGGCGTTTGCCGTGTTCCTGCCGGTGAAATCCGTTGGTGTTGTAGGCGATGCCCGCCGCTATGAATATGTCATCGCCCTGCGGGCGGTGGAGACCATTGATTTTATGACGGCCAGGTGGGCACACCTGCCCTATGATTTTCTGGAACTGGTCTCGAGTCGAATCATCAATGAAATTAGCGGTATCTCCCGCGTTACCTATGATATTTCGAGTAAGCCGCCGGCTACTATCGAGTGGGAGTAGTTACATGGGCTGTAAGCCCCATAGATACTGACTTTTACCACTTGTAAACCACTTGAAAACACCCATTTTTGAGTGGTTTTTGTAAACAAACTTGTAAAGACTTGCTACTACTGAAAATCGTAGGTGTATCAAGTATCTGACAGTACAATACTTGAAGAGGATACGCTCCGAACCTAAGTCATAATGTTCACAGTGACTTAGAAAAGGAGCGTTACTATGAATAGAGGGCAAGTATTGGCTGTAGATTTTGAGAACAAAAAGCTACTCAAAAGTACACAGCAGAAGTCTGACACCAAATCCAACAAGCATTACCTCAAAAAAACAAAAATCTGTGATGGGGCCGTAACTGTATTTCAGACAAAGCACAGTGGTGGCATTTGGCACATGCGAGCTTATTTAGCGAGCGAAACAAAATACTTTCAGAAAAGTCTGCGTACCAAAGACAAAGCAAGTGCCATTGATAAGGCAACTTATG
>PVBE010806256.1_pt1 | contig 27783 bp, 25 predicted proteins | sample 1631181 | NCBI WGS metagenome assembly PVBE01 (sample SAMN08397723, study PRJNA350692) | Marine metagenome, whole genome shotgun sequencing project. | isolation source: water | place: Pacific Ocean | collected 2012-04
GCTGCGCCGCGATAAGCGGCTCCTCTTTCTACTGGTTCCCGGATAACCACTGCGTGGTTTCCGGGATGACGGAGGTGCCGGGCTTGCGAATCGCCCGAAGCTGCACCTCGTCGTCCCCGCGAAGGCGGGGACCCAGTCAGACGCTGCGCCGCGATAAGCGGCTCATTTTCTACTGGTTCCCGGATAACCACTGCGTGGTTTCCGGGATGACGGACGTGCCGGGCTTGCGAATCGCCCGAAGCTGCACTCCGTCGTCCCCGCGAAGGCGGGGACCCAGTCAGACGGTGCGCCGCTATCAGCGGCTCCTCTTTTTACTGGTTCCCGGATAACCACTACGTGGTTTCCGGGATGACGGAGGTGCTGGGCTGAATCGCCCGAAGCTGCACCTCGTCGTCCCCGCGAAGGCGGGGAACCCAGTCAGATGGTGCGCCGCGATAAGCGGCTCTTTTTTCACTGGTTCCCGGATAACCACTTCGTGGTTTCCGGGATGACGGAGGTGCTGCTAATCCTGGAAAAACCACGGCGCCTCTTCGCGTCGCCGCCGTTCATAAGCGCGGATTGCGTCGGCCGACCGCAAAGTAATGCCGATGTCGTCGAGCCCATTCAGCAGACGGTGACGTAAGCCGGGGTTGAACTCGAATGGGTAGGTGTCGCCGCCGGGAGTCGTTACGACGAGTTCCTCGAGATCGACGGTCAGCGTGTACACATCGGCGCGCTCGCATTCGCGAAACAAGGAATCCACGATCTCGGGCGGCAAAGTTACCGGTACCAGTCCGTTCTTGCAGGAGTTACTGTAAAAAATGTCGGCGAAACTCGGCGCAATCAGCGCCCGGATCCCATAGTCCCGGAGCGCCCAGGGCGCGTGTTCGCGTGAAGATCCGCAGCCGAAATTCTCCCGCGCGAGCAGCACCTTCGCCCCCTGAAAGCGGGGGAGATTCAAGACAAAATCCTCGTTCAGCGGCCGCCCGGAACAATCCTGGTCCGCTTCCCCCTTGTCCAGATATCGCCATTCGTCGAACAGGTAGTCGCCGAAACCGGTGCGCTTTATGGATTTCAGGAACTGCTTCGGGATGATCGCGTCCGTATCAACGTTGGGGCGATCGATAGGGGCGACGATTCCCTCGACCTTTGTAACCGGTTCCATTGCTCAGCCCTCCCTCACATCGACAAAATGACCCGCGATTCCGGCAGCCGCGGCCATAGCCGGGCTCACCAGGTGAGTACGACCGCCGCGGCCCTGCCGACCTTCGAAATTGCGATTTGAAGTAGATGCACACCGTTCGCCTTCGGATAATTGATCGGGGTTCATCCCCAGGCACATAGAACACCCGGGTTCCCGCCACTCGAAGCCGGCCGCGCTGAAGATCTTATCCAGACCTTCCCGCTCCGCTTGCGACTTGATCAGGCCGGATCCGGGAACGACCATGGCCAACTTGACGTTCGATGACTTCTGCCGCCCGTCGACGACGCGGGCGGCGGCACGCAAGTCCTCGATACGCGAGTTCGTGCATGAGCCGATGAATACTTTGTCGATCGCGATATCCTCGATCTTGGTGCCGGGTTTGAGTGCCATGTAGCGCAGCGCATTCGTCATCGCAGCGCGTTTTGTTTCGTCCTCGACCGCGTCCGGATCGGGGACGAGCCCGGATATGGACACGACCATTTCCGGCGAAGTACCCCAGGTGACCTGCGGTTCGACCGTACCGGCATCGAGTTCTATCGAGCTGTCGAACACGGCGTCTGGGTCTGATTTCAGGTTACGCCAGTCTTCGACAGCGAGGTCCCAAAGCGGTCCCGAGGGCGTATACGGACGCCCGCTGACGTAATCCAAAGTCGTATCGTCGACGGCGATCATCCCCGCTCGTCCGCCTGCTTCGATGGACATATTGCAAACGGTCATTCTTTCCTCCATGGACAGCGCGCGGATCGCCTCGCCGGCGTATTCCATGGTATGACCGGTAGCGCCCGCGGTTCCTATTTGTCCGATGATGGCGAGGATCAGATCCTTAGCCGAAATTTCGGCGGCGAGCTCACCGGTGACCCGAACACACATATTCCTCGCTTTCCGCAACACCAGGCATTGGGTCGCGAGGCAATGTTCGACCTCCGAGGTTCCGATCCCGAATGCGAGCGCGCCGAGCGCGCCGTTCGTCGCCGTATGAGAATCACCACAAACAATGGTCATCCCCGGCAGGCACCAACCCTGCTCGGGTCCCGTCACGTGAACGATACCGCGGCGCTCGTCGCCGACATCGTAATGGGTGATGCCGTGCTCGGCGCAGTTCCCGGACAAGGTATCGAGTTGCCGCTTGGCGATCGGATCGGCGACATTGGTGATATCGACCGTAGGCGTGTTGTGATCGGATACGGCCTTTGTTGCCGCAACGCGCCAGGGTTTGCGCCTGGCCAGTCTCAGACCCTCGAACGCCTGGGGTGTAGTAACCTCGTGGATGATATGTCTATCGATGTAGATCAACGCCGTACCGTCATCGAACTCTTCTACGATATGAGCGTCCCATAACTTGTCGTATAAAGTTTTGGCTTGCATTTGTCACCAGCCTCCTATCACGGTAGCCCGATCCCGTCTGTCGTATGTTCAAGGGGGCGGGATTCTAGCATCATTGGGGCTTATACGACGCCGACAATCAGTTTATTATGCGCCGCAGTTTTCACGGCTAATTAAGGAGCCTTCCGATGAAACATCGATTGCCCACAATTCTATTCATTACGTTACTGAACGTGGGCGCGAAAGCGGATTTCAACGACGGCGTGGTAGCCCTGACGATGGGGGATTACGACAAGGCGATGTCGATACTTCTGCCGCTCGCCGAGACCACCGACCACGCCTACGCAGGATACCTCGTAGGTCGCATGCACGCGGCCGGCCAGGGAGTCGATAAGAACCTCGAAGAAGCCGCGAAATGGTACCGAAAGGCCGCGGAATCAGGTGTGCCCGACGCCCAGTATCGACTCGGAGCGCTCTATCAGAAAGGCAACGGCGTACCCCGAGATATGGAATACGCCTACGGCTGGTACAAAGTCGCCGCGCATCTCGGTAACGCAAAGGCGGTCGCAGCGGTTGAGCAGTCGGGCGAATTGCTTTCGCCAGCCGAGAGAAAAGAAGCAGAAGCGCTATCGGCGGACTTGATCGAAAAATATGGCCAACCGCCGAGATCGACGGCAAGGGCTCAATAGACACAAAGAGGAATACCTCAAACGGTAATGTCGACGAAGGTGCCCTTCGCACTCGAAGTAAGCGCCCCACCCATTCGATGGATCATCGAATCCAGTAACTCCGCCGACGAGACTCTCACGGCTTTGACGTCGTCCGCGACGACGGTCGGGATCGTTGGGATCGAAGGGCCGGCCCTGCCCTGATACTTTCGGTAACCAGAGTCGACTCGGTAATGGGTTTTCGTCGCTCGCCGATTTGCCGTCTCGCCGTCTGCCGCCGGCCGGTCCTTCACCCGGGTCGGGTGGAAGTGCCCCGTCGTCGAACGATCAACGATCGCGTTCAGCTTGGTCACGGCAGGCGCCCCGCTTACGCCCCGCCCGCCGCGGCGGACGCCTGTTCGCCCCGATCGTGTAACGCGATCAGTTTATCCATATTCGACAATGAATAAATGTGCAGATAGAGCAAGTCGAGGTAATCTCGATCGGCGAACTGCTTGAGCTGCTCTGCCGACATCGCTTTGATCTTGTTTCGCGCCACGCAATAGAGGCCCGCTAGCGAAAAGTTGCCGCCCGACTTCATGGAGAAATTTGCCTGCATTGATTCCACCAAACCTGCATCGTCGACAGCCTTGCAGAATGTGGAGGTGATTTCGCTGTGTTTGTGGAATTCTTCCAGAAATTTAACAGAATTTGACAGTATCTCGCCGTGCTCGCCGTTTTCCTTGATGAGGCGCTCGCCTTCGCCGGCGGTATTGAAGCCCGAGTAGGATTCGTCGATGCAAACCGCGTAACTGTTTTTTTCCGGATCGGCATTGGCCAAGATAAACGGGTAGCGCCGGATATATGCCGGGATGTAGCTACCGAGCCAGCTGCCATCCGTTCCGACCAAGAGGTTCTGATCCTGACGCAGCCCTAGCATCGCGACCGGTACCAGATTCTCCTGCCCGTCCTTGGCGAATACGATGGGGTATTCGCGCGAAGCCATCGGAAACTCTGTTCCGGCGACGTAGATAGAATTGGTATCGCCGGTAAACCGATAGCCCTGTCCCATGTCGATGAACCAATTCGCGTGGCGTTCGCGGCTCAACGGCACGACGTCGCGATAGAACAGCTGCTGTTGCTGAGTCGTCACGATCAGTATCGGCGTGCCATCGATGGCAGCACGATGTCACCCGTCCACACCACGCGGCCGTCGCCGGCGATCCCGACGGCACCACGATACTGGTTGACGTACGCCCCCGTGAGCCGCATCAACAGACTTGCTTCGATCGCCGTCAGCTCTTCGAATTCATCCAACTCTTCATCGAGATCTTCAAACTCATCGGGAACCGCATCCGGCTCGCCCGGGATTTCGTCTTCCAGGTCCTCATCGAGATCCTCAAATTCGTCGGCGGGGATCTCCTGCTCGATGAATTCATCTTCCAGACCTTCGTCCAGATCCTCGAATTCATCGGCGGAGATCTCGCGCTCGATGAACTCGTCTTCCAATTCCTCGAAGGCTTCCTCGGTTGGTTCCGCTTCGGGCTCGGGTGCCGCGAGTTGCGGTTCTTCGAACTCCGCACCTTCCGCTGGCCCGCCGTCGCCCTCTGCCGCCGGTAGCGTTTCATCGAATTCCTCAGCAAAATCATCCAGGTCGCCAAAGTCGTCGCCGAAATCTTCCTCGGCTGCAGCGAAATCCTGCAGTTGCTGCTTGTAGTTCCGGAAATTCGTCAACTCCTGACGGAACCCCGTGAGTAGCCGATCGCCGTCCGCCGCATCGATCCCGCCGGTGGCAAGGCGCCGTTCAATTTCAGCGATACGCCCTTCGATTTGAGCAATGAGCGCGTCGAGTTCTTCTTCGCTGACGTTCGGGGCACAACCTTCGGCTTCCTCGCACTGGTCCAGCGATAGCGCAATCCCGTTGCCGATCACCCCGAACAGACTTAGATCTTCCTCGAACAAGCCGACGTCGATAAATTGGACGTTCTGCAGACCCGTCAAGGCCGAGGCGGGGTTGCTGAACACGACCTGTACCGACTGGAGATCCAGGCCCAGACTCGCGATGAGGGCGATCGTCGCCGGATCGAAATCGACGGAGGTCGCGTTACTGCTGGGGTCGAACGTCGGCTCCTCCTGGTCGGCCGATTGGGCGAGCAACAAGTCGCCGCCATTCAGGTCCAGACGAATATTCTCGGCGTTGACAATGGCGTTATTCGCGATGAGTACCGCCTTACCGCCGCCGATGATCGCCGTACCGCTGGCCGGCCCGGTAATGTCTCCCGGACCTTCTCCACCGTTGCCCTGCGAATCACCCACCGCGGCGAGCGTGACCTGGCCGATCCCCGCTCCCCCCGATACACCAGCCTCAAGGTCGATATTGCTGCCGATCAAAGTAACGTCGCCGCCACCGAGGAATTCCTGCTCGACCGTGATGCGATCGGCCGTGACACCCGGCGGATCGACGATGGTCGCGTCTTCGGCCGGGGGATCCACCGGATCCAGCAGGGCACCGACGATCAGGTGGCCCTGGAATTATTCGTAGGATAATTTCCGATCTTACGGATTTTATTATATTTTTAACCCGCTCTCCGCGGCCTCAAGGATTGTTCTCCGAGCCTTTAACGGGCGGCGGCGACCAGTCCTCCGATTGCAGGCGGGCGCGCCAGTCACCCAGTCGCGAATCGTCGGCTTGGACCGGAAAAGTCTCCACGATCTTCTTCACCGCCGCCTGACGGACCCTGTTCGCGGCCTCACGCCGCAATTGCGTCGTCACTCGTTGCTGCACCGCAGCATATTCAAGCTGGGTTCCGGCCACGAGTTCGCCGCGTTTGAGGATATGAAGCCCTGCATCGCTTTGGATCGGCGTACTGACCGCCTCGGACTTGAGTTTTTCCACCGCCGCACGCACCTCGGGCAGAAGATCGTCCATTTTGAGCAGACCCATGTAGCCGTCGTTGACCCGGCTCTGCACATGCTTGGAGTACTTCGCCGCCGCGGCGGCAAAGCCGATTTTTCCTTTCCGCAGATTAGCCGATACCTGGGCGGCCAAGGCAGCAGCATTTTTCTTGGCCTGGTCCGAACTTTCCGCGGCCGCGGGGATGAAGACCTGCCACAGATGTACCCGGTCCGGTAGACGAAACGAAGCTTTGTTGGCTTCATAAAACTCGCTGGTCTGCTCTTCGCTGGGGAAATCCGCATCGAGGTTCCGGCGCACGACCTGGGTGAGATACGCTTCAGCCAGTACCTTTTGGGAAGCGCGCAGCATCAATGTCGCCACCGCGTCATTACGGTCGGCCCCATTTGCGTAGGCGGCTGCCAAAACAGCCTGATTCGCCTTCTCCTGCTCGACGAATTTCTCGAAAACTTCTTGAGAATCAAGGATCGCCGCCCGACGTTCGGCATCGACCAAAGCCAGTAACTGGCGGACCGTCTCCTGCTTGATTTCGTCCGCGCCAGACTTCGCCGGGGCCGGGTTCTCGGTCGCCGCGGGGACGGGCACGGAGGACCCGGCGGCACCGTTCGCTGCGGCGTCCGGCGGCGCAACGCGCTTCGCATACCACATGGCACCGCCCGCCCCTACAATAATTAACAACGCCCCCATCAACAAAACGCCGATTATTGCTAATATCCTCAAGGCATTGGACTCCTTGGTCTGTCGATCGACGACCGCACGGCCGCTAAAGTTCTAAGCGCCGCAACAGCCGGCCGCCGGGGCCGCCACTGCGGGTGTCCAGTCACCGGAAACGGCCGGTTTGGACAAATAATGTATTCCGCATTAGATTGAACAACAATTTTAATTCAAAGACGTATACGCTTTTGCTAATGTATAATAATTGGTGTACCGCTGCAGTATACGCAAAGTAGATGGTACCACTCGGACATTATCTACGCTTCCGTTTGGGGAGCCCCTGGTAGAGTTTTCGTGGGAATGGATTAGCCGATGGCCCCTAAAACAACCGACCTCGCCATCTTGTTCGCGGACATCAGCGGCAGTACTCGGCTCTACGAGATCCTGGGAGACGCGGCCGCGCGAGCCAAAGTGGCTGACTGCCTCGAAATGCTGACCGCCGTCATCAATCAGCACAAAGGTACCGTGATCAAGACCATCGGCGACGCGATCATGTGCACCTTTCCCTCGGCGGAAGAATCCGCGACGGCGGCCTGTGAAATGCACGAAGTGCTCGATGACGACGTGACGGAGCAAACGGCGGCCGGGCCTATTTCGCTGACGGTGCGTGTCGGCATGCATTTCGGTCCCGCGATCCTCGAAGCGGGCGACGTTTTTGGGGGTGCCGTGAACGTTGCCGCAAGGATGGCGTCGATGGCCAAGGGCGGCCAGATCATCACCACGCAAAACGCGGTCGACGAGATGTCGCCGACCATGCGCGCCAGCACGCGCTTCATCGATCGCGCCCCCGTTAAGGGCAAAAAAGAGACGATGGACATTTTCGAGGTCCTGTGGCAACAGGAAGACGTGACGCGTATGTCGACCGGCGTTATCGTCCAACCGAGTTCAAAACCGGTGCGCATGCGGCTGAGTTACCATACCGACAGCGTCATGCTGGACGCCGACACTACCCAGGTAGTCATGGGCCGCAGCAAGACGGCCGACCTCACCGTAAACGAAACGCTCGCCTCGCGTCAGCATGTGAGAATAGAACATCGTCGCGGTAAGTTTTTTATTATCGACCAGAGCACGAACGGAACCTACGTGCAGCTCGAAAACGACGAATCGTTTCTGCGACGCGAAGAAATGCCGCTGAGCGGCAACGGAATGATCAGCCTGGGTCGTTCGTTTTCCGAGAACCCCCAGGAAGTTGTCCGTTTCGAATCCGAATCCTGACGCGCCTTACTAATGCGCCTACATTTGAAGGTGCGGAGTTCCCGAAGCGGCGAAGTAGCAACCCCCAAGCTCGTTTGCTGCGATTCAATGGGCGCGGAATGCCCGTTCGGTGACACGACGGCGCTGATCTGAGCGTGGGAGAAAACGATGCCGGACCATGCGATCACCTGGCGCTCTGCTCTACGCAGCGACGTCGGTAAGGTTCGAAAGCTCAACGAGGATTCCGGACTCGCGCGTCCCGAGTGCAGGCTGTGGGTCATCGCTGACGGGATGGGTGGTCATTCGGCCGGCGATCTTGCCAGCCAAATGATCGTCAATTCACTAGCTAAGGTGAAACCGAGCGACCAACTCAGCGAACAAGTGGATTTCGTCGAGTACAACATCCTCGGGGTACACAATCGATTGCACGAGCTTTCCCAAGCGCATAATCAAACCAGCGGCAGCACCGTTGTGGTATTACTCGGGGGCGACCACCACTGTGTGTTCCTGTGGGCGGGCGACAGCCGACTCTACCGCTTACGGCAAGGAAAACTAGACCAACTGACGAGCGACCATACACAGCTCGAAGTCTATATCGAACAAGGTTTGATAAGCCGTGAGAAAGCCGCGAACCACCCTTCCGGGAACATGGTCACGCGGGCCGTGGGCGCTGCAGAATCGTTATTTCTAGATATCGATATTGCCGAGGTCGTCTCCGGCGATCGCTTCCTTTTGTGTTCCGACGGTCTGGACAAACACGTCGCCGATCCCGAAATCGAGGCAGCCATGCGGCATGGGGAGCCACAAGAAATCATCGACCGGCTGGTGACGCTAACATTGGAACGCGGCGCCCATGACAATGTGACGGTTTGTGCCGTCGACGCCGAGTAGCCACTGAGGTGATGTAGGATGACACTCAACCCATTAGAGTCTAAGCGAAACCCGCGGGCGGACGGAAAGATGATGAAACGTTTCGGCAGATCGATCGTAGCTCGTTTTTCTTCGAGCGGAGACACCGCACGTGGCTGATTTCAAAACTGCACTCCACGCACTCGCGCGCGGCGACGTCGAGTTCGACGCGGTGGCCGCCAACCTGACTACGATGTTAAAAGGACAAGCGCAGATTGCCGAGCCGGTTATGGAGCAATTGCGCGAGGCCTACGGCGAAGACCTGATAGACGCTGCGATATACGCGCGGTTGAAAAAAGTCGTCGCCGCACACGGCGCCGATGCGGCTGGCAGTCAAGAGGTGGATGAAGCAACTCAATTCGATTCGGACAAGACCACGGTAGCAAGCACCGCCGACGAGACGGAATTTCTCGAGGATGAGGACGACCACAGCATCGCAGCGCACACGCGCGCGGCGCTGAACGCGACCAGCGAAACGGAAAGCTCTCTGGATTTCGACCTGACCGCGGACAGCTTGCCGTCGGACGGTTCCTGGCCGAGTACGGACACGGGCGCGACCGGTACCGGATGGGCCGAAACCCCCGACGAAGGCCGGGGCGAAGCCAAGATCGAACCGGGTTCGGTCCTGAAGGACAGATTCAAACTCGACGACGTTCTCGGTGTCGGTGGCATGGGTACGGTCTATCGCGGCCGCGACCTGATCAAAGTCGAGGCGAGGGATAGAAACCCATACGTCGCGCTCAAGGTCCTCAACGAGGATTTCAAACAGCACCCCGATTCCTTCATCGCCCTGCAGCGCGAAGCGAGCAGGCAGCAGAAACTCGCTCATCCAAATATCGCGACCGTATACGATTTCGACAGAACGAGGGGCGGAACAGTGTTCCTGACCATGGAACTACTGGAAGGCGAACCCCTGAATACCTTTATCAAGAAGAAGGTACGGCCGAAAGGCGGACTACCGTTTGAAGAAGCGTTTCCGATGATTGACGGGCTCGGAAAAGCGCTGATTTACGCCCACGAACATAGCATCGTCCATTCGGATTTCAAACCGGGCAACTGCTTCCAAACCAAAGAAGGCGTGATGAAGGTGCTGGATTTCGGCATCGCGCGTGCAGTCAAAAACCCGGGTCAGGGCGAAGGCGAGAAAACGCTGTTCGATCCTGGGAAATTGGGTGCGCTCACGCCGGCCTATGCCAGCGCAGAGATGCTGGAGGGCGAAGAACCGGACCCGCGGGACGACCTGTACGCGCTCGCCTGCGTTGCCTACGAACTCCTGACCGGGAAGCATCCTTTCAACAAATTACCCGCAAACAGCGCACGCGATAACAACCTCGTGCCGCGGCCGGTGAAAGCGCTAAAACGCAAACAACTCAAGGGTCTGATGCGCGGCCTCGCATTCGCACGGGCGGACCGTTCGCAAACCGTTGGGCAGTTTCTCGAAGAATTGGAGGGCCACACTTCGCCCTTTAAGAACCCGTTTATCATGGCCCCGGCGGCTATCGTCGTAATCGGTCTAGCCGGTGTGGCGCCGGCCCTGAATTACATACACGAGCGCGAAATCGAACAACAAATCGAAGCCGTTAAGTCAGGCGATTTGCAACAGATCGAGCGGGTGCTGGAATCACTGGACACGCCCGATGTTGACGGCTCGGATCGCGATCGGATCCTCGTTGCGACGCGCACCGAAGTTCTCGAGTATTTTCAGGACCAGATTAATCAACGAGTCGATGTTGGAGCCGGCAGATTCAATTTTGTCGGCGCCAACGCCGTTATCGAACGCGTTGCCGCGATGAATGTGTTCAGGGACTCCGCGCAGGTCCAGGATTGGCGAGAGACGATCGAGAACGCGGAAAGCGTCCTTTTGAACGAGCAAACCGTCGTATTTAACGAGGCGCTTGCGGCCAACCGCTTACTGCCGATGGAAGGTGGAGACGACGTGCATGACGCCCTCGATGTCATCTCCAAGTTTGCCCCGGCGGCCGTCGAGTCGCTGATGCAGCGCCTGCCGGGCCATTACGCCACGGCGATCGACCGCACTATCGTCAATGAAGAATTCGAGCTCGCAAAAAATCTCAGCACGGCGGGGCTCGGGATCATCCCGGACAACAAGAACCTGATCAACCTGGTTGCCAAGATCGACGGTGCACAAGAACGCGTGGAGACGGCACGCGACATCCTGACCTACACCGCTCGGATCAACGAGGCAATGGCGTCAGGGGATCGAGTAGCCGCGTTTTTGCCGATACAAGAGGACATCAAGAACTTGTCACGGATCGATCCGGGCAACGAACTCCTGAAACAACTCGCGCGCAAAGTGGGCCCGCTCGTGGATAAAGAAATCGGGGCGCTTACTCGCAGCAAGAAATGGGGGACGAGCGATCTGGTACAAAACGACTACGGCGACCTCCTCCGCTCTCTCGGGATGCGGGATAAAGACGTGCGCGCGGCGAAATTGCGCGACGAATTCGATGCCGAAGTGGCGAAACGGGTCTCGAGCGTGAGCACTGCAGTCGCTGCGGATCGACTCGCGCCGCCGGCTTCGCCCAACGCGACGACGCTGGTGAGCAACTTGCAAGCGATGGCGCCCGACCATGCCCGGACGTTAGAGGCTCGCGAAATCGCGGCCCGCGGTTATCTAGTCAAGGCGCGCGCGGCGCGCGCAAAACAGAATTTCGCGGACGCGGAATCAGCGCTCGCTGCCGCCACCGAGATCGCCGGAGAAGCGCCGGTGGTCGAATCGCTCGGATTCGAAGCGAAGATCATCGCCGGCGACAAGGCCGCCGATGCGGCGGGGCTAGAACAACGGATCGCAAATCGCCGTGCCGAGTTTGAACAGGGACTGCAGAACGCGCAGCAAGCATTTGGGTCGCTGGAGCCGGATGCTGAGACGATCTCGTTGTCGCTCTCGCGTTACGACGCACTCGCCTCGCTCAGCCCGGCCGACGACCGATTGCCGGATTTGCGCGAGCAACTCACCGCCAGCGTAGCGAAAGTCGGCGACCGATTTGGCGAAAAGGAGCAGTGGGGTGAAGCCGTCAAGGCTACGCGCGATGCGCTCACCTACGCGCCCGGTTCGGATTTGCTTTCTGGCAAATTGAGTGTATTTGAAACCCGGCAACGTGAAGCGATCGTAGAGAAACAGCACCGCTACGTTGCCGATCGAAAACAGGAGGTCGAAACGCTGCTTGCGGACGCGACCGCAACACGCCAATGGAGCGAGAAGATTCAACGCAATATGGCTGATATCCAGATCCTCGGCGACGCAGATGATCCTTGGACCGCGGAATTCAAATCGAGAATTGGTGAGATCTATGTCGCCAAGGCAACTTCGGCACGCGAGGACGAGCGCTTCGCCGAGGGCGCCAACCTCCTGGAGCGGGCTGAGCGTTACGCGCCAGAACTCGAAACACTCGGCGCTGAACGCCAGGCCTTAGCGGCTGCGACCGAAGCGTTCGAGCGCGAGCAGCGCGAGCAGCGCGAGCAGGAACGCCTTGCCCGCATCGAGGGATTGAAGCAAGACTTCGCGACTCAAGCGAACGCGAACGACGTATCCAGCGCGACGAAAACCCTGGATCAGCTGCGGGTGGAACTCGGAGAGAGCGACGCATTCGTGACCAAAAGCGGACCGCAAATGCTGGCAGACGCCTACTATAAGCTCGCCACTAGAAAGGCCGAGCAGAAAGATTTCGCGGCGGCATTAAAACTCGCCAAAGGCGGATTGAAGCTTCAGCCCGGCCGTCAGGAGCTGCGTCTCGCCGTAAAGGGCTACACCGTGGACGGTAATAGGCAAGACCTGGCCAGGACCTTCGGCCGGGACGGCGAATTCGACCTCGCCGAAGTTCTGGAAAAAGCGTCCGAAGTACAGACTTTGGATCCCCGCGCCTACAGCGAAGCTGAATCCGGCTGGGCCCAAGCTGTTGCGAACCGCCTGCAGGCGCTGCAGGAATCAACGGGCGAGCAATCGAACGCACTCCTGGATCGCGCCAAAGAAGTTTTCGCCGGCAACCAATTGATCGCAGGAATCGACCGCGCCGGACCCGTCATCGGCGAATCGCCGCCGCCGCCGTCTAAGTCACCGTGCTCGAGCAAGCTCGCGGGACATGGTAAACGTAAGAAGGGGACGTGCTTCGATATGGTTTCGCAGTCGACGCGCGGGCCGCTGATGGTCGTAGTGCCGGGCGGCGCGGATTTCGCACAACCGTTCGCCATCGGCAAATACGAAGTTACTGTCGGTGACTTCAATAATTACTGCAAATCGAGCGGCGCTTGTGAAAGCACGGATCGCGATAAGCGACTTCCGATCACTGGCGTCTCGTTCGAGGAAGCCACCGCTTATGCGAAATGGCTCAGCGACAGGACCGGTAATACCTACCGCCTACCGACGGTGGACGAATGGTCGTATGCGGCCGATGCCGGCGGCCAGCAACCGCGCAAAGACTACAACTGCAGAGTCGAGCAAGGCGGCCAGATCCTGAAGGGTCAATCGACCATGGGCGTCAACACCGGTAAAGCAAACGGGTGGGGTTTGTACAACTATGTCGGAAACGCCCAGGAATGGGCGCGCTCTGGTGAGGGTGTCGTCGTTCGCGGCGGAGCGTTCGAGGACACGTTCAGTAAGTGCAGCATCTCATTGGAGAAACCGCATAGCGGTGGGGCGGACAAAGCTACCGGGTTTCGGCTCCTGCAGGAATTGGGGTAGCGAGCATTTCTCGCCAGATCGGCGCGCGCTTAGCCGTCCCCTGAATCGCATGGAAATCTTCTTCCCTTCTAAAGACAAGCTGCGGCCCGCTCGGTCCTATTCGTGCGATCCGTGGTTGCGCACGTATCGTGCCGGCCGGTTAGAAATGCGGGCTAGAAAGACGACGACACGACCATGAGCACGCCGATTTTACGGGGACTTTCCAGCGCATATAGCAACGGCCTCATCGACCGCAAACAGTATATTCGCGAACGCCGGCAACTCATCGACGACATCGTCGACGGTAAGGTCGAGCTTGTCCCTTATGAATCGCCGCCGGCGGTCCCCAACCCGGACCTCGAAAGGACCTTCAGCGACGGCGACGGTACACTCGAACTGGCCTTCCTCGTCGACGAAGAACCGGCGCCCGCACCAGCGAAGTCGAAACGACCTGCCATTATCGGCGGGGTCCTGACGCTGGCCGGCGCCGTGATCGTCGGACGATTCGTTCTGGCTCCGCAATCGGAACCGTCCGACCCGGCGCCCGTTACGGTAATCGCCGCTCCCGAAAAGGCGGCCGGACCGAACCCGGCGAAGACGCTGCTGCGCTCGTTTCTGGACGAAAATCAATGGCAATCCGAACGCCTGGACGCCTTCGTTCTCGCCTGGCGTGACACCCCGCCGACGGCCAGAGCCGCGCTCGCCGACGGAGCGACGAAACGCCTCGCGGCCGACGTAATCGTCCAGAAAATCCTCGAAGAGAAAGCCTTGCTGGAACTAGACGAACCGCGTGAGGTGCTAAGAACCCAACGGCGTTTGCTCGACCTCGCCGCCGAATTGTCGCTGAACGGCAAACGTTTCGCACGACTCGAAGCGGAGTGGTCGCAGACATCCGCCCGCATCATCGAACACGCAGGCACCGCTGACACGACGCAGCCGCCAGCGGAGCCTCCGATCGCCGGAGCACCGGTAATCGAACCGCTGGACGAAAGCGCTCCGGGCCGCGAAGCTGCGACGCCCACCGAGCGGGAGACGGCAATAACGCCGGAACTGGACTCCGAGGGTACGGGAGTAGGCGTTGCGCCGACGCCGGAGCCTGCGGCGCAAACACCCGTCTCCGCCCACGAATCTGCACGAACCCCGGCGCTGGAAGAAGACAAGCCCGAGGAGAGCAAAGACCCTGTTGCAGACGGCGCCGAACAACGCCTCGCCAACGCCGCTTCGCCGATACAAACGACGCCCGCTCCGGTCGGCGGAATCGGATCCGAAGCGACGACCCCAACGACGAAGCAATCGCAGCGTAAATCGGGGTGCCGAGCGGCACTCGCAAAACAACGACGCCCGTACTGCCGCGACGCGCTCACCGGCAAATTGAAGGCTCCGGCGCTGGTGGTGCTGCCGGAAGGCCAAGCCGAGATGGGCGGGAACAATCCCGAAGAACAACCTCGGCACAGTATTACTATCGAGCAGCCGTTTGCGCTTGGGATCTACGAAGTAAGTTTCGAGGAGTTTCAATTCTTCTGCGTAGCGACGAAGCGAGAGTGCCCGGCGCAACCGTGGACGGATCCAGAACTGCCGGTTGTGAATGTACCATGGACCCTGGCGATCGAATATACCAAGTGGCTGTCGAAGACGTCCGGCGCAACTTACCGCCTGCCGAGCGAGTCTGAATGGGAATACGCCGCGCGCGCGGGAACCGTTTCGGTCTACCCTCTTGGCGATGAGATCCTGCCGACACACGCGAGATTCAGTTTTCGCGCAGCCGAAACGACACCACTCGCCAGCAAAGACCGTTCTATCAACCGTAATAAATTTCGCCTGTATCATATGATCGGGAACGTTCGGGAATGGGTACTCGATGTCTGGCATGAAAACTATGCCGGGGCCGTGAGCGATGGCAGTGCGCGTACGGGAAGCTCGGATCAGCGAGTGGTTCGCGGAGGTTCCTTTGCAGATGGCCCCGACCGCATACGTTCCGCGTCGCGCACGCACCTCGCGGCAACTGCCGGCGATGCCGAAACGGGCTTTCGCATCGTCCGGGAAATTGACTGATCATTAGTCTAGCCAGACGACGCGCTAAAGACCCTCTCGCTCGCTATGCAGATGGATAACATCGATCGGAACGAACTCGCCAAATTCGCAGTTTTGGCCGAATCTTGGTGGGACCCGGAAGGTGATTGCAAAGCGCTCCACGACATCAATCCATGCCGCGGAGAATTCATCGCGAGACGTGCAAAACTAAGCGGCGCGAGAGTGCTCGACGTAGGATGTGGCGGCGGGATCCTGAGTGAGTACCTGGCTGCCATGGGAGCAGAAGTAACGGGAATCGATGCGAATGGGGCGCTCATCGACGCAGCCCGCCTGCATGCGGTGCGGTCCAAATTCGATATCCGATACGAATGCACTAACATTAAGGAATGGTCCGATCTAGAGACTGATCGGTATGACGTCATAGCGTGCATGGAATTGCTCGAACACGTGCCGGAACCCGATAGCATGATCCGTGATTGCGCACGCTGCCTGAACATCGACGGCTCTATTTTCTTTTCGACGATCAATCGCACGGCAAAGGCCTTTGGTCTCGCCGTGCTCGGCGCGGAATATTTACTCAAACTCTTGCCCCGAGGCACGCACGACTACGCTCGATTCATCAAACCGTCCGAATTGGCGAGGTGGGCTCGGCTAGCCGGCCTCGAGCCCGTTGAGTTCCACGGCATGAGCTACAATCCGTTAACGCGACGGGCGACCTTGAGCGACGATATCGGCGTAAACTACCTGGCGCAGTTCGGGTCCAGGCGCTGAAGATCGACATGGGGCGAGCCCTGTCAACAGTACTTTTCGACCTCGACGGTACGTTGTTGGACACCGCACCGGATCTTGCGTGGGCGCTCAATGAAGTGCGGGCGGCGAACGGGCTACCCGCACTCGAATTTGAACGGATCAGGCCCCATGTCTCGCACGGCAGTTTTGCTTTGACGAAGATCGGCTGCGACGCCAGTGAGGGTAGTGCGGAATTTGAACGGTTTCGACTCGCTGTGCTCGAGCTTTATAGCGAAAACGTGGCGCGTGAAACCCAACTGTTTGAAGGAATGGACCAATTACTCGATGATTTGGATTCGCGATCGATTCCTTGGGGGATCGTCACCAATAAGCCGGGTTGGCTGACCGTGCCGCTGCTGCAACAGCTGAACTTGCAGTCCCGCGCTGGCGTCGTAGTCAGCGGTGACACGGCGCCAGAGAAAAAACCCCACCCCGCCCCGCTCCTGCTCGCTGCGGAACACATGGGTACCCCACCTGGAGAATGTGTCTACGTCGGTGACGCGGAGCGGGACGTAGCAGCCGGGAAAGCGGCCGGGATGTACACACTGGCGGCACTCTATGGTTACATCGGAGCCGACGACGTACCGTCAAACTGGGGCGCCGATGCCTTAATCCGATCGCCGCTCGACATCCGCAGATGGTTGGTATCCTTTTAAATCCGCCGAGAAAGCTGGTCCAAACACCCACCGAGCTACATCGGGATCCGCAGGCGCACGCGTAGTCGGCGGAAAGTATCTCGATTCGTGTTATCTCGCGAAAGTAGGATGTGATTCGCTGTTTGACCGGCGGGCTTCAAGAAAAGAATCACGAGCCACGGCGACACGAAAGTACGTCCGACCGTGCGGGCCGCTTCGATTTCCCCCTGGCGGGTAATGATCGACCACTGCCCGTTCGACCGCAGCAATATCGCCTCTACCCTCGACGCCAGGTCGGTTCTGCTCAAATGCTGGACAATAAAGCTGACGCAGACGCCAAAAACGGCGAGAACCGAATAGTTGCTCAGCGGGAACACGATGATCAGTATGAGCGATGCGAGCACGTGCCCGCCGTAGACCAAACGCGTGATCGAAGTTGAGTGGATGATCGGTATCCTGAGAGGCGAAGCTAACGGTTCCATCTGTTAAGCTATCCGCAGACTTGAAATCGAACAGTGATGAAACAATGTCTCCCGGACCACCCGATAAAACCGCGACAACCCCCGGACCGAGCGCCAACGATAAGAAACCGAAAGCGGGGCCGAAAAAGAATCTCGACCCGACCGGCGTGCCGCGAGCCGACAGGCCGCTGCCGGAGACCAAAGAACACGGCGGTCCATCCGGGCCGGAACCGACTCGTTACGGCGATTGGGAACGGAAAGGCCGCTGCATCGATTTCTGAAATCGGGAAACACCGGTCGGGGCCAGGTTTCGAGCACAATCGCCGAACACTACTTTGTCGATGACTACCAGAAGAACTGGATGGAACGAGTGAGCACCTATGAGTAGCAGACCACTTTCCCCACATTTGCAGATCTATCGCCCGCAACTGACCTCGGTACTGTCGATCACGCACCGTGGTACCGGGATCTTTCTCAGCATCGGCGCTTTGGTATTGACCTATTGGTTGCTGTCGATCGCCGGCGGCGAAACTTCCTACGCGCAGACCCGTGAGTACCTGGGTTCGGTCCCCGCCAAATTGTTACTCGCGCTGTGGTCGTTCTCGTTTTATTTTCATCTCTGCAGCGGGATCCGGCATATGGTCTGGGATTTAGGCTTCGGTTTCGAACTCAAAACCCTATATGCGTCCGGTTACGCGGCCGTCATCACCTCGGTGGCGGCGACGGCGCTGACGTGGGCATTCGTCTTGACCCGTGGGAGTGCACAATGACGCTAGAGACAGACCTTGCGCGTGTTCGTGGCCTTGGCTCGGCAAAAGAGGGAACGCACCATTTCTGGCGGCAAAGAGTCACGGCCGCCGGGTTACTTCCTTTGTCTATCTGGTTCGTCGCCAACCTGATGTGTGTGCTGGATGCCGATCATGCCGAAGTCGTCGAATGGATCAAGTCGCCGCACGTTACAGCGCTCATGGTCGCGCTGGTGGCCGCCCTTTATTATCACCTCAAACTCGGGCTACAAGACGTATTTGAAGACTATGTCCACCTAGAGTGGCTGAAATTGACAACACGGATCTGCCTCAACCTGGGTGCGAGCCTCTGCGGTCTGGTCTCGATCATCGCAGTCCTGAAAATCTCATTTGGAACCAATTAGGCCATGACAGAAGCGTACAAGCTGATCGAACACCATTACGACGTCGTTATTATCGGTGCCGGCGGAGCCGGCCTCAGAGCGACGTTCGGGATGGCGGCCGAAGGGCTGTCGACGGCCTGCATCACCAAAGTGTTTCCGACACGAAGTCATACGGTCGCTGCGCAAGGTGGTATGAGTGCAGCGCTCGGCAACATGGGTCCGGATGACTGGCGCTGGCACATGTACGACACAGTAAAAGGGTCTGACTGGCTCGGCGACCAGGATGCTATCGAATACATGTGCCGAGAAGCAATACCAGCGGTCGTCGAACTCGAGCACTATGGCGTTCCCTTTTCTCGCACCGAAGAAGGAAGAATCTATCAGCGTCCGTTCGGCGGCATGACGACGAACTTCGGTGAGGGCACGGCACAGAGAACCTGCGCGGCCGCCGACCGTACGGGGCACGCGATATTGCACACTCTGTATCAGCAATCGCTCAAACACGACGCCGAATTCATGATCGAATACTTTGCGCTCGACTTGGTTATGGACGACGACGGCGTCTGCAGGGGAGTCGTCGCGTGGAATCTGGAAGACGGCAGCTTGCATCTGTTTCGCGCGCACACGGTCGTCGTGGCGACCGGTGGATACGGTCGAACCTATTTCTCCTGTACTTCCGCGCATACCTGCACAGGGGACGGGAATGCGATGGTATTGCGGGCCGGACTACCGTTGCAGGACATGGAGTTCATTCAATTCCACCCGACGGGAATCTATGGTGCCGGCTGCCTGATTACCGAAGGGGTACGAGGCGAAGGGGGCTATCTGACGAACGCAGACGGCGAGCGGTTCATGGAACGGTACGCGCCTAACGCGAAGGACCTTGCGTCACGCGACGTAGTATCACGCTCGATGACGATGGAAATCCGTGACGGCCGTGGCGTCGGCGAACAAAACGATCATATCTATCTGCACCTCGAGCACTTGGGTCCGGAAGTAATTAACGAAAGGCTGCCCGGCATCGCGGAGTCGGCCGCCATCTTCGCGGGTGTCGACGTAACCAAGGAGCCCATCCCGGTTCTCCCGACCGTTCATTACAACATGGGCGGCATTCCTACGAATTATCACGGCCAAACGGTAACGATGAAGGACGGCGATCCGGACTCCGAAATACCGGGCTTGATGGCAATCGGAGAGGCTGCGTGCGTATCGGTACACGGCGCCAATCGTCTCGGCTCCAATTCGCTGCTCGACATCGTCGTATTCGGCCGCGCGGCCGCTAAGCGCGCTGCCGCCGACATCGAAAGCGGGGCGTCACACCGGCCACTAGCGGCAGACGCGACAGATAAAATACTGGAACGCTTCGACGGGTTACGTTACGCCGAAGGCACGGAGCCCACGGCCAAATTGCGCTTGGACATGCAGCGAATCATGCAAAGCTATGCGGCGGTCTTCCGCACGGGCGAAGTATTGGACGAAGGGATCGAAAAGCTGAAAGAGGTCTGGGAGGCATTTAAGGATGTCAAAACCGGCGACCGCTCTCTAATATGGAATACCGATCTAGTCGAAACGCTCGAACTCAGCAATCTGCTGGCGAACGCCATGGTGAGCATCTGCGCCGCGACAAACCGCAAGGAAAGCCGCGGGGCCCATGCACGGGAAGACTATCCCGACCGCGACGATCAGAACTGGCTGAAACACACACTCAGTTCGTTGGACGAAAAGGGTAACGTTACGTTCGACTACCGACCGGTGCACATGTACACCTTAACGGAAGAAGTCGACGTCGTCCCGCTGAAGAAACGAGTTTATTGAACCGCATCGAAAAGAGGATGCAATAGATGGCGCAACTCAGGCTACCAAAAGATTCGCAGGTCAAAAAAGGCAAGTCGATCGACGCGGCGGAGGGAGCTAAACGCAGAAAGCGATTCGTAATCTACCGCTGGGACCCCGATGATGCGGAGAATCCGCGGACCGATACTTATGAAATCGATCTCGACAAATGCGGCCCGATGGTCTTGGACGCGGTCATTTATATCAAAAACGAAATCGATTCGACGTTGACCTTCCGCCGCTCCTGCCGCGAAGGTATCTGTGGGTCCTGCGCAATGAATATCGACGGGACCAACACATTAGCGTGTACGATAGCGACGGAATCGATAAAAGGCGACGTCAAGATCTATCCTTTGCCTCATATGGAAGTACGCAAGGATCTGGTGCCGGATTTGCGGCATTTCTACGCCCAATATGCATCCATCAAACCGTGGATGCGGACTCAGACGCCACCACCGCCGGACAAAGAGCGGCTCCAGTCCAAAGATGAACGGATAAAACTCGATGGTCTGTACGAGTGCATTCTATGCGCGTGCTGCTCCACGAGTTGCCCGAGTTACTGGTGGAACAGCGACCGTTACCTGGGCCCGGCAATCCTGCTGCAGGCGTACCGCTGGATCGCGGACAGCCGCGACGAAGCAGCCGGTGAGCGTCTGGATAATCTCGAAGATCCGTTTCGCCTGTATCGGTGCCACACCATCATGAACTGCGCCCGCACCTGCCCCAAATCGCTCAACCCCGGTAAGGCGATAGCCGAAATCAAGAAACTGATGGTGTCGCGTTCGGTGTGAAGAGCGTACAGGAGAAACGCGTCCGGTGGCGCAGCCGCCGGGGCATGCGTGAACTCGACGTACTCTTGAATCGCTTCATCGAATCGCGTTACGTAGAGTTAGACGCGGACGGCCGCGAACTTTTTGATACGCTACTGGACGCCCCGGATACCGAGCTGTACGACTGGCTGATAGGGCGCGCGACCCCGCAAAACACTGACTTGGCGGAACTCGTACTCCAGATCCGTCAGTCCGGATGTTAGGGCCTGTTTATGCCTGGATTTACCGAGTTCCTGCAGCGCGAGATGCTGGAGAACAAGACAGATGAGCCTGCCGCGATCTTGGGTGGCGGCGGGGAGGAATTCGAAACCGCACGGGCGAGTGTGTCGAAATGCCCGCTGCCATCGATCGGGGTCGTCTCTTTTGGCGGGCCGGATGCGATGGCATTCATCAACGCTCAATTTACGAGCAACTGCGCAGAGGTCACGCCGTCACGCGGCCAATTCAGCGGTTGGTGCGACCCTAAGGGACGCGTTTTGTTTCTTATCACAATCTTTAGCGACGGCGAACGCCTTTACGCTTTGCTGCCGAAGATCCAAATCGAAGAATTCATAGCGCGGCTGCAACGGTACATCCTGCGCGCGGACGTAAAGCTGGAAAACTTGACCGAATCGGTATCCGTATTCGGCATAAGCGGCGATATTCAGACCGAGCCGTACGACACGACCGGGCTAACCAAACCTTGGGACGCGACGGAAAGCTCGGGCCGGACGATGATCATTCGCTACGGCCCGGGCGTGCCGCGTTTCTTGATGGTGGGCCCCGAAGCTTCGGCACCGCAGCGTTGGGCAGAATTGGACCGAGCGGCCGTAAGCGAAAATGCTTGGTTCGCACTGAATATTGTTAGCGGCCTCCCGCATCTCGACGAACGTACAAGTGGCCAATTCTTACCGCAAAACTTGAACCTCGATGCTTTAGGCGCACTCAGTTTTTCGAAAGGTTGTTATCCGGGGCAGGAGATAGTTGCCCGGCTCAAGTATCGCGGGAAGGTGAAGAAACGATTGTTCCCGGCGATATGTGAATCGGCCTCCGTGCCCCGCCCCGGGGACCGTATTCTGATGCCCGACGATGACCGCGGCGTCGGGCACATCCTTTGCGCGCAACGTCTCGACTCGGCAAGCTCAGTCGTCAACATGGTCGCCGAAATAGATATCGCCGCCGGAGAGCTGATCGTCGAGGGCGCCGCCGGCACCGCACTGCGTCTGATCGACTTGCCCTATGCCGTCGACTGAGCGATTCGAGGAATCGCGAGAACGACCGGTGCTGCACGAAACACACGAATTCGAACCCGCCTGGTGGCTGCCGGGTCCGCACTTACCGACGCTTTGGGCCAGTCTCGTGCGCCGCCGTTCGCCGCTGGCATCACGGCGCGAACGGCTCGCCCTCGAAGACGGTGATTTTGTCGACCTGTGCTGGGTTGGTACTGAAGACGGCCCGCTTATTGTCGTATTGCACGGGCTTGAGGGATCGCAGCGGTCTAAATACGCCACGGGGATATTGGACAGAATCGACCGTCGCGGTTGGGGCGGGGTACTGATGCACTTTCGCGGCTGCAGTGGTGAACCGAACCTTCACGACCGCAGCTATCATTCGGGCGAAACGGGCGATCTCGAATTCGTCCTGGCCACGCTTAGGCGGCGTTTTCCGCGACGATCGATCATGGCTGTCGGCTATTCATTGGGTGGAAACGTGCTTCTCAAATTTCTGGGCGAGACGGGCGGCGATTCGAAGCTAGCCGCAGCCGGAGCGATCTCGGTCCCTTTCGAGCTGGACGCGGGGGCAAACCGCTTGAACCGTGGGGTTTCGAGACTATATCAGCGGCACCTGGTCGGGAGCCTGCGCGGTAAAGTCCGCAGAAAGTTTGCGGATCGAACGGCGCCGATCCAACTCGAAGACCTCGATCGATGGACAGATTTCCGATCGTTCGATGACAACGTGACGGCGCCTCTGCACGGATTTCGTGATGTCGCCGATTACTACGCCAGGTGCAGCTGTCGCCAATATCTCGGCGCAATTACCACGCCGACCTTGGTGATTCACTCGCGCGATGACCCTTTCCTCACAATCGACGCCATCCCGGCGCCGCGCGAGCTGTCGGCCACGACGAAACTGGAATTGACACAACGCGGCGGACACGTCGGCTTCGTCGCTGGGCGGGTCCCGTTAAAAGCTCGGTATTGGCTGGACGACCGCCTTATGGCATGGTTCGAAACCCACGCGCACAGCAACCACGCGCTGCCCGAAGCACGGCAAACCCGATAATTGATCCGAAATACGCTTCAGGTTATTCGTAGGTCGGCCTGCCGTCACCCCGGACTCGATCCGGGGCCGGCATGACGAAAGTGATCGATATTTTGGAACAGTTATCTAGAACGCTACACCGGACGGTAGACTAAATGAGAATTTCAGACCGCGTCTTCTTCGCGCTCGTTGCGGCGACGTGCATTGGCCTTTTGAGTTACGGGTATTACCTACAGTTTTTTGAAGGGCTCGAACCGTGCCCGATGTGCATTCTCCAGCGCGTGTGCTACCTGGCAGCGGGGGCCTTCGCCATGCTCGGCGCGATCCACGGACCAAAGCGGATCGGCGGCATCGTCTACACGGCGGCGATCGGCGGCGCTGCAGCGATCGGCGCCGCGATCGCCGCACGCCAGACCTGGTTGCAACATCTGCCGCCGGAACTCGTGCCCGAGTGCGGGCCGGACCTCGCGTTCATGCTGGAAATGTACCCCTTGCTGGAGACGATTGAACGGTCGCTCAGAGGGACGGGCGATTGTGCGGAAGTGGCTTGGACGTTCCTGAGTTTGTCGATAGCCGAGTGGTCGTTGGTCTGTTTTACGGGGCTGCTGGTAGCTGCCGGCTGGCAAATGCTTGGCGGTCGGAGCGAGAGAGTCACCGGCTGATCGCATCGGGGCGACGGTCTTGCCATTCGCCTGGTCGAAGTTGACGTGAACTTTCCCATGACATTTTGTCAAACGCGCATCGTGTTACGATCTTCCTAACCGAACGCTGTAATATCGAGAATAAGATGGATTTTCTTTTTCGCTGGTGCAGGATGTTTGCGATAGTGATCGCCTCGTTGACCTTCTTGTCGCTAAACACCGCCGCAAGCGAGCAAGATCCCGATTTGACTTACATGACGCTCAGCGGCTTGCGGTCGCTCGCGATCCGGATCGAAGGCATACAAAAGGATTTCACGCGCTTTGGCCTCGACGCAGATACGGTGTTGAAAGTGACGACGGGCGTACTGCGCGGATCCGGAATCGAAGTCGTCGCCCTCGATACGCTGAAAACGGCGCCGGCCGCAGCGTTGATGCGCGTCAAGCTCAATGCCAACGAAAGCCAATTTCGTTTCTATTCCTACGCCCTGTCGATTGAATTGAAACAGAAGATCCCGCTCAACAATCCGGCGGGCGGGTTCATTTCTGGCACGATTTGGAAACGGGGGAAAACCGGCACCATCATGCCGACCGATTTACGCCGAATGAACGAGTACATCGCAGAATTAGTCGCCGAATTCATTAAAGACTATCAGGCGCAAAACCCGCCACGCGTATCGATCGCCCGTTAATAACCTGCATATTGCACCAGCCGAACGACGCCTGCCTGGTGATGCGTTGACAGTCGGTGCGATTCCCGGAATTACCTTGAGGTTCGAACCGGAGCAAACTGTCCCCGGCGTTGTTCTATCGCGATTCCGGCGGTTTCTCGCTCACTGTGGTTTGGTTTTCGCTCAAGCGATAGCTACGGCTATCACTCTCCCTCCAAACCGGCTCCACAGCGGCTGCGAATTCCGCCGGCTCTCGCGATGCTGGTGCAAAATGCAGGTTAACTCTATTGAAAAGGCATCCCCGGCGGCATGCGCCCGCCCATTCCCCGCATCATGTTCTTGAAACCGCCCTTTTTGGACATGCGCTTCATCATCTTCTGCATCTGATTAAACTGCTTCAGCAGCCGGTTGACATCTTGCACCTGGGTACCGGAGCCTGCTGCTATCCGCTTCTTTCTCGACGCTTTGATGATCGCCGGGAATTTCCGCTCCCGCGAAGTCATTGAATCGATAATCGCTCCCAATTTGACGAGTTCTTTGTCGTTCACGTTATCCTTGACGTGGCCGGGCAACTCCGAAGTTCCCGGAAGCTTGCTCATCAGCGAAGACAGACCACCCATATTCTGCATCTGCACCAATTGATCGCGAAAATCCTGCAAATCGAAGCCTTTGCCCTTCTTTAGTTTCCGGGCGACCTTCTCCGCCTGCTCCTTATCGACTTTCTGTTCTACTTCCTCGATCAGGCTCAGGACATCGCCCATCCCCAGGATCCGGGAAGCCATTCTGTCCGGGTGAAATGGTTCGAGCGCATCGACCTTCTCACCAACCCCGACAAATTTGATCGGCTTGCCGGTGATGCGGCGCGCCGACAATGCGGCGCCGCCGCGAGCATCGCCGTCGGCCTTGGTCAACACGATACCGGTCAGGGGCAAAGCCTCGTCAAATGCCTTGGCGGTATTGACCGCGTCCTGCCCCATCATCGCGTCGATCACATAAAGCGTTTCATGCGCGTCCACGGCGGCATGAATATCGGCGATTTCGCGCATCATTTCCTCATCGATGGCCAACCGCCCGGCCGTGTCGACGATCAAAACGTCCACAAACTGCCGGCGCGCGCGGTCGAGCGCATCACTGGCGATCTGTTCGGGCTTTTTACCCGCGACGGTCGGGTAGCATTCCACACCGATTTCCGCGGCAAGTACGGCCAACTGATCGACCGCGGCGGGGCGGTAAACGTCGCAGCTGACCATGACAACCTTTTTCTTCTGCGCCGTGGCGAGATGTCTCGCGAGCTTTGCGGTCGTGGTGGTTTTGCCGGCGCCTTGAAGACCCGCCATGAGGACTACGATCGGCGGCTCCGCCGCGAGATTCAGCCCGCTATTCTCGTCACCCATCAGATGGGTCAATTCATCGCGGACAACCCGGATCAGGGCCTGGCCCGGCGTCAAGGTCGAAATGACTTCTTCGCCCAGCGCGCGCGCCCGAACCTGGTCGACAAATTCCTTGACCACCGGCAACGCGACATCGCCCTCGAGCAAAGCCATGCGAACATCACGCAAGGTGGCGTCGATATTTTCTTCGGTAAGGCGCGCCCGGCCGCGCAGATCCTTAACGACGCCGCCGAGTCGCTCGCTCAGATTCGCAAACATTTTATATTTCTAGAAAAGACGTGAGGTTGAATAAATAGCGGAGGCTACCATCCTTCCATCACTTGTTCGAGCGGGAACTCGAGCCCGACGGCTGCCCACACTTCGCCGACCCGCTTTACCACCGGCTCCGCCTTCTCAAACCAGTCCGGATGGCGATCGCGTTTGTCGAAGACCTCGAAAGCTTCCGGCTCCGGGTTCAATTCGCCAAAACGATAGTAGAACGATTTGATCAGATCCTCCATTCCCTGCTTGTCATAGGCGACTACCCGGATCGCGCGGTTGGCGCTCAAACCGGTGGTCGCGACGTAAAGGTTATATTGCTCCCAGTAACGCAGATAAGCATCGAAATAATCCATATTCAGGATATCGTCCGGTTCGGCGCCGGTATAGGTCAAATCGCGCCGTACCCAGTCTTCGATATTTCCACGAACTTTGAATTTGCCGTCTTCAGGAAGGCCTCCCGATTTTTCGTAGGTCGAAATCGCGGATGCGACCGGATGCCTGACAGTCAGTATGTTTTCGACCGCATGACCGAGGATGCGGTGAAAAAACCCGCCCGCATAGGTTCCTTTCAACAACTTCTTCGGGACCACGATTTTACCGGAATGCGGTTTGTTCTTGCCAAAGTAGATCTCCACCATCGTGAGGTACTCGGCCATGGTCTGGAGGCTCGATATCCAGCTGTTGACGCCTTTTTCGAACCGGAAAGGCCCGGCATCGGGGAACCCGTCGTGGGCGATAACGTTCGGTACCCGGCTCGGGTCGTAGCCCAGCGTTCGGTACAATTCCTTGGTCAGATAGGAGCCACCGTTTCGCGGGATCCCGATCACGTTGACGAAATGGAACTTCAGCTGGATGTCCTTGATCGCGTCGACGTCGCCGGTGAGCAATGCCAGCAGAAGTTGATAGGCGCGTCCGATAGCCGCCTGGCCCTGCTGTTGCGCCAATACGCGCTTGGCGTTTTCGGGCGCCTGTTCGACGATGCGCCGCTGGTCGCTGAGCATGACCTCGCTCAGCTGATCGCCCCATTGCGCCCCTTCGAATGGAATGTCTTCGACGATGTGCAGCAGGAAATCGATGAATACGGGAGAGACCGGTAATTGGTTGTCGGTCAGTTTTATCTCTACACCCATGCTTGAGGAACCTCAGACTAATTCGTTGACCGACCTCGTGGCTGTAGATCGGCATGCAAAAATGACCCACTTAGGGGGGTGATCGGCGTCGAAAAGTGACCCACCTTCAACGATGCTCTGGGCTTGGATATCAGGCTGGGAGCGAAAGAGGAGATGTTGACGGTGGAAACGATAAGAAAGA
>PVBE010115353.1_pt1 | contig 27777 bp, 23 predicted proteins | sample 1631181 | NCBI WGS metagenome assembly PVBE01 (sample SAMN08397723, study PRJNA350692) | Marine metagenome, whole genome shotgun sequencing project. | isolation source: water | place: Pacific Ocean | collected 2012-04
CTACACGCCGGAGGAGTTGGCTGAACATGGCCATCGGTGCGGCCTGAAGGTTATGTCGCTCACTGATCACGATACCGTTGACGGATGCGAACGTATGGGGGCGGCTTGCGAAGAGCGGCGGATTGAATTCATCACGGGTTGTGAGTTCACGGTGGAGCTGGATGGTTTTGAGCTGCATCTGCTGGGGTACTTTCTCGATCTGGATTGCAGTCGGTTGCGGGAAGAGCTTACGAAGTATCAGGCTGTTCGCCAAAATCGTATCCATGAGATGGTAGCTAAATTGAATGAACTTGGCTTCGAACTCACCAGCGAGGATGTGCTCGAGCTGGCCAATTGCAATTCACCGGGCCGTCCGCACATCGGCCGAGCCATGGTGGCGAAAGGGTATTGCCGGTCGCTTGATGAATCATTTCAAAAATATCTCAAAAGAGGCAAGCCGGCCTGGGTGTCCAAGGCGAAGATGGCCGCGGCGCATGCGATCGGGCTCATTCACGAGGCCGGCGGCCTGTCTGTGGTTGCGCACCCCGGTTTGTATCATCGCGACAAGGTGATCGACCCCTTGGTGGATGCGGGTTTGGATGGAATCGAATGCTTTTACACGCGGCATTCCACGCCCATGACCGAGCATTACCTGATGTTGGCCGAGCAACATGGATTGCTGGTGACTGGTGGCTCGGATTGTCATGGGGAAAACAAGGGGCGTCCGTTAATCGGCGGCGTTAAGCTGCCGTATTCGTATGTGACGGCGATGAAAATGGCGTTGGCGGCGTAAGATGGGGTTGTTCGATAAATTCAAGGCGGGCCTTCAGCGGACTAAGGAGAAACTGTCGCATGAGATCACCCGCATCGTCACGAGTTCACCCAAGCTCGATGAAGACACGCTGGAGGAGATTGAATTTACCCTAATTGGAGCCGATCTCGGCGTGCCGATGACCCAACGGATTCTCGATGCTGTACGTGAATCGTACGAATCGCAAGGCAAAGACGGTCTGGATGTGATGGGCGTGGCGCGTCGCGAGATTGAGGCTTCATTTACCGGTGGCGTTCAGGGGTTGCAGGAACAAGACGGATTGACCGTGGTCTCCATGGTCGGCGTGAACGGGACGGGAAAGACCACCACTACCGCCAAGCTCGCTAATAGGGCGCACGCCGCCGGGAAATCTTCCGTATTGGCGGCCTGTGATACTTTTCGGGCGGCGGCCGTGGAGCAACTTAAGGAATGGGGCGGTCGCTTGGATGTACCGGTGATTGCCGGTAGCTATGGTGCGGATCCCGCGGCAGTGGCTCATGACGCCGTGAGCGCAGCCCATGCCCGGCAGGCGGATTATCTATTTGTTGATACGGCCGGCCGTTTGCATACCAAGAGCAACCTAATGCAAGAATTGGAAAAGCTGCACCGGATCATCGGGCGTCAGGAAACAGGAGCCCCGCATGAGGTGTTGTTGGTAGTGGACGCCACCACTGGCATGAACGCCTTGAATCAGGCCCGTGAATTTCACAAAGCCGTGCCGTTGACCGGGTTGGTTATCACCAAGCTCGACGGCACTAGCAAAGGCGGTATGGTGGTGGCGATTCATGACGAACTGAAGCTGCCGATCAAGTTTATCGGGCTGGGCGAGCAGGCGGATGATTTGCAGCCTTTTGATCCGAGGCAATTCGCTGAGGCTCTGTTTGCGGAATAACTTCCCGCATGAAAGCGGACGACGAAAAACACATGCAGGCTGCGCTGGATCTGGCGCGCAAAGGATATGGTCGCACTTCACCGAACCCGATGGTGGGGGCTGTGCTCGTGAAGGGTCGCGCCGTAATCGGAAAAGGATGGCATCGGCGCGCAGGGGGGCCTCATGCTGAGGTTGAGGCGATTCGCAACGCGGAACGGAATGATTACAACGTCAAAGGCGCGACATTGTATGTGACGCTGGAACCCTGCTCCACCACTGGTCGCACGCCACCTTGTTCAGAGGCCATTCAAAAGGCAGGGATCAAGCGGGTGGTGGTGGGGGCTACGGACCCGAATCCCAATCACGCAGGTCGGGCGTTTCGAATCCTGCGCAAGGCGGGCATTGAAGTGCGACACAAGGTACTTCTACCGAAGGCGCAGGCACTGAACGAGGCGTTTAATCACTGGATTACGACCGGGCTGCCATGGGTGACGGTGAAGGCGGCGATGACGTTGGACGGTAAAATTGCCACGCAGAGTGGGGAGTCCAAGTGGATTACCGGCGAACCGGCACGGCGCAAAGGGATTTACCTGCGCAGGGGAAGCGATGCGATTTTGGTGGGGGTGGAAACGGTGCTGGCAGATGACCCCTGCCTACTGGCACGCGGGAAGCGCGGCGGAGTGCAATTGCGCCGGGTGATATTGGATTCTCAGGCGAGGACGCCACTGGATGCGCAGGTGGTTTCCGATGGACGTGAGGAACACACCACGGTGGTGGTGGTGCGGGGCGCTTCAGCCAGGCGCGTGGCAGCGCTTCGCCGGCGGGTGAATGTGATTGAGGCCCCGGCGCGCAAAGGTCGGGTTGATTTACGATGGTTGCTCAAGCGTATGGGTAAAGAATCGGTCACCAGCCTCTTGGTGGAAGGCGGCGGCGAGGTAAACGGTAGCTTTCTGCGGAGCGGCTTGGCGCATCGGGTGGCGTTTTTTTATGCCCCGAAAATCCTTGGAGGAAACCGCTCTCGGGCGGCCGTTGGCGGGGAAGGGGCCCAGCGTTTGGAGGATTCATTGCAGCTGCGTGAAGTGGCTTGGGAGCGCTTGGGGCCGGATTTGATGTTGACGGCCCGCGTGGTGAACGCTTGAGTGCGCGCGATGTTTACGGGGATTGTCGAGGAAACAGGTTTGGTGGAGTCGGTGCATCCGGGCGATCAGTCAATTCGTCTAACGTTGTCTCTTCGGAAGACCGGAGCAGGCCTCAAGGTGGGCGACAGCTTATCAGTAAACGGATGCTGCCTCACGGTGGCAGAACTGGCGACCAAGGGGCGAACCAAAACAGCGCAGTTCGATCTTCTACAGGAAACCTGGCAGTTGACGAATCTTCAGGATTGCCGCGCGGGATCATCCGTTAATCTGGAGCGCAGCCTAGAGGCGGGCGGTCGACTGGGCGGACACTTTGTCACGGGCCATATTGATGGCATGGGGAAAATTGTTTCTTGGGAACAAAAGGGCGAGGATCATCAATTGCAAATCGCGGCGTCCGATGATGTAATGCGTTACATCGTCCACAAAGGCTCGGTGGCAGTCGATGGCATAAGCCTGACGGTGGCGTCGGTGGAGAAGGAATCCTTCACCATTTGGATCATCCCGCACACGTTTGAAGAGACAGCGCTCAAAGAACGCGCGGTCGGGGATGCTGTCAATTTGGAGTCCGATATTCTCGGGAAATATGTGGAGCGATTTACGGCGCGTTAAGCGCCGGGTGCGGCTGTACTTTTGCGGATGGCCAATTCGGCCGGCAAACGTTTGGGGCTGACGGATTCGCCGGCCAACAGGCTCTTCATGGATTCCATCGCCGCGAGGCCCCGACGGTATTTGGGTTGGCGCACGGTGGTGAGGGGGACTCGGAAATATTCAGCGGACAACACATTGCCAAAGCCGGCTATAGAGAGATTCTGCGGGATGGAGATACCTTGATTGAGAAGCGTGTTGGCTGCGCCGAATGCCACCAGATCGTTGGCGGCCACCATGGCGGTAGCGTCGGGCTTTTCGTTGATGAACTGCAACGCGGCGGCGGCGCCTTCCTCGATGGTGGCGCCGGCTTGAAACACCAGTTTCTCATCCACCTCCAGGCCGTGATCCATCAGGGCCCGACGGTAACCTTCGTATCGCTCCTGCGCCCAAGGCGCGAAGATGGGGCCCGTAAGACAGGCAATCCGTGAATGGCCCAAATCCAGAAGATGTTGGGTGATGGCCTTGGCAGCTGCGAGATCATCGGTTTCCACATTTGGAAAATCGGTGCAAAACAAAGCGCGATGGCCGAGGATCACGGTGGGCGTCTTCCGGCGTTTGAGTTCCTCGTAAATGCCGGCGGAAGGATTCGGCCGATAGACTGGTCGAATGAATAGGCCATCCACCTGACGGGCTAGTAACCGGCGTATGCAGTCCGCTTCGCGTTCAGCGTTGTTGAGCGTTTGCGCGACGATGATTTCGTATCCCATTTCGTGCGCTTGCTCTTCAATCGCCATGAACGTGCGTGTGTACATGGGGTTGCTGAGTGCAGAAATGATCAGGCCAAACTGCTGCGTTCGGCGCGTGCGAAGGCCCCGTGCGGAATTGTTTGGCACGTATCCGGTGCGGTCTGCGATCGCACGAATGCGCGTCTTAGTGGCATCGGAAATATCCGGTTCATTGCGTAAGGCCTTGGAGACGGTCATCACGGAAACCCCTGCGCTCTCAGCGATGTCTTTGAGTCGGATCATGCGTGCGAGCCGGTCCAGTGCAGCTTGTGCCGCAGTGTCTCAAAGAAAGAATGGCCTTCCAGTCGCACGAGCCGGGCCTTTTGGCGGCTGCGCCGGATGGTGACCTGATCGCCGGTCACCAATTCTGTGAGCATTTGGCCGTCCGCAGACAGATAGCTTTCGGCGCGGTGCTTCAGAATGGTGACTTCGATGGTGGCTGAAAAGCTGACGATCAAGGGTCGGTTGGAGAGAGCCTGTGGGCAAACGGGATTGAGCGTGAGCACTTCGGCACGGGGCGTCACTACTGCGCCGCCGGCGGCCAGCGAATAGGCGGTGGATCCGGCGGGCGTGGCGACAATCAATCCATCACTGCGGTATGTGGTGAGGGGTTCGCCGTCGATGGTTACGTTCATCTCGATCAAGCGCGGGTTGGCACCGCGGCTAATCAAAATGTCGTTTAAAGCCTGCGCCTTGATTTTCTTTCCGCCAAATGTGCCGCTGGCTTCGACTAACGGCATGGGGTCGATCGTAAATTTGCCAGCCCACAGATTGTCCGTAGCCAGCTTGAGAGCATCGGTGGAAGCGGTGGTGAGGAAGCCCAGGCGGCCAGCATTGACGCCGAGCAGGGGCGTGTTGCTGCCGGCCGTGTCGCGCGCGACCTTGAGGACGGTACCGTCGCCGCCGATGACCATAAGTAGATCGCACATCCGCGCGAGCTCCACGGAATCCGCCAGAACAATGCCGTGCCCTTTAGCGGCCTTGGAGACGGAGGGGTCGAGAAACACTTTCCGGCCGGATTGCTCAATGAGCTTGGCCGTATTGCGCACAACGCCCGACTTCACGGCCTGACCGGTATTGCCGATCAGACCCACGGACCGAATTGCTTTATTCTTTTTCAATCCAAGCTAGAAATTCTTTGTTTCCTTTCGGGCCGGTGATTGGCGAATCGGTTTCACCACGCCACCTCAGTCCGTCGGTTTCTCTGACAAACGCCTGCAGTTCGTGAATGACCCGGCTATGGATCTCAGGATCCTTGATCACCCCGGCGCCTTTATTGACTTCGGCTTTACCGGCTTCAAACTGCGGTTTGATCAGCGCGATAATGCTACCACCTCGGCGGGCGAGCGCCAAGGCGGCGGGTAGAATTTTGCGCAGGGAAATAAACGAGCAATCAATGGTCACCACATCGGCCCCCTCAAAACTCTTTGGGAAATCGGCACGAGTGAGATGGCGGGCATTGGTTTTATCCATTACATGTACGCGATGATTCTTGCGCAGATGCCACGCAAGCTGGCCTCGGCCGACATCCACAGAGAAAATCTTTTCCGCGCCGTTCTGCAGGAGGCAATCCGTGAAGCCTCCGGTGGAGGCGCCTAGGTCGATGGCGACAGTGCCTTTGATTTCAATGGGGAACGATTCCAGGGCCTTCTCCAGTTTGAAGCCGCCGCGGCTGACGTATTTTTCCGGTTCCTCGACTTCGATGCGGTCCTCGGACTTTACCTGATCGCTGGGTTTACGGGCTACTTGATCGTTCACGCGCACCTTGCCGGCCATGATGAGGCGCTTGGCTTTTTCACGACTTTCGGTGAGTTGATCATCGAACATCGCCTGGTCCAGACGTTTGCGGGTTGATGCGGCGGGTGACATGAGCGCAGGATGTGCCGGCGTTTGTAGAGAAAACCTGCGCGCGCCTCAAGCCATGAACGAACTGGAACAACGAATCCATGCAGAAATCACCGAGAACGGGGCCATTCCCTTTAGTCGTTTCATGGAGAGGGCCTTGTATGAGCCGGATTTGGGCTATTACGAAATACAACGGGAAGTGGGGCGTAGCGGCGATTTTTACACCAGTGTGAGTGTTGGGAGTTTGTACGGGGAACTGCTGGCATTCCAGTTTGCCGATTGGTTGTCGGAAATAAACGGGCCAGTGCAGTTGGTTGAAGTCGGAGCGCATGATGGCCGGTTAGCCAGGGACGTGTTGGCCTATCTACGGGATTGGCAGCCAGATGTTTTTGAGCGCTGCGAGCTGATTCTTTGGGAGGCATCCGCGAAACACCGCCAATGGCAGGAGGTGGCGTTGGCCGATTATTCCGGGAAGGTCCAGTGGGTTACTGAATTGGAATCGTTCAACGGCGTTTTCTATTGCAACGAATTGCTGGACGCCTGCCCGGTGGAGCGGCTGATCTGGGAGGGTGACGCATGGTGGCTGAGTGTGGTGGAATCGGATGGGCAATCGTTTGCATGGGGGAAACGTAGGGGCGCGGATGTCGGTTTGAGTGAAGGGCAATCGCCTGAGGAAGGGACGATCTTTACGGTGGGCGATTACGGAGTGTGGCAGACGGTTTGCAAATTTTTGAAACGTGGCCGAGCGTTGGTGGTGGATTATGGGATGTCAGAACAGGAGTTTTTTGATCCGCCCAGGGAGAACGGGACATTGCGTGGGTATCAACAACATCGAATGATCGATGATGTGCTGGCCAATCCCGGGGAGGTGGACATCACGGCTTCGGTGAATTTCACCAAGGTCGAACGCATGGCCGATGCGCACGGATTGGAGATTTCACAGTTAACGCGGCAATCGCAGTATCTGGTGGGGCTCTTTGAGCGGACGCTTCAGCGGTCGGAGTTATTTCCGGAATGGACACCTGAACGGACACGGCAGTTCCAGACGCTGGTACATCCGGAACACCTAGGGCATTCCTTCAAAATACTGGAGTGCCGCCGGCCTTAAAGGCCTTTGACTTCCCAGCCCTTGCGGTACTCGCGCTTTACAAAGGCGGTAGCAGCGTCGCTGTTGCTGAAGGCGAGCTTCTTCTCGTCCCAGTTCAACTGCTGTTTCGGGAAGCGCGTGGCGATGCCGCCGAGCAGGATGGCTTCGGTCAGCGGACCGGAGTAATCGAAGTTTGCCGAAGTTTTGCCTTCACCGCGTGCAGCGTTGATGAAGGATTCCCAGTGGTTCACGCCGGCAATTTCAGGCCGCTTGTATTCCTTGTATTGGTCCTCGGGCAACAGGATGGCTTTGCCAACGTGAGGAATGATCATGTGGCCCTTGGTGCCAAAGAGAACGGAACCTTGGGACGGTAGGGGACGGCCGATGCGTTCCTGCACACTTGCAGGCGGCCGTTGGTCGCCGTCGTACCAAGTCACATCGACCGTTTCGTCAGCAGTGTATTTGGTTCCGGGGTAGACGTAATGAATCTTGGCATTGACGTTCCAGCTGTGCGAGCCCTCGACCGGCGCAGGGCCTTCGCTGCGGACGCTGAGCGGGGCTGTGAGGCCAACGGCACCGTACATGGGGTCGTAAATATGACAGCCCATGTCGCCAAAAGTGCCGGTGCCGTAGTCGAGGCGTTTGCGCCAGTTTCCGGGATGGTAGTAGCCGGCAATGTAATCGTTCTTGGGGGCTACGCCGCACCAGGCATCCCAGTCGAGCCCGGCGGGCAACTTGTCTTTACGGTCGGGGCGCTGGGCTGTGTCGCCCCATTTCTTGCTGCTCCAGGTGTGCACCTCGGTGACCTTGCCGATCGCGCCCTGATGTACGAGCTCCACGGCCTCGCGGTACGCTTGGCTGGAATGTACCTGGATCCCCATTTGAGTGGTGAGTTTATTGGCGGCGGCAAACTCGCGAAGTTTCCGGCTCTCGAACACGTCGTGAGTCAGCGGTTTCTGCACGTACACGTGTTTGCCTAGTTGCATTGCGCCCATGGCAATGGGCGCGTGCATGTGGTCGGGCGTGGAGACATTGGCGGTGTCGAAATTCTTGGCCTCTTTGTCGAGGAGCTCGCGCCAGTCGGTGTAGCGTTTGCCCTTGGGAAATTTCCGAGCGAAGCGGTCCTGGCGTGTTGGGTCGATCTCGGCGCAGGCCACCACTTCGACGTTTTTCACGCCGGAAATGGAGTTCACATCGGAAAAGGCCATGCCATTGGCTCCGAAGGTGACGTGGCGGATGGTCGAGTTCGGGGAGAGAGCCCAAGAGCGCGTGGCCACATACGGGAATGCGAGGGCTGAGGTGGCCAGGAAATTGCGGCGGGACAGCGAAGTGGATTTCATGCAGAGAGTTTGGCGTGGTGACGGGCGTTTGCAATCCCTTTCCGTTAACTCTAGACTGCCAACGCATGGCCGATCAGCCCAACATTATTTTCATCATCACCGATCAGCAACGGTACGATACCATCAACGCGTTGGGGTTTCCGTTTGTGGACACGCCGCACATGGACCGGTTGGTGCGTGAAGGCGTTTCGTTTTCCAATTGCCATGTGGCGGCGCCGTCTTGCGCCAGTTCACGTGCGAGCCTGTTCACCGGTTACTTTCCGCACACAACGGGTATTCTGAAAAATGCCGATGCGTGGCGGCGTAGTTGGGTGAATCAACTGGCTGATGCCGGGTATCATTGCGTGAACGTGGGGAAAATGCATACGTGGCCATTTCAGACCCCGTGCGGGTTTCATGAGCGGTACGTGGTGGAGAACAAGGACCGTTTTCTGGAGGGGCGTTATTATTTCGATGAATGGGACAAGGCGCTGGCGGCACGCGGTTTGGTGAAGCAACAGCGAGAACTCTACCGAGAATACGAAAACTACCACGACGCGTTGGGGGCTTTTACTTGGGATCTGCCGGAAGAGACGCATTCAGATTTCTTCGTGGGCGATTTCGCGCAATGGTGGCTGCGCACAAAGCCAGTGGACAAGCCGTTATTTCTGCAGATTGGGTTTCCGGGACCCCATCCGCCGTATGATCCCGTGCCGCGGCATTTGGAGGCGTATGCGGGTCGCGAGCTCGAGTTGCAGCCCGTCACTGACGCAGATTTGGAAAGTCAGCCACCGCCATTCAAGGCCATGCGCGAGCACAATGTGGAAGTGGATCACGATTCCGTGGTGCATTCGCTGAACCCAACCGATGAGCAACGCCTGCGCCAGCGCAGGCATTATCTGGCGAACGTGACGATGATCGATGAAAAGCTCGGCGAGTTGATGGCCGGATTGGAGGCCAAAGGAATTCTCGATAATTCGATTGTCATCTTCACCAGCGATCATGGCGATTGCTTGACGGATCACGGGCACAGCCAGAAATGGACGATGTACGATCAAATTGTCCGCGTGCCGATGCTGGTTTGGGCGCCGAACCAATTTACCGGAGGTCGGGATGTGAATGGGCTCATGCAAAGCATGGACATCGGCGCGGCAATTCTGGAAATCGCTGGGGCCGATCAACCGGAAGGCAATGAGGCGGTGAGTGTGCTGCCGGCCTTGCGCGGCGAAGAATGGGATGGGCGCGATTACGTGTACGCGGAACAGATGACGGATGGGAATTATACGGACGGGCCGTTCATGACCATGATTCGCGATCACGATTGGAAGCTAGTACATTTTTTGGATGAGCCGTACGGGCAACTATTCGATCTGCGGGAGGACCCGGAAGAGATGAATAATCTATGGGATTCGCCAGCAGGCGCTGAGGCCAAGTCGCGGATGCTGGCCGAGCTCCGCGAATGGCATATACGCAGTCAGGTGCGAACGGCTCAGTGGTCGGAGGATTGGCGTTGAGCGAGCCGGAGGTACGTCAGCCGCCGGAGAAGGTCGCCGGGATACTCCGCATGCTGGGCCCGGGCCTGATCATGGCCGGCGGTATTGTGGGTTCCGGGGAGCTGATCGCGGCTACGCATACCGGGGCCAAGGCGGGATTTGTTTTTCTCGGGCTAATTGTTTTCGGTTGTGTGATCAAATGCTTCACGCAGGTCGAAATGGCGCGTCACGCCATAGTCAAAGGCGAAACCACGTTAGGATTGTTGAATCGTCTGCCGGGACCTCGCCTGAGAGTGGGGCGGTTTAAAGGCAATTGGATCGTGCTGTTTTGGGCTTTTACCATGATCTTCGGATTTGGGCAGTTGGGTGGCATTGTGGGCGGTGTTGGGCAAGCTATGGCAATCGCCATGCCGATCACCGAAAAGGGGCAACGCTACAACGAAGCCGCTTCGGCGCGGGCGAAGCTTCAGGTAATCGATCAACAAATCGCGGTTGGGGCGAACCCGGAATCCGTCGAGAAACGCGATGTGTTGGCGGGGCGTGTTGACGGATTTGATTTCGACAGCAAACCGGTGGATGACCGGGTATGGGCGCTGATCCTTGCGTTATTAACAGCGGTGATGCTGGTGCGAGGCGGGTTCGGGTTTATTGAAGCGTTTGCCGCGATTTTGGTGGGTGCCTTCACGCTGGTGACGATCGTAAATTTGTTCGTGCTACAAACACAACCGGAATGGGCCGTGCGAGCGGCCGATCTGAAGGCGGGTTTGGGTTTGGGCTTTTTGTCTTCCGGTTCAGAGAAAATCGGGCTCGCTTTAGCGACTTTTGGGATTATTGGCGTGGGCGCAGCGGAGATCGTGGCTTATCCGTATTGGTGTCTGGAAAAGGGGTATGGGCGATGGACGGGGAAGCGGGAGGAGGATGAGGGCTGGTTCGCACGGGCTCAAGGATGGATCCGGGTGATGCAGTGGGATGCCTGGTTGTCGATGGTCGTCTACACTTTTTGCACGGTGGTTTTTTATTTGCTCGGCGCGGCGGTGCTAGGGCGGTTGGGGTTGTTGCCCGAAAAGCAGGATCTCATCCGCACGCTCTCCGTCATGTACACGCCGGTGTTCGGTGGATACGCGGTCGGTGTTTTCCTGATGGGCGCTGTGGCGGTCTTGTTTTCCACGTTCTTCATTTCTAACGCCACCAAGTGTCGATTGTACACGGACTTCGCGACGATCTCTGGGTTGGTGAAATTGGATGATGCCCAGCGCGAAAAATGGGTGCGGGGTTTTGGGGCTGCGCTGCCGTTGATCTGTGTTTTGGTTTATGTGGTTTGGCCAAACCCGGGGAAGTTGGTGGTGGTTTCCGGCATGTTCCAAAGTTTGTTGTTGGTGCCGCTCGGGTTTGCAGTGTTGTGGTTGCGCTATAGGGAGGGGGAGGTTCGATTGCAATCGGGGCGCGCGTGGGATGTGATGTTGTGGGTTTCGTTTATCAGTTTTGTGGGCATCGGCTTGTATTTGGCTATTACCAAGCTGGGGAAAATTTTCGGTTGAGCCTTCGGCCTCTTGGCGTTGAATAGGGCCGCTATGCTGAATGAGGCAGTTGGGTTTTCCGGAGAATCAGTCGAAGCGGTGTCTTCGGCCATTAACCGCTATGGGCGTCAGGCGAATATGGAGCCAATTAGTGTTTCCATATGTCAGGAAGGGAGCGGATCCAGTTCGTTCTTCCGTGGAATCGCCGTGTTCACTCCGCAATACGAGGAGGAGGAAGGCGGTGAGGAGGCAGGTTACTAGCGGCTTGCGCTGGTCCGCCGCTTGGCGTACACCAACGCTCCGGCGCGCGCGTAGCTCAATTGGATAGAGCAGTGGTTTCCGGAACCAAAGGTTGAAGGTTCAAGTCCTTCCGTGCGTACCATTTTTCATTTTTCCGTTAAAAATACTTGATTTAGACGGGTAATATTTATCTGGCAATTTTGGCTTCTCCGCCTAGAGTGCGCTCCCCGCTTTTTTTGGCTGGGACTTGTTATGGGAGCAGATAATTCGCCAGTAGACGCGGTGACAGCGCCGCCTTTGAAACCGATCGCAATTCCTGTCCGTTTGGCGGATACGCCCGAGCAGGGGCCGAAATATTCCGTCAGCGTCAACAACGCGAGCGGCGAGGCCGTGACGGCGGCTGATCCGTGCGCCACGCGCGCGGCGGTGGCCCTAATGAATATCCACGCGGTAACCGGTGGGGCAGCCTGTCACTGGGGTGGGCCGGCGGCGTTTGCCGAGATTATGGCCGCCACTCACGCGATCATGTTCGCTATTAATGGTAGGCAATGGTACGAGGCGTTTAACTTCATCAATGACGCCGGACACACGGAGAACGGCGTGTATGCCTTGCGTGCCAATTATAATTTTGATGGTCAGGGTTTTAGGGCGCTCCGCGGCTTCCGCGGAATCCACAGCAAACTCACCGGCCACGGTGAGAGTCATCTGAATCCCGAGGGCGTGTTGATTAGTAACGGCCCATTGGGCTCCGGTCTGCCACAGGCGCAGGGACTGGCGATTGGCGATCAATTGGCCGGCAACGATCGCGTGACGATCTGTACCATTTCCGATGGCGCGATGATGGAAGGCGAAGCGAAGGAATCGCTCGCAGCCATTCCCGGCTTGGCGGTGAAAGGGCAGGTGAATCCTTTCGTGCTGATTCTTTCTGATAATGACACCAAACTTTCCGGGCGAATTACGGATGACAGCTTCTCGATGCAGCCGAGCTTCGAGGCGATTGGCACGCTGGGTTGGAATGTGATCAAGGTCGAGGATGGCCACGATCTGCAGGCGGTTTACAACGCGGTGGAATCAGGGGTTGCAGCCGTGCAAGAAGATCCCACGAAGCCCGTGTGTCTCTGGGTGAAGACCATCAAGGGTAAGGGCATTGCGGCCACGGAAGAAAATGCCTCGGGCGGACACGGTTTCCCTCTGGGTAATGCCGAGAAGATTACGGAATGGATTCAGGAAATATACGGCAACGCCGAGGCACCGGCTGAATTTCTGGATTGGGCCAATGAACTGAACGACGAATGGAAAGCCGCTGAGGAAGCCAAGGCAGCGGCGCCCGTAAGCGATGCGCCGGCGGTCAAAAAGAGTAAGGTGCAGGCCGGCTTGGCTAAGGGCGCCATTCGGGCTGCGCAGGAAGGGGCGCCAGTCTTTTCTGTATCGTCTGACGTGCAGGGTTCCACGGGCATTTCCGCATTTCAGAAAGCGATAGACGGCCGTTTCATTGAAGTGGGTATTGCCGAGGCTAACATGATCAGCACCGGCGCTGGCTTGAGTAAGGTGGGCTTCGTGCCGATCGTCGATACCTTTGGCCAATTCGGTGTCACCAAGGGCAATCTGCCGCTCACCATGGCGGCCTTGAGTCAAGGGCCCGTGATTGCGATGTTCAGCCACGTGGGTTTTCAGGATGCAGCTGATGGCGCGAGTCATCAGGCGACCACTTATCTCGCCGCGGTTGGTGCTATTCCACACACCACAGTGATTGTGCCGTCCTGCCCAGATGAGGCGGAGGAGTTTATGTATCAGGCCATCAAACGCTTTGAGGCCGACCGGGCCGCGGGCAAGGATGGTCAGTCGTACATTTTCTTTGTTGGCCGAGAAAATTATCCGCTCAGTTGGGTGGACAATCCGGTGTACGACTGGGGCAAGGCGCAGGTGTTGCGCGAGGGCAACGATGTGGTGCTCGTAGGCAGCGGCGTGCTGCTCAATCGCGTCATTGAAGCGGGCGAACAACTCGCCGCTGAGGGCGTGAATGCTACAGTGGTTAACAACCCGTTTGTGAATCAGGTGGATCTGGGCACTATCGGTGACGCAGTGAAGGCCGCCGGCGGCCGGATGGTGACCATTGAAGATCATCAGGTGAAATGCGGCATGGGTGCGCAGGTTAGCCATGCGCTCTCGAATGCCGGCATCGCTCACCGGGTTAAGACGCTCGGTATTGCGGGCGAGTTTGGTCAATCCGCTTACAAGGCGGATGAACTCTATGACAAGTTCGGCCTAAACGTCGAAGGCGTGAAAGCGGCGGCCAAGGAATTGCTAGCGTAAGCCTGTAAACGTTTAGCGACCGAGCAGACCGGCCTTAACGGGCACCCATCCTTTACCGGGGATAAACTCCCGATGGCCGGTATCCGTGCTTTGGCAGCCGGCCGCAAGTAACAATACGGCACCGGTGGCGATGAGAATCATCTTGGACATGGGCTCAGTGTAAACGGCATTGCCGCCCGTGCAAGCTTGTTGCAACATCCCCAAAAACCCCATGGAAGACGCTCCATTTAAGTCTCTGCAAGGTCAGTTGCTGATCGATGGCAATAATTTGGCGGGCTCATTCTTCAGCCGCACGGTGGTGCTGCTGTGTCAGCACAGCAAGGAGGGCGCTTTCGGGTTGGTGCTCAATCGATCGATGGATAAGACGGTGGGGGAAATGATTGTGGAAGATTTGCCTGAGCGCATTCAGGATCAGGATCTTTCAATCGGCGGGCCGGTTCAGGGACAGGCGATGAGCTTTTTGCATTCAGACGATTATCTGCCGGACGCTAATGTTATCCCGAATTTGAATCTTGAGCATTCAATTGATGAACTGTTGGAAATCGGAAATTCATTTTCGCCCACATCCCAGGTGCGCATCTTTGCCGGGTACTCCGGTTGGGGGGCAGGCCAGTTGGAGGATGAGATGAAACGCAACTCATGGCTTACGCATTCAGCCAGCATTGAACATGTGTTTGCTATTCCGCCGGAACAATTGTGGCGGGCGGTGATGGTGGAAATGGGCGGGGTGAACCGGTTGATGGCTGACGCGCCGGATGATCTATCCTGGAATTAGGTTTCCAGTTCTTTCTTGAGCATCTTCACCTGATCGCGCAGGTGGGCGGCCTTTTCGAATTCTAGTTTTTCGGCGGCAGCTAGCATATCCTGTTCGAGCTCGCGGATGGTCTCAGTAACGTCGTATTCGCCGCCGGCATCGCGGAGCAACATGGTTGCTTTGTCCGTGGCTTCCTGTCGGTTGCCCAAGCTATCCTCCACGGCGCGGGAAACGCTCTGTGGCGTGATGTTGTTTTCCTCGTTGTGCTTGAGCTGCTTCTCGCGCCGGTAATGAGAGGCGGCCAGAAATGCTTTGATACTTTTGGTCATGACATCCGCATAGAGAATCACCTGACCATTCAGGTGTCGGGCGGCGCGACCGGAGGTTTGAATAAGTGAGGTGGTGCTGCGGAGATAGCCTTCCTTGTCCGCATCCAAAATGGCAACGAGCGACACCTCAGGGAGATCGAGTCCTTCACGCAGAAGGTTGATGCCAACCAATACATCGAATTCGCCCAACCGCAGAGCGCGCAGAATTTCCACACGCTCCAGGGCGTCGATCTCACTGTGTAGGTAGCGGACGTTGATGCCGATTTCGCGCAGATAATCGGTGAGCTCCTCGGCGGTGCGCTTGGTGAGGGTTGTTACCAGTATACGCTCTTTTTGATCCACGCGTTGGCGGCATTCCTCAATCAAGTCATCGATCTGACCCTTGAGCGGCTTGATGGTGATGGTCGGGTCGATCAGACCGGTTGGGCGAACGATTTGTTCGGCCACATGAGGTTGAGACAAGCTCATCTCCTGTTCGGCGGGCGTGGCACTGACGTAGATCGTTTGGTTTTGATGCTTCTGAAACTCCTCGAAATTCAGGGGGCGATTATCCAGTGCGCTGGGCAGGCGAAAGCCGTGTTCCACCAAAACAGTCTTACGCGAGCGATCCCCGGCGTACATGCCGCGGATTTGCGGAAGCGTGGCGTGGCATTCGTCGATCACGAGCAGAAAATCTTCCGGGAAGAAATCCATCAAAGTGTTGGGCTTCGAGCCTGCTGGCCGGGCGCTTAGATGTCGGCTGTAGTTTTCGATCCCGCTGCAATAGCCAAGCTCCTCCATCATTTCGAGATCGTACTCGGTGCGCATTTTGATGCGTTGTGCCTCCAGTAGTTTGCCTTCCTTCTCAAAATGCTGGATCTGTTCGCGCAGTTCGGTGCGGATGGTTTTCATGGCAGCCTTGATTTTATTCGCCTGCGTGACGAATTGTTTGCCGGGGAATATGGTGACTGAGCCGAGCGTATCGGTTGTATTGCCGGTTAATGGATCAAAACGCTGAATGCGGTCAATCTCGTCTCCAAAAAATTCCACACGAATGGCATCTTCCGTTTGGGCTGGGCGAATGTCTATCGTGTCGCCGCGCACGCGGAATTGCCCCCGCTCAAAGGCGATGTCATTGCGGGTGTATTGAATGTCCACGAGTTTGGTGAGGAGCAGTTCGCGGCCGATCTCCATGCCTTGAACGAGCGGCACCATGAGTGCCTCGTAATCCTCGCGATTCCCAATTCCGTAAATGCACGACACGCTGGCGATCACCACCACATCACGCCGGCTTAACAGTGAACTCATAGTTGCGAGGCGCATGCGCTCAATATCTTCGTTTACGGAGGAATCCTTTTCAATAAACGTATCCGTGCGCGGAATGTAAGCCTCGGGTTGGTAGTAATCGAAGTAGCTTATGAAATATTCGACCGCGTTATTTGGGAAGAAGCCCTTGAACTCCGCATACAGTTGGGCTGCGAGTGTTTTGTTATGGGAAATTATCAGGGTCGGACGGTTGGTCTGAGCGATGACGTTGGCCATCGTATAAGTTTTGCCGCTGCCCGTGACTCCCAATAGAACCTGATGCGGGAGATTCTCTCTCAGTCCGGACGACAATTGTGCAATCGCTCCCGGCTGATCGCCGGCAGGGGCATAAGGCTGATGGAGCTCGAACACGCCGCAAGTTACGGATGAGAGTGGAGGATGTCAATTGAACCACGGAGAACGCCGTTTCCAAATCTCTGAGCTTCTGAGGTGAATTCAAATTGCCGCTCTGCCCGCGTCGCACTAACCTGCCGTGTGCCCGTTCAGTCACTTTATTGTCATGTGCCGTTCTGCGCTTCCAAGTGCAGTTACTGCGCGTTTTTCTCACATGCCCCGGATCGCGAGACGGTGGATCGGTTTGTGGCTGCGTTGGTGACCGAATTAACAATGGTGGCGGATGAGCTGGCCCCTCAGACCATCTTCCTTGGGGGCGGAACGCCGTCAATTTTGAATCTACGTCAGTGGGAAACAATTCTGGAAGCGATGCGGCGTTTGGGGTTGGGTGGAGCGCGTGAATGGACCGTAGAGTGCAATCCCGCCACCGTGTCGGCAGAAAAGGCGAAGCTGCTCCGCGAAGGCGGCGTAACGCGCATTTCTATGGGGGTGCAATCACTGGATGAAGCGTTGCTCGATCGCTTGGGCCGCGTGCATTCACGGGCGATGGTGTTTAAGTCATACGACATTCTCCGCAATGCGGGCTTTGAACGAGTGAATTTGGATCTGATGTTCGCTATCCCATCGCAAACCATGCCGGTGTGGCAGGAAACTTTGCGCGAGACAATCGCCATGCAGCCGGAACATCTTTCCTGCTACGAGGTGATCTACGAACAGGACACGCCGTTGTACGAGCAACTCCAGGCCGGGGAGTTTGATGTGCAGGAGGAATTGGCCTGCGATATGTTTGAGGAGTTGGTGCGTGTGGCCGGTGAGCAAGGGTTTTATCAATACGAAGTGGCCAATTTTGGCCGACATCAAGGCGTGGGCGTTTTTGATATTCCAGATGAGGCCTGTTTGCATAACGTTAATTATTGGCGCGGCGGTGATTACCACGGGTTAGGGCCGAGTGCCACGGGGTACGTGAGGGGAGTCCGTACAACCAATATTCGCAATACCGAGGCGTATTGTGCGGCGCTGGAAAATGGTGATCGGGCGATCGACCAGGTTGAGGAATTAGAGTCTCTCAAGCGGGCAGGGGAGATGGCCGCGTTTGGCCTGCGCATGAATGCGGGTTGGCCATTTGAGGCATTTGAACAAGCAACGGGATTTGATCTGCGCGATGAATGGGGAGAAACAATGGAAATGCAGGTCAATCAAGGGCACGGAGTGCTGGAGGAGAGCGGGTTTCGCCTGACGCCACAGGGGCTTCGGTTTGCCGATGCAGTCGGCGCGGAGTTTCTGCGATAAACAAAAAACAGTTGGCCAGCGTCCGTTTTTGCTGCGACAACACCGCCCCATGAATTCCGCCGCCATACCCGTTGAGGTTGCAGATAAGATCAACGCGCAGATACTCGCGATCAGTGAGGATCAACTGCAGGGTTTTCAGCGTGATCCTTTTGGCGTGGTGGTCGAACGCACAGGGTTGGGCAAGGCCGTAGTGCTGGAGCGGGTACGGGCGATGTTGGAAGCGGGCGTGATTCGGCGAGTTCGTCAAACTCTGCTGGCGACCAATCTGGCAAAGGGTGCGCTGGTGGCATGGGAGGTGGATCAGGATAAGCTGGATGCGGCCTTTGATTATATGTTTCAAGAGGACCCGTTTTCCGGCCACGTGGTGACGCGCAGCACGGACGTGGCCTCGCCTGGATCGACCTTCAAGCTCTGGACCACATTGAAAGTGCCACAGGGATATTCGTTGGAGAAACATTGTGAGGTGCTCAAGAAAAAGGTGGGGGCCAAGGCGTTTCGATTGATGCCGGCCAAGAAACTTTTTGCCCTAGGAGTGGGCCATGTACGGCGCAAAGACATGGAGCCGGGCGCTCGCTCGGAAGAGTTGGGAGCCGTGACGGATGTGGCGGTGGTGGAATTAACCGACCACGAATGGCGCATCATGGAGACGGTGAAGCGCGAATTTGAGCCAGATGAATTGGTCGAGGACTTGTGGGCGGCACGGGCAAAAGAAGCAGGTGTGTCTCTGGATGAGTTTTTACGAGTTGCCGAGGATTTGAATGCGCGACGTGTGGTGGGGCGTTTTTCCACATTCCTCGAACACGTGAAGCGTTTGAAGACCGGCGAGCAGGTGACGCGCTACAACGCACTGTTTCACTGGGCCGTGCCGACCGGCCGCGAGATCGAGGCCGGTCGCGAGGTGGGCCGGCATTACATTATGACGCACGGCTACTGGCGCGAGGGCGGACCGGAATTTCGCGACGTCAATATCATGGGCGTGGCGCACGGCACGGATAAGGAGAAGGTGCTGGCACACAAGGCCGCGATTGATGAGCACTTGGCCGAAGCGGGCATTGAGGTGGGCTACACCAATGTCTTCTGGGGCGGGCGCAGCGAGATTAAGCCTTCGGAGATTTCGCCTTTTGCTTACGAGCGCTGGTGTGATCATCATGGGATTGCGCGGGATTCGATGAAGGCTTAAGGGGCGTTTTTCACTAGTTTTTTACGAATTGCGCGTTGACAGCGGCAAGGCTCCTGCCTATTTTCCGCGCTCCCGGTTTTCCGGCGAACTTCGAAAGAGATCTTATGGCTAAAGCAAAAAAGTACGTTTACCACTTCAGTAAATCCAAGACGGACGGTAACGGTTCAATGAAGGCGTTGTTAGGCGGCAAAGGTGCCAATCTTGCCGAAATGAGCAGTATTGGGGTTCCTGTCCCCGCTGGCTTCACTATTACGACTGAAGTTTGCACATATTATTACGACAACGGTAAAAAATATCCCAAGACTCTCGATGCCGAGATCGAGGCAAATATTACCAAGGTCGAAAAGGCCATGGGTAAAAAATTTGGTGATCTCGAGAATCCCCTTCTGCTTTCCGTTCGCTCCGGTGCACGTGAGTCGATGCCCGGTATGATGGACACCATCCTCAATCTGGGGATTAACGACGAAGTTGTTGAAGCCCTAGCCAAGAAGACCGGCAATGCAAAGTTTGCGTGGGACTCCTACCGTCGTTTCCTCCAGATGTATGGAAGCGTCGTGATGGAAGTAGAAGCCGAAGCTGGCGAGCACCACGATCCCTATGAGGTAATTCTCGATAAAGCCAAGGCCAAGGCCAAGGTGGAAGACGATTCCGGCCTCAAGGAAAATGATCTCCGCGAAGTGGTCGCTGCTTTCAAAGCGCTGATTAAGAAACGCTCAGGCAAGAACTTCCCCGAAGATCCGCGCGAGCAGCTCAAGGGGGCCGTGACGGCCGTTTTCAATTCCTGGCAAAACGACCGCGCGATTGTTTATCGCCAAAAGTACGGAATTTCCGCCGCTTGGGGAACAGCCGTCAACGTTCAGGCTATGGTCTTTGGTAACACCGGGAAGAGTTCCGGGACCGGCGTTGCATTCACACGTGACCCTGCCACTGGGGAAAATGTGTTTTACGGTGAGTATCTCATTGATGCACAGGGCGAGGACGTCGTTGCTGGTGTCCGCACACCGAAGCCCATCGCAAAGATGGCCAAAGATCTTCCTAAATCTCATAAAGAGCTTCTCGTAACTCGTAAGAAACTCGAAAAGCACTTCCGTGATGTGCAGGATGTTGAGTTTACTATCGAGGAAGGCAAGCTGTGGATGCTGCAGACTCGTAACGGAAAGCGCACGGGTTTTGCCGCCGTCAACATCGCGCTGGATATGGTTAAGGAGCGCCTCATTAAGAAGGAAGAGGCTATTCTCCGTATTCCCGCTGATGACCTCGGGCACCTTCTCGCCCCAATTTTTGACGCAAAGGCTGAGAAGGCTGCCAAGAAAGTTGGCAACGGCCTTCCAGCTGGTCCTGGTGCGGCTTCCGGTAAGATCTATTTTTCCGCTGAAGACGCAGTGAAGGCTGCGGCGAAAGGTCAAAGCGTGATTCTGGTCCGCCAAGCGACTTCTCCGGAAGATCTTCGTGGTATGATCGCCGCCGACGGAATTCTTACCACCGAAGGGGGAGCATCCTCACATGCTGCTCTTGTGGCCCGCCAAATGGGGAAGGTCTGTGTTTGCGGAGCTCATGGCATGTCTATTGATTACTCCAAGAAAACACTTTCCGGAAACGGCGTTACTTTGAAGGAAGGCGATGAACTTTCTCTGAACGGATTCGTTGGAAACGTTTACAAGGGCAACATCAAGTCTTCTCCTTCCCAGGTCATTCAGGGTCTCATCGAAAACAAGGCTGCTGCCAAGCGTTCTGACACTTACAAGAAGTTTATGGAGCTCATGAGTTGGACCGACAAACTGCGGACGCTTGGTGTCCGCACCAACTCGGACACTCCGGAGCAGGTGCAGCAGGCCATCAAGTTCGGCGCTGAAGGCATTGGTCTGACCCGCGCGGAGCACATGTTCTTTGAGGGTAACCGCATTGATGCGGTTCGTGAGATGATCCTAGCTGATGACGATGCCGGCCGAGCTAAGGCACTCAAGAAAATCAAGGTCTTCATGAAGAAAGACTTCATTGGGATTTTCAAGTCGCTCGAAGGTCGCCCGGCCACCATTCGCCTTCTGGATCCGCCTCTTCACGAATTCATCGGCACCATGGATGCCGGACAGAAGAAGGATCTCTCTAAGAAGATCGGCATGAGCGCGCCTGCGATCACAAAGCGTATCCACGCTCTTCACGAGGAGAATCCAATGTTGGGTCACCGTGGTTGCCGCCTCGGTATCAGTTACCCTGCGGTCACAGCAATGCAGGTTGAAGCTATCCTCGAGGCTGCTCATGAGGTGCAAAAGAAGGGTACCAAGGTTCTCCCAGAGATCATGGTGCCACTTGTTGCCTATGCACGTGAGCTTGAACTCCAGAAGAACGTCATCGACACCACCGCTGCTGCTGTTTGTAAAAAGCTTGGGCTCAAGAAAAATCAGCTAAAGTACACAGTTGGTACCATGATTGAGATTCCGCGTGCTGCCATCACCGCTGGCGAAGTAGCTAAACATGCTGAGTTTTTCTCCTTCGGGACCAACGATCTCACACAGACCGGACTTGGTCTTTCCCGTGATGACTCCTCCAGTTTCTTGCCAACCTATCAGGATGAGGAGGTTCTCAATAATAACCCATTCGCAGGTCTCGACCAAGAAGGCGTGGGCAAGCTTGTTGAATTGGGTGTTAAAGGTGGTCGTAAGACTAAAAAGAAACTCAAGATCGGTATTTGCGGCGAGCACGGTGGCGATCCTGATTCCGTAAAGTTCTTTCACCGTACTGGACTCAACTACGTGTCCTGTTCACCATTCCGGATCCCTATCGCCCGCCTAGCCCTCGCGCAAGCCGCCCTCGAGGAAAAGGGGATGGCTCGAGGAGAAGTGAGCTAGACGCCGGCAACATAAAAAATTCAAAGCCCCGCTCGTAAAAAGAGTGGGGTTTTTTTGTTGTGCAAAACCGTGGGCAACCGAACACTTCGGAAGTGAAGCCACTTTTTCTACTCTCAGCTATGTTATGCCTGTTTTCGGGCTGCCAGTTTTATCGCAACGTAGTTGTGGGCGAGAATGGTAAGGTGCTGCCGTGGCGTGAGCATCGTGATGATCCTGAAGCTCAGGCTCGCTGGAATGAACGTCATGCTCAATGGCAGATCGAGGACGCTCATCGACGTTATGATGCGGGCTTGATGGATCGGTATCGCTACAACCAAATACGCCAAGAGCAGGGGCTCCAGCCCATTCGTTAATTTATGAAAAAACTCATTATTAGCTTTTGCGCGGGCACGATCATGGGGGCGGCCGCCGAACCGAAATTCAAAACCCAGGAAATCGATACTGAGGTCGGCGTGGGCTATGGCCTACAAATTGCGGATATGAATGGAGATGGCAAGGTGGATATTATCTTGGCTGATAAGGACAAAATTGTTTGGTACCAAAACCCATCATGGAATAAGCGCCAGATCAGCGGGAAATTGACCCAACGCGATCACGTCTGTGTAACGGCTCGCGACATCAATGGTGACGGCAAGGCCGAGATTGCTGTAGGCGGGCAATGGAATATTGGCGAATCCAATGACACCGCGAAATCCGGGTCGATTTTTTACCTAAATCCCACGGCCGATCGTAACGGGAACTGGACGCCGGTTCGTTTGGAACATGAGCCTAGCACACATCGCATGCATTGGCTTGCTGCCGGTAAGGAAAAGTTTGATCTGGTGGTGAAGCCGCTTTACGGACCCAAAGGTGCGGATGGCAAGAAAGGAGCCACCAAGGTGTATGCGTACCACATGCCGAAAGATCCCTCGCAGCCTTGGTCTCGCACTTTGATTTCCCACATGATCGAAGACAGCCATAACTTTCATCCCATTGACTGGGATCGCGACGGGCGTGAGGAATTTCTTCAGGCCAGCTTGAAGGGAGTGTATTGGTTTGGTCGGGATAAAAGCGGTAAGTGGAAATACATGCAGTTCTCCCAAAATTACTGCGGTGAGGTGCAGGATGGCATCACTAAAACAGGTAAGCGTTTCTTTACTACTATTGAGCCGAAACACGGCACTACGGTGGCGGTGTACTTGCAGACGCGTTTTCAATTCTGGCAACGGCGCGTGCTGGACGAGACACTCAAGGATGGTCATGCCTTGGTGGCTGATGATTTCTTGGGTGCGGGGGGCGACCAAATTGTGGCCGGTTGGCGAGGTATGACCACGCCGGGCGTGCCGGGTGTGCGGCTGTATGTGCCGCAGGATGATTTGTACACCAAGTGGAAGACCTATCAGCTCAGCGGTAAAGAGACGGCAGTGGAAGACATTAAGGCGGCAGACCTTAATGGGGACAAGCGGCCGGATATCATCGTCGCCTGTCGCCAGACGCATAACCTCCGGATTCTCTGGAACGAGACCAAGTAACGCATTAGCGTTTTTGGTAGACCCGAACCCAGTCTACTTCCATGCGGGCGGGAAAAGGGGTCTTGGCATCCGGGTTGCCTAGAAATTGGCCGCCTATTGCCAGATTCAGCAAAAGATGAAAGCGTTGGTCAAACGGGGCCGGAAAGGCGCCGCCGGCACTACTCCATTTTGTTTGTGTCTGCCAGATTTTGCCATCCAGAGTCCAGTGGATTTTCCCCCGCTCCCATTCCACGCCAAAAGTGTGAAAGGAATCGGTGAAGTTGCCTTGTGGGAGGTCCAGTGTTTTTGTGGAGTGTTGGTTGTTGGGCCATTTGCCGCCGTGATGTAGGGTGCCATGGATGCGATTGGGTTCCTGGCCTTTGAATTCCATGATGTCAATTTCGCCGCTGGCAGCCCAAGTGCCGTATTTTTCATCGGTGGGTAACATCCAGATCGCGGGCCAAAGGCCTTGACCGGTTGGCAGCTTGGCGCGCACCTCAATTTTGCCGTATTGCCAATCGCCTCGATGCTTAGTGCGGATACGTCCGGAGGAATAGGGGCGCTGGGTGCCGGAGATTTGGGCATTGTCTTTATGTGCCTCCAATATGAGACGACCGTTCATCACGCGAACGTTTTTTGGGCGATCGGTATAAATTTGGAGTTCATGGTTGCCGCCGCCAAAGGCGTTTTCCTCAATACCCCACTTGGAGTAGTCGAGTTTAGTGCCGTTGAATTCATCCGACCAAACAAGTTTCCAGTCACTAGAAAGCGCTGGGGTGAGAAGCGCGAATAGGGCAAAAATAAACGTCCGCATGCGGGGGGTTTAGCGTTTAGAGGAATGATTGGCAAGGCGGGGAAAAAACTTTAATTTTTGGCCGGTTTCAGCCAGTATCCGCCTCCATTTCGCCCAAAGAGGGCGAAAAATCCATGAAAAGAACGCATCATTGCAACGAATTACGGCTGGAACACGCGGGCCAAGAGGTCACGATTTCGGGCTGGGTTCACTCGCGCCGAGACTTGGGCGGAGTGATTTTTATCGACGTCCGCGATCGAGAGGGGCGTACGCAGCTGGTATTTGATCCGCAGGAAACCGAGGTCGCGCTGGTGGAAGCTGCCGGCAAATTGCACAGCGAAAGTGTGATTACAGTTTCCGGTAAGGTGCGTCAGCGCCCCGATGAGACTGAAAATTCCAAGATTCCCACCGGCCAGGTGGAGATCGTGGCGATGGGGATGGACGTGAATAATCACGCTGAAGTGTTACCGTTCCAGATTGACGACCCCGCCACGGCGGCCAAGGTGAATGAGGAATTACGCCTGCAATACCGCTACCTCGATCTGCGTCGACCGGAGATCATGCGTAACATGCAATTGCGGAGTAAGGTGGCGACTGCCACGCGCGTGTTTATGGAGGAGGAAGGTTTTCTGGAGGTGGAGACGCCGACGCTCTTCAAGTCTACTCCTGAAGGCGCACGGGAATTCCTCGTGCCGAGCCGGGTGTCGCCCGGTGAGTTTTACGCTCTGCCACAATCGCCGCAGCAATTTAAGCAAATTCTGATGTGCTCAGGCGTGGATAAATATTTTCAGCTCGCGCGTTGCTATCGCGATGAGGATTTGCGTGCGGATCGTCAGCCCGAATTCACGCAGGTGGATATCGAGATGTCGTTTATAGATCGGGAAGATATATACGCGCTGATCGAAGGCTTTCTCAAGCGTGTTTGGAAAGTGGCGCTCGACTACGACGCGCCCACGCCGTTCCCTCGCATTCCGTATCAGGAAGTGATGAACCGTTGGGGCATTGATAAGCCCGACACGCGTTTTGGGATGGAGATTGTGGATCTCACTGAAGATTTCGGCAGTAGTGAATTCAAGGTGTTTAGCAGCGTCATCGGAAACGGCGGCGTCATTAAGGCGCTCAACGCCAAGGGCTACGCCTGCGTGACGCAGGGCCAGATGGAAGCAATGACCGAAACGGCCAAGAGTTTCGGTGCTAAAGGGCTGGCTTACATCAAGGTGGAGAATGGTGAATGGAAATCTCCAATCGTGAAGTTTTTCAGCGATGCGGAGAAGGCGGCGCTGCAGGAGAAATTGGAAATTGAAGAGGGCGATCTCATTCTTTTTGCGGCCGATGAATGGCTCAATGCCTGTGAAATCCTCGGCAAAATTCGCCTGTACGCTTCGGAGAAGCTGGTGGCGCTCGGTAAGCTCGAGATTCCGGCGGATCAATTCAACTTCTTGTGGGTTATTGATTTTCCGTTGCTTGCGTTTGATAAGGAAATGAATCGTTGGTACTCCAGCCACCATCCGTTCACTTCGCCGGTGGCGGAGGATGTGCCGAATCTGACGGACGACCCGAAATCGGTTCGCGGTCAACATTACGACATCGTGGTCAACGGCGTGGAGTTGGGCGGTGGTTCGATTCGGATTCACCAGCCAGACTTGCAAAAGAAAGTCTTTGAAGATGTTCTGCAATTGTCGCCGGAAATTACGAAGGCGCGTTTCGGTTACATGCTCGAAGCGTTCAAATTCGGATGCCCGCCGCATGGCGGAATCGCGCTTGGGTTTGATCGATTGATCGCGCTGTTGTGCGGAGCAGATAGTATTCGCGACGTGGTGGCCTTCCCAAAAACGGCGAAAGGTTCCTGCTTGATGACCGAAAGTCCGGCTGCTGTGGAGCCGCGTCAACTGCGCGATCTGCATATTGATGTGAAAGTAGCCAAAAAGGCGGAATGAAGTTCTGGGACAAAATGACAAATAAGCAGTCTGAAAAAGAGGCCGCGCCGGAGATGACCGCGCTGGAAAAGCGTCTGGCTGAAAAAGCGGCTCAGGAGCCTGAAGACGGTGCCGAAGAAAATGTAGGCCCGAAGACCCTGCCCGAAGCGCAAGAAGCCATTGCGGAATTGAGCGAGCGTATCGTTCGGTTAACGGCGGACTTCGACAACTTCCGTAAACGCGCTCAGCGCGATAAAGACGAGGCACGGCAATTTGCCAATCAGGGCCTGCTGGAAAAGCTGTTGCCGGTTCTAGATAATTTCGAAATGGCCTTAACGGCTGTGAAGGATGCCGACCCTTCCGTGCGCGACGGCGTGCAGATGATTCTCGATCAGCTGTTGAACGTGCTTAAGGAATCCGGGGTGGAGCCGGTGGATGCCTTGGGGCAGCCGTTTGATCCCAACCTTCACGAGGCATTGTCGCAGGAGGAAACCACGGACGCCGAAGAAGGTACAGTGGTTCAGCAGGTGCAGTGCGGTTATAAATTGAATGATCGTCTGGTGCGGCCGGCCCGTGTAGTTGTGGCCAAGGCGCCTGGAACAGCGGAAAAAGCCCCGACGGAAGACTGATGGCTAAACGTGATTTTTACGAGGTGCTCGGCGTTTCCAAGGGGGCGTCACAGGATGAGATCAAGAAGGCTTATCGCAAGAAGGCCGTGCAGTTTCATCCGGACAAAAATCCTGACGATAAGACCGCCGAGGATAAATTTAAGGAAGTCGGTGAAGCTTTTGAAATTCTGAGCGACGATCAGAAACGGGCTGCCTATGATCAAATGGGCCACGCCGCATTTCAAGGCGGTGGCGGCGGAGGTGGTGGTTTCCACGGTGGCGCGGTAGATCCGTTTGATTTATTCAATCAGGTCTTTGGCGGTGGTGGCGGTGGTGGCGGCGGAATTTTTGAACAATTCTTTGGTGGCGGACAAAGCCGAGATCCTAGCGGAGCACAACGAGGTTCTGATCTGCGTTATGATATGGAGATCAAATTCGAGGAAGCGGTGCTGGGCTGTGAAAAGAAAATCTCCATCACCAAGCTGGACGGCTGTCGCAAATGTAATGGCTCAGGAGCTGCCAAAGGGTCCGGAAAAAAAACCTGTAGCACCTGCGGCGGGCATGGCCAGGTGGTCGCACAGCGCGGGTTTTTCCGAATGCAACAGACCTGTCCGGAATGCGAAGGACAGGGTTCAGTTCTGGAGAACCCTTGCAGGGAGTGCCGAGGGAGTGGCCGGGTGGAAAAGAAGTCGAAAATCACACTGAAAGTACCTGAGGGTGTGGATACGGGTACGCGGTTGCGCAGCGGGGGGAATGGGGAAGCCGGTGTACGCGGAGGCGGCAGTGGGGATTTGTATGTTGTGCTGCACGTGCAGCCGCATGAGATTTTTGACCGCGATGAAGATGATCTCCTGTGTGAAGTACCGATCAGTTTTGTGACAGCTGCGCTGGGCGGGGAACTCAAGGTGCCAACGTTGTCCGGTTCGGCCAGCATTAAGATTCCAGC
>PVBE012651859.1_pt1 | contig 27773 bp, 36 predicted proteins | sample 1631181 | NCBI WGS metagenome assembly PVBE01 (sample SAMN08397723, study PRJNA350692) | Marine metagenome, whole genome shotgun sequencing project. | isolation source: water | place: Pacific Ocean | collected 2012-04
ATGAGATCTTCGGAAGCGGTGGGGGAGCCGACTTGGCCGCAGGACTGGGAGTCCCGTTGCTGGGTGCGGTCCCGCTCGTTCCCGCTATGCGCGACGGTGCCGACCGTGGCAAACCGGTGCACGAGGCTGCTCCTGACTCCGAGGCCGCAGAGGCGTTCAGGGCGATAGCGATCGCAATCGTGGAGTCACGTCCCCGAGTGAGGACTCATCCTGATTTGGTGATCAAGAGCGATTAGTTGTCGTCCCGGACTGGGCAACCGTCGGTGCCGACGGCGCCTCCGGCAATTGCCTTGCTTCGCTCGGCGGAAATCGGCAGAATGCCGGGCTTTCAGAGTCGATCGAGCCCACCGCTACTATCTGGCCCATGAGCGACTCCACGAGCGTCACCGTGAAGATCGGCGTAGTGTTCGCCCCGCGCGAGATCGAGATCGAGATCGAAGACGTCGATACCTTCCTATCAGACTTCGAGAATGCGATTACGAGCGATCTGAAGGTTTGGTGGATCACCGACCCCGGCGGACGACGGCGCGGAATCGTTACAGACAAGGTCTCCTACGTCGATATCGAACCCGAGACAAACCGAGAAGTTGGGTTTGGGTAGACCTCGTTCGATTCGGGAGTCCCGGAGAAGGTCGTCTGGGCTAAGAAGCGCGGCGACGTCGCTCGGCAAGCCAGCGCTTACGAAGGCGCCGGCGTTCGTCATCGGCGTAGCCCCCCCATACCCCGGCCTCCTGGTTGGTTTCCAGCGCGTAGTTCAGGCACTCCTCCTGAACCGAGCATTGCTCGCAGATGGCCTTGGCGCCGCCGATTTGGTCGATGGCCGGTCCGGTGGTCCCGATCGGGAAGAAGAGACCCGGCTCCGAGTCACGGCAAGCCGAGAGCTCTCTCCAATCGGTAATCGTCAGCATTGATTTCCCTTTGTGTCGGTACGCAATCGTTGGCCCGCAAATGTGAATCTATTCACAAGCTGTGGGATAACGATAGAGCCGAGAGCCCCGGTGGTCAAGCGGTTTTTCTCTGCCCGGCGGCGTCTCCAATTGGCAAATCTCACTAGTGTGGGCTTGGTACCCGGTTCATCCTTCGCGCGATTACGATTCCGGCGTCATGCCAATTCACGACGACCTCATCGAAGAGCTCAAAGACGCGATGCGGGCTCAGGATAAGCACCGTCTCGATGTCATCAGGCAGATTGAGACCGAGGCATCGCGTGCCCGCTCTGCCGAGGGCTTCAGCGACGATACTCACGGCGATGATCTCTACGGCGGTGTCATTGCGGCCTATATCAAGAAGATGTCTAAGGCCCGTGAGGAGTTCGTGGCGGCCGGTGGTCGTGGCATCGAACAGGCAGAGAAGCTTGCCTTTGAGGTTGAGTATCTGGACCGGTGGGCCCCGAAGTCTTTGTCCGAAGCGGAGATCCGCGAGGTCGTGCGAGTGGCAATAATGGAACTCCAGACCGACGACCCGAAGCAGATGGGACAGGTCATCGGTCACATCATGAAGAACGGCCCTTCTGGATTGGACGGATCCCTGGTAAGCCGTCTGGTCAGGGAGTCTCTGGGAAACAGTTGACGTCTCCTATTGCTTCCTTCTGAGCGGAAGAAGACGGTACCCCACCAGCCGGATCATTGGAGCCAACCCACTCTGATACCGTTCCGCTCTCTCAATCCGGAGTCTTAGTGGACACCATGGTTCCCGCTCTAGACGGCGCCCATCCACCGGAGTCGCTGGACCGCAAGACGTTGATCGTCTTCGTATCGGCGACTGTGTTGATGGTGGTTTTCAACTATTGGGGCCTGCCGTCGCGCTTTGCCGGGACCACCTTCCACCAGGGTCTAGCCGACCGACTCGGGGAGGGCTACAACGCATACTTCCTGCTGTTGCCGTACCAATTCTGGGGTGTCTCCAGTCTCGTGATCCGGTTTCTGGCACCGCTTACCGTCATAACGATCATGTTGCGGGAATCGCCGCGGGATTGGGGCTTTCGACTGAGCGGACAGTGGGAGCACCTGCGTCCGTACGTGTGTTTCCTGGCTGTAATGCTTCCGGTGTTGTTCCTTGCCTCATCGCTCGGATCGTTTCAGGAGAAGTATCCGCTGTATCCCTTCGCTGTAGAAGGCGGCTGGCACTTCTGGGGATACCAGATCTTCTACGGGCTGCAGTTCCTCGGTCTGGAGGCGTTCTTCAGGGGATTCCTCATCTTTGGGCTTTACCCCCGATTGGGTGCTTACACCGTACCCGTGATGGTGATCCCATACACGATGATCCACTTTGGGAAGCCCGCTCCGGAGACGTTCGCCGCAATTCTGGCGGGATTCATTCTTGGATATCTGGCCCTGAAGTCGCGCTCATTCCTGTGGGGCTGGATGCTCCACTGGGGGGTGGCAATCACCATGGATGTAATGGTGATCGGACGGGAGTTCGGCTTCACCAATATCGACCAGATCATCTTCTAGGTGTCTGCCGGGGTCAAGACCTGCTCGGCGGGCATACGGCGTGCACTCTGTGGGGTAGCAGCCACCATCATGATGAGTAGCACAACCCGGTGAACAGTCAGGCGGTACGGGGTAGCGACCTGATCATGAGCATGTTCAGCACCGATTTCGCCGCGTTCACGACCGCCCTCGTGACGAAGACCTCGTCCAGAAGATCCTCCGGTTCCCTCGGCACCCTGAGCGCGTAGGTACCCGAGCGTCTGGGGCGCTACGCTGTTACACAGCTAAGTCCACGTTCAATCAGCTCCTGAATGGGCTACAGCGATAGTCGATTTGAATTCGGAGTTGAGCACAGTATTAGTCTCGGCTTTGAGTCCGCTTATCTGTAATCAGAGCCGGCACCATCGTCCGCCCCTCCCCACGAAAGTACAGGTAGAAGGCGCCGATACTCGCTCCGGTCAGTAGGTGCCAGATGGCGTGGCCCTGGAGCAGGCTCTGTGGATTGCACCACAGACCTTCGGTCCGCGATAGGTTCCAGATGACGCTAGCGATGATGAATAGGCCGAGGCCCGTCCAGAACCAGGGCATTCGTCGGGGGCGAAGTCGAACCCGGGACCACGGTCGCAAAGCCGGGTACGAAACGGCCGCTTCGACGAGGAGGGCAACTAGGACGAACACGGTGAACAGTGTTTTGCCGTGCTCCGGTGGGATGACAGCGATCCCAACTGCGAATGCGGCGAGCATTCCCGTGAAGCACGTGACGAATCGACTCCAGGTCCACCGGTGGACTCTGTCGAGATCGTACGTGATGACGTAGGCGATGAAGCGTGCATCGATAGCACATCGGCGTAACCGCCCCACGCTCTCATCGAACCGTGGAATGTGAACGAACCGATGCCGAGGAATATGGTGACAGCTCCATAGAGCCATGCTGCTCGCGAGTCGCGTGTCATCCGATCCGTCCCCGAGCGTCTCCCTGCATCGGCAAGGACCATTAGACCGATGGTGACGAATCCGGCATTGGACCAGGCGTTGGCGGCTTGGGCGGCTATCCCTGGCCCGATCGCTTCGCAGTAGCAGTCGCTTAGGGCGATGCACTCGTCGGGACCACCCGGATACCCGTGGCGCGACATGATCCACATTGCGACGATGAAAAGCATTACCACCGCCGTGCCGATGATGGCAGCCGGTTGTCTCACAACTTTCCTCTGTCCCTTACGAATCGCTGACGGTCCACGCGGACCCTGACGATGGTGCCTCGACCCACGAGGTCGGATCCCTCGTAAGCGTCTACCGAGCACACGAACCGGCTGTGGTCGAACGATTGGATCTCAGCCGTAGCGGTAACGGTCGCTCCAGAAGTGGAGGCAATCAGGCTCGATATCGACGTGGACTCCCACCGATGTCTCATTCGGACTGAGCATGCCGGCCACTGCGGCGACGGTCGCTTGTTCGCACAATGCAACCAACCAGAGAGTCGCCAACACGGGACGTCGCCGGAACCGACCGCGATTGCTGTGTGCTTATCACCAACGATGAGTGAGGCAGTTGCCGGTGGCGGTGGTGTGTCATTCATCAGAATTTCGCCAAGATCCAGACATCGAGCTGTTCGTTGTCGGCGAACTGGTTCGAATCGAGCGTGAGGATATCGGGAGACGGAAACAGAACCGCTCTGATATTCCACACAATGAGTCCGCAGTAGTTCCCGGTCGAGACGTTGCTGGTGAGAACATATCCGAGTGAGTTCTAGTCGTCTTCATCGCTGACCTCGATGCCGGGTCCCAGATTGTCCCGAAAGATGTTGTCGCGCATAACGACGTTACCTTCGCCATCGAGCCGCAAGCTTCCATCCCACCACCCGTCGATTAAAGCGTTCGGATCATTATTCCCCTGGTACCGTGGCTGTCGGTGCGTTGTCGCACCCGGCCTTTTTGGGCGCACGCCTTCCTCGCTGAGTCGCCCCGGGAACCGTGATGCAGTCGAAGTAGGTGAAATGTCAGAAAATAACGCCGATCCAGAAAAGGCTTCGACCTTCGGAGATTTGGGTGTCTCGGACGAGATCGTCGCGATCCTTGCCGCTAAGGGCATCACGGAACCGTTTCCGGTCCAGGTGATGACGATTCCGGATGCGCTCGTCGGCCGTGAGTCTGTGGGAAGGCCCAGACGGGCTCGGGGAAGACGCTTGCCTTCGGCATCCCCATGGTTCATCGGACCGTTGAGTCTCAGCCAAGATACCCCCGATCTCTGGTTCTTGTCCCAACACGTGAGTTGTGCAGCCAGGTGACCGAAGAAATGCGGCCGCTGGCCGACGCTCACGGACTCCGACTTATCTCGGTATACGGCGGCGCCTCGATTGGATCACAGATCGGCCAGATCAAGAAGGGTGTCGACATCGTGGTGGCGACTCCGGGAAGGTTGATCGATCTTATCGATCGCAAATCCGTGAGTGTTGGGTCGATCGAATGCGCGGTCATCGATGAGGCCGATCAGATGGCCGATATGGGATTCCTGCCTCAGGTTCACGCCATCATGCGTCACGTGCGGGGCACGCCCCAGGTCATGCTCTTCTCGGCGACACTCGATGGGGCGGTGCGATCACTCGTCAACTCCTACCTGAACGACCCGGTACGTCACGAGGTCGAATCTTCTGGGGATATCGTCGATGAGCAGACCCACCGCTTCCTGGCGGTGCACCACATGGACAAGGCAAGAGTTGCGGCTGCCATCATCGGCAACGTCGATCGCACTCTGGTATTCGTCGGCACCAAGCGCAATGCCGACCGGGTGACGACGCAGCTGGGTGATGTGGGGATAACGGCCCGCGCGATCCACGGTGACAAGCGACAGAGCGAGCGGGAGAGCGCCTTGGGGGACTTCGTTGCCGGCAACCTTCCGGCCCTCGTTGCTACCAATGTCGCGGCCCGCGGACTCCACATCGACGATGTGGACATCGTCCTTCATTACGACCCTCCTCAGGATTACAAGAGTTTCGTCCACCGCTCGGGGCGGACTGCACGCGCCGGGGAGACCGGCTTGGTTGTCTCACTCGTCGAGTGGGATCAGGTCGAAGAAGTCGAGCGACTGCAGCGTGCGTCCGGTCTCAACTATGAGATCGTGAAGATGTATTCGAACGATGAAAGGCTGAGCGACCTTGCCGGCTTCGAACCGGAGCCGGTCGTGCCCAAGCGCACCAGCGATGTAGATATCTCCAAGCGGTTCCGGACTCGTCGTCGGAGGCGTTGACGACAAGGACTGGCACTTGCATTCTCTCGCGTCGATTTGAGTTGTTCTATAGCGTTGTCGGTGACTTCCTCCGATCCAACTAGCCCTAGTGTGGATCTGGTGCCATCCATCGACGGTGGCTGTGACCTGAGGGGATCCTATGGTTGAAGAGCAGCTGGAACTTGCCGCCGCCGTCGAATCGGCGGTTCGATGTCAGATCACGGTCTTTGTCTAACGTGGAGTCGTGGCTGCACTTCGACAACTCCCCTTTGAGGGGGAACCAAACGACGAAACCGTTTGGTAGGTGGTACCGCCTCTCGGCTCTGAGGGAGACGGTTTGGGGTCGTGGTTGACCGCCAGGTCCATTAGCGCGTTGGCCCATCGAACAAACCGGTACCCTCCTAGCGCGGCACCTCGAGTGTGGATCTGGAGTCGGGATGTCGGTCGGTTCGGTTCTGTTCAGATTTCCCTCCGACCAGCTCACTACGTGTGCTGACTTCCCCTCCGAAGGGAGTAGTTGCTCTTCTCTGACAACTTGTCCCCTGGTTGGGGAGCGAGTCAAGCGAGCCTGTGAGAGTCAGACGTCGTCGGCCGATTGGTGGCGGGCGCCGGTTTTTCCGGAGAGCGGAGAACGGACGCGGGACCACCCACTTGCCGCCCGACAGTGGTCGTGTCCTACTGATAGCTAACGTAGACGGCGGACGGCATCAAGTCGAGTACGTCGGATGGTGGGATCCCGCCTCCCGGCCTGTCCTCGTCGTAGAAGTTCTTCCATCCCCAGCTCCACGGGTGATTTTCCCATCCCTCGGTCAAGACTCCCCACGTGGCGTACTTGTCGGACACCGCGCCCTGGCCGTCCATCTGGATGATGATCTGGAGTTCGGCCGGAGTCTGGATCGTTTGGCGGTTCTGAAGCATGAAGTCGCGGAATTGATGAAGAAGGAGGACCTTCTGGGGAAGTCTGTTCTCTCGGACCAGGTTGGCGAGCCACTCGACCACCTGGTTCACCTCGGCTGCATCGACTCGGCCGATCTGCCTGAGGTGAAATTGATCCGGACCGAGCCGCCACTCCGGGTCAAGTGCTAAACCGACATTGGGATTGAGCAACTCTTGCTCGTAGAGCATTGCCTGGCTCAGGAAGTCGGATCGGCCCGGTTGCAGGTCCAGGATCACGTACACCTCTTTCTGAAGGCCGATATCGATCCAAGGTTGGATGACTTCGTTACCCATTTCGTTCGAATAGTTGCCATCGATACCGGGCCCATCTGAGGCGACGGTGGCGATGATCTCGAAAGCGGGGAGCACCGGAGTTTCGGAGGCGGCAAACTGGTCGGCTATGCCTTGAACCCTGATGACCGTATCGGATGGCCCCTGCTCTCCGAGTGCTCCTAGGTCGGTGGTGAGCGGATTGCCATACAAGGCGACTAAGAGTCGCGGGAGCATCAGGAAGCCTCCGCCGGGAAGCTCATCGGCAAACCTAATCACGTCGAGCTGCCAGTGGCTGTCGATCGTAACCTCCCCGAAGATCTGGATGGCTCCTGGTCCCTCCGGTATCGACCGCAGTGCCCGTCCCGCTCCCGGGACTCGCCGCAGATCTCGCTCGTCGATGAGCGATGCAATGGCACCTGAGGCTGTGGCTGTTGCGAAGGCGGCGAGAGCAGTGGCGAAGTCGTTGCCATCGACGAGGATGGCAACTCCGGTGACGCCGGTACCGGTAGTGAGGCTCGGCACCGAAGATCCGGTGTTGGCGGTGGTTGTTGTCGGTTCTGTTGTTTCTGGCTGCTCGGTCGCTCCCGTCGTCTGCGGCGACGTCGTTGGTGGAGCGAGTCCGGCCCGGGTCTCGATGGCGCTCACGGCGGTGATGAGCGTTGCGGTACCGATCTCAGCCGGAAGCGGAATCACCGAATCGAACCCGGCGAGAATATTGATCTGGTTGGCCAGGCTGGCGGTGTCTCCTGAAAGTGTGACGACCTCGGTCCACTCGGCGGCCGTGAAAACGGCGTCATCTCCGACGGCAATGATCTGATCGGGTGCAAGCCGTTCGGTTTCGAATCCGAGCAATCCGGAGGCGTTGCCGGACCCGATCAGTAATGGTGCCTTGAGGGCGGCGGCCAATACAGCGGCGACGGCCACTCTGTTGAGATCGTTATCGCTTACGACTACGGCCTTGGTTGCGCATTGGAATGTTGCCTGAGAGATGTGAACCGAGGCTAGATCTGGACCTTCGTGGAAGAATTCGATGCCTGGTGTCGTGGTGTCGGTACGAACGATCGGTGTGTTCTCTGGGCAGACCGGCGGCGGCGGCGGTGTATCCGGTGGGGCCGTATCTCCTACGACTATGTCTCGGGCCGGTGAGGTACCGGTCACAATTGGAGTCGACTCCGATCCGGTCGTACACGCCGCGGCGAGGAGGGCAAACGCGAGCGCGATTGTGTGCCGGCGTGGGGTTCTCATGCGGACCTGAGCGTAACTAGGTCCTGGTCTAGGTTCATCATTCGATCCCGGTTTGCACGCCGGCCGACGTAGGCTGCCACGATACGAAGCGATGCCACGACGGTTGATGAATGCGTCGAATCGTGGCCCGAGGATCGCCGCGACGCTATCGAATCAGTGATACACGCGAACCTCACCACCCTCCGCTTCCTCTTCGAGTCGCCGCAGGGTCTCATCGAATTCCACCTGCCATGCGGCAAGACTTCCCGATTTGTTCTCGATCACTCTTTCCAGCGTTGTCGTCGTAGATACGATCGGGACGTTGGCGAATCCTTGGTTGTCGCTGGTGTGGTCGTCGTGCCGATGGCTGTTGACAGCCAAATACACCTAGTCTCCGGTGAGTTCTCCCGCGGCGCGACGCAACCCGACGGCTGCTACATCTGTCATGAAGGTGTCGACGATAATCGTCTTGCCTCGGCGTCGATGATGGCAGCATTGCCGACGGAGGCTCCCATGAGGTCGGCCTCTCCTGTCCAAACACCGAAGACCATTTCGTGAAAAGTGAAGTTTTCTGAATTCATGGGTTCGAGTTCAGCAGAATCTGGCTTGAATCGCGGGACGCTGAGAAAATGCGACCGTGCTGCTCCCGGATGGTGGTTCGGTGATCACCAATTCTGGATTGGCAAACGGCACTCCACATAGAGTTGTTCGTCTGTCGGCTACATACGACAATCGGCGTGCAGGAAGCTTTCTGATGCGGCTGGCCGTGTCAGGTCTTCGGCGGAATCGGAATCCGCGCCGGTTTGGGCATTGGCTGGAAGTGTGCCCAGCAATACCCGTTCTTGTTATAGGAGGAAAGTCGGGTCGTGCAGTCTTCGGCACAACACTCGCGGCCGCGGCCGTAGGTTTTGCGTGGACGTCCACCAGACAGTTTGGAGAAGGATTGACTGCTCACCGTGCACCACGATGCCACGAATTTGTGAGTTATTCAAGTCGGATTCGGGGTAAGAATCTTCCGAGGTGGTGGGATCTACGAGCGATTGCTTGTCGAGGGTGCTTGACTGTGGTTACCAGAGGAAGGAGGTGGTCTGAATCAGTAGCAGTATTTATTGGACCCTGGAGGTGGTTGGGCGCTAGGCGACCACCCTGCAAGGTCGCCTGTCCGCAAAGAGACCCAGTCGATAGGCGGGCCTCAGCGGTGCGAGTGTCGGACTCGGACCGCACAGCGATGAGCCGATGGCGATTAGCCGTCTGTATCGATCGGATATCGGCGACTCCACCCCGAACCACCGGAGTCGGAAGACCCACGATGAGGTCCTATCGTGGCAGCGAACCGCTGAAGCGTCTTCCGGCTCTTGCGCGTCCGGAAGGAACCATCAGTCATCAGTAAACCCGGGCTACGCGAGGTCTGAAGTCTGAGGTCTGGATCGGATATCGGGCCAAGAGCCAGCAATCAATAAACCTCGGTTCCGCTCCTTCTGGGGACTGGTAACTGCCCGCCTACTGGTTACCGGCTGCCGGCTACCGAAGCTTCCCCATTCTCCGCGATATCGACCTCATCCCCCGTCCTGATCGTCTCGTAAACGTTCTGCTCCACGACCACGATGGGGCACGTGATCCCGTACAACTCTTCGGCTGCGATCGCTCCGAGCAGGATGACGTAGTCGGGTTCGACCATGACGATCGCTCGAGGTGCGGTGCCAAGGCGGATTGCCTCTGCCAGCACGCTCGAAGAAGATGAGGAGCCCCGACCCAAAGGAAGGACGAGGACGGTTCCAATGACAACGGCATCAACTTGGGGATGACGCCTGTCAATGATTTTTCCAGTCGTCGGATCGAGTCCACCCCATATGCTAAGAGGTTCCTTGAGCACTAGTGCCGATCCACGCGCAGAACCACAGAGCAGCACTCTGCTCATACCCATGGTGAACCGTCCCTGACGATCCGCCCGGCTTCAGCGGAAGCCACGCAGTCGGCCAGTGATCCGAACGCAACTTCGACTCCCAGATTTCCCGGTGCGTAGTAGGCGACCTTGCCGGAGTTGGTCATGACAATGCCCTCGGACTGGCGCATGATCGGCGTGACGTAGGCACAAGTATCGGTCACGATCTCAATCCCGGCGCGGCGGATGGGATCCAGATATCCGGCGGCAGCTGCTTGGGCGAGTTCTCCACGGCCGGTATTGACGTAGAACTCGACATCGGGATGGAGGGCGATTCCGGAGACGAGCTCCGCCAACTTCTCGAACTCAGCCACCGAGAAGTGCGGCGTGCCGACCGAGATAGCCCCCAGCGGCCCGCGATCTCGCGTGGTCAGCTCGTCGTAGGCACGTTTCAACTCTTCGGTTCCGATCGTGCGATCCAGGCGGAGTTCGGAGCCTCCTGTCGCCTCGGAGAGTGTGGCTGCTTCGGGGGTGATACCGATAGCGTGAAACATGGCGACACCACCCGACGATGCGGCGGCGGCTCCGAGCGCCTTGAGGTCGTCCTCGGTGGCATTGGGCGAGAGACCGGTGATGGCGGGAAGGAAAACTCCCGTTTCCCGACCTATCACGTGGCCGAGGATCGGGTAGATGATCTCGGAGGTCAACAAGTGATCCGGTATTCGTTCGAGGCGAAAGACGGACAAGGCGTGGCGGTGCTCTTCGCGGTGGAGTCCGACGTCGGGGACCCTCCCAGTCAGCGCGGCACAGGCATCGATGAAGTCTCCGTAGCGTTCGGTGCGAGCGCCGAGCACCGAGTTGGCGAAGACGATGGCATTCGACTCGGCCCAGGCTACGTTCTCTCCGAATTCGGGCCGGGTCTCGAGTTGATAGGGCGCACAGGTCCAGGTGGGCTCACCTCCCATCGCGACGTAGGCTGCCATCAGGCGCTTCCCCCGTTCGGCGAGCCTGGCGTCGCCGCGGAACAACTCCGGGTGTAGCAAATCGAGCGTGCCGACATTGAGCGATGTGGAGATGACGAACCGACCACCGTTGCCGACGAGTCGCTCGGCAAAATCGAGTCCGGCATCACCGTGATAGAGGCATGAGTCGATATGAACTGAGACTACGTCGATGAGACGGGTCGCCCGGTTAGCGTCAGCGAGGCGGGTGATGATGCGCATTGCCATGGCAGCAGCCGCCCCATGCTTGCCGGCAGCCAGGGCTTGATCGTGATCGGAGAGTTGCAGCGTCATCGAGAGACAGTCTTGTCGAGTCGGGTGTCGAGTGGTTGTGCTGGTACCCACCGAGTGGATGGGTGATGGCCACCAGTCGTTGCGCGGCTTTCCGGTCCATCTCCAGTCATGGTGGTGGCTTGAAGAAGATCGTATCTGTTTCGGGGTCTCAAAGTTTCCCGAGGTGAGAAATGTCCGTTCCCCTCTATACGCAGACCGTGGTTGCATTCTTCTGGGACTACGACCAAACCACTCATCCCCGGACCAACAGGCGCCACTCTTCGCCGCCTACGGCGTAAATGAATCTGAGTTCTGGCGTGAGGTGGACGGGCTGGTCGATTTCTACGCCCGTCGCAGTATTGAAATCACTCGTGATGCGGCGTATCTGGTCCGTTTGCTCTCGTATGTCGAGCACGGACGTTTCAACGGCCTCACTAACGAGAGGCTTCGCGCGCTGGGAGCTGAGATCGAGACCACTCCCGGTACCCTCGAGTTCTTCGAAGCGACGCGCAAACGGGTTGCGGCTGAACCCAGGTATGCCGAAGAGGGAATCACCGTCGAGCACTACGTGGTATCGACCGGGATCAGGCAGATGATCGAGGGAAGCGTGATTGGTCCGCACCTCGACGGTGTTTGGGCCGATGCATTCATCGAGCGTACGGGCATTTGCCGACATCCCGCAGCCTCCCGGCCATATGAGAGTTAATGCGCGATACGGCGGCGATTTTGTCGATCAGTGTGGGGTAGGGACACCTCTGTCGGTGACGCGAGTTAGAGGCGTGGGTGTGAGATTCCTCGAAGGTGAGGATACGATCAACCTCTTCAAAGTTGGCTGCGATGTTCTCGACCGGGTCGGTCTCGAATCTGGTCGCAGGACAGTGGTGCACTTGCAACCGGCTTCGTCTTCCCCGCCATTGACGCGACAATTGTTTCCAGCCGAACCGCTAAGGAGGCGTGATGCAGGTGAAAGGGACACGGGTGCTCGTGACCGGGGGGGCCAGCGGCCTCGGTAGGGGCACGGTAGACAGACTCGTTGCCGGAGGGGCTCGCATCGGAATTCTTGACCTGGCGTCGAGCGCAGGCGCCGAGGTAGCGGCGAAGTTCGGTGGAATTTTTTCTCCTGCAGATGTACGCAACGCTAATGACGTTGCAGCGGCGGTCGCCCAAATCGGTGAGTCATTGGGTGGGTTGGACGTCTGTGTTAACGCCGCCGGTGTCGCCAATGCCCATCGTGTGATCACTCGGTCGGGCGATTTATTCCCGCTCGAATTGTTCGAGTTCGTCGTTGCTGTCAACCTCATAGGGACATTCGACGTGGTGCGAAACGCATCGAGGTTGATGGCCCAAAACGAACCGGATGCCGACGGCGGTCGCGGTCTAATAGTCAACGTCGCCTCGATCGCAGCCTTCGAGGGCCAGGTTGGTCAGGCGGCCTACTCCGCTTCCAAGGGCGGCATTGCAGCTATGACCCTGCCGCTGGCACGTGATCTGGCGTCGATTGGGGTGCGGGTGATGACCATCGCCCCCGGCATCATGGACACGCCGATGATGGACGGGATTGGCTCGGAGGCGAAGGCGGAGCTGGCCAAGCTCCACGTGTTTCCGCAACGATTGGGTAGACCCGACGATTTTGCTGCTCTGGTGCAACATTTCATGGAGAACACCCTGCTCAACGGCGAGGTGGTCAGGCTCGACGCCAGCGCCAGGATGGGTCCGCGATAGGGAATGTGTGCAGTGTGCAGTGTGCAGTCTACGTCGTTCCATCCGTTGGGTAGACCGTGATGGGGGCGTTGTTTGTTCTGTTGGCCGGCCGCGGGCGTGTCGAGCGGCGGCGGAGTAGCGTCACAGCTTGATGACTTCTGATCCGGAGCTGTGTTGACGCTTCACGCTGTTTCCCCCCAAGAAGGTAAGCATTGGCCTGAGGCGGGAGATCGGTCGATAGTTTTTCTCGTCGACGCTTCGTCGTCGCTCGAGCGAAGGCTGGTGGGTCGATGGGTGGAACGCAATCGGCCGGAGAACGCCGGCTACCGGGTGTGCGCGATTCCCCCATCGCGACGCGACCGGTTCGGAAACTCGATCGGTGCCGGTCTCAAGGAAGTCGTCTCGAGCGATGACGATCCTCTGCTCGTCCCCCTCCGAGTGGCCTGGCTGGGACCTCGCCGCGAAAGTCGGCGGATTCCACGGCTTGTGGATCTTCTGACGTATGGAGATCCGAGAGATCCCAACCGACTCGTCCAGAAACTGTTCGTTCGTTTTCGTCCGGATTGGATCAAAGTCGTGGTCGGTGACGCTGCTCGGTTGTCGGCCCTGAAGACTCGTTGGGTCGAAGCTCGGACGGCGCAACCCGACAACCCCTATGGATTTGCCGAGTATGTAGTTTTGCAGGGACATTTGACGCTCGAGGTCGCCGAGCGCAGGTTGCGGGGCAACCGCTACAAGGTTCCGCGTCTACTCACCGAAGATCTGCTCGGCTCGGTCAAATTCCATCTCGGTTTGGAGCAAATTGCGGCGGCGACAGGGGAGCGTGTCGAAGATCTGTCACTCACGGCAGCCCGGTACCTCAAGGAGATTGCTGCTCAGCCGAGCACATTCGTTCTAGATCTGGTCGCGTCGCTGATTCGGCTTGTCTACACGCAGGGGTATGACCGACGGATCGATTACGACCCGGAGGCGCTTGAGCGCATCGCAGCATTGGGACAGCGCCACTCTCTGGCGTTCCTTCCCAGTCATAAGTCGAACATGGATCATCTCGCTCTTACCTATGTCCTCTATGAGAACGGCCTCGCTCCAAACCATGCCGCCGGTGGCATCAATATGAACTTCTTTCCCATCGGACCCTTTCTGCGTCGTCACGGTTTGTTCTTCATCAGACGGTCCTTCAAGGACAACGAGGTTTATAAGTACACACTGAGGCGTTATCTCGACTATCTGTTGGAAAAGCGTTTTCCACTCGAGTGGTATATCGAGGGTGGCCGATCCCGGGTGGGCAAGCTGCAAGCTCCCAGGTACGGCCTTCTCTCGTACGTCGTCGACTCCTGGCGACGCGGATCCTGTGATGATGTCGTGCTGATTCCGACCTCGATTGCATATGACCAGATCCAGGAAGTAAGGGCACATGCAGCCGAGCAACGCGGTGGGGCGAAGGAGAAGGAATCGTTTGGGTGGATGGTGAGGGTGCTGCGAACGATGCGGCGGCGCTACGGCCGCATTCACATCAACTTTGGCGAGCCGATCAGTGTTGCCGATTCGGTGAGGCGGGACCAGGCAGGAGATGAGCTTGACCCGGAGGAGTCCAACCTTGAGATCCAGAAGCTTGCGTTTGAGGTAGCGGTTCGGATCAATCGGGTAACGCCGATTACACCGATATCGCTTGTCGCGATCGCTCTGCTGGGAACGGACCGCGCAGTTACCGTCGAGGAGACGATCGCGATCCTACGCGACTTCGTTTCCAACGTCGAGCGTCGCAATCTCCCGTTCTCCGAACCGGTAGACCTGGAGGACACCTCGGTGGTGCGTGACGCTCTCGATTCGCTAGTAGAACACGGTGTTCTGAGCAGCTTCGAGGGTGGCCGGAAAACGGTCTATGCGGTCGGTCCGGAGCAGCACCTCGCCGCTGCTTACTACCGCAACACCATCGTCCACTTTTTTTCGACGGGTGCAATCGCGGAGCTGGGATTGGTTGCCGCGGCGAGTTCCGAGCACGACCCTTTGAACGTGTTCTGGGAGACGGTCAGGACTACCCGTGATCTATTGAACTTCGAATATTTCTTCGCCGAACGAGATGAGTTCCGAACCGAGTTGACGGCAGAACTGGAGACCTCGGTGCCGGAATGGGAGGAACGCGTGGCGACCGGCGAGGCGGCGTCCGTTCTCCGCTTGCTGCTTCCGTCGACATCGTCGTGGGTGTTGCGCCCCGTCTTCGAGGCTTACCTGGTGCTTGCCGACGCGCTGGTCGATTTCGACTTTCGACGGGATGTAGACAAGGATGCACTGGTGGCCGCAGCATTGGCGCTCGGCGCCCAGTACCGGGCCCAACGAGTGATCAGGAGCCCGGAGGCGGTCTCGAACGTCCTGTTCCGTAACGCCATGAGGCTTGCCGATAATCGGGGTTTGGTCACCGGTGGAGACATCTCGATTCTGCACGCAAGGAAGGAATTCTCCGTCGGCTTACACAAGATGGTTCGACTGGTGAGTGAAGCCGAGGAGCTGCGTCGGTAGGCGGTTCGGGTGTAGTGCTGGGCGGATTGAGCTGTCGTTCGGATGATATGGGATACCGTGGAATTGAAGAGGTTTAACTCGCTATCTCTCGACGATCAACTTTGCAGTCATACCTGCTTTCAGGTGACCCGGAACCTTACAGATCACCTGGTTCGACTCCGATTCGGTCGAGGCAACGAATGTGCTGGAAGCCGTCTCTCGTGGCCCGGCGCTCAGTTCGCGGAAAATTAGCGAGTCATCTAGCTCGGTCGGCTGTTGAGGTGAAGGCCCTCGATGATGGCGAAGAAGTGCTCAGCGGCGCCCTCATTGTGGGAGTCAAAAACGAGGAGAGCATTAAAGGGGACCGTCCAGCTGCTGAGGATGAATCCGAACTCGCGAGTCGCTGCGTTCACTCCGAACGGCGGACCGAATGGATCGCTGATTTCCGCGGTCGTGGTCGTTGTGGTGCCGCCACAACTCTTCGAAATTGCCGACGTGGCCGACCTCCACACGAGAGGGCTCGTGATCGGGCTGCGCTGGCGGTGCACATCGTCGTCACCCAGCGGGTTATCAATTGCTTGGAGTGTTTGCGGTAGAACTCGAGCCGAGCCGCCAAGCGGCGTCGTGCTTCTGCAGCCGTGAGTTGGTCCCTGCTCACGTCGATGGTCATGTCACGCTGCTTCAACGGCCCTTCCAATGATCGTATTTCGGGATTCGCTACCAAGCGATCTCGATGTCCGTCTCTGACTGGGACTGATAGATGACGACTGATGAATCGCCGGCGCCGGCCAGCAGCTACTTCCTTGCCGACTCGTAGTAGGGGTTGGCACCCGAGTCGTGGTCGGTGGCGTCGATCACGTGGTTGATCTCGGGCACTGCGTCTTTGATGGCCACTTCGATGCCCTGCCTCAATGTGACCTGGGCCATGCCGCAGCCCTGGCAACCACCTCCCATTTTGAGAAAGGCCGTGTCACCCTCGACGCTTATCAGTTCGGCGAAACCCCCATGGAAGGCGATAGCGGAGTTGATCTGGTTTTCGAGCACCTGTCGGATACGATCGGCGACCGGTCCGTCTGTGACACCGGAGCCGGTTGCAATGGGTGGGCTCGGCGAGGTCGGGTTGTCGACGGAGAGTCCGCCGTCTCGCACGGCGATCGTGGCACCTTCGAGTCGATCGACACTGTCGGCGCGAATGACGACCGGGAGGTTGCCAAAATGTTGCAGAACGTCTTCGTCGGTTGCATCGGCTACCGGGATGAACGTCAGTTCATATACGAACTGAGTATTACGCACTCCAGTGATTGCGATGGTAAGAGCAAGGTCGGCGGCGTCGGGTTCGTCGGCGCGAATCCCGAGAATCGCTACAACTGCTTCGTCGGTCAAGGTGAGGGGCGTCGTTTTTCTGGACATGAGCGCACCATCGTATCGATCAGGTTTTCGCTAGTGGTATTCCGCACTACTTTGCGGGCGTTTTGCGAGTAGCGGATGCGCGATGCGTTGGTTTTTCGTGTTGCGTTCTGTTAGTAGCTCGGTGGCGGCCATCATTGGCCCATGCCAACCATTGGACTTGTTCTTCCCACCGATTCATATCGAGGACCCGATTTCATCGAGGCTGCCACCGAACTCGGGATCGACCTCGTTGTGGCTTCGGATGCCTCCCTGGGCATTGCATCGGGCCGAATAGTCGATGTCGTGATCGTAGATTGTGCCGATCCGCCGTCGGCTGCGGACGTGTTGGTCGAGCGGGCGCGTGACCATCCGCTGGATGCCGTGATCGGGATCGATGACGCGGGAGTGATGACGGCGGCTCTCGCCGCAAAGCAACTCGGACTCCCTCACAACGACCCTGCCGCCGTCGCCGCAACTCGCGACAAGCTCATGATGCGCTGCCTGTTGGCGGGCAAGGTGGCCCAGCCCAAGTTCGAAGAGCTGGATGCAGGTGGACCTGTGGTCACGGTTGGGGCATCAGTCGGCTTTCCGCTTGTCGCCAAGCCGGTGTCGCTGTCGGCGAGTCGAGGTGTAATACGGGTCGAAGACGAATTCGAGCTTCAAGCGGCGGTGACGAGAATCCGCGCCATCCAGGCGGAGGCTGGTATCGAGGACGAGCCAATCCTCCTCGAGGAGTACTTGGGCGGCCCCGAGATTGCTCTCGAGGGGTTGGTATCGAGTGCTGGCCTGGAGGTGCTGGCGGTGTTCGATAAGCCGGATCCTCTGGAGGGACCATTCTTCGAAGAGACGCTCTACGTGACTCCGTCTCGTCATCCGGCGCCGCTGCTCGATGAGGCTACGGCTCTGGTCGAGAGCGCCGCGAGCGCGCTCAGTCTGGCCTTTGGCCCGCTTCACGCAGAAGTACGTCTCACTCCGAATGGAGTAAGGCTCGTCGAAGTCGCCGCTCGCTCTATTGGGGGCCTGTGTGGACGTTCACTCAAATTCGGAATGCTCTCCCAGAGTCTGGAGATCTTGTTGTTACGAGCCGCCCTCGGTATGAACCGGCGTGGAATGGGGATCGCCGGTCAGGCCTCGGGTGCAATGATGATCCCCATCCAACGGGAGGGAGTGTTGCGGGCCGTTCGCGGCCGCGAGGCTGTGGGAGAAGTCGAGGGGATAGAGCAGATCACGATCACGATCCCGATCGGGAGGCGACTCCGCCCACTTCCCGAGGGAGACCGGTATCTCGGCTTTATCATCGCCCGCGGTGATGATCCGCAAGCAGTGGAGAGTTCACTCCGCCAGGCACACGATCTGCTTGATATTGAGATTGAGTAGGGGAATTCCAAGTCACCAGTCACCAGCACCCGTGCCTTGCTGAGGACTGGAACTGTCTTCCGTCCTTCTTCGGGTGAGGTGGCGAAGGCCGGCCAGTAGGCCGGCCTTCCGTCCCGGCTCGAATGGCGTTCGGAGCAGCGTTGGTACCTGCTTGAGCCAGCCAAAGGCGCGTAGGGTCCCGTACATAACGCCGCCTGTGATCCCGATGATGCCGATTCCGGCGAGTACGAGCACGAGGCGAGGCATCTCGAGCTCAAAGAAGACCCGCCACGACGGGGTGAGCAGGATGAGACCGAAGATTCCTGCCATGCCTCCGGTCAAGACCCTGCGCCCGGGTGTGAGCGGCCGCGAGTTCAAGATGAGTGCGAATAGACCGATCGACACCAGAACCAACGTTGCAAGCGTGCGAGACCGCAGCAGTGTGACTTCCTCCGCGATCGCCAACTCGTATGCGGCGTATGTGGCTATGGCAGCAAGGGCGCCCACGGGCACGGCGAACTGGAGAACGCGAACGACGAATCCTGGTCGTGCCCGCGCCGAAGTCGGGGCAAGAGCGAGGAAGAACCCGGGGGCACCGATAGTCAGCGTTCCGACGAGTGTTAGATGGCGAGGAACGAACGGGAACGACCTGGCGAAGACGACCACGAGCACGGCTAGCAGCAATGCATACACGGTCTTGGTGACGAAGAGGTTGGCGACACGTTCGATGTTCGCTATCACGCGGCGTCCTTCGCCGACGACGAGGGGCAAGGTGTCGAACGATCCGTCGAGAAGTACGAGTTGGGCGACAGACCTTGCTGCTGAGGATCCCGACCCCATGGCAATGCCGAGGTCGGCATCCTTGAGGGCAAGAACATCGTTGACGCCGTCGCCCGTCATGGCCACAACGTGTCCCCGCGCCTGGAGGGCGCCGATCATGGCACGCTTCTGGTGGGGAGTGACCCGCCCGAACACCTTGCCTTGTTCGGTGACGGCTATCAGAGACGCATCGTCTTCCGGGAGGTTTCTGGCGTCCACCACCTGGTCTTCTTCCGTAAGGAGGCCCACCGAGCCTGCAATTGAGGCTACGGTCTCGGGGTGATCGCCGCTGATCACCTTTGTTGCTACGCCCTGCTCGGCAAAGTAGCGCAATGTGTTGGCTGCGTCGTCCCTCACGACATCCGATAGCAAGACGATGGCGACGGCCACCAGGCCATGGGGAAGAATCTCGCCGGTGAGTTTCTCTGGTGAATGGGCCAGCAGAAGGACCCGTTTGCCCTCGGCGGCGGCAGAGCCGGCTGCGATCCCAACCTCACGATCATTCGGAAGGATCATCTCGGGTGCTCCGATGACCCATGATCCGAAGTTTCCGAAGCCCGCTGCCGACCACTTGCGGACCGACGAGAATGGTACGAGTTCGGTTCGCCACCAGCCCACCGGTTCGGTGAACTTGTCTGCTATCGCCCGCATCGTGGCGTTGGGGCTGGTTTCGGCGGTACCGAGGGCACCTAGGGCGTGCACCGCGTCGTCGCGCTCCTGCAGAAGCCGGACTTCATCGACGGCCAGCCTTCCCTCGGTGAGAGTTCCCGTCTTGTCGAAGCAGATGACATCTACCCGCGCCAGGCCTTCTACTGCCGGCAATTCCTGGACGAGCACCCGATGCCGTCCGAGGCGCACGACCCCGACGGCGAATGCCACCGAGGTGAGGAGTACCAAACCCTGGGGAATCATTGCGACCATCCCGGCCACCGCGACCCTGATCGCCTCCGATAATTCGTCGTTGGCTTTCGCCTGGCTCCATGCAAGCAAACCCATCATCGGTAACATCAACCAGGCGATTGTCTTCAGGATCCAATCGATTCCGCGCCTCAACTCCGAGCGAACCAGTGTGAACTTTCTGGCCTCTTCCGCAAGGGTGGCTGCGTAGGCATCGGCGCCGACGCGACGAGCCTTGTAGATACCAGACCCCGCTGAGACGAAGGATCCCGACAGAACTTCATCTGCCAGTTCCTTGGTGATGGGGTCTGATTCACCGGTCAGCAAGGACTCATCTACTTCCAGCCCCTCCGACTGCACAACGACCCCATCGACCACGATCTGATCGCCGGGCGAAGTGACCAGTAGATCGTCGAGGACCACCTCATCGACCGGTACCTCCCATCGTTGATCGCTGCGAATGACGACGGCTTTGGGGGCGCTCAGCAGAGCGAGACGATCGAGGGTGCGCTTGGCGCGGAGTTCCTGCACGATTCCGATCAGCGCGTTTGTGAAGAGCACGAGTCCGAACAGGGCGTCTTGTGGCGGAGCAACGAAGAGGATAACGACAAGAAGTACCCCCAACATGAGGTTGAAGACTGTGAATACGTTTGCCTGGACAATCTCTGTAACGGTTCGGGTAGGGCCCATGACGACGCGGTTGACGGCGCCCGCTGCCATGCGTTGGTTCACGTCTGTCGTGCTCAGCCCGATCAGACGTGGGCTCTCGGTTCGTCCTGCCGCGTTCTCCATCGAGCCTGAGACTAGAGACAGAGGAAGAAAGAAGTCATCAGTCACCAGCAAGAAACGTGCGACAGGTCTGAGTCGGAGAGCAGATTGAAGTTGATGGCTCGGACTGGAGACTGGAGACTCAGGATTCAATCTCTCATTGGGCCGATTTACGCCTCTTGCCCTTCTTTTCTCAGGATGAGGTCTCGAACAGCATCGACAGCCCGAGCGCAATGATCACGATTGGCCAGATCGAAAAGCTGTGATCGAGCACTTCGGATCTCGCAGCGGCATGAAGGATTGAATGAGCAAGAGCGCCAATGGCCAGACCCAGCCGCGTCGGTTTCGCCGAAGCATCCCAAGGAAGAGCCAGGAGTTGAAAGTCAGTCATACCAGGGTCTAGATACCAATGTCGGGAACCACATCGAGCTCGCGAAGCAGAAACAGAACACCAATGGTGATGAGGGAAAACCTAAAGAAGATTGGATGCGGGGGTCGAGAACCAGACCAGTCAGCAATGTAGGAGGATAGGCGGAAGGGGTTAGGAATCTGGAGTTAGAAAACAGGAATGTGATATCGGGATGGACAGAGTCTTCCTAATGTCCAACTCCTAATCCCTAATGCCTTCCTCGCGTACTGCTCCATTTGAGACCAGAGCACGTTCGAGAACGCTCTTCTTGATCAGGCCGCTTCCTCGCCAGCGCGGACTGTAGTCCTTCTGGGCCGGGGCGCTCCTAGATTTGGCACGCTTGCGGGCCTTCTTCGATGGTTTCTTCTGGGATCGACCCAGGATGACAAACGTCGGTGTTGATTGCACCTTGAAAGCTGCCGCAGCGCCGGGGACTCGCCCGACGTCGACCTTTACGACGTGAGCTGCGCCCTCAAAATCGTTCGCCAACTCGTTGACGATGCCGCCCATGATCTTGCAGGACTCGCAGCCTTGCTGCCAGAAGTCGATGAGAATTGGCTTGCCCTCGGCGGTAAGTTCCCTCAACTCGGCGAGGCGACCGATGATGATCGGCTTCACTCTTTTTCGTCGGTGCATTGTGGTTTTCGCAACGATTGGTTCGGCGAGATCATTCCGGAAATCAGCTGATGCGCCAACGCTTCGGTGTCACCCGCAGGGCGATTGAGTAGCGCTCGGCGAACGACTCTGGCGTGTGGCCGATGCTCTTGATTCCGTCGCGGTATTTGTCCTGATAGGCGGCGTGATCGGTGCTGGGGGGTCCGTCGACAGTTCTAGCGGTTCCTTCGACCACGACGACATCGGACCCCTCGTCGCTGTCAAGGTTGAGTGATACCAGAGGATTCGAGCCGATATTGGCGGTTCGCGCAGTACCGGCAAGGCTGTAGATGAGGAACTCGTCATCGTCGATGACGAACCATACCGGTGACGACTGTGGTTGTCCGTCCGGTCGAACGGTCACCAGCCAGGCGACTTGGGCATCTCCGAGGAGAGCCAGTCCCTTGGCTCCGGTGGGTGTTGAACTGTCGAGCACCATGTCAGGGTAGCCCCAACCAGGGTGCCGAGAGTGCTGCGGAGCCTACCGAGATTCGAGTCGGCTTTCCCTCTTTCGGCAGAAAGGCAGACGGTCTGTATCTCTGCATCGACATTGCGTTTCTCGCCACGTTCGATCGTTTGGCTCCGCACCGTGCTGGCTCTCTTGAATCCGGTTATCCAGGTCGTGATCACGAGTTTGTCGCTGGCCATGGCTGAAGCTCTGAAACGTACGTCTCAAATTAAGAACAGCGAAACGGTGCCGAAGCCGACGCAGTAAATGGCAAACGGGGCGAGTCCACTTCGTTCCAGCAAACGAACCAGGCCACCGATGGCGAAATATCCGGTAACGGCTGCAACGGCCACTCCGACGAGTAACGTTGGTTCGAACCCGCCCCGGTCGACAAGTTCGATCCCCTGGAAAAGACCGGCTCCTGCAATTGCTGGGACACCGAGCAGAAAAGCGTATCTGGCGGCTTCCAGTCGGCTGAATCCTTGTACTAGCCCGGCAGTGATCGTTGTTCCGGATCGACTAACCCCAGGTATCAACGCCAGAGCCTGGGCAAGCCCGATAACGATCGCGTCGCCCGTTTGACCCTCTTCGAGGGTGCGGTCACCGGGTTGAAATATCAGGCTGAGCGCAAGTACAAAGCCGGTCGCAATGAGAGCGATTGCGACCAGATCAGGTTCGGAGAAGATGACCTCGATCGGCCCGTCGAGAGTGAGGCCGACGACCACTGCCGGGATCGTGCCGAGCAAGAGCAGGCTCCAGATCCGCTTGCTATGGTCGGAACGCGGTTCGCGCACCAGGTCTGTGATATCACTCCGGTAGAACCCGATCACGGCGACAAGCGTCCCCACGTGAAGTAGGGCGCTTGTCGCCAGATCGGGTTCATCGATTCCTAGAAGGGCCGGAATTAGCACGAGGTGGCCGCTCGACGAGACGGGGAGAAATTCTGTGAGGCCCTGGACGAAACCCCAGAGTGCGGCGTTTAACACCTGCGGAGCCTACCGGTCGCTGCTTCTGGGTTTGCCGGCGGCGACAAGGTTTCCCTCGCGCTCGGCGACGGTGATCACCGGTGGCGAATCGGGTGGCACCGCAACGGCCACCGGTAGGTAGTCGAGAGTGAACGGATCACCCGTTTGGGATGCGATTACGAGGCCACGAGCTGCGAGTTGCGATTCGACTATGACGAGCATGACCTTGACACCCGGTGCTGACAGGGTTCTTATCTCGATCGGCACGGTCCGCCAGTTTGGGGTGCGCTGACGGAGCCGACGAGCAAGGACGGTATGAGCTGTTCACCGGCCGTCCTTGCCCTGGCCGTCGTGGCATCCGAGAGACCCGGAGAGGGCTGTCGGCCTTGAGGCAGTTCAGTCCAGGCGACGACATCGTCTGTGATCAGCGACCCGGCTACGATGGGGCGGCTGCGAGAAAAACAGTTCGATGACCGCTGAGCGAACATCCCATGCGAGTACGCCGATCAGCAGTAGCACCGATGCAGCGCGGCGGAGGTGGAGAGGGAAAGTAGCCAGTACACCAGTCAACGAATCCGACCGGGCCTCCCTTGGGAAGGGGTGCGACTCCGTTTCCCGTTCCGGGCCTCGCCCTATAGTAGATGGTGCATCTCCTGATTCGGTGTCCTTGCCCCGGTCGGGTTGTTCGTTTTGCTAACACTGCCACACTCAGATGCGGGGAACGGCATTAGAAGCGGCCCTCCTGCTGGAGCCGGCAACGGATGAATCCAAGCTAGGTCGGAGATTCCCCTCCGGTCAGACCGGTCTCCGGTATTCGGCGAGGTATCCAGGTGCTGGCCAGTCAACTCCGACGTCAGGGATCGGAGCTCCAGGTGCGAGCCCGATCGGAACCACGCCGGCCCAGTAGGGAAGATCGAGATCTTCTTCATCGTCATCGGGCGGGCCGGATCGAATCTTGGCCGACGCTTCGTCGAGCGGGATAGCCAAAACGAGTGTCCCCTTGACTTCCTTGTCCGTCGGAGGTCGGGAGTCGTCCCACCGGCCAGGAGTGACGTGATTGGTGACTGCCTCGAGCGCCATCAGCTTCTCCTTCACATTGTCGACCAACCGAGCCTGGCCGAAGACAATGACCGAACGATAGTTGAGGCTCTGGTGGAAAGGTGTACGGGCCACGACGAGTCCGTCGACGATCGTCACCGCGATCGAGACCTCGATTCCTCGCTTTATGGATCGGAGCATCCGCGAGGCTGGAGAGCCATGGAGATACAGAGTGTTTTCCATCCGGGCGTGGATTGTCGGAATCACAAAAGGTGAACCGTCATGGGTGAAACCGACATGACAGATGAGAGCCGCGTCAAGGATGGCGTTGATGGTCTCGCGGTCGTATACGGCGCGCTCGGAAATCCGGCGAACTGTGGATCGTGCCGTGGGGGCGTTCATTAGAGACACGCTACAGGTACCGGCCTGAGTGCGTGGTTCTCAGCTCCCGGAGAGGCCCGCAGCCGCTAATGGCGCCAGCATCCGTCGGATACCTTCCTGGAGAGTCGCCGAGGATTCCTCAAATCGCTTCAGGACTTCCTCGTGCGTCACGGCTGCACCTCCGTCCACGCCGACGTCGTAGTCGGTTATCACTGCGATGCTCACATAGGGGATTCCGGCCTCTCTCGACAGTGACGCCTCCGGGATCTGTGTCATGTTGACGAGTTCCCACCCATTGGATGCGAACCATTTGCTTTCGGCCCTGGTAGAGAAGCGGGGTCCTTGAATTATCACGACGGTTCCTCCGTCGTGAACGGTGGCTCCCGTAGCGCGCATTCCCTCTACGGCGATCGAACGCAGTTCGGCGTGATAGGGGTCGGCGAATGACAAATGTTCGATGTCGGGGCCGTCGAAGAACGTGTGCTCTCGGCCCCAGGTGCGGTCGACGAGCTGATCGGGAACGGCAAAGTGGCCGGGTTCGTAGTCGAGATGAAGAGATCCAACTGCCGACGGTCCGATGATGCGGTCCACCCCCAGCGTCCGCATGGCGTGCACATTGGCGCGGTACGGCACCGTGTGCGGGGCGAACTGATGTTGGCGACCGTGGCGGGGGATGAACACGACTTCGGTGTCTTCGACGGTACCGACCATCGGATCCGCCGCCGGTGGTCCGTAGGGGGTGGGAATAGGAGAGGGCGAAGCATCGTCGAGGAACTCGTAGAAGCCGGAGCCGCCGAACACACCTATCACTTCACTCCTAGGGGCGGGGGTCACCATCCTAGGACTTCGTGGCCGGTTCCTAGACTCTTGCCGATGGACGGAATGACTATCGCTGTGGTGGCTGCGGCGTATCTCTTGGGCAGCGTGGATTTCGGCGTGTGTGTCGCCCGATTGCGCGGGATCGACATCTATTCGACGGGCAGCGGGAATCCGGGCGCTACCAATGTGCTTCGTAGCATTGGACGTGGTACCGCGGCTTTGGTAGTGGTGGGTGACCTCGGAAAGGGAATTGGTTCCGCCGCCTTGGGAGATTTAGCAGTCGGAGAAGCGGCGGGGTTTGCAGCCGGGGCTGTGGCCGTTGTAGGGCACTGTTTTCCGGTATGGCATCGTCTGCGTGGGGGCAATGGCGTGGCGACGACTGGAGGCATGATCCTGTGGCTGGAACCGCTGCTCGGCATTGCGATGGTCCTCGCCTGGGCGTTGTTGGTGTGGCTCTCGAAGCGGGCCTCGGTGGCTTCGCTGGTTACCTTGGCCTTGCTCGTACCCGTACTCGCTGCGTTCGGTTATCGGCGATGGTCGTTGGTCTGGTCCGCGGCGGCGACGGTGCTTGTTGTCGCCAGACATCACGGGAACATCAAGCGGTTGCTGCGCGGGGCTGAGTACTCGTTCGAGAGGGATGCTGCATGAGACCGCTGGCGGATGCGCAGCGAGAGATCCTTGCGGCGATGGAGCAGTTGCCGGCTATCTCGGTTCCTCTCGGTGAGTGCCTCGGATTGGCGCTAGCCGACGATGTTGTGGCATCGCACGCTGTGCCGCCCTTCGAGAACTCGGCTATGGATGGATTTGCGGTGCGGGCAGCGGATGTGGCATCTGCACCGGTCACGCTGGCAGTTCTCGAGGACCTTCCGGCAGGGAGTGTCGCTCGGTCGGTCATCACTTCGGGCACCACGATCAAGATCATGACGGGGGCGCCCATGCCCGATGGCGCCGACGCAGTAGTCATCGTCGAGGACTCAGAGAGTCACGAGGACGATGTGGTGACTCTGCTGGAACCGGCATTGCCGGGGGATCATGTGCGGCGGGCCGGAGGGGACATCGAGGAAGGAGCCATGGTCCTGCCTGCTGGTGCCCGTCTCAACCCAATGCACTTAGGCCTGTTGGCATCGGTAGGAGTCGGTAGTCCGGTGGTTGTGAAACGTCCAACCGTCGCCGTGTTTTCCACCGGCGACGAACTTGCTCCTATCGATGCACCAGCACTCCGCCCGGGCACCATCCACGACTCGAATCGTCCAATGTTGATCGGCGCGCTGACCGAACTGGGGGTCGATGTGCTCGACCTCGGGATTGTACCCGACGACGTCCGGTTGCTTCGTTCGGTGCTAGGGGAGGCGGCATCGAACGCCGACGCAGTCGTGACCAGTGGTGGCGTCTCGATGGGAGAGTATGACCTTGTCAAGGAGGCTCTCACCGAGGTGGGACAAGTCGAATTCTGGAAGGTCGCCATGCAGCCGGCGAAGCCGTTCGCGTTTGGATTTCTCGGATGCACTCCGCTATTCGGCCTTCCCGGAAACCCGGTCTCGGTGATGGTGGCCTTCGAGCAATTCGTTCGTCCGGCATTGTTGAGACGGATGGGCGCTACCAGACTGTTCAGGAGGCGAACTACGGCAGTTCTCAGCACTCCGATCACTAGCAGTCCCGAGAAGACCGTCTTTGTGAGAGTTCGGGCCGAACCTGGATCAAGTGGTGTGAAGGTCATACCGTTCGGCAGGCAGGGATCCAACATCTTGAGTGCGCTCGCCGCCGCCGACGCCTTTGCGGTCGTGCCGCCAGGTGTTGGGGATGTAGCTGCGGGCGCTACCGTCGAAGTGGAGTGGTTCCGAAGTCCCGAAGCGAGAACTCGCCAGGAGGTACTCGGTGGATGAATTGACCCACCTCGATGAGCATGGGAATGCTCGGATGGTCGATGTCGGATCCAAGAATTCAACCGATCGTGAGGCCGTCGCAGAAGCGATAGTTGTCCTCTCCGAATCGACCCGGATTGTGCTGTTTGAGGGGACGCTCCCCAAGGGGGATGCCGTCGCTGTAGCCCGGGTTGCCGCGATCCAGGCAGCCAAGCGCACGGCGGACTTGATCCCTCTCTGCCATCCGCTGGCCCTGTCAGCCGTGCAGGTCGATATCGAACAGATCGAGGTTGGGGCGCGCGTGGTGGTCACAGTTCGAACCACCGGCCGGACCGGGGTGGAGATGGAGGCTGTCACCGGGGCATCGGTGGGAGCGCTGGCGCTCTACGACATGATCAAAGGGCTTGAGCGAGGAGCAATGATCGGGCCCATTCGCCTATTGTTTAAGTCGGGAGGGGCGAGCGGTCGATGGGAGCGCTGAAGGCGACGGTTCTAACGGTCTCCGATCGGGTGAGCCGGGGTGAGGCC
>PVBE010168690.1_pt1 | contig 27770 bp, 28 predicted proteins | sample 1631181 | NCBI WGS metagenome assembly PVBE01 (sample SAMN08397723, study PRJNA350692) | Marine metagenome, whole genome shotgun sequencing project. | isolation source: water | place: Pacific Ocean | collected 2012-04
CAGAGCTCTACACGCCGGACGTGACCTACGTCGAGCACCAGTACGGCACCTTCCAGGGTCGCGACGCGATCCGGCGCTGGATCGACGGCATCATGCTGAAGCCGCCCAACAACGAGATGACGGAATTCCCAGTCGATTGGTACATCATCGACGAGCAGCGCGGTTGGATCGTGTTTCGGATCTGGAACCGGATGCGCGATCCCGGCGACGGCAGCGTCCACCAGGAGGCCAACTTCACGCTCCTCAAGTACGCGGGCGATATGCAGTTCTGCTACCAGGAGGACATCTACAACCCCAAGCCGGTCGAAGACATGGTCCGGGGCTACCTGGCCCGCAAGCAAGAGCTCGCCGGTTAGAGCGAGGCTTAGCCTCAGCCCCGCATCATATTCGAGGAGCTGATGCCGATGCTCGCATTCGCCAACCTGGTGGGAAACCTGACACGCCTTCGGTCGACGATGATTCCCGGCCTTCGGCCCATGCCCGTGCAGTTCGCGGCACAAAGGGCCGCGGCCCGATGTCAGGACCGATGATGCGAGCGCCGCGTTCTCCCGTTGATGTCGAGCGAGATCACGTTCCATCGGGTGGAGCGGGTGGGCCGCGCCGAGCCTGCCTTCATCGCCGCACTCAGCGACACCGACGCCCTCAGCCCGACAGCTTTCCCGAACCCTGAGCAGCTGGGCGACTACTCACGTCACGCCATCAACTGTTTCGGCAACCCGCAGCGGTGCGCGGTCCGCTACGCGGGGCTCCGGTTCGGAAAGCGGGCCGGACCGGCCGGCCGGCCGGCTCACCGGGGCATTCAAGTTGCCACAGGCACCGCGATCGCGCATTCACCGATGGCCACGCGCCGCAAGGTGCGATTCGCGGACAGCTCGGGGCGGGCGTGCTGGAGCGCCCAATTGTCCCAGAAGATGAAGTCTTTCGGCTGCCAATCGTGCTGGTAGATATGCTCGGGCCGGTACAGATGCTCGAGCAGCTCTTCGAGCAGCGCGCGGGACTCGGCTTCGGGCAGGCCCTCGATTTGATCGGTCTGCATGGTGTTGACGTAGAGAATCGATCGCCCCAGCTCCGGGTGCTGCCACACGACTGGATGGAGGGCGCGGGGCGCGTCGGGCGGCAATTCAGCGACGCAGTAGCGCACATCGCCGCGCTGATTGACGAGGTCGAAGGTGTGCAGCGCCCGCAGGCCCTCGATCCGCTCGGCGAGGGCCTCGGGCAGCGTCTCGCAGCCCCGGATCGCGTTCATGAAGGACGTGGGGGCGACGCCCTCGGGCGCTTCGACAGCGAATAGCGAGATGGCCCGGAGCGGATCCGGTGTGAAGGCCAGGTCGGAGTGAAAGAGGAGTGCGCCCGCTCGAATGATTGCGTCGTCGCGCACATTCGACACGTAGCTGAAGGGCGACCCATCCAGGGTCTCGCACAGCGGCTCTCCGAAGTAACGAATGAAACGCAGCTGGTCGTCGCTGGTCAGATCCAGGCCCCGGAACAACAGCAGGTGATGGCTATTCCAGGCGGCTCGAATTTCGCGCAGCGATGCCTCGGACAGGGGCTGCCCGAGGTCGACGCCGCGAACCTCCACCCCCAGTTCGGGGGACAATTCGACGAGTTCAACGGAAATGGTGCCACCTCCTGTTGGCAAGGCACCCCCGCACCAAGCTAACAGATCGGGCCGTCCAAATCTGGCGGCGTTCACTACGCCTCGGTCGCGCGCCCTGCCAGAGAGCCGCGGCCACGCCCTCGGTGCGACGACAGGCTTTCCGGCCGGGCCTCTAGCCCCAATTGGGGTCAACCGCCCTTCTTGGACTCCAGACGATACTCCGGTGAGGCCGTGAAGATTTTCGGCGAGATCATGCCCCAACGCCAGAGTCGGAAGACAATGCTGGTCTGAACGACACCCAGACCATAGAGCAACGATCGCTGCAGGTTGATGGAGCTGGCTTCCGGAGAATATCTGGTTGGGCAGGAGATCTCACCAATTCGAAAATTCTGAGCGACGGCCTGGGTGAGCATCTGATTATCGAAAAGGAAGTCATCCGAATTGGCGTTCAAGGGAAGTCTCTCCAACACCTCGCGAGTAAAAGCACGATAACCGGAATGAAACTCGGACAGTTTCGACCCGATCAGAGCATTTTGAAAGACGGTCAGGAAGCGGTTGGCGATGTACTTGTACAGTGGCATTCCGCCTGATCGCGCACCATGGCCCAGAATGCGGGAAGCAACCACGACGTCATAGGTATCGGAGGCGAGCATGGCAGCCATGGCTGCAATCAAGCGCGGCTCATATTGATAGTCGGGGTGGAGCATGACGACGATATCCGCGTCGGTCTCGAGCCCCTTCGCATAACATGTCTTCTGATTTCTTCCATAACCCCGATTCTGATCATGTCCATAGGTTCGAATACCCAACCTTCGCGCGACACTGATCGTTTCGTCGCTACTTCCGTCATCCACTAGCAGGATATCGTCGACCAGGTCCTTCGGGATTGCATCGAAGGTTTTCTCGAGCGTTTTCTCAGCCTCGAAGGCGGGTAGAACGACGAGCACCTTTTTCCCTTGTAGCATTGCGGTTCTACCCAAAGCACTCGGGGCCCTGGCGCGAGTTCCCGCGCTTCAGGCGGCCGGCACGATACCGACATTCGCTATCGCAGCCCCATGAGGAGTAGGTGGAGGAGAAGTACGGCATCGGAGAAATGCAAGGCCCCCGCGACTACGAGCTGAACGCATCCCTCGAGTCGACACTGTCCGTGGGAGAGTCTCAGTGCAAACCTAGTCGAGCCACTCGCCTCATCGCAAGCGGAAGCTTCGCTAACGTGAGGATGGGGCGTCGGACCCAGCGGACGATCCGCCTTGGGAAGCCATCTCGAGATTGGAGGAGCGTCATGGAGATCTGGGAGCTCGTCGCGAGAGAGAGCGTTCGCGACCTCGTGCAGCGCTACAACGCGAACGGAGACAGCGGGCGCTTCGACCCCCTGCTCGAGCTCTTCGCCGAGGACGCCAGCATGGAGGTCAAGGGGCACATCTATCGCGGTCACGGGGAAATCCGGGAGATCTTCGAGGGGGCCGCCCGAGGCACCGGCACGCAGCAGGGGCAAAAGGCCAGCTTCATTCGACACTTCACATCCACCCATCAGATCGACGTGATCAGCAAGAACGAGCTCCGCGGGCGCTGCTATTACGCCGTGCTCACCGACCACGGACTCGATCATTGGGGTCGCTACGTCGACGAATACCGCAAGGTCGACGGCGAGTGGCGCTTTTGGAAACGCAAGGTCACTGTCGACGCGGGCATACCGGACGGCTGGAGTCAGTCGCCGCCGAGCACCTCGACCTGACGTAGCTTCGAGTCCATTCAACCTCCGACGTGGAGTTCGACGGCTTCGACGTCGACCGGGCAGAGAAGCCCGACCCGTGGGCTTCGCGGTCAATCCGAACTTCGCGAAGGTCGCTCCTTTCCTGTGCCACGAGAACTAGGTGACGGCGGGGCTCGAGCTGCCCGGCGGGGCTGGGTCGGAGGGTGCTCTCGGACTGCACCGCCGGCAATCATATGCAGCCTGATCGGCGCCAAGGGGTGTTACCCTGTCCGATCATCAAATTGAGTTGAATCAGGAGACCGACATGGACGATTTCGAGAACAAGGTGGCCGTCGTGACTGGCGGCGGAAGCGGCATCGGATTGGGGATCGCACTGGCGCTCGCCGCGGAGGGGACCCACGTCGCCGTCGCCGACATCGACGCCGACTCGGCCGGCAAGACCGCCGAGACGCTTCGTGGAAAAGGCGTTCGAAGCATCGCGATCGAGACCGATGTCACCAATCGCGAGTCAGTCGATGCCCTCGCCTCGTCCGTCGTCGCGGAGTTCGGCGTCGTCGACCTGCTGATCAACAACGCCGGCGTATATCTCGGCGGCGAGATGCGCGATGTCACCGAAGACGATTGGCGCTTCGTGCACGGGGTGAACCTCGATGGTGTCTTCCGGGTCGGACAGATCTTTTCCCGGATGCTTCGCGACCAGGGCCGCGGGGGCCACATCGTCAACACGGCCTCGGTCGGGGGCTTCATCGTGGGACCCGAGGGCGTCGCATACGCAGCCAGCAAGTTTGGTGTGGTGGCCTACAGCGAGGCGCTTCGCATGGACCTCGAGTCGGCCGGAATCGGCGTCTCCACTCTTTGCCCCGGCCAGGTGGCGACCAACCTCCCGAAATCCGACCGCCTCCGAAAGAGCAGCGACGACGCAGGCGGTGCTTCCCAGGTCCTGCAGGAGCTGATCCAGGACGGCATGCCGCCGGAGGAGATCGGCCCGATCGTGATCAGGGGAATTCGAGCAAACGCCGCCTACATCTTCACGCACCTCGATTTTCGCGAGATCATTTCGCAGCGATTCGACGCCGTGCTCGCTGCCTTCGACGTGTTGAAAGAGGATTCCAAGAGCTAGCAGGCCGTTGAAGAACCCCCGCGGAGTCAGGTGCGTAGATTTCGTGCGAGATCAAGGCGCGGTGGCAGCCCTAGCCGGCTAGGGCAAGCTTTCGCAACGCAGAGATCGTGCGAAAGACGCGTGCCTCGCGACAGCGTGGGTTCTTCAACGGCCTGCTAGCCGATCGATGACCCTCGGCTGAAGACTGCACGTCGACTGTGGTTCCTCGCGGAGGCTATGCTGAAGCCATGACGCAGACCCGATCTTTTGTGCTCGAACAGTCCGGTCTCGCGCGCATGTCGCACGTGTCACTCGAGGTCGCGGATCTCGATCGCGCACTCGACTTCTACCGCGGCGTCTTCGGCATGCAGATCGTTTTGGATCGCTTGCTCGAGGGGCCCGAATTCGAAGCGGTGACCGCGACCCCGGGTGCCCACTCGCGACTCGTACGTGGACTCATCGCCGGAAACTCCGTCGTTCAACTGTTCTGGCACAGCTGGCGCGAGCCCAACACAGAGAAGCGAACGCTCATGTCCTTCGAGGTGCGCGACGCACACTCCGCCCATGCGGCGCTCAAAGAGGCCGGAGTAGAATGCCGCAGCGACCCGGTCGAGTTCGACACCTCCATCGCCTTCGTGATCCCGGATCCCGACGCTCACCCGATCGAGATCATCGAGTGGAAACCCACCGCATCGCCCTATCGAGCCCGGTAGCACGGTGGGGGTGCGGTGGATCCAGACGACAACCCAGCGCAGCCCGACGTCGAGTCACAGCGCGATTCTTCCCGATCAACATCCAGCCACCGGCTGGCCCGAGCTAGCGCCGTGGTGTGAAGCGATGCACCGCCGAAAGATCTTCGCGAATGCTGCGCGCGGCGACCAGCGAATGGGCTGCGGCCCACAGCGAGGTTGCGGCGGTCAACAGCAGTGAATAGCGGATCGCCCCGTCCCCGTAGCCGGGCGCCAGCGCATCGTTCAAGATTCCCACCGCGAGCGGGGCAATGCCCAGGCCGATCAGATTCATCGTCAACATCAAGAGCGCAGCGGCCTGGGCGCGCATTCGCAGGCGGGCCAAGCCCTGGGTCAAGGAATAGGTGGGGCCGACGAAGAAGACCGAGAACGCCATGGCGGGCGCGTAGGCCACCAGCGCCAGGCTCGTATTCGGGGAGAAGAGAAAAATGCCCAGCAGCGGCAGAGCCAGTACGCCCCCGACAGCCGGGACCCACACCAGGAAGCGGGCGTCATTGCGTCCAAAACGGTCACACAGAAACCCTCCGGCGTAGGTGCCGAAACCACCGCCGATTCCCTGGATGAGCCCCATCCAGATTCCCGTCTGCGTGAGCGACATCCCGTGAACTCGAATCAGAAAGGTCGCACCCCAGATCGTGAAGCCGTAGGCCGCGAACGCATACAGTGCGCTCGCGAGGCATAGATGCCGAAAGGTGCGCTGCGAAGCCATGAAGCGGACGACTTCCCGGAGACTCGGGAGCTCGGCATCCGCCTCGACTCCTTCCATCACGCCACGTCGCGGCTCGCGCAGCGTAAAGTGGGCGAGCGCAGCCGCAGCCAGTCCGGGCAGGCCGACGACGAGAAACGCGGTGCGCCAGCCGAAGGTGTCGCCGATCCAACCCCCGGCCATGAAGCCCAGCATGATGCCCACGTTGCCGCCGATATTGTAGATCGAGAGCGCGGTCGCCCGGCGTTCAGGAGGAAAATAGTCCGCGATGAGGGAATGGGCCGCGGGGCTCAGTGAGGCTTCACCGACGCCGACACCCACGCGGGCGGCGGCCAATTGGGCGAAGTTTCGAGCGACACCGCAGAGTGCAGTCATCACGCTCCAGACGATGACGCCCACAACGATCACACTGCGGCGTGTCCCGGCGTCGGCCAATCGAGCGATCGGAACACCGGCGGTCGTGTAGAAGAGCGCGAAGGCCAATCCCGTGAGAAGACCCATCGCAGTGTCCGAGACACCGAGATCCTGCTTGATCGGCTCGAGCAGTACGGAGAGAACCTGCCGGTCCACGTAGTTGATGACATAGAGCAATACCAGCAAGCCCAACGCGTAACGAGCATGCGACGGGCGCACGACCCGCGACTCGGACTGCTCGACATCCACCTGCATGAAGACGACCTCGATTTTCTGACCCATCCGCGGATCGAACTCTCTCGAACCGGCTGGGCGCGAAATACTAGCGCGGTGGCCTCGCACTTTGCGCGCCATCCAACACCGTATTCTAAGCTCTCGGGGGATCCGTTCGACCGCTTCGAAGCGCAGCGATCGGAACGCGACGCGGTCCCGCGGCTCGATGGTGTGGGATTTCAGCGTTCGAGACTAACGAGTCTGCGGGTCGGGGCCTTCCGCATCGAGCTGAGCATGCGGCGCGGCTCGACTGAACGCCTCGAGACCCGCGCAATGGGCGTCGATGCGCTCTACGTTCGGACAGGCGGACAAGTCGCAGTCGAAGCGGCGGGCGTTGTAGACCTGGGGAATCAAGCAGAGATCGGCGAAGGTCGGCGCATCGCCGTGGCAGCAGAGGCCCGTCGCCTGGGAGCCGGCGAGCAGGGCTTCCACGGCGGCGAGGCCTCGCTCGATCAGCTCGCGGCCGTGTCGCGTGGTATCGGCCTCCGTGAGACCGAAGTCGCGACGCAAGACGCGCAGTGGCCCGAGGTTCTGCAGCGGCTGAATCTCGCAGGCGATCAGCTGCGCGATCTGGCGCACGCGCGCCCGACCGGCTGGCTGCTCGGGAAGCAGCGGCGGATCCGGGTATTGCTCCTCGAGGTACTCGAGAATCGCGAAGCTCTGGCTCACCACCAGCTCACCGTCTTCCAGGGTCGGGACGAGTCCCTGGGGATTCAGGGCCAGTCGCTGCTCGCGGCGCTGCTCGCCCCGACGCAGGTGCACGAACTCACTCTCGAAGGGCAGTCCCTTCCAGTGCAGCGCGATGCGCACGCGGTAGGAGCACGAGGAGCGAAAATATGTGTGGAGCTTCACGCACGCTCCACTAGACGGCAGCCCCCACGACGCGCTGGTCGATGGCGCCAAAGATCGACTCGCCCTGTGAGTCGCACATCTCGATGCGAACCCGGTCGCCAAAGCGCATGAAGGCCGTCTTGGGCGCTCCCGAATCCAGGGTCTCGAGCATGCGTCGCTCGGCGATGCAACACGATCCCTTGGAGCGATCGCGGTTCGACAGGTACATCAGCGGGTCCGTCCAGAAGCTGGCCGGCATCTCGGCGCCGCGCGCCTTGCGGACCAGCTCCACGTGATTCACGTAAGCGCTGCCATCCAACCATTGATAGGCGCGGGGAAGCGGGGCCGCGAGGCGAGCCGTGTCCAGAGGCTCTCCCTTTTCGCGGCCGGATTCCAGCTCGTCGAAGACCTCATACAAAGCCGGGGAGATCTCCTCTCAACGCTCGAGAGCCAGTTGGAGAGTCAGCGCGAGCTCCGGAACCGCGAGTACGCGCTTGAGATCGCGGCTCACTACGGCTAGCCGGCCGTCTCGACCATAGCGCAGGCTAGCGAGCTTCAAGCGCCCTCCGCGTCCCCGGCTTCGCGCCAGGAGTCGACATAGCCCGGCCGCTCGACCTCATCGGCGGCCTCGCAGACGTGGAAGGCGTCGCGAGTATCGATCATGACCGCGACCTCGTCGGTCTCGCTGCGCAGCCCCTGCTCACTCCGGCGCATGGCACCGGGATGGGGGCCGTGACCGAAACCGCAGGGGTGCAGGGTCATCATGCCGGGCCCAATCGAGTCGCGGCTCAGGAAATCGCCGCGGTGGTAGAAGATCAGCTCGTCGTAGTCGTCATTGGAGTGGTAGAAGGGCAGCTTGAGCGCACCAGGGTCGGTCTCGATCGGCCGCGGGCAGAAGGTGCAGACGAGGAGACGGTCCGCAATGAAGGTCGCGTGCGCCGACGGGGGCAGGTGATAACGGACGCTCACCACCGGTCGAATATCGCGCCAGTTGAGCCGCACCACCGAGAGGTTGCCCTTCCAACCCACCGCGTCCAGCGGGCTGTGTGGAAAGGTCTGTATCGACTCCGCACCGCGCGCCTTGACGCGAACACGCCACTCGCGAGGCTGCTCGCGCTGGGCCTCGAAGCGTTCGTCGAGTCTCGGAGGTTCGAGGATGCCCGGGTCGAACACGGCGTGATCGCCCAGCAAACCGCGTTCCGGCAGCTGGTAGGCGCCGCCGATGGCTTCGATTGAGAGAAATGTCACGGGCTGCGAGACCTCGAGGCGCCACATGGTGCTGCGAGGCAAGAGCAGGTAGTCGCCGTCTCGAAAGGCGAGGTGACCATAATCGCAGAACAGGTGCCCCTTGCCCCGGTGGACGAACAACAGCTGGTCACCGTCCGCGTTGCGCACCAGCTCGTCCATCGAGCTCGTACAGGTCCAGATGCGCAGCTCAGCATGGGCGTTTCGCAGCAGAGTCGGCGCATCCCAGGGGCAGTCGCAGCTACCATTCAGCTTACCGGTCTCGAAGGCGCGCGGGCGCAGGGGACCCTCGAAGGCGGTCCAGCTGGTAGGCGGGTGTTGGTGATACATGTGCGTCGCCGGCCCGGCGAAGCCCTCGCGGCCGAGCTCCCGCTCGGTGGTTCCCTCCGGCAAGTCGACGTGGGCCTGACGCGAGACCCGACCCTCCATGTGCGGTAGCGAAATCCAGCGGCGACTCATGACTTGATCCTTCCGCGGCGCAGCTGGTCTGCTTCGATGGAATCGAAGAGGGCCTGGAAGTTCCCTTCGCCGAAGCCCTCGTTGTCCTTGCGCTGAATGATCTCGAAGAAGATGGGACCGATCACGGTCTCGGTGAAGATCTGGAGCAGCAGGCCCTCGCCCTTGGCGGGTGCGCCGTCGATCAGGATCGCGTTGCGGCGCAGCCGCTCCGTGTCCTCGTCGTGCGCGCCCACTCGCTCATCGACCTTCTCGTAGTAGGCGTCCGGCGTTGCGAGAAACGTGGTACCGCGTTCTCGAAGCGCTTCGACCGCTGCGTAGATGTCATGGGTAGCCAGAGCGATGTGCTGGATGCCCTCGCCCCGGTAGGCGTCGAGATACTCCTGGATCTGGCTCTGATCGTCGGAGCTCTCGTTGATGGGAATGCGGATCTTTCCGCAGGGACTCGTCATGGCGCGGCTCCTCAGCCCCGTGTGCTGACCGGTGATATCGAAGTAGCGAATCTCGCGGAAGTTGAAGAGACGCTCGTAGAATTCACCCCACTCACCGAGTCGGCCACGGTGGACGTTGTGGGTGAGGTGGTCGACGCCAGTCAGCCCAACGCCCGGTGCGGTCGGCCTGCACAGGTCGGCGCCAGCGATCGGCACGAAGTCGATGTCGTAGATGCTGCCATGCTCGCCGTATCGATCGACGAGATAGATCAAGCTGTCGCCCACGCCCTTGATGGCGGGAATATTCAGCTCCATGGGCCCCGCATGGCCCTCCACCCCCCACGCACCGAGGGACTTCGCACGCTCGTAGGTACCCGCTGCGTCGGCCACGCGAAAACCGATCGCGCACACACACGGGCCGTGCACCTAGGCAAAGGATTGACCGAAGCTGCCGGGCTCGGCGTTGATCACGAAGTTGATCTCGCCCTGCCGGTAGAGCGACACGTCTTTGGATCGGTGGCGCGCCAGCAACACAAAGCCCAGCTGCTCGAACAGAGCACCGAGGGCGGCGGGATCGGGAGCGGCGTATTCGATGAACTCGAAGCCGTCGGTCGCCATCGGATTATCCCAGGTCTCGTCGGGTCGGGTCGTGGACATCGGCTCCTCCGTGCGTCGCTGGGATCCCATGGCGGGAGCCCAAGTCGCTTTCGGGGGGGGGGGTCCTGATGATTGACTCGGGTCGTATCCGCGCTAAATTTAGTTTCAAATGAAACTAAATACAAATCGAAACAGCACTGCAGCCCTGAGACTCCCCGATTTTCTCCCTTACCGTCTATCCGTGCTCGCCAATACGATCTCGAACACCCTGGCCCGCAGCTATGCGGATCGATTCGGGGTGAGCATCCCCCAGTGGCGCGTCATGGCTGTTCTCGGGGACGATCCCGGCCGCTCCGCGAACGAGCTGGTCGAACGCACCCGAATGGACAAGGTCAGCGTGAGTCGAGCGGTGTCGGGGCTGGCCGCCGACGGCCGGGTACTGCGGCGCTCCGACCCCACCGATCGCCGGCGCTCGTTGCTGCGCCTATCGGCGAGTGGTCGATCGATCTACGAGAAGATCGTCCCGCTGGCGCGGCGCTATGAGAAAGAGCTGCTCGGTAGGCTGGAGCCCGCGGAGCGCCGCGCTCTGAATGCCCTGATTGCACACCTCGACGAGGCGGCCCTCGGCCTTGCCGAGCGGGAACCGACCACATGACCAATACCCGCGACCGCATCCCCGCACACCTGCGCCCCTTCGTCGTCGATCAGGACTACGGGGCCTACGATGAAATCGACCAGGCAGTCTGGCGATTCATATTACTCCAGACCTACGCCCGTCTGCGCGAGACCGCGCATCCAGCTTACACGGAGGGACTGCGCCAGACGGGCATCTCGGTGGAGCGGATCCCGCGTCTCGATGAAATGGACCGCTGCCTCTCGGAGTACGGCTGGGGCGCGGTCGCCGTCGATGGGTTCATCCCTCCGCGCGCATTTCAGGAGCTTCAGGCGATGTGCATCATGGCCATCGCAGCCGACATTCGCAGCGCCGATCACCTGGCCTACACGCCGGCGCCCGATATCGTCCACGAATCCGCGGGCCACGCGCCGATCGTCCCCGATCCTGCCTACCGGACATTCCTGCAACGCTTCGGAGCGGTGGGGGCCCGCGCCTTCTCGTGCCCCGGCGATCGTCGAGTCGAAGCCGCCATCTACGCGCTGTCTGCCTCGAAGGAGGACCCCGCTGCCTCGGCGTCGCAGATCGCTCGGGCTGAGCGTGAGTTGGCCGACTCCGAGACGGCCCTCAGCTTTAGCTCCGAGGCGGCATTGATGTCACGCCTGCATTGGTGGACGGTCGAATACGGCCTGGTCGGCAGCCCCGAGCGCTATCAGATCTACGGCGCGGGCCTGCTCTCGTCGTTGGGCGAGTGCCATTTCTGCCACCGACCCGAGGTTGCAAAGCTCCCGCTCAGCGCGCGCTGCACCCTGCAAAGCTACGACATCACGTGTCCTCAGCCTCAGCTCTATGTCGCCGAGGACTTTGCACAGCTCACATCCGTACTCGACGAAGTCGCTTCCGGGCTCTCCCAGAACGTCGGCGGTGCGGTGGCGCTCGAACGGGCGCTCGCGAGCGAGGAGCTGGCGACCCTCGAGCTTTCGACCGGACTGCAGATCATTGGCGTGCTCAGCAGTGTGCGCGGGTCGGACGAGCCGGCGTATCTGCAGCTCAGCGGCCCCTGCGCGCTGGCCCGGGGCGGGTCGATACTGCCCGGCCACGCTCGAGACGCCCACCCAGAGGGCTACGGAACACCGCTTGGTCGGCTCGAGGACGGAACCGCGCTGTCCACACTCTCCGAGACGCAGATCCGGGCGCGCGCGGCTTCCGGGCTTGCGCTGCGCTTCAAATCCGGCGTCGAAGTTCGCGGACGACTCGAGCACGTACTTTGCGGCAGCGACGGACGTCTGCTGCTGCTCTCGCTCTCCGACTGCCGCGTCTGTCAGGCGGATGAGCTGCTATTCGACCCCGCCTGGGGTGTCTATGACATGGCCGTCGGAGAGTCGGTTGCGAGCGCCTTCGCGGGGTCCACCGATCCAGCCTATTGGTCGCCGCCGGAATTCTCGCATAGTTGCCGACCCAGGCGCACGCTACGACAGGGTGAAGAAGCCGCATTGCTCGACCTGTACCGCGAAGCCATCGAGCTGTGGGAGCGCCCCGACGCGCCCGATCTGGTCGAGCGCTTCGAGGACCTCGCCGAAGCTCTCCGGTCTACTTTTCCAAAGCGCTGGCTGCTGCGCTGGAACCTGCTCGAATGCCTCGCCAAGACGAGCCGTGGCGCGGCGCTCGCCGACCGCTTGCGCAGCGAGTTGCTTGCAATCGAACGCGAGCGCCCCGACGATCTCCCGATCAGCATGGGTCTTAGCTACCTCGACGAACAACATCCGGGCTGACCGGGCCAGCCGGTTCTGATTTCGGATCTCGGGGAAGAGTCTTGACGTAGAGGTCCCGCTGCGGGAAGGGCACCTCGATGCCTGCCTCGGCGAGGGCATCCTGTACGCTGACCGCGATCTCGCTTCGAACGATCGTCAGGGCATCGACGCTCTCGGTCCAGGCACGCAGCTCGAATTCGAGCGCGCTGTCGCCAAAGACCGTGAAGAGCGCATTGGGAGCCGGTTCTTCGAGGGTCGCCGGATGCGCTCGGGCGGTCTCCTCGAGCAGCTCGATGACGCGCCGGGCGGGCGTCCCATATTTCACGCTCACGGGAAAGCTCACGCGACGGCGGCTGTCGGCGAGGGTCCAGTTCGTCACGCGGTTCGAGATGAGATCGCCGTTTGGGACGATGACATCGGCGCCGTCGAAGGTGCGGACCGTGCTCGAACGGATGCCGATCCGGGCCACGCTGGAGCGTTCCGGAGAGCGCCTTGGGAGTAGTCCGAAGCAGCGATCAGAAGATTCACGACGACGTGGCCCCGCTCCCGTCGCCGAGAGACCTGACGACGGAGCCTAATACTTCCAACGCCCGGTGTCGGGCAAGTAGACCGCAGAGTCCGGCAGCTGCTTACCGTGCTTGGCCAGGTAGTGAGCCGTCAGATGCGGCGGCCGTGGCAGGATTTCGGTCGCCTCGTAGACGCGCTCGTACTCGGCGTACTGGATCTTCCAGCGGTCATCGATCTTGACGTAGCGGTCGTAGTAGAGGCCGGTGCCGATCAGGAACTCCTTGGTGAAGAAGTTGTAGACCTGGTCGGAGAAATACCAGAGACCCTTCGCTTCGGTGGGGCTCAGAATCTCGATCTCGGGTCCGTGCCCGTTGTGCTGTGTGACCATCTTCGAGTTGAAGCTGTCGCTGACCATCCCGAGGAACTCGTCGCGTGTGGAGGCGGCGTACTCGTAGTCGCCGCCCATACAGCGGCATTGGTAGTCCTCGGTCAGGAGCTCGCGCAGCTCGTCGATATTGGCCGTGTCCAGACAGCGAAAGTAGGCATTCCTGATACGCTGGATCTCTTCGATATCGATCAGCCGCTGGACCTTGGCGGCCAGCGCCTCGAACTCGGGGGAACTCATGCTCGCTCCTTTTCGCGTGTCGTGTGCCAGGGCTGGTCGGAGAGGCCTGCTCCGCATCGCCCCGGCTCCCGTCGCCGCGCCGCGTCTGAGACCGGGCTTCCCTGATCTCCCGAATCGCCGGCAAACCCATTAGAAGTGAGCTTCGAAGATAGAGCCGTTCTCCGAGTTTTCCGAGCTGGGACATCGACACCGATGCCAGGGCACAGCGCACCGCTCAGCGATCCCCGGGAGTCCGGGCGCAGCCACTGCGGCCACGAGCCGACCCTGGCCCGGTTGCAGGGTTTCCAGCAATATATGAAGATCGGTCTGAGCTCTCTCGAGGAAAAAAGGAGTCCGCCACATGGCGCGAAGCGTATTGCTGGTATTCACGAATGCGACAGATGGAAACGACGAAGAATTCAACCGCTGGTACGACGAGGTCCACATGAAGGAAGTGATCGAGACGCCCGGCTTCGTTGGCTGCGAACGCTTCGAGCTCAGCGACGCACAGATGGACTCGGGCGAGCGGGGGCATCGCTACCTCGCGATCTACGACATCGAGGGCGATCCGGCTGCCGCGCTGAAGGTCCTACAAGAATCCGCGTCTCGAATGCAAATGACCGACACCCTCAACGTGGACGCCAACACCTCCCTGTTCACACAGATCACGGCGCGCTTGGCGGCGAGCAATTGAAGTCCGCGGGGACGTATTAGCGACTGCGCGGCAGCCCCAGGCCCGCCTCGGCGATCAGGCTGCGCAGGATCTCGGAGGAGCCGCCGTAGATGGTGGTCACGGGCACCTCGCGACAGGTCGCAGCGAAGGCCCCGGCGGCTGGCGCCCCCGGCGCGCCGTGCTCGAGCAGCGCCTCGACTCCGACCAGCTCCATCAACGCCGTGGCGTCCTGCGTGTACTTTTCTCCCGAAAAGAGCTTCGCCATCGGCCCGGCCGCGGGCTCCTTGCGTCCCTCGGTGTGGACCCAGGCAGACCGGTAGCGCAACAGCTTCGCCACCTCGGCATGGATGGCCGCCTGCGCCAGACGCTGCCGCACGCCCGGGTCGTCCAGCGGCCGGCGACCGCCGAGCCCCGACGCCGCAGCCCATTCAGTCGCCTGCTCGACTAGCATCTCCATCAGGTCCGCGAAGCCCGTGCCCTGCTCCATGCTCAGAGCGTGTCGCACGACGGCCCAGCCTCCGTTCACCTCCCCCACTCTCGCCGAATCCGGCACTCGCACCTGGTTCAGGTAGACGATGTTGGTGCGCTCGCCGCCCATCGTGTGGACCGGATGGATCTCGACCTCGGGCACGTCCGTCGGCACCAGGAACATCGTCAGCCCTTTGTGACGAGGCAGGTCCGGGTCGCTGCGGCAGAGAGTGAATATGTACTTCGAGAGATGGCCCAGGGTCGTCCACATCTTCTGGCCTTCGATCACCCAGTCGTCGCCGCTGCGCCGTGCCCGCGTCTCGACGGACGCCACATCGGAGCCCACCCCGGGCTCGCTGTAGCCCAGGGCCAGCACGATCTCGCCGCTCACGACCTTCGGCACGATCTCGCGCTTCTGCTCTTCGGTCCCCAGGGCCAGCAGGGTCTGGCCGATCAGCTGGTTGTTGAGCAGCCCGATCCAGGGGAAGCCCTGCTTCGCCAGCTCCCACTGAAAAACCAGCATCTCATAGGCGCTGCGACCCTGGCCGCCCACCTCCTCCGGCCAGGCTGCGCTCACCCAGCCCTCCTCGGCCAGCAGTCGAAACAGCGCCCAGTCGTGACCGTCCCCGTTGCGACGCGCCCTGTCACGGGCCTCGTCGTCGAAGTGACGCTCGAGGAACCTGCCCAGCTCGGCGCGGACCTTCTCCGCGCCCTCTCCGAGATCGAAATCCATGCAACCTCCTCAGGCCGCCGCCGAGCCGAAGCGACGTTCTGCCACCAGTTCGAGGCCGCGCCGCGAACCTCCACCCACCAGGCTCCAGGCCCAGGCTCGCTGGTAGTAGAGCTGAATGTCGTACTCCAGCGAGAAGCCGTAGCCCCCGTGCACGTGAAGACTGGTCTCACTGACGGAGCGGGCAGTCTGCGCGGCCCAGCTAAAGGCCATGGCGCAGAGCTCCGCGAAACGCTCGGGCTGCGCGCGATCTGCCCAGGCCGCCTCCCAGACCAGCAGCCGGGCGCCGTCCGTGGCGGTGGCCTCATCGGCCAGTCTGTGGGCGATGGCCTGGAAGGAGCCGATGGGAACGCCGAACTGTATGCGTTCCTTGGCATACGCGACGCCGAGCTCGAGGGCGCGTCGCGCGAGCCCCACCAGGCTGGCTGCAGTCACGACGAGCCACTCGTCACGGGCGCGCCCGAACAACGCGCGGGCCTCTTCGCCCCGCGCCAGGGTCGTCTGGGAAGCGCCGCCGCCAAAATCGACCCATGCCAGCGGCGCCGAACCGAGATTGGGAGGGCTGTCGGCGGACCGATCTGGATCCAGACACAGCATGCGCAGCTCATCGCCGTGCAGGGCCAGGACGTGGCTGGCCACGGCACCGGCGGCCAGCAGCTGACGGGGCTGCACAGCGACATCCTCGAGCGCCAGGCTGGGGATCGCCTCACCGGCCAGGGCCTCCGGCAGCGGCGAAGCGTCCGCCGAGAGGGCCGCCAGCAATCGCGATGCGACCGTCACCTCCGCAAAGGGGACGGGGGCGGCCGCAGCGCCCGCTTCCTCCGCGATCAGCAGCATGTCCAGCAGGCTGCCCGCGCTGCCGCCGGCTATCTCCGGCACGCCCACACCGGGCGCCCCGAGCTCCGCGAGATGCCCCCAGAGCTCCGGACAGAAACCGAGGGGCTCCGCATCGCGAACGCGCGTCGACGGACACTCCTTCGCGAAGAAATCCGCGAAGGTCTCCTGCAGTAGCGACTGCGACTCGTCGAGTGCGAGATCCATGCCGTGACCCTCCAATCTATCTTGACAGGCGCGCACTCTATACCGAAACTTGAAGTCTCGTAAGTATGGAGGCAGCATGAGCGAAGCAGCATTTCCGTGGAGAGGCCTGGGCTACGTCGGGCTGGCGGCCCCGGATCCGAAGGCCTGGCGGGACTTCGCCACCCGTGTCTGCGGGCTGATGCCCGCCCCGATTCTGCCGGGCCCGCGCAGCGCTGGGGTTCCAGAACCGAACCCGAGCGCAGAGGGCATCGCGGCGGATGGCAGCGCCTTCTTGAAGCTCGATGAGCGCCAGTGGCGCATCGCCGTCCACCCGAGCGGTAGCCCGGACGGACCCGAGGGCCCTGGCCTTCGCTACCTGGGGTTCGAGCTCCCCTCGATGGATGCCGTCGCCAAGGCCGGCGACGCGCTGCGCCAGCGCGAAGTGGAGCTGCGACCGGGAACACCCGAAGAGTGTCAGGCTCGCGACGTGGATGCGCTGGTCGTGCTCCACGACCCGGCCGGGCATCGCATCGAACTCTTTAGCGGCCCGCTGCGCGATGGAGGCTTCAGATCGCCCCACGGCGTGGAGTTCAAGACCGGCGGGCTCGGCATGGGCCATGCGGTCGTATTCGTCGCCGATCTGGATGCGGCCCTCGACTTCTACGTCGGAACCCTGGGTTTCGAACGTTCCGACTACATGCAGTTCGGCCCGGACTCCTCGCTCCACTTTCTGCGCTGCACGCCGCGACACCACAGCATGGCGCTTCTGAAGGTCGGCCCGCCTAGCGGACTGCAACACCTGATGCTCGAGATGCGCGACGTGGACCAGGTCGGAAAGACTCTCGACCGCGCCCTGGCCGAGCAGATCCCGATCCGGAGCGGTCTCGGCCGCCACCGCAACGACCTCACCTTTTCTTTCTATATGCAGGGACCCTCGGGCTTCGACATCGAAATCGGCTGCGAAGGCCTGCTCGTCGGTGACGATTGGGTCGAGCACGAGTTCACCGGCAACGGCGACCTCTGGGGTCACCATGGACTCACCGCCGAGGCCATGAAACCCCCGGATTCCTAGCCGAACAAGGGACGACGTCGAGATCGACGGGACGCGCCCAGAGCCGTGGAAGAATTCGGGCCTGGCGCTACCGCCCTACCCTGCCCTGCCCGGGCGAGCTGCGAGATCCGAGCCGCCAACCCGGTGGAGACGGGTCGCGATGCCAGCCTGGACCCACACCGGACCCACACCGGACCCACACCGGACCACGCTGGACCCATGTAGTAATAGTAAGAAGGAGGATGCATGCCGATTGCTCTCACGAAGAAGTCTCTCGACGTCGGAATCGTCACACGAGACGGCAAGCGACTGCAGGCCTTCTATCGCGATGCATTCGGCCTCGAACCCCTCGAGGACCTGCTGATGCCCGGCATCGGCAGCATCCTGCGGCTGCGCCTCGGCGATAGCGTGCTGCGCCTATACGTCCCCGAGCAGCCCCCGGAAGGCGACGCCGCCGAGGGGGGCCTCGCGGGCCGACCGGGCTACCGCTACATGAGCTTCGAGGTCGCGGATATGAAGCAGGCCCTCGAGGCTATAGAAGCGGCGGGAGGTGAGCTGGCCTTCGGCCCGGTGGAGCCACGACCGGGCCGACAGATTGCCCAGATCACCGACCCGGACGGCAACCTGATCGAGATCGGACAGGATGAATAGTCCCGGCTCCAGCGCCCTCTCGCTATCGGACCGCTGCGCCATCGCCGGTGTAGGCAACACGGCCTACACCCGGGGCACCGACCAGACGACCCTCGAATTGCACCTGACGGCGGCGTTGCGGGCCCTGGACGACGCGGGGCTTTCGCCCGCGGACGTGGACGGCGTGATGCCCAACGAAATGGCGGGCACCCTGGCGGAGGACTTCATCCTCAACCTGGGGATTCGCGACCTGCGCTTCAGCACCACGGCTCGCACCGGCGGTGCGAGCTTCGTGACCGCCATTCAGAGCGCCTGCATGGCGGTTGTTTGTGGCGTGGCGCACTGCGTGCTGGTGGTGGCGGGCCGCCGGGGCTACTCGGCACAGCGCGTCTCGAAGACGGCCGAGGGGACCATGGCGCCGATGCCCATCCTGCAGATGATGGACGAATTCGAACGGCCCCACGGCAACACGGTCGCCGCACAGTGGTTCGCCCAGGCGGCGCGACGCCACATGCACGAGTACGGAACGCGCTCCGAGCATTTCGGGATGATCGCCGTGGCCTGCCGCAAGCACGCCAACCTCAACCCTCAGGCCTTGATGCACACCAAGCCGATGAGCCTCGAGGACCACCAGGCATCGCGACTCATCGCGGACCCGCTGCGCCTGTTCGACTGCTCCCTCGAGAGTGACGGCGCAGCCGCAGTGGTGGTGACCAGCGCCGAGCGCGCTCGCGACGGCGCGAAGCATCCGGTGCGGGTGCTGGGAATCGCCGAGGGGCACGGCGACCCCCCGAACTGCATCACCCAGAAGCGCGACATGAGCGCCATCGAAGGCATCGCCAAGGCCGCACCCCACGCCTTCGGCATGGCCGGTCTGGCCCCGGGCGACATGGATTGTGCGCAGATCTACGACGGCTTCACCTGGCTCACCCTCGCCTCCCTCGAAGCCCTGGGCTTCTGCGAAAGGGGCGAAGGCGGTCCCTTCGTCGAGGGGGGGCGCATCGAGCTCGCCGGCGAGCTGCCCGTCAACACCGCCGGAGGGCTGGTTTCCGAGGCGCACGTCTCCGGGGCCAACCACGTGGTGGAAGCGGTGCGCCAGCTGCGCCGCGAGGTCGAGCCGGAGCGCCAGGTAAAGGACTGCGAGACCGCCGTCGTAACCTCAGAAGGCGACTTCCACGAAGGCGCCGTGATGATCCTGGGGAGATGATGTCCTCCGAAGCCATCCGACCGCTGCCGAGTCCCACCGCCCTCACCGAGCCCTTCTGGAAGGCCGCCGCAGAGCATCGCCTGGTGGCGCAGTGCTGCGACGCCTGCGGCCGGCTGCGGCACTACCCGCGTCCGATGTGCCCCGTCTGTTATGCAACGCAGACCAGCTGGCAGCAGCTCTCGGGGCGCGGACACATCTACAGCTACAGCGTCGCCCATCGCGCCTTCCACCCCTTCTGGGCGGACCGGGTGCCCTACATGATCGCGACGATCGAGCTCGAGGAGGGCATCCGCATGCTCTCGGAGATGCCGGATCTGGCACCCGAGAGCGTGGCCATCGGACTTCCGGTGATGGTGGACTTCGAACCGATCGAAGCCGGGCTCACGCTACCGCTGTTCCGAGTGGTGAGCGATGGCTGAGCAGGTCGGCCCGAGCGCCGGTCTCCCGAAAGCCGGGCGTCCTCGCGACCCGGATGCGGATCGGCGCATCCTCGAGGCCACGCTGCAGCTCGTCTCGGAGCGAGGCTACGCGAGCCTGCGTGTCACGGACATCGCTGACCGCGCCGGGGTCAGCAAGGCGACCATGTACCGGCGCTGGAGCAGCAAGGCACACCTGGCGGTGGCGGCCGTGCGCTCGCTGCCGACCCGCGCCGACATCGATACCGGCGACCTGCGCGAGGACCTCGGCAGCATCGTCGGAGAGTTCGCGGAGATGTTCGTCACCACCCCGCTCTCGAGCGTACTGCCCGCCCTGGTGGTGGAAGCGAGCCGGGACCCCGAGCTCGCACTGGCCCTCGAACCCCTGCGCAATGAGCGGACCCGCCCCATCATCGTGGCGCTCCAGCGCGGCCTGGCCCGGGGCGAGATCGCTCCCACCCTGGATCTCGACTTCGCGGTCTCATTGGTCACGGGGCCCGTGCTGGCGCGCCTGTTTCTCGGCGACAGCATCGAGGCTGGCTTCGTCGTGCGGGTCGTGGATGCGGCGGTCCGGGCACTCGCGCCCTGACTCAGCCGGCTTCGGAACGCCGCGCCACCAGCATCTTGGTGACCATCGTGAGCACTGGCTCTCCGCGCTGATTCGACAGCGTGTTGCGCAGCTTGACGATCCCGCGGTCGGGGCGGGAACGCGACGGCCGAGCCTCGAGACAAACCTGACTCAGGCTGAGCTCGTCGCCCGGCCGCACCGGGTTCGGGAGATCCATCTCCTCCAGGCCCAGCCCCGCGAGCAAGGCCGGGCCGTCCGGCAGCTCGTGCACCAGGCGCGTGCGGATGCAGAAGACATGGGCACCGCTCGCGATCAGGCCCCCGAAATGCGATTCCCGCGCCGCCTCCGGGTCCGTGTGGAAGGGTCGCGGATCGAAGCGCTCCCCCATCTCCAGCAGCTCCTGCTCGGTCACCAGATAGGCGCCTCCCGATGCGCTCCATTCGGGCGTATAGTCCTCGAAGTACAGGGTGCGCATGAGACCTCTCCGTCCATGGCGGCGCTCGAGCCGAGGACCTTTCAAGACCCGCAGCACCGTAACAGATTCGAGGCGCGCGCGTGGGCCGCCAGGAGTCCGCCCGACCGAGATGCGAGCGGGCACCACCCCTTAGTCGGCCTGGCGGAGCCGACCTCGACGCGTCTACCCTAGGCAGCCAGTCCCGCGCTCGGGACGCCCTGCTCCTACTCGAACCTTCCCAACACCGGAGGCAGACATGCCCGTCTATTTCATCGCTCAGATCGACATCCACGACCAGGCCGGCTACGACAGCTATTCCCAACAGGCCGGACCCTCCTTCGAGGGCATCGATGCCAAGGTGCTCGCAGTCGACGACGCGCCCGAAATCGTCGAGGGCAAGTGGCACGGTCCACGGACCGTGATGATGGAGTTTCCCGACGAGGCGGCGTTCCGCAGCTGGTACGACTCTCCGGCCTATCAGGAAGCCGCCAAGACGCGCTGGGCCGCGACCGATTCGAACGCGGTGCTGGTCAAGGGCCTGGGGTAGCTCGCGATGGCCGATTCCCGACCCTCTCGGGCCGCTGCGATCCTGCGCGGCATCCCGACCCTCTCCCGCGAGCTCTTGCGCACCCTGCAGGCCAGCATCAAGAGAGAGCCCGATCGCAAGCGAGCCGCCCTCGCGTGGGTTCAGTCCCACGCGAAGTCCGGCGACCCCGACTCGGTGCTCGAAGCCCTGGACGACTTCGCGAGCAGCCAACGCTTCCTGATGAACATCGGCCCGGTGAAGGGCCTGCTGCTGGACGAATGCGTGGAACGGGTCGGGCCCAAGGCGCGGATCCTCGAGCTCGGCTGCTTCTGTGGCTACTCGGCCGTGCGGATCGCTCGCCATCTCCCGGGTGGGCGGCTCTTCTCCGTCGAGAAGAGTCCGGCGTCGGTGGCGGTGGCCCGGCAGGTGATCGACTTCGCCGGCCTGAGTGACCGCGTCGAGATCCTGCAGGGTGCCTCCTCCGACAGAATCCCCTACCTCCAGGGTCCCTTCGATCTGGTCTTCATCGATCATCACAAGCCTCTGTACCTGCCGGATCTGCGGGCCCTGGAATTCCATCGCCTGCTGCGCGAGGGCAGCATCGTCTTCGCGGACAACGTGGGTCCTCTCTTCGGGGCCGACGAATATCTGGGTTATGTCCGGGGCTGCGGCCACTACGATACGGAGTGTCGCCACTCGACGGTGGAGTACACCGAGCTCGAGGACGATGCGGAGATCTCCGTCTATCGAGGCGTCGCGAAACCGGATTGAGGGCGGCGGCCACGCGGGGCTGCACGCATCGCAGCGACTGCGTCGATGCGATCGCGCCGTCCCCGTCGATCTCGACCGCTCAGCGCCCAAGCGGTCTCAAGAGTTCTTGCGGGGCCCGACGGTCGAGATCACCTGGGAAGCCAACGAAGGCGAAGGCCCACGCGCATGTCCCATTCCCATCTGTCACGCGTGAACGCCCAGTCGGCCGTCTCGTCGTATTCGTTCGAGTCGGAGAGGTCCACATCGAGATTTCCGAAAAATCGATAGGCCCGCCCGGAAACGAAAGGAGTCACGACGAAGGGCCCGAAACGATCGGCGTCGACCTCGATCTCGAGCGCGGGACCGATCGCGTGATAGGTCTTCTCGTATTCATCCTGCAACGCGATCTGACGAAAATCTCCATCCCGACCCGGCACGGGGTCCTGTACGACCTGGACGACCCGATTGACCTTGCCGGTCACTTTGAGACGTTCGGCCAGATACTCGAAGGAGGGCTTGATTCGGATGCGCTTGTCGAACAGCTTCATCGTGACCGCAACCCCGATGCCAACGCCTAATACGAAAGGTTCGACCTCGGCCAGGATCCGACTTCCTTGCCCCGACCAGAGGGCTTCATCCGAGGTTGACACGCCGGGGGGCAGATCGGGTTCATCCATGGAGCCTGGATTCCCTTCACCAGCGATGGTCCGGTCGAAGCCGATCGAATACATCGGATCGACGTGGAGAAAGAGGCGTGGCTTGCCGAGGCCCCTCGACAAACGCGGAGTCATCAACTCCGCGGAGAGGCCGAGGCGGACGGCACGGATATCGTCATCTCCGTCGCTACCCGGCCGGATGTGGTCTTCATCGATCACACACCTATTGGGCGGCTGCCTGAAGCAACGGGGCCCCATCAGCGGTCCCGAGGTGATCGTTCCCTCCGCCTCCTGCTCCTGGACCCCACCGAAAAACGCCACGGACGGTACCCAGCGCCTCAGCTCCCCCTTCCTTTTGACGACTTGACCCTTGACGGCCCTTGACGCAGCATTGGCTGGGCTCGCGAAGCCCAACGATCCAAGGAACGCGCCACCCAGCATCGAGATCGTCAACAATGAAATCGCGGAGGCCCACGGCGGATACGCCGAGGGGTATTGGAGGGGTGACCTGAGCATCCGATTTTTATACCACAAGCGGTCCCCGGGCCGGTATCATAAAACAGCGCGATCGCGGTTGATGAGCTCGCGAGTCGATGTGAAGCCCGTGCTCTCCGAAACCTGGATCAGGGGCTGGTCTTCATGACCGGCCCCCTGCGCCGACAGCGATCGGAAAACACGAGGAAAGGACCGAGGCCGAACGCATGCTGATCGCGTGAAGGCAAGACGCACCCATCCAGGTCCCCCGAGCTGGGGCGATGGGCCAGCAGCCGAATACACACCTCGGGACGTCTCGACGGAACATCCTTCGCCCCCGACAAGAGGCCGAGACGAACCGAGACGCGGAGCTTCGGCCACGAGTTGGACGATTGAGCAGTGCGGAGACGAGAGCCGAAGTGCGACGCGCCCGAGTGAGAACACGATCTCAGCATTGGCCAGCGACCCGATGGTTCGCGCTGCTCTCGACCTGGGTGCTCGGCACCCTTGTGTGCGCAATTCCGAGCTACGGCGAACCCATTCTGCCGATCGCGGAGACCGCCCCGCCGATCCGGATGGCACAGCTCCAGACTCCACCGACTCCACCGGCCACGGCACCATCCGAGTCCCCCGCGACCGAGGATCCCTGGGCCGGGGTCGAGCAGATGCTGGTCACCGGGGGGGACTTCACGGGCGCACTGCTGGCGGCTCCGACCTCCATCACGAGCTTCGATGCGCTGGAGCTCGAAGCGCAGGCCATTCAGAACGTGGGAGATCTCTCGGCCAGCACGCCGAACCTGGAGATCCGAAGGAACTCGGCGACCCAGGCCGCCTTCTTCATTCGTGGCGTAGGTCTGTCCGACTTCGGGGCGAACGCCACCAGCGCAGTCGCCGTCTCTATGGATGGCGTAGGACTCAACACCGCCCCGCTCCAGCTGAGCCAGATCTTCGACGCAGCGGGAGTGGACGTCTTGCGAGGACCGAGGAGCACCGGGGCATTCCGCAATGGCTCGGCCGGCGCGATCGCAATCACCTCCAGAAAGCCCGAGTTCGACTTCCAGGCAAGCCTCCGGACGCGTATCGGAAGCTGGTCGCCCGACAGTCACCAGGGAGCCCGTCACGACCTGATTCAAGACTACGAGGGGATGCTCAACGTCCCGCTGGTCGAAGACGTCCTCGCCGGGCGATTCTCATTCCGGATTCGAAAGGCCGAGCCCTACAAGATCAATGGCTGTGGAGACGCGCTCCCGATGGGTCAGCGCGTTCCGCGCCCGTTGTCCCGGCAGGACCCGGGACCCGCCAGTCAGTGCGGCGAGAAGGAGGCCCAGACCTTTCCAGGTCTCGACAGGGGAGGCGACGGCCTCTCGCCCATCCCCGCTGGTCTGCCCGATTACTACGGCGAGGAGGACAACTGGGCGGCGCGCGCGATCTTTCTGCTCCGACCCGGTGGGGGAGACATGGAATGGCTCCTCAACGTGCACGGAGGGCGCCTGGATCAGCAGCCGGTCATGGGGCAGGCCATGGGCACGGGGCGCTACCCAGGGGCTGCGACGGCAAAGCCGCTGGGCGGCATCGTCGACGGCAAATCCAGCTTCGCAATCCACTACACCGAGCCCGACCAGCGCAAGGACTTCATCCGCCGTTGCAACGTGCAACCGAACGGAAGGTGCCTAGATCCGCAGACGTCCACGCACCTCGCCAAGAGCCTCGCCCGCAACCTCGACAGGCGACCCTACCGGGGCGACTACAATCGAGAGGGTCGAACGCGACTCGAGAACTGGGGGGCCAGTCTGGCCGGCACCATCCCCGTGGAGGACACGAGCTTCACCTCCCTCGAGTTCTCGACGCGGACGGCATTCGACACCTACGAGCGATATCAGGAGCGAGACCTGGACTACACGCCGGAAACAATCTTCGAGTCCCAGGACGACGATGAAGCGCGACAGGTCTGGCACGACTCCGTGGTCCGTGGCGAGCTGAACGCCTTCCCCCTCGAATGGGACGTCGGCTTCTTCTACTTCTACGAGAAGCTCGAAGCCGACCTCCTGATCTTTCTCCCGACCGCTCCGACTATCGATCCCATATTCCAATCGATCCAAAGAGAGTACGATCAAAGGACCCATTCCTTCGGCATCTGGTCCGGTTTCAGCTCGGATATCTCGGAGTCCCTGACCTTGGCCAGCGCCGCCCGCTACAACTGGGAGAACAAGACCTTCAATCTGGCTCGTACCCAGTCTAGGGTCACCAATACCCTCGCCGAGGACGAGACCTGGGAGGAGTGGACGGGGATGGTCTCCCTCCAGTATTCGCTCACGGAGGATATCTCCGCAACGATCAAGTACAGCCGTGGGTTCAAGCCGGGCACCTTCAATGCCGGGGTCAGTGGGCAATCCCAGAGCGACCCCGTAGACCCCGAATCCTTGGACTCCTTCGAGGGGATCTTCTCCGCCGACATCTGGAATGGTCGAGTCAATCTGAGTGCCGAGCTCTTCTACTACCTCTACAGGGACTACCAGCTCTTCCTCTTCAGCGATGCCCCCATTGGCCCGCCGGTGCTCGAGATCCAGAACGCGAGCGAAGTCGAGAACTACGGCGCAGATGCCGAGATCAACCTCAAACCGCTGGAGGGTCTGGTCGACGAGCGGATCGAAGCGCTCGCAATCAACCTGCGATTCGGCTGGCTGGAAAGCCAGTTCATCGACTTCACGAATACCCGGCTCTTCCAGAGTCCAGCCGGTCACACCATCCCCGTCGAGGTCGATTTCTCTGGACAACGGCTCCCGAATTCACCGCGCTTCAGCCTCTCGGGAAACGTGGACTGGACCTTCGAGCTGGGGCGCTTCGGGTCGTTGACGCCACGCTACGACTTTACCTACACGGACAAGGTGTTCTTCGACGCCGAAGAGGGACGGGGAAACGTCAGCTTCGACGGAACACAGGACCTGCCTGAGTACACGACGGGCCAGCGACGCTACATCCTGCACAACTTCCGCCTCACCTACCGGCCCCTGAACGCGAATCTGGAGGTCGCAGGATGGGTCCGAAACATCACCGACCAGCGCTACAAGACCTTCGCGTTCGATGTCTCCCAGTTCTCTCAGGTGGTTCTGAATCTCATCGGAAACCCTCGCACCTTCGGCGTTGATTTCAAGGTGACCTTCTGACGGGCTGCCACGAGGGTCTATTAGAAAGAGCCGGGCCGTTCCCCCAAGGAAAACGACCCGGCCCATTTTTTTCCACTCGCGGCTAACTGGTTACCGGTCATCGAGTCAGACCGAACCCCAAGCCCTGGTTGTCGAGCCTCAGCTCCGTCGCCGAAGCAGCGTCAGCCCGACGATGCCGAGACCTCCGGCCGCAAGCATTCCCAGCGCACCCGGCTCGGGAACTGGGAAGAAGTAGAGACTCATCCCCGCGATGCTGGGCGTGAGGGCGCCGGCGGACGAGGAGAGTCGAACGGCGCCGGAGACCAGCTGGATGTTGCCCTCACCGTTGGCCGTGCGGGTGTCCGTGCCGCTCGCAGCCCAAGTGAACGTGTTCGGATTCCCGCCTGCCGTGGAAAGGATGGCCCGCGCGACGAACATGCCAGTCGTCCAGGGCATGTTGTGATCCATGTTGGTCGACGCCGAACCGGCGGGGAACTTGGTCCCGGAGAGCGCCGTGACGAACCCACCCGCGGACAGCATGTAGCTGGGGTAGGCGAAATTCCCGGCACCCATGCCCGTGTTGGTGATCCCGTAGCCCTTGCCGCCAATATCACCCGCGATCTGTGCGGCCGGGTCCTGGACGGGAATGATGAACATCGAATTAGGTCCGAAAACCCCGCCCGCGCCCTGCGGTAGGGCGAGCCGCCCGGCCGCGCCGCCGGGCGCCAAGACGACCGTCATGGTGCCGCCGAAGCCGTTGGGATCCGTATTGCTGTACTTGATGATTCCACCACCACCCCCACTGACCTGCGTGCACAGCGCGTTGAGGTAGCACCACGTGAAGTTGAGTGCCGCCCGTTTGGACTGTGACGCCCAGGCACCCTCCTTCATATGCCTCCAGGGGGGTATCTCGGCTGCGGTCGGGACCGTGTCCTGCCACATGCGCGTCCGTTCCGGTCCCGCGGCCAGCGGACCGTGAAAGTCGAGCCGCGACGTCATCGAGAGAATTGCGGGGATCGGAACGAAGACCCTGTTCGGAGCGATCGGGTCGGGCTGAATGAAGAAGCTCGTCGGCACCTTGAAGGACGCGCGAGGAGCACCCGTCGTGACCGGAACGGATGCCGAGAAGAGATTCCCCACGCCGCCCGCGCCCGGGATGCAGCCCATCGGAGCGACCGGCCCGTAGAAGAAGCTCCCAGTGGTGAACGGCGCCGTGGTGTTCTGGGTCCCGAATTGCGGTCGCGCCCAGCCCTTGAAGTCCCTGCAGATCGCCTTCTCGTCGCCAACTAGCGGTAGACGCACGAAGAAACCCTCGCCGCGAACGAAGGCGCCGGCGAGGTCGTAGTTCTTCGTCCCTGCCTGCGCCGCGCCGCCAGCGAATAACAACGCACATAATGCAAATGCCAAACCGGAAAAG
>PVBE010180369.1_pt1 | contig 27767 bp, 24 predicted proteins | sample 1631181 | NCBI WGS metagenome assembly PVBE01 (sample SAMN08397723, study PRJNA350692) | Marine metagenome, whole genome shotgun sequencing project. | isolation source: water | place: Pacific Ocean | collected 2012-04
CAGTGACGTAGGGATTGTGACCCTCGAGCACCATCGTGCCCTCGTGCATGTAGCGGTAGACGTCATCCGAGAGCGCTGGCTGAAGTGGCAGCGCGAGGAGCCGGAGCAGCACGACGAGCGCAAACGCGTGGACGAATCCCGGTCGGTAGCGACCGGCGACCGCCGCGCGGCAGAGGATGATGTACGGAATCGTCGCGACGCCGTGCACGATCGCGCCCGTCCAGAAGTCGGTCGCGCGGTTACCAAATGCATCCAGAACCCACTGCCCGGCAACACCGGCGATCAGCAGTCCGACAAGTGAGACCAGGGAAGCTCGGGACATCGACGCCTAGATCTTCCCGCCCTTCTTCTCTTCTTTCTTCGGCGGCGGGACCTTCTTCGGCGGCGGGACCTTCTTCGGCGGCGGCTGACCCTCGCGCGCTGGGTTGCGCTCCGGTCGGTCGGTCTTCCCGCCCTTGCCGGCCTTCTTGCGCTCCGCGGCTTCGCGCTTCATACGAACTTCGCGGGCGGCGACGATCGGCGGCTTGATCGCGTGGAACGTGAGCTCCATCTCCGTACCCGGCGGCGGGCAATCGGCTGTCTTGGACCAGTTCATCTCGTCGCGCGCGCGTTCGTGCTCGATCGTGAAGATGTGGTTGTTCGGATACTTGTAGCAAGTGCTGATCAGGTTGCCCTCGTAGTCCGCCATGTAGACCGGGGGCTCGCCGCGGTACATCTGCGCCATCCGCCCGCCGAGGTAGATCCACTGGTGATTCGTGACCGAGGTGTTCGCGTGCCAATCGAGCAACAGGTCATCCACGGGTCGGGTGATCTTCTTGCCGTCCTTGGCCTTGAAGGTCACGGTAATGTAGACCCGCTGACCGGACGGAGGCACGAGGATGAACGGGTCGGCGCCCGCCTTGAGTTGCTCCTCGGTCGGCTGCGGCTCCTTCTTCTTGAAGGACGCATTCTGACCCTTCTTCAAGCCGATCGTGATCAGCCCGACGTTGATGATGCTCGGCTTGGCTTGGGTCAACAGCAACGCCTCGTGGGTCTTGCCGATGCGGTGGATCAGGAGGAACTCGAGGTCGTTCGTCGGTGCGTTGACGACGACAGGGATCGTCAGCGTCTTCTTCTTCTCGTCGAGCACGATGTCGTACTTGGCCAGTGCGGCGAGTAATTGTTTCCGCACCTTGGCTTTCTTGGCCGCGTTCTTTGCCTTGGCTTTCGCCTGTGCGTCCTGCGCGCCGCCACCGGATTTCTCCACTTGCGCGGTGCAAGAACTGACGGCCAGGGAACAGAACAAGGCGAGAGCGGTTGCTCGAATCGTGCGGGTCATCATCTGTTCGTTGCCTTTCGCAGGATCGCGATCTGTTTGATCGTCTCGTTGTCGCCCTCGGCCAGGTCCCTGGCACGGAGCAGTTGTCTCTTCGCCTTGGCCATCTGACCGTCAGCGATCGATGCCCTCGCCCGACACATCGGCGCGCGGGCAGCCAGGGCAGCGATGGGATGATACCGGGCCACGGGATCGACGGCACCCAGGAGGGCGCGGCGAATCTGTAACGGCACCACTTCGCGACTCCACGCCCGACTCGCCGCCGCGTAGAGTCCCGCGGCCTTCTCGTAGTCTCCGGCGGTCTCCGCCTCGTCGGCGAGCAGCATCTGCGCCGGGCCTACGAATTCGGTGGAAAGGTCGGGCGCGGCCAGGATCAACCTCGCGATCACCGGGCCGAGCTCGTCGAGGAGCTCGTCGCGCCGCGCGATCCCGATGAGGAACAGCCCCAGTCGTTGGCGATTGAGCACGAATCGACGGGTCGTGATCTGCGCGGCGACCTTTTCGAACGCGGCCCTCGGCTTCACGTGCTCGTCGCGTCGCAGCAGGTTCGCCGCAGGCGTGAGCACGGGGTACGCCCCGCGCGCGCTGCCGAACGTCTGATCGATGCTGTACTGAATCTCCTGCTTCGGGTTCGTGAGCGGGGCGCGCAGTACGACGTGCGCGAGCAACTCGAGGCCCTTCGCCGTGATGGGGTCGCCGAGTCCACCCCCCACGATCTCGAACGCGAGGTCCTGCTGGTCGTGGCCGTAGGGCTTCGCGAGAAGCTTGTAGATCTGCCCGTGGAGTTTCTCAGAGTCTCTGGCGAGAAGACCCCGCAGCGCGACCAGCCGGACTTCGTACGACCCGTCCTTTGTCCAGAGCTCCGCGAGGAGGGAACCGAGATCGAGGTCTTTTCGCGCGAGAAACCACTCGAGGAGTTCGACGCGACGCTCTTCCCCGAGATCGCCTTCGCGCTCGGTGCGCTCGTCAGGATCACCTTCCTGGACATGCAGGTACTTCCGCGCGAGTTTCGCGAGGTCGGCGGTCTTCAGGAAACGGTCCATGAGTTTCTGGACCTGTCGCATCTCCTCCGGCGCGAGCCGCGGAATCTCCCGGACCAGCTCGTCGTTGGCGCCGCGATCGCCAAGCTTCGCCAACGCGATGAGAATGCGGTGCAGAGACGACCGATTCTCTTTCGTCCTGTGGGTCGTCAAGCGTTCGCGTTCCTTCAAGAGGATCTCGTAGCACCACGGTTTCGGCTTCTCCATCAACCAGCGGATGGCCAACGCGGTGTGGTCACCCTTGCGCATCGCGACCCACGCCTTCCGCCCCGCGGCCTCCGTGCCCCACAGGATCAGCGCGCGTGCCGAGGAGGCCTGGAGCTGCACGTGGACCGACGACTCCGCGTATTCGAGGATCATCGGCTCGAGCTTCTTCGGGATGCGTCCGCGAGCCAACGAGTTGACCGCGTAACTACACGCGATGAAGTCGCCTGCCTCCAACGTCTCGACGAATACCTCGAGTGGCAGCTTGGCGAGCGGGAGCTTGAGAAGATGCCAGAGCCGCCGGCCTTCGCCGACGATCCCTTCATTCACGGCGAACTCGAGCATCGTGGGGTGGTAGACCTCAGCTTCGATCAGCGTGCTGAAGGCGTTTACGGACACGCGCTCGCCGTCGGCCAGAAAATCTACGATTCGCGCAATCCGCTTCGGCGTCGTCAGCACGGTGCCGGCGAGTCGGATCAACTCCTTCGGGAAAGGCTTCGCGCTGTCGAGGGCGCGTGCCACGTACTCGTTCACGAGTTTGGATTCGCGCGAACTCAGCCAGTGGAAGATGTCGGCGCGAACCGTCGACGCCGACCGCAACGCCTGCTGGAGGAGTATGCCCTCGCCGTTCGTGGAGATCCGCTCGAGGCACGGCAGGAGCGCGGAGACAGGCGTCCCCGCCCGCACCCTGATCTCGAATTCAGCGATGAGCTTGTCCGCGATCCTCGGCTCGAATCGGGCTGCGGCGTAGCCAGCGCGGTTGCTGATCGCGACGTCCGAACTGGCCGCAGCGTCCATCACGAGCAAGGCGAGCTTGTGGAGGATCCGCTCGGAAGGCAACGAGTTGATGGCGAGAACCCGCTCCATCTCGGTGAGTTCGTCTTTCGCGAGGATCCTCTCGAGCCACGGCCCGGACTGGGTGCGGGGCCGATCCGCCAGCCAGGTGATGAGACGCAGCTTGGCCTTTGGCGCATCAGCGAGTTTCTCGGCGATGGCGATCGGGAACGGCGACCGCTCAAACACGACGAGCCGGCACGCGACCTCCGCGAGGTCCTCGACATCACTGCGCAACGCCTTGACCAGGAGTTCGTCGTCGAGGAGCTTTCGATCCTCGAGCTCCAAGAGCGCGAGCGGCCTGAGTTCGTTCGGTCCTTCGGCGAGCGTCTTCTTGACGGTGTCGTCGCTCGCGACCGGCAGCAGCGCACGGCGAATCACTGGATTGTAGTGCAGTGAGATCTGCCGCAAGGCGGCGATCTCCTGCTTTCGGTCGCGCAGCAGGCTCACCGCGGCGAGCACGACCTCTGGGCGTTTCGATTTCAGCAACGCCTTGAGTTCGGCGGCGGGAAGGTCTGCGAGAAGAGCCAGGTGACGACGCGCGATCTCCCGTGTCACGGGCTTCTACGCCACCAGGCCGCGCAGCCACTGGTCGGTCTGAGCCACGCCATTGGAAACGAGAACAAATGGAAGCGACACGAGGAACGACCGCGCGAACCGAGACGCTCTCATCGCATGACCTCCGCGATCGCCAGAGGAAGATCCTCGGCGCAGAGGCCCGACGGCGACAGGCGACTCGCGATGAGATCACCAGCCTTGCCGTGGATGTTCACGCCCAGGCACGCCGCGTCGAAAGGATCCATCCCCTGGCACATCAGCGCACCGATGAGACCAGCGAGCACATCACCGGTACCACCGGTCGCGAGTCCGGAGTTGCCCGTCCGGTTGCGGTAGAACCTCGTACCATCGCACACGACGGTGCCCGGCCCCTTCAGCACGACGATCTGACCGGTCATCGCCGCGAGATCCGAGACGGTCGCTCCCCGATCGGCCGACAACGACTTGCTGTCGCTCTTCATCAATCGAGCGGCCTCCCCCGGGTGCGGCGTGAGCACGATCGGCGAACGCGCGGTCAACTTTCCCGCGAGCGGCGCCAGCAGATTGAGTCCGTCGGCGTCGAGTACGATCGGACCCTCGTGGTCGCGCAAGACGAGGCGCACCTGCTCGCCTGTCTCAGCGACGGTGCCGAGACCCGGTCCCACCACCGCCGCCGTCGTCTTCTCGAAGAAGCCCCGAAGCATCGAGGTGCGCGGCAGGGTCGTCGCCGAGGGCACGGCGATGGTGAAGGGAGACATCAACTCCTCCGGCAGACACGCGCGGCACAGTCCAGCGCCACCGCGAAGCCCGCCGCGTGCTGCGAGAATCGCGGCGCCCAGCATTCCCGGGCTCCCAGCGAGGAGGGAGAGCGTGCCGAAGGTTCCCTTGTGACCGTCTACCGGGCGCTGCGGAAGCGCGGGAACCTTGATGATCTGTTTCACGAGAGGAGTGTAGAGGGCCACTGCACCACGGACGTCACCTCGCCTACGTGGATCTTCTGCGTGTTGCGAACCGGAACGCGATGGAACGCGCGCAACGTCTCGGGAACCTCGGACCAGAACGCGATCTCCCGCAGCAGATCTACGACGACTGGCAAATAGCCCCGCTCCGAGCCATCGTCGATCTTGATGGCGAACCCGATGCCGCGCCCGGGCAGTCCGAATGCGTACACCCCCTCCGCGCCGTTCTTGCAGTAGATCTTGCCGGGCTGAGACCGGATCAAGGCGGTGCAGATCCGCCCCTCCCCCGCCAGGGTGACGGGGTGCTCCGTGATGGCTCGCAGCATTGTCCAGCATGCTTCTTCCCGAACGGGAGAGAGACCCTCCGGGTTCGTGAGGTTGGCGAACGCGGCGGCAAGATTCTCCAGCGGGATCCTGAATGTCGGGGCTCCGCAGCCGTCCAGACCGACCGTTATGTCTGCCGGGGAGAGCCCCGCCATCTCCACGACAGCCCGCCGAATCAGACTCTGCGAGGCAGTCTCCGGATCCAGGTAGTCTTCCTTCGCCACCCCCATGTCCGCGGCGAGCAGCAGGAATCCGGCGTGCTTGCCCGAGCAGTTGTTGTGGATCTTCTGTGGCTTGACGCTTCGCGCGGCGATCGCGCGACTCGACGGCCCGTCGAACGGCGCGTGCGGACCGCATCGGAGATCGTCCGGCGTGAATCCTCCCCGCGCGAGGATCCTGGCCGCGATCGCGGTGTGATGTTCGGTTCCGTTGTGGCTCGCGGAGGTCAGCGCGAGTTCCTCGGGACCGAGTCCCAGCCTCGTAGCGATCCCGCGTTCGACGAGCGGGAGGGCCTGCATGGGTTTCACCGCGGAGCGACAGTAGACCGCTTGCCGCGGATCACCGATCGAGTATCGCACCGCGCCGTCCGCGAAGACGACGAGGGAACCGGTGTGCACAGATTCCACGTGACCACTGCGGGTGACCGTGCTGAGGATCTGGCCTTTCGTTCCCATCGACCACCCTTGTAGACGCCGGCCGAAGTAATGAATAGCCTGCGGACCAAATGAGCGAGGTCCTCGAGGTCCAACTGTCCCGCGTCGTCATCCAGGAGAAAGACGACCAGAATTTCATCCACCTCCAGGAAAAGGACGGACACCGCAGCTTCCCGATCGTCATCGGGTTCAACGAAGCGGCGGAGATCAACCGCAAGCTCCGCGGGCTCGACTCACCGCGTCCGATGACGCACGACTTGATCACACGCATCCTCGCCGCGCTCGGGTACAAGATCACCAAGATCATCATCAGCGACCTCAAGGAGAGCACGTTCTACGCGACGCTCATCGTCGAGAATCAAGATGGCGAGAAGGGAGTAGACTGCCGGCCCTCGGATGCCATAGCCTTGGCCGTGCAGACTCATGCGCGGATCTACGTTGCCCGCAAGGTGCTCGACATCGTCGCGCCCGAATAGGCTGTCTCGCAGCGAGTCATCAACCCGCGGAGGGTTGGCAGAGCGGCCGAATGCGCTGGTTTTGAAAACCAGTTTGGGTCAAACCAACGGGGGTTCAAATCCCTCACCCTCCGCCACTTTCCCTCCGCGCTGCGTCGCCATAACGTGGCCGGATGCGGACCAAGACGATCGCCGTCGCGTGCGTGCTGGGTGTGCTTCCCGCGCAGGAGAAAGAACCACCGACGGCGAAGCCGCCGGCCAAACCAAACACGGCAGAGACCCGCGCCGGCCCGCTCGATGTGTTGTGGAAGGTCCCGCTCACCTCCACGTCGTTCGGCGGCGCGGCGGTAGCCGACGCCGATGGTGACGGCAAGCTCGAGGTCGCGTTCTGCACGTACTTCTACGACTCCCGCGTGCTCGTACTGAACGGTGAGGACGGTTCGGAGTTGTGGACGCATCGATCGAAACCGAAGAGCGAACGCGGCGAATGCTGGGATGCTTCGCTGAGGTTCGCCGACGTCAACGCCGACGGCAAACTCGAGCTCGTCGTTCCCGTGTCGAGTGGCTGCCGCGTGCACGCCTACGATGCGAAGACGGGCAAGGACGTGTGGACGTACCGAACGGGACCCGGAGACTGCATCGACAGCCCGCCCGCGATCCTCGACGTCAACAAGGACGGCATTCCCGACGTGGTGTTCGGCTCGTTCCACAAGCGGTTGCACGTCGTCGACGGCAAGACCGGCAAGGGCATCCGGACGGTCACGGGTTTCGACGGGTTCGTGCAGACCGGCCCCGTGGTCCTCGACATCAACGGCGATGGTGAGATGGACTACATCGCCGGAACGATGAAGGGCGACAACCGCGTCACTGCGATCGACGGCAAGACCGGCAAGGAGATCTGGCACTACGAGATCGGCAAGTCGATGGGGATCTACCACGGCCCGTCCGTCGGCGATCTAGACGGCGACGACAAGCCCGAGATCGTGATCTGCGCCTACGACGGTCGGGTCAGTTGTCTCGAGGCGTCGAATGGCAAAGTCGAATGGTCGGTGAAGCCTGGCGATCGCTACTTCATGGCGCCCACTGCGATCGCCGACATCGACGACGACGGCAAGCCCGAGGTCATCGCGGTCAGCCAACGGCTGACGGTGATCGAGCACGACGGCAAAGTGAAGTACAGTGTGTCTCTTGCACGCAAGAACCCCTACGGCGGCGCGCACCGCGGCGCATCGATCGCGGACCTGGATGGAGACGGCAGTCTCGACATCGCGTACCTGATGGACGATGGGTACTTCGCGGTGCGGTGCGGTCGAGACGGCAAGCTGCTCTACGACCTCGAGGTAAAGTCGTATTTCGAGGGAACGGTGCGAGGCAACAACAACGGTCCCGTACTCGCCGATCTGAATGGCGACGGCAAGCTCGACGCGTTCTTCGTCGTCGGGTCCGGCTCCTCGCGCGGCAAAGGCGCGGGCGTCGCCGTCTGCGTCACGGGTTTCGACGGAACGGGCGACGGATGGTACATGCTGCGGCATGACGCGTTGAACACCGGCAACGTGGGCACGCCGATCACTCCTGCGCTTCGCGAGCGCATTCGACCCGCGAAGAAACAGCCGAAGAGGTAGGCAGAGGCCCAAGGGATCCAGCTAGGGCTCTTCCACGCGGCGCAACCGGTACAGGTGCACGGTGTCCTCGACGGCGCGCACCCGCGCTGGATCCCGCCACCAGTCGTCACTCACCGCCACGACGCGACCGCGCAAGAACGCGCTCTCCTCTGATGCGAGGAACTCCACGAGCTCCGCCGCATCCTCGGGCGGACGGTTGATGTGGCGCTCGGGATGTTCGGTGCCGGTCCGCGCCTCCTCGGCCTCGACCTCACGCAACCGGTCCGGATCCCAGACGAGACCGGGCGCGACGCAGTGCACGCGAATCGCCGTGTCGAGCAACTCGGCCTGCAGTTGGTCGGTGAACCGGCAGATCGCCGCCTTGGCGGTGGCATACGCGGAGCCGTTCACGCCCACCCAAGGGAAGAACGCGCCGCCACCCGTGAAGGTGAGGATCACGCCCCGATTCTGCTCGCGCATGATCGGCAGCGCACAACGAGCCGCGTAGAAGGCGCCAAAGACGTTCTTCGCGAAGACGTCGCACCACTCCGACGGATCCACCGCATCGATGGGCGCATGCGCCCCGGCACCACCGGCTGCCGCGACCAGGATGTCGATCCGACCGTACAGGTCGAGGGTCTGGGCGATGACGGCCTCCACGTCCTCGAGCCGCGTGACGTCGGTCGGGATGGCCAGGCCCTGGCCACCAGCCGCCTCGATGCCCGCCAGCGTCTCCTTCAGCCGCGCTTCCTGTCGGGACGCCACGACGACCCTGGCGCCGGCACGAGCCAGCCTCTGCGCCGTCGCTCGACCGATATTCCAGCCCCCTCCGGTCACAACGGCTACGGCATCGCTGCCACCCGTCAAGGACCAGGTCACGGGCCCACCCGAGGCTTCTCATCATTCATGGCCGAGAGCATAGCCTCGCCCCGGACGATTCCGGAAAGCGGTCGCGCTTCCCCGCAGATGAACGCTTGCACAGGCGGCACCTCCCCGGTCTACTTCTCCGCTCACTCCAGTGTAGGAGAGGTGGCAGAGCGGCCGAATGCACCGCCTTGCTAAGGCGGCCTGGCCGAAAGGTTAGCGAGGGTTCGAATCCCTCCCTCTCCGCCACACTTCTTGCCTTCGGACTTCCCTCGGGAGAAGATCCGAAGGCACATCCTGGGAGGGATGCATGAAGAATACGGCTTGCGTGACCATGTGGATCTGCGGCGTCGTCGGGGCGGCCTTGTGTCTCCCCGGATGCGCCGTGCCGAAGCTCCATATCGAAGCCGAGCAGACGCACACGGCGGACTACGTCGACGGCAAACACGTTTTCACGCGGCAGCCGCCGTCCGACAAAGCGAAGCTCAACGCCGACGCGGCTGAGCCCACCCCGCCGGAGACTTCCCTCGAGACCCCGTTGCGGTACTACGGCACCGCAACCATCAGCGGCACGATGCCGACCACGGAGTGGGTGGACGTCCGTCACAACGTCACGATCGACGAACCGTTCTCACCCTGGCTCCTGCCGTTCGACTTCGTGCTCGAGTGCGTGACGTACCCATTCCGTGGTGACCGGTACGAAAACCGCGTCACCGTCGCCCTGACTCCTCGTCGCGAAGAGACCCCAGGCGTCTCCCCGCGCGAGATCCCTGCCCTCAAGGCTCGCGCCAGCGCGGCGCTCGGAGAACGCTGACACATGCGGACGACAAAGGTCTTGTTGTTGGGATTGGGACGGTTCGGCGGCGGGACCGCTACGGTCCGCTACCTCGCCGGATTGGGCTACCGGATCCGCGTCGCCGACCGGGCAGGACCCGAGACCCTGCGCGAATCTGTCGCATCGCTCGCCGACCTGCCGCGGCTCGAGTTCTGCCTCGGTCGGAACGACGACTTCCTCATCGACGGCGTCGACCTCGTCGTGTGCAACCCGGCCATCCCGTCGAAGCACCGGTTGCTGACCCGCGCCGCCGCCGAGGGCATCCCGGTCACCCAGGAGGTCAACATCTTCCTGTCCTCCTACCCCGGTCGGGTCGTCGCGGTCACCGGCACGAACGGCAAGTCGTCGACAGCGACCCTGCTCGCCGCAGCGCTCCGCCGGATGGGCATCGCGACGCTGCTCGGTGGCAACATCGGTCACAGCCTGTTGGACGACGCCGGAAACTGGCGGGAGAGACAGGTGGCGGTCCTGGAACTCTCATCCTTCCAGCTCGAGCGCGTCGACCCGACACAGCACCGAGTGGCGGGGACGGTATTCACGCGCGTCACCGAGGACCACCTCGATCGCCACGGCACTGTCAAGGCGTACCACGCAGCCAAGGCGAAGGCGGCGGCGATGGCGGACGAGGTCCTCGTACACGAAGCCGGCGACGAGGTCGTGGCCGCGATGGAACACACCGCCGCCCGGACACTGACCTACGGAACTTCCACCGCGGACGTGTCCATCACGGCGACCGCCACGGGACGCGAACTGTGGTCGCGACTCGAAGGGGACCCCGGTCTCGTCCTCACCGAATCCGCGCTGGCCATGCCCGGGAGCTACCAGTTGCGCAATGCTGCAGCCGCGTACGCAGCCGCGTCCCAGTTCGGCATCGCCGACCGCCACGCGACCGGGTTCGCGATGGCGATAACCCCACCACTCCCCCACCGTCTCCAGCTCGCCGCGTCTGTCGACGGGATCCGCATCTTCGACAACAGCGTCTCGACACAGGTCGAGAGCACGCTGAGCGCGCTGGCGAGCCTCCGCGGGCGCGTCCACTGGGTCGGCGGCGGGAAGAGCAAGGACGGTCGGTTCCAGGAGCCTGGTCGTGAACTGAGCTCGCAGGTGGCGACGGCACACCTTTTTGGCAGCGCCGCGCCCGAACTCTCTCGCGCGATGGCGGATCGGGTGACCACCACGGTGCACGACGGGCTCGAAGACGCCCTCGATTCCGCCTGGGCCCAGAGCCGCGCGGGCGAGACGATCCTCTTCAGCCCGGCGTTCGCATCGTTCGACCAGTTTCCCAATTTTGCGGCCCGGGCCGCCCGATTCGAAGCCTGGGTCGACCGCGTTCGCCACGCCGAACACGCGACCGGTACGGCATCTGCAACTTCCCCTGCTGACGGCTCGCGTCCGCCGGGCTAGACTCGTCCCCCGCCCATCATGCAGTGCACTGTCTGCCACAAGACCCTCGCGACGGTCCACGTCCTCGACCTCGAGAACGGTTCGGTCATCGATGAACAGAGCCTCTGTCCGACCTGCGCGGAGAGCGCCGGATACGTCCACCCCAAGGCCGCGCCGCTGAAGATCTCTCCGGAGATCCTCGAGGACCTGCTCGGTGGGATGAAGTCGAGCCCCACTTCGGAGGTCCCCGAGACCGGCGACACGTGCCCGGCTTGCGGCCTGACCGCCAACCAGTTCCGGTCCCGGGGTCGTCTCGGCTGCCCGCGCTGCTACGAGATGTTCCGCGACAGCCTGCTGCCCCTCCTCGAGCGGGTCCACGACGGGACGAGTCACCGGGGACGGTGCCCGAGGAAGTCTGCAAGAATGGCGGGTAAGGATGACAGGCTGGCAGATCTCAGGTCCAGCTTGCAGGACGCCATCACCGCCGAAAACTACGAACTCGCCGCCGACTTGCGGGACCAGATCCAAGAACTGTCCCGTGGCGAGGAGTCGACGAATTGAGCCTGCAGCCCGACGCGCCGGAGAACTTCCAACCCGGCGAATGGCTCCGCGGCGAAGGTCCCGATAGTGACATCGCCCTCTGCACCCGCGTGCGCCTCGCGCGCAACGTCCAGGGCTACAGCTTCTCGACCTGCATGGGTGACGCGGAAGCGAGAGAACTGGACTCCCACGTCGGGGAGCAGCTGCGGGCGCTCGGTCCCGACAGCAAACTCGAAGTGATGGACCTGCTGACCCTGGACGAGCTCGACCGACAGATGCTGATGGAGTGCCACCTGATCAGCCGCGACCACGCCACCGGGCAACGCCCTCGGAGCGTCGCCGTCGACGAGCGCGAGAGTGTGTCGGTGATGGTCAACGAAGAGGATCACATCCGCGCCCAGGTCTTCCTCTCCGGCTACCGTGTCGAAGAAGCGTTCGCGCGCGCGGAGGGGTTGGACGAGGCGCTCATGCAGGCGCTGCCCCTCGCATTCTCCGAGGAATTCGGCTTTCTGACGACCTGTCCGACGAATACCGGCACCGGCCTGCGGGTCTCGGTCATGCTCCACTTGCCGGGTCTGGTGTGGGCAGAGGAAATCGAGAAGGCGACAAACACGGCGCAGAAGATCCACCTGGCCGTGCGCGGCCTCTACGGCGAAGGCAGCCGCGCGCTCGGCGACTTCTACCAGGTGAGCAACCAGGTGACGCTGGGGCGCTCGGAGAGTCAGATCCTCTCGGACGTCGGCCTCGCCGTCGAAAAGATGGTCAAGTGGGAACGACGGGTCCGCGAAGCGCTGTTGAAGGGTCGCCCGCGGGTTCGCACCCTCGATCGGGTCCAGCGGGCGATGGGCACCCTGGAGCGGGCACACATCCTGTCGAGCGAGGAGACCCTCAACTGCCTGTCCGCAGTGCGGTTCGGGGTGCAGCAGGGGATTCTGGACGCGTTGACGCCGAGCCAACTGAACCGCGCCGTTCTCCTGACGCAGCCCGCCCACCTGCAACGCCTGGCGGGCGATCTACTCGGACCCGATGAAAGAGACGAACAGCGAGCGGGGTTGATCCAGCGACTGCTCGGTTCACGGAACTAGCCGTCCACCGTCCCTCACCCGTCGTATGGAGGACGCGGTCGGCTGCCCCACCCGCCGCCGCAGATCGCCCAGGCTCAGCGCCGTGACCTCGCCTTCACAGGCAATCGCGGACCGTCCCGTGGGCGTCGGAACAGCCCCCATCACCCCTTTTCCCCACCCTTCCCACACCCACCCGCAACGCCCTCTTTCCCGACGTGACCACCGAGAACTGGGAACTAGTGAGGGTGTTTGGACCGTAACCTGAAGCGTCGGCACCGATGTTGCCAACGATCCCTGGCGTCTCGAGTTGCGCCACACACTGTTTCGCGGTGGACCGAAAGTGTACGATTCACCCACACGATTGAGACAAGCCGAGCCAGAAACGAGGAAGGGTCCTATGGGGCCCCACAGATCCGGGTAAATCCTCTACTGATTCCGGTCGATCTACTTTTGCAGAGGCACATTTAGCCGCCCCCAAGGACACGGAGAAAACCAAGCGGATGTTCGATCGATTCACCGACCGCGCCAAGAAGGTCATGTCCTTCGCCCGTCAAGAGGCCCAGAATTTCAACCACGAGTACATCGGTACTGAGCACATCCTGCTCGGACTCATACAGGAGGGCAGCGGAGTCGCTGCCAATGTGTTGAAGAACATGGACATCGACCTGGAGAAGATCCGTCACGAGGTCGAGAAGATCGTCAAGACGGGTCCCTCGATGGTGACCATGGGGCAGCTGCCCTTCACGCCGCGAGCCAAGAAGGTGCTCGAGCTCTCCATGGAGGAAGCCAGCGCGCTGAGCCACAACTACATCGGCACCGAGCATCTCCTGCTCGGTCTGATCAAGGAGAACGAGGGCATCGCCGCGCAGGTGTTGATGAACCTCAACGTGAAGCTCGAAGAGGTCCGCGAGGAGGTCCTCGAGTTCCTCGGCGCGTCCGACGATCCGTCCGACGACGACGACGGCGTCGATTCCCTCGGTGTCGGCACCGGTTCCCAGACGAGCGGCAAGAGCAAGACTCCCGCGCTCGACTCATTCGGGAGGGACCTCACGGTGCTCGCCCGCGAAGGCAAGCTGGATCCCGTGATCGGTCGCGCCGACGAAATCGAGCGCGTCATCCAGATCCTCTCACGACGCACGAAGAACAACCCGGTCCTGCTCGGCGAGGCTGGTGTCGGCAAGACCGCGATCGTGGAAGGTCTGGCGCAGGACGTCATCCACGGCACCGTGCCGGAGATCCTGCGGGGCAAGCGCCTCGTGGTCCTGGACCTCGCGATGATGGTCGCGGGCACGAAGTACCGCGGTCAATTCGAGGAGCGGATCAAGGCCGTGATGACCGAGGTGCGCCGCGCCAAGGACGTCATCCTGTTCATCGACGAGCTGCACACGCTGGTCGGCGCAGGAGGAGCGGAAGGAGCGATCGACGCGAGCAACGTGCTGAAGCCCGCCCTGTCCCGTGGTGAGGTGCAGTGCATCGGCGCGACGACGCTGGATGAGTACCGCAAGTACATCGAAAAGGACGGCGCTCTCGAGCGTCGGTTCCAGACCGTCGCAGTCGATCCTCCGACCAAGGAACAGGCCTACGAGATCCTCAAGGGTCTTCGCGACCGCTACGAGGCGCACCACCGCGTCAGCTACACGGACGCCGCACTGGAGTCCGCGGTCGAGCTCTCGTGCCGCTACATCAATGGTCGGTTCCTGCCTGACAAGGCGATCGACGTCATCGACGAGGCCGGCGCCCGCGTCCGGCTGCGCGCGATGACCCAGCCGCCAGACCTGGCGAGCATGGACAAGGAAGTCTCCCGTCTCAACAAGGAGAAGGAAGAGGCCGTCGCCGGTCAGGACTTCGAACGCGCCGCGGACCTGCGCGACCAGTCCTACCAGCTGACCAAGAAGAAAGAGACCATCCAGAAGGAATGGCGCGAGAAGGAAGCCAGCAAGGAAACCGGCGGCGAGGTCGGCGAAGAGATCATCGCCGAGACGGTCAGCAAGATGACCGGCATCCCGCTGAACCGGCTCGACCAGGCCGAGGCCCAGCGCCTCCTCAAGATGGAGAACGAACTCGAGCACGAGGTCATCAACCAGCGCCGGGCCGTCACGGCGATCTCCAAGGCCGTGCGCCGCTCGCGCTCCGGTCTGAAGGATCCGCAGCGGCCGATGGGCTGCTTCATCTTCCTCGGCCCGTCGGGCGTGGGTAAGACGCTGCTGTCAAAGTGCCTCGCCAAGTTCATGTTCGGAACCGAGGACGCGATCATCCAGATCGACATGTCCGAGTACATGGAGAAGCACAACGCATCACGACTCGTCGGCGCGCCTCCAGGCTACGTCGGCTACGAAGAGGGCGGCCACCTGACCGAGAAGGTCCGCCGTCGCCCCTACGCCGTGGTGCTCCTCGACGAGATCGAGAAGGCCCACCCGGACATCTTCAACATGCTGCTCCAGATCATGGAGGAAGGTCGCCTGACCGACTCCTACGGGCGCAACATCGACTTCCGGAACGTCATCTTGATCATGACCTCCAACATCGGTGCGAACCTGATCAAGAACTCCGCCGGCCTCGGCTTCACCTCGGTGAAGACGAGCTCCGATAGCGGCTTCGAGAAGATGAGCGAGATGATTACGGCGGAGGTCGAACGACACTTCCGCCCCGAGTTCCTCAACCGCCTCGATGAGATGGTCGTGTTCAACCAACTCACGCGCGAGGACATGAGCCTGATCGTCAAGTTGGAGCTCGCCAAGCTGCAGCAGCGCCTGACCGCCAAGCACCTGACCCTCAAGGTCACCAGCGAGGTCATGGAGCACTTGATCGACAAGAGCTTCCACGCCGACTTCGGCGCGCGACCGCTGAAGCGCGCGATCGAACGCAGCATCGAGGACCCGCTCTCGGAGGAGATCCTCCAGGGCATGCTCGAAGGCTACTTCGAGATCAAAGCGGTCATGGACGGCAAGGAAATCCGGTTCGAGAAGGAAGAGCTCCCGCCCCCGGAACCCGAGAAGATAGAGGACGACAAGGAGACCGTCGGCGCGGACGCCCTGGGGTTGGACGCAGGCGACCCCCCAGTCGAGCCTCCGAGCACCGAGGAAAGCTAGCCAAAGGCTGGCAAAGCGCGTCACCGCGACGGGAGGTTCATCCACTGGCTAGTGGATGAATCCCTACGTGATGCTCGCAGTCGCCGAGGGGTGCGGTCCCGGCATGGTCTCCGCGCTCCTCGATCCTCATCTCGACCCGGCTCGTGTGCGCGTCGACCCGCCGCCCCTGCCCCCCGCCGCGGTAGCGCGCCTCCATTCGCCCGAACTCATGGCAAGGGCTGAGCAGTGGATCGAGAGCGCGGCTGACCACGGGCTCTCTACGCTCACGCCCGCGGACGAGGACTACCCCGATCGACTCCGGTTCGCACCGCTGCGCCCGAACCTGCTGTTCGCCAAGGGCGAGGTCGGGCTCTTGCGGTCGTCGCAGACGACGGTCGCGATCGTCGGCAGCCGGAGCCTGACCGCCTACGGCGACAGCGCGAGCAGGGACTTCGGGCGCGCCATCGCCGGCGCAGGAATCGTGATCGAGAGCGGGCTGGCGTACGGCGTCGACGCCCTCTCCCACCAGGCGGCGCTGGATCAGGGCACGCCGACAATCGCCGTTCTCGCGGGTGGGCTCGACCGAATCTATCCGCCGCGACACGCAGAACTCGCGGGACACATCGTCGCGGCAGGTGGGTTGCTGCTCAGCGAGTCCCCGCCCGGAATGCGTGCCCGACGGGGCCATTTCCCGAGACGGAACCGGATCCTGGCCCTGGGCGCGGACGCCGTGCTCGTCGTCGAGGCAGGCCTGAAGTCCGGCAGCCTCCACACGGCGCGGTTCGCCGCGGACTTCGGCGTCCCGGTCTTCGCCGTTCCGGGTCCCTACACCAGCCCACGAAGCAGGGGCTGCCACGCGATCCTCGCGAGCGGCGCGCAGATCGCCGTCTCGCCCGACGAACTGCTCCGAGAACTCGGCGTCGCGGAAGCGATGCAACACCCCGAGAAGGACGAACGGCGCATGGAGTCATCCGCAGACGAAGAGGCAGTGCTGCAGATCCTGCGTGGTGGCCCACGACCGACGGATCTCGTGGCCCGGGAGTCGGGATTGCCCGCTGAGCACTTTCTCGCGGCGCTCATGGCGCTGCGGGAGAAGGGTCGCGTAAGGCAGATGCCGGGGGATCTGTTAGTGCTTGGGGACCTGTAGAGAGAACGCTCTTGGTCGGGTAGACGGCTATTCGATGAACAGCCAGACGCAGAGTTCCATCACGATGACGAGGACGAGCGACCACCACATGAACCTGCCGCACTTGCGGACCGAGTCGGCGAGGATGTCCTTCACGTTGTCGTGCTGCTGTCCGGTGTACACGATCATGATGAGGAACATCACGACGGCGTAGATCAGGATGCGGATGACGAGGTTCAAGCTGTCGCCACCCCTTCGCTCTGGTCGACGACGGAGTAGGCATCGATGATCACGACGATGTTCATCAGGCCTGCGACCGCGGTGAGCGTGTAGCCGAGGCTGTATCGCACCGGGATGGGGTTGGGAATCTCCAGCTGGCCGAGACCCAACGCCGAGGCGAGCGTCCCGCCGCCGAAGAACGACTGGCAGATCCAGTAGGCGTCGTGATGACCGCGGTCGACCCCTGCCCCCGCCGAGAACACGAGTCCGAGAACGAACACCAGGATGACCGCCCCGCCCATCAAGAGTCCCTTGCCCTTCTGGCCAGCGAGATAGTGGCCGGAGCCGGGCAGGAACCAGCTCACGCCGGCGATGAAGGCGCGGTTGTGCTCGCGCAGTCTCTGGCCGAGGGCGAGTCCGTGGGCATCGGCAGCGAACATGCAGGCGAGGAGGCCGGAGGATCCCGTGAGCCAGAAACCGAAGTGCTCCATCGGGCGGGCGAGGCGGAACATCCGCATCGCTTCGGCGCGACCAGCCGCGTCGGGCAGCTCGTGCATCAGACTCGCCACGATGGTGCACCCGAGGTTGGGAGCTTCGGGGAGCAGGTTCAGCGGCACCCACCGGATCATCCACGCGATCGCGTCGAACGGCTGGAACAGCCGGACCTGCATCAGGCGATCCTCGAGAATCAGATAGCCGACGAGGAACATCCCGACGGTCACGGCGAACGCCGCGAGCGCGCGCACCGGCTTGCCCAGCATGGCGTGCGCCGAACCGGGAACGAGCAGGCTGAGGAGGATCGCGGTGGTCGGGGTCATGTGGGGCGCGTGAGGGTAGCGGGAGCGGACAGGCGGAAAAACTCCGACGAGGAAAACGTCTTTGGGGAAGGCGACCCCACGACAATCCACGGATGCGATGATTCCTCGATGAGAGGTCAGACGATGGTCAGAGTCGGTGCGGCGCTGGGTGCCCTGGCGGTCGCCGCAGGGGCGTTCGGCGCCCACAGCCTGGACTGGAACCTGGCGGACCGCAGCGCGGAGAACTGGAAGACGGGGGCGCGCTATCAGATGTACCACGCGCTCGCGCTGGTGCTCGGCGGGATGCTCGCCGGACGCGGTCGTGCAACGCGAATCGCAGCGTGGTCCTTCCTCGCGGGCACCCTGCTCTTCTGCGGGGCTCTCTACACCCTGGGCCTCGGCGGCCCCAGGTGGTCCGGGGCGATCGCCCCGTTCGGTGGCACCCTGATGATCCTCGGGTGGGTGGCCCTGGCGTTCACGCGACCCGCGCCCCCCGTTGATTCGGCGTCTCGGTCGGTCGGCTAGCCCTGGTAGATGCCCATCACGGTCTTCAGTAGTTCCATGCCCTCGGCTTTCGGGCGCTGGAAGCTGTTGCGACCGATGATCGATCCGAAGCCACCGCCGGCGTGGAGGCCGCGGATTTCTTCGAGGACCTCGTCGGTGCCCTTCGCGGCGCCGCCGGAGAAGATGACGATGCGACGCCCGCCGAACGAGGACTGCATGACGTGGCTCACGCGAGCCGCGAGCGTGGAGATGTCGATGCCTTCAGCCTCGTACACCTTGCGCGCCGCGTCCTGCTCGATGAAGTCCGTGGGCGGCTTGACCTTGACGATGTGCGCGCCGAGCTGGCAGGCGATCTGCGCGGCGTAGGCGCAGACGTCGATCGCGGTCTCTCCGTCCTTCGAAATCCCGGAGCCCCGGGGGTAGGACCAGACCACGACGGCGAGCCCAGCCTCCTTCGCGTCCTCGGAGAGTTCCCGCAGCTCCATGTACATCTCGTTGCGGTCCGCGGAGCCCGGGTAGATCGTGAAGCCGATGGCCGCACAGCCTAGGCGCAGGGCGTCGTTGACCGAGCCGGTCACCGCGGGTTTCGGATCCTCGCTCCCGTAGAGGCTGTCGCTGTTGTTCAGCTTGAGAATCGTCGGGATCTTCCCGGCGAACTGGCGAGCGCCCGCCTCGAGAAACCCCAGCGGCGCCGCGTACGCGTTGCAGCCGGCGTCCACCGCGAGTTGGTAGTGGTAGAGAGGGTCATAGCCCTCGGGATTCTTGGCGAACGTCCGGGCGGGTCCGTGCTCGAACCCCTGATCCACCGGAAGGATCACCATCTTGCCGGTCCCTGCGAGGGTCCCGGTCTCCATCATCCAACGGAGGTTCTTCAGGACGCCAGGGTGATCGGAACCGTACCAGCTGAGGATCTCATCAACACGAGACATGGGTATCTCCAAGAACTGTGGTGACCAGAACCATTACCCGCTGGAACTCTGGCCCAAAGTAGAATACGCGGCACTGTGTGATTGTGATTGTGCGCAACCCGCTCGGGGGATCAAGGGCGCTGTCGACTCAGATTCCCTGAACCTTCATCGTCACGCACGGCGTCATGCCCGTGCCTCCCCTGGGGCACGCGACGATCCACTGGACCGACATCATCAGCCCGCAGAGGCCTCGGTTGACCGGGATGACGACGGGAACCCGCATCTCGCCCAGGCAGTTCATGCCCGGCCTGGGATTGCCGAAGGCCATCACGAGCGGTCGGTACGGCCCGAATGCGATCCGCACGGGGCCACAGAATCCCAGACTCACGCCGGAAGTGCATGGCTCGAACCCGATAGCGAGGATCGCCGTAGTGAAGTTCGCGGGAGCGTGGCCCAGCGTGAACGCGAAGTCGCCGTTGCCGAGCACCGGGTCTCCGACGGTGCCACCGGCCATCGTCGGACACCGCACGCAATCGCCATTCGTGCACGCCACGCCGTGCGAAGAGGGTTGCGTGGGCTTCACGGCGAGTCCCACGAACTGCTCGGTCGCCGTCCTCGCGCAGCATCCGCCGTGGACAAACCGGCACGAGACCGGGTTCGTCGTCACCTGCAACTTGCCGTACATCATCACTCTGCCATCCGTGACGTAGAGGGCATTGGAGCAGCCGTCGTAGGCCAGACCCGTGATCGGACCTAGCCGCATGTTCGCACACTTCTGCTGATCGATGGTGACGGCGAACTTGCAGATCACCGCGCACGGCTTCTCGATCGAGGTGATGTAGATGACGTTGGCGGGGGACGTCGTGACGGAGGAGGACGTCGCGATGAACAAGAAGCCCCTGGCGTCGTCGGCCGCCAACCCACCGATGATCCGCCGAGTGCCGAGATGACCCAGCAGGCTGCAGAACGACGGCTTGCCCAGCGCGCAACCCCCGACGTCGAGCCACCCGATAGTCTGGTTGTTGTACGACAGGAACAGGCGACCCAAAGGTCCCGGCACTCCGGGTTTGGGTTGCACACCCGCTTCGACGAACTCGAGGCCCGTCACGTAGCGCGTCGTCGTCCCCGCCGGTAGCGGCGCTGCGACAGGCTTGCACGCGAGCCCGCACAGCGTCGTCGTGCCGTGGACGTTCAACAGGGCCAGCGTGGATCCGTTGCTCACCCATACGCGGCTTTGGCGACCGTCCCACGCCGTGCCACCGGCGCGGGCAGCAACGCGAGCCCCGATGCCGTATCCCTTGGCCGAACACATCGTCTCCCTACAGACACCGCTCGCCAAGGACAGGCTGGTCACGGTCGGAACGGAGTGCGTCAGCCCGACCAGTTCCGCAGGAATAGCCGACGTCTGGCCGGCGAGGGCGGAAGCGATGCCCAAAATGGGCAGTGCGATGGGCAGTTTGGCGGAGAAGGAGAACAACACGGTTCGCTCAGGGATTCCCAATCACACCTGAGTGTCCACAACCCCTGGCAGAGCCGGGGGTTTACTGAATTGGGACACGACCGAACCGCGGTCAGTTGGTCGTGATCTCGAACGTCAGGCAGTTCGTGATCGCGTTGCCACGGCCTGACCCCCCCGCGCATTCCATCGCCCACTGAGCGGACATCTGCGCACCACAGAATGCGACGATCTTCGGCACGCCGAAGCTGAATACGGCGCGCCCATCGCAAGGCCCGCCCCCCACCGGGGTGACCCGCATCGCGATCAGCAGTGGCGGCACGGCGAGGCCGATCTTGACCGTTTCGCAGATCCCGATGGGCACCCCCGGCGTGACGCACCCGCCGACGCCAACCGCGAGGAAGGCGGGATTGGAGCCGGTCGGAGCATTGGTCAGGGTCAGCGCGAAGTTGCGGTTGCCGAGGAAGGCCTCGCCGTAGGTTCCGGCGACCATGCCGGGGCAGTCGATGCAGGGCGCCCCAACGCACGACTTGCCGACGGTGAAAGCCCGCTTCGGGCCGACGCACAGACCGCCCAACCGATCCGCTGTTCCACGATCGCAGCACCCGAGCGACGTGAGCGAACACTTGTTCTTCCCCGCGTCGTAGACAAACTTCGCTGCCATCACGAAGCGACCGTCCGTGATGTAGAGCGTGCTCGTACACGCATCGAATCCGAGACCCGTGATCGCCGAGAGCCTGGTCGAACCGCAGGCGGGCACGGACATCTCACAGCCGACGGCGAAATTGCACCACGTCGACGAGATCGGCTTCGTCGGGAAGCCCAATGAGCCCGCCCAGATCTTGTTCTGGACCGTGGACGCGCCAAACGTGCTCGCGCTGACGAACATCAGTCGGCGGACGTCGTCCGTCGCCAGCCCACCGATCGTGTAGCCCGCCGGAATGACCGACTTGCGCCACGTGTCACAGGCCACCGCGCTGAGCGTGCAGCCGGAAGTATCGATCCAGTACAGGTGGTTCTCCGAGTCGCTCATGAGGAGCGCCGCCTCGTCTTCCCAGTACGCCAGCCCGGTAACCTCGGCGCTGGCCGAGCGCAGCGGCGCGAGCTGCGGATTGCAGCGGAACGTGCACGAGTAGGGATCCACCTGGGCGAGTTGCTTGCCGTTGGAGATCCAGACTCCGCCGAGGCTCTTCGTCAGGTTCGGGGGTACATCACTGTTGAAAGCCACGCCACCGGCCCATCCGCTGCTCAACCGCAGGAAACCCGTCAGACTGCATCCGGCCAGGGTGCACCCGGCGGAGTCGACGCCCTGGCGCACGAGCGACGGCGCGGTCGAGCCCGAAGTGAGGGTGATTCCCATGACCTCGCTGCGGACAGGATTGGCCTGCGCCGGAACCGACACCGTCAGGACCGCGATCCCGAGGAAAAGCGAAGTGAGCCGGAAAGGAATCGGAGCGCGCATATTGCCTTTATCGGCTATCTCCCCGATACGTACCGAGCCGTGACTCGCAAAATCCACGGCATTCCTCCGGCGCCACGACGGGTTCGACTCCGCGCCGTATTGTGGCGATGGTGGCCGTTTGCGTTCTCGGGGTTCGTCCTGGGGGTCTACGGCGGGTTGATCACGCTGATGTTGGTCCTCGCCGCCGGCGGCAAGCCCGCGGACGACAAGTTGCTCGACACGCACAGCGAGGTCGTTGTCGGCCTCGTCACGAAGGTCGAGGGGGGCGCGGACGGCAGGCCGATCCGACCGTCTTATCGATTCACCACCAGGTCCGGTCGCCCGCTCCCCAACTGTCGAGCCTTCCTGGACCAGAAAGGAATCGCGAAGAACGACCCGATCGAGGTCGAATACGTGCCAGGCCAACCCCACATCAACCGGCCCGTGGGCGGCAAAATCGCCCTGGTGCCGCCGCTGTATTTGACGTTCGTGTGGTTCTTCCGAGCCGGAGTCCTGTGTTTCGCGATCTGGCTCACCGCGGTGTGGCGACTGCGCCGACTGATGATCCACGGTGACATCACGGTCGGCACGGTGACCGCGACGCATCCCGCCCCCTACGTCATGCCGACGACGCTGCGCGTGGACTACTCCTACCGCGACCACAACGCGCATGAGAAGACCGCGTCGCACTGGGTTCGCGCGCGGTCGGCTCTCGGCATCCGGATCGCGGAGAACCCCAAGCAGATCGCGGTGTTGCTCGGTCGCAGCGGACGCGGCGTCAGCCGGTTGGTGATGGCTGACGACTTTGTGGTAGAACTCGGCGCACGAGATGACGACAGCGGAATCCCCGATCCCTGAGGCCAGCATTCCCGACGCCCCGCGTGATGTGCGGTGGCGCACCTGCCTCGGGCGACGCTGGATCCTGGGGATGTTCGGTATCCTCTTTGGTTACTCTGCGGTTGTGATCCTGGTCTTCGTGCTCCTCGACGCGGGAAGTTCCCCAATCGACGACAGCCTGCTCGATTCCGGCAGCTGGACCGCGACCGGCAAGATCAATGCCGTGGAAGAGATCGAGACCGGGTGGTCCGGGGTCGCTTGGCGTCTCGACTACACGTTCGAAGTGAAGCGCGGTGAAATCCTCGGCACGAGCTACGCGTCCGAACGGTCGCGCTCCATGCGCGTCAACGAACAGTGCACGGTCGAATACGTCCACGAGAAGCCGGAGATCAACCGGATCGAGGGCACGCAGAAGGCGTTCTTCAGCCCTGTAGCGAGCGGGCTCGCCTCGGTCCTCGCCATTCTCGGGATCATCGGTCTGCACCTCTGGCTCCGTTCGGCGCTGCGCCTGCGGATCGCCTTGCGGGAGGGGCGATTGACGACAGCCCAGATCATCGAAGCCAGGCTCCTGCGCTTCGTGAACCCCCAACCCGTGAGCGTTCATTACCGGTTTCAGGACAACCTCGGAATGGAGCACATCGCTGGCCACTGGGTCGGCTCGAAGTCCAAGCTAGGTCGCCAGTTGATCAGCAACGAACCGCGCGAATACCCGGTCATCCACGACGAGGGCAATCCGGCGATCAGCCGGCTCGTTCACGCCGAGGACTTCATCGGTGGAGAACAGGCGTGAGCACCGTCGAGGAGCTCCTGGGCGCAGGCGGGACCATCGCGCAGCGTCTAGCGTCGTACGAGGAACGCCCCGAGCAGATGGATCTCGCTCGGGCCGTCGAGGCAGCGCTGGCGAACCGCACGAGCCTCCTCGCCGAAGCGGGCACCGGGATCGGCAAGTCATTCGCGTATCTCGTGCCAGCGATCGTCCACGCGACATCCGGTCGGGCGCGGGGACCAATCGTGATTTCCACGCGCACGATCGCGTTGCAGCAACAACTCGAGCTCAAGGATCTTCCCTTCCTGCAGGGTGTGCTGCCGCTCGAATGGTCTGCGGTCACGGCCGTCGGTCGCAACAACTACGTGTGCCTGCGGCGGCTCGACCTGGCGCGGAAGGAGCGAGGATTGTTGTTCCCCGACGCCGAGCGGGAAGTCCAGCTCGACGACATCGTCCAGTGGTCGCTGTCGACGCGAGACGGCACGCGCATGAGCCTGCCCAGTCCGGTCGACCACGCGGTGTGGGACGAGGTCCGCGCCGAGCACGGCAACTGCCTGAACAAAGCGTGCCCGCACTACGACCCTTGCCACTACCAGCGTTCCCGACGTCGCATGGGCTCGGCGGACATTCTGATTGTCAATCACGCGCTCTACATCGCGGACGTGGCGCTGCGCATGGCCGGGGCGAACTACCTGCCTCAACACGAAGTCGTGATCTTCGACGAAGCCCACCATCTGGAACGCGTGGCGACCGACGGTCTGGGGCTGCGCATGACGCGCGGAACGATCGAGTGGCACCTGCGGCGGCTCCACCCAAAGAACGCGAAGCGCAGCCTGCTCGCGCGCTACGGCAGTACGATCAGCAAGACTCTCGTCGGACAGATCCGGATGGTCGCGGAGGACTTCTTCGACCAGTTCGCCGTGCGGCTCTCACGGATGCGGCAGGACACCTGCGAGCTCGGCGACACGGAGTTGGAAACCGAGCTCGCCGACGTGTTCGCGCGGCTCGGCGAAGAGCTGTCCCTCGACGCGGGGAACATCGAGAACGTGAGTCTCAAGACGGAAATGCTCGCCCGTGCCCGCGGTTGCCTGACCGTAGCCGCTACGCTCCATGCCCTGTGTCTCCCTCCGCGCAACCCCGACGCCATGCCGACCGTTCGCTGGATCGAGAGAACGCGACGGGACCCGGAGCTGCGCAGCGCACCGATCGACGTCAGCGAGGTTCTGCGGCAACATCTCTTCACGCCTGATCACACCGCGATCCTCACGAGCGCGACGATGGCGGCGGGGCGATCCGGCTTCGAATGGATGCAGCGACGGCTCGGCATTGAAGACGCGCGGTCGCTCAAGCTCGGGTCACCGTTCAAGTACCGGGAACAGGTCGAGCTCGTGCTCGAGGAAGCGCTGCCCGATCCTGGTCGGGATCCAGAAGCGTTCCTGCGCGAATCCAAGAGCCGCATCCTCGAACACATCCGCGCCAACCGCGGTCGCGCCCTCGTGCTCTGCACGTCGTGGAACTTCCTCCACGAGATCGTCGAACACATCCGCGAACCACTCCTCTGGGACGGGATCGAGCTGCTCGTGCAGGACGAGGCGTCCGTGCCGGAGTTGCTGCGACGCAAGCGCGAAGAGCCATCGACCGTCCTCGTCGGCACCGACACCCTGTGGGAAGGGATCGACGTGCCAGGCGACGCCCTCACATTGCTGATCATCACGAGGTTCCCGTTCGCGACACCGGGCCATCCGCTGACCGCGGCCCGGCTGCGGAACATCGAGCAACAGGGCGGCAGCGGGTTCATGGAACACTCGCTTCCGGAAGCGATCCTGAGGTTCCAACAGGGATTCGGGCGGCTGGTGCGCACGAGCAGCGACCGGGGAAAGGTCGTGGTGCTCGATCCCCGGGTCCGCACCCGGCGCTACGGTCGGATGTTCCTCGACGCGCTGCCCGAGGGCGCCCAGCAGGCGGAGGAGTAGCCGCGACCTCCTTTCCGCGCTGATTCTGCGTGGATCTCTGGGATTCCGACCCGAACCGGGGAAGAAGCGGAACCCCAGACCGAGACATCGCTGCGCGGCAGTTCCGACACCATCAACGCCGAGTTGGAACCCGGCGCCGGCGAGGGATAACGGTCCCTCGGCGACACCGGGACTCGCTAGGCGCCGTACTTCTTGATCGCCGCGTCAAGCCTCGGCAGCAGGATGTACACACCGAACGCCACGACCGATACGCCGGCAGCGATCACCAGGAAGAACTGGGCCGGTGAATCGGCCATCGTCGATTGGAGACCACCGAGGAACCCGGAGAACTTGTTACCGACAGCCGTGGCGAAGAACCACCCACCCATCGTCAAGCCGACGAGCCGCTTCGGCGACAACTTGGTCACGAGCGAGAGCGCCATCGGAGAGAGACAGAGTTCGGCGACGGTCACCATCGCATAGAAACCGCAGAGCCACATCCACGAGACCTTCGACTCGCCGTTGTTGGAGAGGAATCCAGCACCTGCCATGACCAGCAGGGCGAGCGCGGTGATAACCATTCCGGCGAAGATCTTGCGCGCCGTGCTGAAGGCCCGACCCGCGTTCGCGAGGGCAGTGAATATCAACACGATGAGCGGGGTGAACAGGACCACGAACATCGGATTGAACGACTGGTAGAGCTCGGCGCTGGCAGTTGGCATGTACCTGCCTGGTTCCAGCGTTGGTGGATCACCATCGTACAACTTGTCGAATAACGTCTTCGTCGTGACGAAAGTCGCGATGCGATTGCCGTCGTCCAGCGTCCGCACGAAGACGATCCTCTTGAGCGTCTCGGCGTCGTCGTCGACCTTGACGGTGACCGCCGTACCGCCATGCCCATCGGGCTCGTCGGTGACCTTCACCTTGTCGTCCCGGTAGACCGCCGCGGCCAGTGCCGACCACTTCTCTTGCTCCTCGGAGAGATCCTCGGCCGGAAGAACCTCGACCTTCACACCCGGGGGTAGCTTGGCATCCAGTGCGGCGAGTCCAGTCTCGTCCAGGCGCTTCAGCCCGAACATCACCTTCTGCCTATCGTCGGCGACCGGCAGCAGACTGAGTTTGTGCGGTCGAGGTATGTCCTTCTCCGCGTTGCTGTAGTAGCCGGGCTTCGCGTCCTCCGCGAACTTGCCCAGCCAACCGGGCAGTTCCGCCACCCACTCGGCGCGACGATCCGTGTTCTCCTTGGCCCAGGCCGTCATCGCCGAGCCGTTGAGATGCAGCACCATGAAGAAGGTGCCGCCGGCCACGTAGATCGCCAGCAATGCGCCGAGCCCCGGTCGTTCGTGTTCCTCCGCGTTCCTCGCCATGTTGATGAAGAAGATGATGATCGGAATCGCACCGACCAGGAACCCGATGTCCGAGGGCTTGACGAGATCGGTAATCCCAGACGGGAGAAGGAAGGCCAGGAAGTAGGCACCGACTCCCAACACGCCGGCGGGGAGCAGGATCTTGAGCATGATCTCGGAGAACGGCGTGTCCTCTGGCTTTGTGCCCGGCTCGAGGTCGGCGCGTTCGAGCACCTTCCAGCTGACGAGCAGGATCATGATCCCGATCAGCATGCCGACACCGGCACTCAGGAAGGCCGCTTCCCAGGAAACCTCGTTGCGCATGTACGCCGCCAGGAACGGCGCGACGAACGCGCCGATGTTGATCCCCATGTAGAAGATGTTGAACCCGGAGTCGCGCTTGGGGTCCCCCGGCTCGTACAGGTTGCCGACCATCGCGGAGATGTTCGGCTTGAAGAACCCATTGGCAACGATCAGCATCACCAGGCCGAGCTTGAAGCTCCAATCCTTGCCCATGGACAAGGTGAAGAACCCGGCGGCAAACAGGATCCCGCCGATCAACACCGCCCGGCGGTAGCCGAGAAACCGGTCCGCCAGCAATCCGCCGATGTAGGGCGTGAAGTAGACGAACGCGAGGTAGATACCTTAGATCTCGTTGCCGTCCGCCTTCGACATGCCGAGACCGCCGGTCTCATTGTCGATGGCGTAGAGCAGCAACACCGCCAGCATCGTGTAGAAG
>PVBE011034815.1_pt1 | contig 27767 bp, 18 predicted proteins | sample 1631181 | NCBI WGS metagenome assembly PVBE01 (sample SAMN08397723, study PRJNA350692) | Marine metagenome, whole genome shotgun sequencing project. | isolation source: water | place: Pacific Ocean | collected 2012-04
CACCGCGCCTCGCTGTGGATCTCCACCCTCGCCACCCTGGCCCTGCCCCTGGTCTTCACGTTGACCACTTTCCACGATCCCGACACCGGCAAGGTCGTGCCCATTTACAGGCTGATCTGGCCCGTCTTCGGATCCACCAACCAGCTGCTCGGCGGGCTGGCGCTGCTGGCCATTTCGGTCTGGTTGCGCCGCACGGGTCGGCCGATGTGGGTCACGCTGTTGCCAATGATCTTCATGGTCTCGGTGACGTTGCTGTCTCTGTTACAGCTGGTGGCCAAGCACGGCCTCTCCCTGGTGGGCAGCATCGGCGCGGCCCTGCTGGTGCTGGCGGTCTTACTGCTGGTGGAGGCGGCCAGGGCCCTGAGGTCCCACGAATAGCGGGTGATGACAGAAGGTTAAAACGCCGGGAATGTACTGTACCCGGGTGGGGTTGAGTAGTAGATCCCAACGGTATTGCTAGCTGTTCATAGGTACTAGCATCCCTTTTGGTTTCGTGCTAGGTACCTGGGTTGCGTCCTAATAAAGGAACCTAAGATCATTATCAGAGGAGAGATAACCATGCGTAACAAGATGGTTTTGGCACTCGGACTGGCCAGCATGCTGGTCCTGGTCGGGGCCTGTGAAAAGCTCAAGCCCATCGGGCAGCGCGGTTCGCGTAGCTCCGCCACCCCCACACGTGGTGCTGGCACAGCGGAAGCAGCCGGATCCGCCGCCGCATCAGGCGACAAGGTCAACGTGATGATGTACGTCATGTCCCAGTGCCCGTACGGCGTCATGGCCGTTGACGCCTTCCTGCCGGTCCTCAAGGACGTCGGCAACAACGTCGACTTCAAGCTGGAGTACATCGGCGACATCAAAAACGGCAAGCCCACCGCCATGCACGGCGCCGCCGAGGTCGCGGGCAACATCCATCAGCTCTGCGCGCAGAAGCTCTACCCGCAGCAGTCCAAGTGGGTCGCCTTCGTGGCTTGCGAAAACAAGATCTACCGCAACCTCCCCGCTGGCTGGGAGAACTGCGCCAAGGGTGCCGGCATGGACGTCGGCAAGATGAAGTCCTGCATCGAGGGCAACCAGGGCCAGGAGTTGATCAAGGCCTCCATCGCCACGGCCAAGAAGGCCAACGCCTCCGGCAGCCCCACCATCATCATCGGCGGCGACGAGTTCTCCGGCGAGCGCAACAAGCTCGAGTTCATGCGCTCCATCTGCGCCAAGATGCCGAAGAAGATCCCGGCCTGCGCCAAGATCCCGCCCAAGGCCCCGGAGCCCGAGGTCATCGCCACCATCATCTCCGACAAGCGCTGCCCCAAGTGTGAGACGCGCATCAACGAGGTGAAGAACATCATGAAGGGCCGCTTCTTCCCGAAGCTCAAGGTCGTCAAGACCCTGGACTGGTCCTCCTCCGAGGCCAAGGCTCTGTGCAAGAAGCTGAAGATCAAGAAGCTGCCGACCATGCTCTTCGCCGCCAACGCTGAGAAGGCCGCCAAGTTCAAGCAACTGCAGCGCTTCCTGACCAAGAACAACGAGTACTGGCAGCTGGGCGGCATCGGCATCGAGCACGATCCCAACTCCGAGATCTGCGACAACAAAAAGGACGACACCGGCAACGGTATGGCCGACTGCGCGGATCCCACTTGCAAGGCGAAGCTGGTCTGCCGCCAGGAGGTCAAAAAGGACCTCAAGGTCTTCATCGTCTCCCAGTGCCCCTTCGGCGTGAAGGCGATCAACGCCATGAAGGAGATCACCAAGAACTTCGGCAACGACATGAAGTTCACCTTCCACTACATCGGCGACGTCAACGCAGCGGGCAAGCCCACGGCGATGCACGGCCAGACCGAGGTGGACGAGAACATCCGCATGCTCTGCGCCGCCAAGTACTACGCCAAGAACAACAAGTACCTGGACTACATGTGGTGCCGCTCCAAGGGCAACGACTGGCGCACCAGCGAGTGGCGCAAGTGCGCCAAGGACGGCATCGACGCCGCGGTCATCGAGAAGTGCTTCAAGGGCGAGGGGCCGGCCATGCTGGTCAAGGACTCCAAGCTCGCCAAGGCCCTGGGTGTCGGCGCCAGCCCCACCTGGCTCGCCAACAACCGCTACAAGTTCTCCGGCATCGCCCCCGAGAACATCAAGAAGGAGTTCTGCAAGCGGAACCCTGGCATGAAGAACTGCGACAAGAAGCTCAGCGGCGGCGGCGCGCCGGTCAAGGGCGGCTGCGGCGGTTGATGTAGCGCTGTCTGCACTTGGCCGTTAACTCTTCCTTAGCATAAACACACCCTACCTTGCCTCCCGTCCTAGCCGCGGTACGCATCGTCCTCGAGAGCGCCCTCTATCGCATCAAGCGGCGAGAGGCCAACAACCTGCTCACGTCCATCTCCCTCATGCTGGCCTTCCGCCTGCCCTGGGACGACGTGCTCTACCGCTCGATCTTCGCCGCGGTGCTCAACGTCTACGTCTACCTGATCAACGACTACTGCGACATCGACCGCGACCTGGCCTCGCCCCAGAAGGACCACCGCAAGGCGCGCTTCATGGCCAAACACCGCGGCGCCGTGGTGGGTGCGCTGGTGGGGCTGGCGGCCCTGCTCGTGGCTGCCGCGCTCAACCACTCCCACCTGCTGTTGCTGGCCTTCGCCGCCAACACGGTGGTGGTCTACAGCTACTCGGCGTGGTTCAAGCGCATGCCCGTGGCCGACGTGCTGATCATGAGCGTCTGCGGGGTGACCATCTCCCTGGTGGGGCTGCCCGAGGGCAACCCCTTCGGCTGGAAGATGGTCGGCCTGCTCGGCTTCATCTGCGCCAGCTTCGAGGTGATCCAGGTGATCCGCGACGAGCCGGGGGATCGCCGCTCCGGGGTGAACACCACCGCGGTGCTGCTGGGGGCCCGGCCGTCGGCGTGGATCTTTCGCGCCATCGTGCTCGGCTCCGCCGCCTACGGCGTGCTGGTCATCGGCAGCTATCTGCCGCTCGCGCTGCTGCCGGCCCTCTTCTTCCCGTTGACGCCCGAAGCCGCCAGCCGTAGCTGGGACTGGTGCCGGGTGCTCTTCGGCGGGGTCTGGGGGGGGCTGTTGCTCCAGGTGTGGTTGGGGTATCTTCCCTAGTTAAGAGTTATGAGTTTAGAGTTTAGAGTTTCTGGCGGTGGCGAAGGCGGCCGCGGGTTGGAGTTCGTCGAAGTCAAGGTGTTGAACGAGGGTTCGCGATTCGAGTTCGCGGCGCCGCTGCAGCCGGCTACGGGCTTCAGGCTACAGGCTACGAGGCATGTGCTGGGCTTGCCTTGTAGCCCGGGGTCCGGAGCTTGGTGCACTGACACTCGCAACTCTCAACTCTCAACTCTCAACCCATGACCTCCCGGATCCGCCAACATATCGTAGTCCTCGGCCTGGTCTACGCAGTCCACCTCGGGCTCGTGATCTACGCCTGCCCTTACGACGTGTTCTTCGGCGGCGACCCGGTCATGGGGGTGGACTACCAGACCCACTTCGAGCAGACGCGCACGGTGAGCGAGGCCATCACTCGCTTTGGCAAGACCTGGGCCTACGACCCCAACCTCCTCGCCGGGCAGCCGGCGGGGCTGATCTTCGACGTGGACAACAAGGCCCACTGCCTGCTGACCCACGCGTTGAGCCAGCTGGGCCTGCAGCAGGCCGTGGCCTTCAACCTCTTCATCCTGCTGGCCCACCTCTTCGCGCCCCTGGCGGTGCTGCTGGCGGCTACCCTGCTGGGCGCCTCGCCGCGGGCGCGGGCCACGTCCCTCGGACTGGCCATCATGGTCTGGCACTTCGACTCGGCCGCCCGCTGGTACTGGTGGGACGGCATGATCTCCTACGTCACCGCCGCCTCGGTGAGCCTGGTTGTGGTGGCGCTGTTCCACCGCCTGCTCCACGGCGGGCGCGCGCGGATCTTCTTGCCGCCGCTGCTGGTGCTGCTGCCCCTGGCGCTGCTGATCCACGTCTGGGCCTTCGCCATTTTGGCCGTGCCGATGATCGGGCTCTACGTGCGGCGCTGGCGCACCCTGGGCGGCGGCGACCACGCCCGGGTCTGGGGCCTGGCCCTGGTGGCCCTGGCGGTGAACCTCTTTTGGCTGGTGCCCGCGCTGACCCACATCGACTTGCTGGCGCCCTCCGGCCGCGGCGGCCAGGCCACGCCGTTGCATGCGCTGTCGGATTACCTCGACCTCTACGTCGACGGGCTGATCACCGGCACCATCGGCGTGCGCACCTTCTGGCGCGTGCTGGTCATCGCCGGCGCCGTGATCACCCTCTGGCGCTGGCGCAAGGACCGTGACGAGCGCCTGTTCACCTGCGCGCTGTGGTTCTGCTGGACCCTCGGCTCGGCCTACCTGCTGGCGCTGATCCCCGGCGTCCGCGAGACCGAGCCCTACCGCTTCATCTTCCCCGCCTCCATGATGGCGGCGCTGCTGGCCGGCCCCTGGCTGGCCGGTGTGCTGCGGCGCAGCTTCTGGCGCGAGCTGCCGGCCCAGGCCCGGGTCGTGCTGTTGGTGCTGCTGGTGCTGCTGGCGCCGCGCATCGTGCGCAGCGTCACCGACTTCATGCCCGAGCTGACCCCCGTGGCCACGGCGCCCCAGCCCACCTCGGAGAACCCCCGCGGGCTGACCCCGGTGATGCATTCGTTCTACCTGCGCCACGACCCGATCCCGAAGAGCTACCGCCTCATCGCCGACTACCTCGACAAGGAATGCACCGATGAGGGCCGCGTGCTGGTCTGGTGGTGGGTCATGGCCGAGTACCTGCGCTGGGCCACGGACAAGCCGATCATCGGCGGCTTCCCCGACCGGCGGATGAAGCACGAGGCGGCCAACATCTTCCGTTACATGCCGGACCCACGCTCAAAGGACGTCCGCTCCTTCGCCGACTACCTGGTGCGGTACAACATCCGCTACATGGTGGTCTCCTCGCCCCTGCGCATCAAGGAGGAGCGCTTCACCCGGCTGATGAACGTCAAGAAGGTCTTCGGCATCGGCGGCGCCCGGGTCTACCGCATCCGCCACCGGGCCGACTACTTCATGCGCGGCAAGGGCAAGGTCACCGCCTCCCTCAACCGGATCCAGGTGCGCGACGCCGTGCCCGAGGAGGGGACCCAGCGCGTGATCCTGCGCTTCCACCACATGCGCACCCTCGGCTGCTCGCCCGGCTGCCGTGTGCTGAAGGCGCCCATCTCGTACGATCAGGTGGGCTTCATCGGCGTGGAGGGCACGCCCACGCTGCCCAAAAACTTCGTCGTCGAGAACAACTACTGATCGATCAGCAGCGCGCGGATCTGCGCGTCGTTGCGCCGGCAGAACGAGACGATGGCCTCCAGGGCGCGCTGCTGCGCCAAAGGCAAGTCGCTGCCCTGGTACCAGATCCGCAGGTGATCCGTGGCGGCGTAGGCCGGCTTGCCCGGTGCGGCGGGCGCCAGCAGGACGTGCAATGTCTGATCGCCCCGCGAAAGCTCCAGCTCCAGCTGCCCCACAGATTGGCCCGGGCCGATACGGCGCAGGCGCCAGCCCGGCGGCAGCACGGCGCCGAGCCCGCGCTTGATCCACGCCGGCGGCGCGGGCGCCTCGCCGCCGGTGGGTTTGCGCGCGGGTGCGACCGCCGGGGCGTCCCCGTCGTCTTCGGGCTCGACCTTCGCGGGGGTCTCGACCGGCGCCTGCGGCTCACCGGCCAGCAGCTCCGCCGGCAGCGGCTCGGCGCGCAGCAGCGGCCCCGAGGGGGCATAGATCTCATCGCCGAAGCGCTCGGCGTTTTCCCGAAAGTAGCCGTTGCATGCCTCGAAGGCGCTGCAGCCCAGGCAGGCAGGCCCGCGGGTCAGCCGGGCGAAGTCGAAGCGCATGGGGCTCACCTGCCGGGTGTCCGTGTCGTAGACGCCGAGGTGTTCCCAGGTGGAGCCGTGATACCCGGGGCGGTCGGGCAGCAGGCAGGCCGGCAGGTTGTTGAACGCCAGGGGCAGCGCCCTGTCCTCGGCCACGGCCATGGCCTCGCGAATGTGGGGCACCGCCCGGCCGGGATCGAACAGCACCTCCGGGTTGCGCAGCGCGTCCTCCACCGGCTTGACCAGGGCGGCCACGAGGAAGGTGATCTTCGGGTAGTCCCGCCGCAGGTCGGCCAGGTGGGAGACCATGCGGGGCAGCTGCTCGTAGTTCTGGGCCACGAGCACCTGGTAGACCCCGACGATGCCGCCGGGCACGCGGTGCAGCGAGTCCAGCGCCTGCGTCATCAGCTCGGTGACCCCGCGATAACCCCGCAGCCGGTCGAGCACCTCGGGGCGGTGATCGTCCCAGGAGAGCTTCCAGACGTTCATGCCGAGGCGGGCCAGCTCGGCCACCCGATCTGCGTCGTCCAGGCCCCAGGCGTTGGTGGAGACGCCAAAGCGGCTCACGCCGTGGCGGTTGCCGCAGCGCATGATCTCCTCCAGCCCCGGGTGCAGCATCGGCTCCCCGCCGGTGAAGAAGCCCTGGCCCAGGCCGTGCTGTCCGGCCAGGCGCACCTGGTCCAGCACCTGCTCCACGGGGAATAAGCGGGGCTCTCGCGGCACGCTGCAAAACAGGCAACGAAAGTTGCAGCGGTGGCCCACGTCGATGAAGAAGCCCGGCACGATGAGGTGGGCGAACGGGGCGAAGGCCGCCGGGTAGCGGAAGCCCTCCCGGAAGACGTTGATCAGCATGCGCTCACGGCGAGCACGCGATCGATGAGCCCCAGCACGCCGCGGAAGCCGAGATAGGGGCTGGGGCCGACGCCGTGACGATCGAAGCTCGGGAAGCCGAAGCTCAGCGCCGCGGTCTCGGGCGCCAGCGGTGCCGGAAACTTGTCCGTGCTGCAGTGGATCAGCAGGGGCCGGCCCGGCCCCCGGCCCAGGGCGGCCGCGGCGTCGAGCAGATCGGCCAGGCCGGCCTCGGTGGCCACGGGGCAGGTAGGGCCGTCGACGAGCCGATCCAGGTGCCGCTGTTGGCCGGTGGCGTAGACCTCCACCAGCTCGCAGCCGAGGTCCGACGCCAGCTGCTGCAGGCCCGGCACGTGGTAGGGGTCGCCGAGGAAGAGCAGCCGCGTGGGCAACACCCGACGGTCGACGATCCAGCGCAGGTGCCCAACCACGGTCCGCAGCTCCTGCTCCGCGAAGGACCGGGCGGCCTGCCGGCGATCCAGGGCGTCCGCGATGGTCTCCAAAAAACGCACCGTGCCGTCGAGGCCAAGGGGGATGTCCGCCTCGATCAGCCGGGCGCCGGTTCTGCGGGCGAGGACCTGCGCCGCCTCCCGGGCGTGGGGCAGCGAGATGATGGCCGATGCCTGCTCCACCTGCCGCAGGAGGTCGTGGGGGCCGCCCGAGAGCCAGACGCTGGTCAGCTCGAGGTCCAGCGCCGCCAGCATGCGCGTCAGCTCCTCGAGGTTGGCCACCTGCTCCATCTCGTTGCGGTCCATCAGGTGGCCGACTATTGCCACGGCGTCGGCTCGCGGCGCCGGGTCGAGGGGCAGGGCCAGGGCCAGGGCCTCCAGGGTGCGGGCGTAGCCGTCCAGCCAGTTGACGTCGAGGCTCTCCGAGCGCACCTCCAGCAGGGGCGTGTCCGCTGCCTCGTACAGGGGCTCGTAGCGGGTGCCGGTGAGCTCCACCAGGGGGAACGGGTGCGCCAGCACCACGCCGCTGTGGGGGCTCTGCGCCAGACCGCCCAGGGCCCGCGTCAGGGCCGCGGCGCGGTCGCCCACCACCGTGGTCGGTGTGACCTCGGTGACCAGCACGCGGGGGCGCCCGTAATGGCTGAGCAGGGTCGAGCTCCAGTCGTGCAGCTGGATCATCTCCACGTGTCCATGGGCGCAGGTGGGCGCGTCGAGCAGAAGGTAGGCGTCGGCCACGGCGTTGGCTGCCAGCAGCACGCCGTGTGAGAACGGCATGTCCAGGCGGGGCTGGAGCGCGTGGGCGGGCTTGACGTCGGGTGGTGCTTTCATGGGCCGAGGTACTCCCGATACTTGCGGTAGAAGCCCATGGAGCAAGCATGGAGGATCCGCTCCACGGAGGCCAGGGCCCCCTGCAGCCCGATCTCGAAGTCGAAGAGGGAGAAGCGCCCGAGGCCCAGGGCCTGATGCCGCGCGTCCACGGCCAGGTTGGAGAGCACGGCGTGGTAGCGGCCGCTGCCGGCCGCCTCCAGCCACTGCGCCTCGTCCTCCAGCTGCAGCAGGTCGCCGCGCTCGAGCATGGCGCTCACGCGCTGCAGCAGCGCCGCGTCCGCGCCGGGCGGGGCCACCACGTCCGCCGCAAACCCCGCCTCGTGGAGGAAGCCGAGCAGGTCCAGGCCGCCCGCGCGGCCCGGATCCAGCAGCAGCGGCAGGTCCGCTGCCTCCAGCACCAGAGCCAGGCGCTGGTCGGCCGCGCGCCGGCGAAGCGCCTGCCAGGTCTGCTCCACCGTGGCGAGGGCGTCCTCCCACACCGCGTCCACCTCGGTGGCCAGGCCGAGGGCGCCCGCCACCTCGGTGAGCCAGCGCCGGGTGGCGGCCACGCCGTGGGGCGCCGGCGGGGTCACGGCCCGCTGGCCAGCCAGGCGCAGCATCGGCTCGACGTAGGGACCGTAGTGCGCGTTGGTCGTAAAGACGAACAATGCCGCCCCGCCGAAGGCCTCGGGCTCGCCCGAAAACGGCCCCGGGATGACCTGCTGGTGCAGCCGCGCCCCGGCCCCGTCCAGCATGCCGCGCAGCTCTCGTACGGCCGCCGACTCCGGGAACCCGACGAGGTTGTAGGTGCCTGGCGTGGGCGCCTCCAACAGCCCGCCGTCCGTGGCCCGCTCCATGGTCCGGATCAGCCTGGAGTGCTGCTCGGCGGGCAGGTGGTGGTGGATCGACGCGCCGGTGCTGTCGCGCAGGGTCTGGAGCGTGTCGTCCACGCCGACCCCCGTGACCATGGGCACGCAGCAGCTCTCGAAGCGGACCATGGAGGCTGGACGCTCGCTGGCCACGGAGGCAGCCACGGCGTCCAGCTTGTGCTGGCAGCCGATGATCACGTCGGCCTGGTCCAGGTCGGCGAAGCGGACGTCGTCCACCAGGGCACGGCGCAGGTCGGGCCGCCGCCGGGCGGCGCGGCGCTGAGCCTCGGCCAGCAATCGATCGTCGATGGGCCAGCTCAGGTGCCGGCTGGCGCTGGGCTTTTGGCATTCAAGATCACCGAAGCGGATCATCGGATCCCAGCGCGACAGCCCGAAGTCGAGCTGCACCTCGCGGGCGTGGAAGTCTTCCAGGCGGTCGGAGCAGAGGAACCGGCGCCAGTCGTCGGGGCCGCCGGTGGCCAGTCGGCCCAGGGGCGCGGTGTACGGCTCGGGCGGCGGGGGCTGTGGCTCCTCGGCCGCGTCGATGGTGGGCGGCGCGGCGCTCTCCACGGCGAGCGGTCGATTATCCGGTCCCCGCGCCAGCAGCGCGACGATCTCCTCCAGCGTCATGCCCTCCAGCCGGCGGACCAGGCGGTTGAGCCAGGCCGCGATGAGCCGGCGCTGGCCCGGGCGCACGCCCTGCAGGTCGTGGTGCAGCGCCCAGTGCTCCGTTTGGTGGTAGGCCTCGACGGCCCCGGGCGGCTCCAGCACGAGGCGGATCCGCTCGCCCGTGGGCGCGCCGAGGCGCACCTCCACGTGCTGCTCCGTCCAGCGCACCTCACGCACGCTGGTGTGTCGGGCGCTGGCGCGGGCGTCGTCCACGGCGGGGAGCTTGAAGACGCGGGCCAGCGCGGCGCGGGCTCCGGGGCCGCCCTCGAGCCAGCCCGGCGCGGCCTCCTCGGGGGAATCCTCTTGCGCCGGGGCCGACCGCTCGGAGCCGGCAGGCACCTGCACGCCGAGGAAGGCGAGGAGCTCGTCGTCCGACATGGGGCTCGGCGCCGCGGCGGGCGCGTCGGCCTCGTCGGTGAGCCGCTGGCCCAGCTCCGCGAACAGCCGGCTCACGGTTGCGTCGGGGTGCTCCTCCACCACCGTGCGGAAGCGATCCGACGACGCCCGCAGCAGCGGGTCCACGGGGATGAAGGCCAGCACCTCGGTGCCCAGCCGCCGGGCGAACCGCTGCAGCCGCTGGCGGGGCGGGTTCGGGCTGCGGCTGTTGACGATGAGCCCCAGCAGGCGCGCGCCGTCCCGGGCATGGTTGGCCACCATGCGCGCGATGTTGTTGGCCGCGTACAGCGGCAGCGTCTCCTCCGAGGTGACGATGCAGACGTTCTGCCCGAAGCCCCGGCGCAGGGGCGAGGCGAAGCCGCCGCAGACCACGTCGCCCAGCACGTCCAGCAGCACCACGTCCAGCGCGCTGTGGAAGAAGCCCTGCTTGCGCAAAAACTGCAGCGCCAGGTCCACGCCGCGGCCGGCGCAGCCGATGCCCGGCGCGGGACCGCCGCTCTCCAGACAGTACGTGCCCCACAGCCCCTCCACCACCACCGGCTCCCAGGGGGCGTCGCCCGAGGCGGCCCGAGGGTCCTCCAGCAGGTAGTCCACGATGCGGGGCACCTGCCGGCCGCCCACCAGGCGGGACACCGAGTCGGCCTTGGGGTCGCAGCCGATCTGCGCCACCTTCAGCCCGCGCCGGGCCAGGGCCGCCGAGAGGTTGCAGGCGATGGTGGACTTGCCCACCCCGCCCTTGCCGAACAGCGAGATGCTCAACATCGCGCCACCACCCTTTGCAGCAGCCCCACGACGAAGGTGAGCAGCTGCTGACGTTCCCGGGTGTGGGCCGGCGTCTGCGCGCTGTGGCTGACGGCGAAGGGCCCGCTGCGCGCGAAGGCTGGCTCGCCGTCGTCGGCCGGCGTGATCAGCGCCACCAGGGGGCCGTCATCCCGGCGCAGGGTCAGCTCCAGCTCACCCCAGCCGGCGCCGGCGCCGCGCGTCTCCACGCCGTCCACGGTGAAGCCGCGCAGCTGCTCCGGGTGCCGCTCGCGCACCCGCTCCAGGGCGCGCAGCAGCAGGTCGCGCAACGCCAGGCGCCGCTGCTGCTTTGCGCCGGGAGGCTGCACAGCGTTGCCTTCTTCGGAGGCGACCGGCTCCACGGGCTGTGCCTCGTCGTCCCCTGCCCCGGCCCTGGCCACGAGCGGATCGAGGCACGCTCGCCAAAAGTCGCCGTGGAACGCCTCGACGTGGGACCAGAGGAACGCCTCCAGGGCGAACCAGCCCACCTCACGGTCCTGGCGTAGCACCCGGATCAGGCCGGGCTCCAGCTCCAGGGCGTCGCCCTGCTCCAGGACCCGGCGCCGCTCATCGTCGAGCCACAGGGGCACCACGCCCTCGTAGTCGAGCCGCAGCGTGGTGGGGGCGACCCTCCCCGGCGCGCTGTCCACGGGGCCCAGGGGGCGCAGGACCGCCACCTCGGCGGTGCGCCCGAGGAAGACCAGGGTCGGCAGGCCGCCGTAGCCCCGCCAGCTCTCGTGGCGATGCTCGTCGACCCGTCGCGTCAGCTCCCGGGTCTGCGCGCACTCCAGGGAGCAGGGCACGTAGGGCATCAGGCAAGGGTTGACCTCGGGCGCCACCTCCCCCGGTGTCTCCAGGCGCCGTCGCAGCAGCAGCCAGCCGTTGGCGTCCTGCAGCGCCGCCGCGCTCTCGGCAAAAGCCCGGGCGCAGCACTCCGGGTAGCCCAGCAACACCCCGGTGCGAGCCACCGCCTCCCGGGAGGCCGCGGGATCGTCGCGGGCCTCCATCAGCGCCACGACCTCGTCCACCGCTCGCGAGTCCGCGCCGAGGAACATCTCCCGCGTCTCGCCGTGGTCCCAGCGGCGCGTGCGCGTGCGGACGGTGAGGCCGCCCACCCGCCGGGCCAGCTCCTCGGCGATGGCGTCCTGCAGCCCGGCGTCGAGCCCGTCCTCCAGCTTGGTCACCGCCTTGGCCCCGGCGCAGATGGCGCCGTACTCCCAGGAGTCGCGAAACCACCGCGCCACCGGGTCCACGTCGGGCAGGTTGCCGGCCACCGGAGCCGCTCGCGCCGGTGTGGTGCGGGCGCGCTCCAGCAAGGTCTCCGGATCGTCGTCCTCCTCACCCGACATGGTGGCGCGGGTCAACGCCTCGGCCATCTCCAGCGGCTCGAGGCCCGAGGCGCGGCGCCACCGCTCCAGCGCCTCGTGGAGCGGATCTGCGCCGAGGTCCTCCTCGGGCTGCAGGCGCGTGGTCAGCCGGTTGAGCGCCTGCAGCCGCCGGTCCGCGAAGCGCCAGGGTAGCTCCTCGGCGTAGAAATTGCGCTGCGCAGTGCGGAGCAGCGGATCATCTGCCTGCGCCTCCGCGAGCAGGCCATCGTGGCGCGCCACCCGGGCCAATGGTACCTCCTCGGTGAGCCTCAGGCGCGAGGTCAGCAGCTTGCCGCAGAGACCGGCCAGCTCGAAGTGCCGCGCCACGGCAAGGTTGAGCGCCACGTCCGCGGGGGTGGCCCAGGGATCGTAGAGAATGGTCGACAGCCCGCCGTGCTCCGAGAAGCCGAAGGCCTCCGGGCAGCGGGCCTCCAGCGCCCGGAGAGAGTGGACGGCGGCGAGGTTGACCTCGGGGCCGTACCCCTTGTGGTAGCGGTCCAGCTGGCGCGCCGAGAACGACTCCACGCCCACCAGGTTCACGTCCAGCCGGTGCCCCCGGTCATGCAGCGCCCGCGCGGCCTGCAGCAGCGCGTCCTCGCTGGCCACGATCTCGTCGGCCCGCAGGCCGAGGAGCAGCCGGCAGGGCGGCAGGTCCGTCTGCTCCAAAACCAGGCGCGCCAGCGCCGCCGGATCGCGCTGCAGCGGGGCGGCCACCACGAGCAGGCGCAGGGGTCCGGTGGACGCCGCCAGGGTGCTCGCCAGCCCGGCGAGCTGCCGCTGCAGCCGCAGCGTCGCGAGCTCCACCGTGGCGCTCAGCGCGTCGGTGGGCACGCTCTGGGCACAGAACGAGCACCCCCAGCGTGCCGGCAGGTCCAGATCTCGGCCGGCAAAAAAACGGCTCTGCTCCAGGGGCGGCCGGTGGGCGCACAGCGGCCCGCCGAGGAGATAGACCAGGGGCGGCAGCTCCCGGGCAGCGGCGTTGGCCGGCTCGACGCCGTAGTCGGGGTGCTCGAGATCCACCAGCGGCAGGTCCGCGTCGTTGCCCGCTGACGCGCCGATCCAGAGCAGCAGCGCGTGCTGGTCGGGGGGCAGGACCTGCAGCGGCGGCTGCGGGTGCGCCTGGTGGGGACCGAGGGAGCGCTCCGCGTCCAGCAGGCCCAGGCGCAGCGAGGGGACGGCCTGGCGCAGCGCACCTGCCAGCGCCGTGGCGGCCACGTGGCTAAACAGCGCGTGGGTCGCGTCGTGGTCGCGCGCCGCCCGGGCCACCGACCTGGCCACCTCGTCCAGCTGCTCGCCGCAGCCATCGAGCATCACCTCGGCAGGCACCCCCATTCGCAACCACCACGCGGGCACGCCGCGGGCGCGGAGCAGCCCCAGGGCGAAGGGGAAGAACATGCCGGCGAAGAATCGCCCGGGGACCACGAGCTCCACCATCACGACGCGCACGTCACCCTCCTCGGGCGTTGGGCCACCGCGCAGGGACGTCCGGGAGCGGACAGTGGAGGAAGACACCTTCAAAAAGTAACCAGATAACCGGGCCTGGTCAACGTGGGTTGCTGCCCGGAACAGGGTTGCCCCGGGGAGGGTCATAGTACTCTAGTGCCCGCGAACAGTTGATCCACCTTCTCCATCACCGAACAGGAGGGACCGCCATGAGCCTGGACCCCACCGCCAGAGGCGACCGGAGCCTGAGCCTGGCTTGCTTCTTCGTCGCCCTCTGCGGCGCCGGCCTCCTGCCCCTGGTTGTGCTCGCGCCCTGTGTGGCCCGGGCCCAGCAGACCGGCTGGTTGAAGGGCTATCAGGCGGCGCACCGGGACTACAAGGCCAGGCGGTACGGCGCGGCGTTGCGTGGCTTCACCCGGGTGTACTCTTCCTGTCCAACCTCGCGCAAGCCTGCCATCGCGGTGATGGCCGCCACCAGCGCGGCACATACCGGAGACCTCGACGCCTACCTCACCTGGGTGCCGAGGGCCGGCAAGAAGCTGTCCTCGGCGGCGCGAAAAAAGCTGTCGACCCTGGTCAAGGAGAAGGTGACGGCCGGAGGGCCCAGCGCCTCCGCGGGGCGAAAGACGGGCAACCGCCCGAAGAAGCGCAGAGCCAAAAAGTCGTCCCCCATCCCGGTGAAGTGGATCAGGCTGCGGGGCGGCAAATACGAGATGGGTGCCGCCGAGGACGACCTGGTCCACGACGTCAAGGTGCCGAGCTTCCGCATGATGAAGGCCGAGGTGACCCAGGGCCAGTTTCGCGCCTGCGTCGATTCTGGCCGCTGCTCTCCGACGAAGTGCTCCAGCTCGGCAAAAAAGAGGGGCATCGAGGGGTTCCTCGGCAAGGACCACCCGGTGGTGTGCGTCAAGTGGTCCCAGGCCCGGGCCTTCTGCCGCTGGATCGGCGGCCGCCTGCCCACCGAGGCCGAGTGGGAGTTCGCGGCGAAGAGCCGCGGCAAGGCAAAGAAGTATGCCTGGGGGTTCGCCAGGGCCGATTGTACGAGGGCGGTGATGAAGGCAGGAGGCAGGGGATGCGGCAAGAAGACGACCTGGCCGGTGTGCTCCAGGACCGCGGGGAACACCGAGCAGGGCCTCTGTGACATGTCGGGCAACGCCGATGAGTGGGTCGAGGACTGCTGGCACGTGGCGCTGCGAAACCGCGAGACCTTCGAGGGCGCCCCCACGGACGGCTCAGCGTGGACCAAAAAATGCAAACGGGGCGTCACCTTTGGGCGCGTCCGCAGGGTGCTGCGCGGGGGAAGCTTCACCGGCGGCGAGCAGGCGATGAGGACAACCTATCGCTACAGCTACTATGGGGAAAATGTGCTGATCGACGTGGGCTTTCGTTGCGCTCGTTAGCCGCCCTGGACACAGGAGCTTGCAGTGCTGGACAACTTCTCTTTCCTCATTGAGGGCAAGCTGGCCGGGTCGGCCCGGCCCGGCCTCCTCGATGATGTCAACGACGACCTGCGTGAGGCTGCAAGTAGCGGGATCACGGGCGTCGTCACGCTGACCGAGGAGCCCCTCGCCGCTGACGCGGTCTCCGCCGCGGGGCTGACCTGCCTGCACCTGCCCATCGTCGATTACCAGCCACCGAGCGTGGACCAGATGCAGGCCGCGGTGGCCTTCATCGACCGTGAGGCGAGCGCGGGCGGAGCCGTGCTGGTGCACTGCACTGCCGGGCGAGGTCGCACGGGCACCATCCTGGCCGCCTACCTCATCCACCGCGGTGCCACGGCGGGCGCTGCCATGAGCGAGGTGCGGAAGCGCAGGTTCGGATCCATCGAGACGCACTCACAGGAGCAGGCGCTGGAGGTCTTCCAGTCGCACACCGCGCCCGGGCGGGGCGGCAGCCACGACAGAGAACCCGGGAAGCGGATCCTCGCCATCGGGGATGTGCACGGCTGCGCAGGAGCCCTCGATGGCCTGCTCCGCCTGGTCGGGCCTCGGCCGGACGATATTCTAATCTTCCTTGGCGACTACGTGGGCAAGGGGCCAGACTCCGCTGGTGTGCTGGATCGCCTCGTCGCGTTGTCGAAAGAGACGAAGGTGATCGGGTTGCTCGGCAACCACGACGAGATGCTGCTCGCCACGATCAACTCCAAGTCGACAGCCGAGCTTTGGTGCGTCACAGCCGGCGATGAAATCGTTGAATCATACGGTGGCGGTCTGGACAACGTCCCGGCAGAGCACCTGGCCTTCCTCAGCACCTGTCACGATTACCACGAAACAGAGAAGCACATCTTCGTCCACGGCTCCGTGGACCACCATCGGCCGATGTCCGAGCAGAGGTCATCGATCATGCGCTGGGGCCGGATCAGCCTCGATGACGGACCGCACTGCTCCGGCAAGACCGTGGTCTGCGGGCACGCCTCGCAGCAAACAGGCGAGCCCCTCAACCTTGGACACGCGATCTGCATCGACACCTACTGCTGGGGCGGTGGCTGGCTGACCTGTCTCGATGTTCTGGACGGCTCTCTCTGGCAGGTGTCGAGGGCCGGCGATGAGCGCAGAGCCCGAATCGAGGACTATCCAGGCTAATATCTCCGCTTCCAGCTCATCCAGATCGATAGCCCGGCGAGGCATGCAGCCCGGCTCAGTCATCGTCCCTGTCCCTGTCAGCCTCGCGCCGGCGCTCCAGGTAGTCTTCTGGGGCCGGGAGGCCTGAAACGAAGGGGATCTCCACCGGCCGCTCCACCGCCACCAGCCGCAACGTCACGCGGTCGGGCGAGATCGGCTGGTAGATGCAGAGGACATCGCCGCCAAGCTCTTTTACCATCGCCTGCAGCTCGTCGGTGCCGATGCCGATGCAGACCTCATCCGGCCCCGGCGCCAGGCCCGGGGGCGGCGACTCCAACCGGCTGGGTACCCCGGGGTACGCCTTCATCGAGGTTTTCGCGATGAGCTCCATGAGCCCCACCACCAGGTAGCGGGGCAGATCGTCGGCGAGGTTCACGCGCTCCACGGTGCCGCCCGCCAGCAGGAAGAGGTCGCTGCTCAGCAGCAGCGTCTCCAGGTCCGGGATGTCGGAGGTGAACAGCCCCGGCTGGGTCTGCTCCAGGGGCAACGGTCTCACGCTGGGCCGCGTCTTGAAAGTGGTCATGGCCTGGCCTCCTGAGAGTAACCTTCGGTCGATCAGGTGTAGGGCGCCACGGCGCGAAGCTCCGACAGCAGCAGGTCCAGGTTGGCGCTCTCCTCCAACAGGTCCTTGATCGCCTGCTTGCGGTGCGTCGAGGTCTCCTCGGCCTCGGCAGCGACCTCCGCGGCCCGCGCCAAAACCGCGGCCTGCCACTGGGACGCCTGGCCGGTGGCGGCCTGGTAGTCCGCGGCCAGCGACGAGAGCTGGGCCTCCAGGATCCCGCGCGTGCCCGAGCCGATTTTCCCGTCGAAGCCCGTGGTGTAGTGGTCCAGCTGCCACAGGTGGTACTGGATCTGCTGGCCCCGGGTGAAGCAGCCTTCCAGGCCGCCTGCGACCAGGCCGGGGCAGACGCAGGCCGACGGGTCCTTGCTCACGCGCACCGCCCAGCACGTTGTGGCCCAGGTGACCTGCGCGGCCACCAGCTCCTCCCCATCTTCTCCTTCGGCCCGGCAGCTGCAGGTGCAGGCCCCGGGGTTGTTGGTGTGACCGGAGCCGAACTCGCAGCGGCAGGGCGGCGTCTGGTTGCAGGGCCAGCTGGCGGGCATGGTCCACCGATACAGCTGGTACGCCCCGGCGCCGAGCTGCTGCTCCATCCACGCCTCGAAGCTCGCGCCCGGCGAGCGGGCATAGGCGCCGTACTGGGCCTTGATGTGCTTCGGCGTGTGCGCGCAGGTCCAAACGCCGGGGTTGACCGGGTACTGGGCGTCCCGGATTTTTTGCTCGCCGTCCGCCAGCTCGCTGCCGTCCTTCATGCCCCAGCCCGTGGTGTTGTCGATCAGCGTCTCGAAGTGCACGTGGGTCGGGTACTGGGCCGGGATGGCGTTGCGCCCCATGCGCCCGAGCAGGCTGCCGGCCTTGACCCACTGGTTGGAGCCGGCGAGGTGATCGGCGCTGTACATGTGGATGAAGCGTGTGACCGCCTCGTCGCGGTGGTTGACGCGCAGGTTGTTGCCGTAGCGGGTCGCCCGGCCGCCGTTGACCGCGAAGACCGGCGTGCGCAGCTCACCGCCCTCCTCCCGGGAGCGGCCGGTGACGTCCAGGCCGGTGTGCAGGCGAAAGTAGTTCTTGCCGTTGATGTTGCGCGTCCGGAACAGCCCGAACACGGCGTAGTTCTCCGCGCTGCCGCCCCAGGCGGAGTTGATGGCGGTCCAGCCGTTGGTCTCCGGCGGGCCGGTAAAGTTTTCCGCGGTGCGCTCGAACCCGAAGCGGCGGAACGACGCCTCCTCGTGCCACACCGGCTGGCACCAGGTCAGCGCGTAGACCGTCTCCTGGTGGTCCACCAGCGCGGAGGGGTCCAGGGCGATCTCGAACTCACAGAAATTGCGAAAGTTGACCCGCGCGGTGCCGCCGCCGACGGTGCCCACTTGCAGGCACCAGTTGGACCGCGCGCTGGTGCTCTCGTTGGCCGGGGCGTCGGGGTCGTCGGTGCCGCTGGGCCACGTGGCCTTGGCGCGGTCGTAGACCACCGCTGTACCGGGCAGCCCCCGGGGGATCATGCCCGTGACCGGGCCCCCGGCGCCCTGCCCGAAGGCCGCGTCGGTGGCATCCTGGACGTCCCACATGGTGAGCACCTTGAAGTCCTGGAACTCCAGCCTGACCACCGCTGTCTGAGCCGATGAGACCGAGGGCAGGCCGATCTGCAGGCACCCTGAATCGTCGAGCCAGTCTCGCCCGCCGAGGGCATTTTGCAGGTGGACGTCGATGTCGGCCAGGGTGTCGTTGACGCTCTCGGGGCAGACCCCGGTCTTTTGCTGGTAGAACTCCACCATGGCCTCGCCCAGGGCCGCGCTGTAGGCGCCGTTGATCGCCTCGGCCCACCAGCCCAGCCGCTTGAGCGCCGACTGCACAAAATGGTAGAAGCGCTTCTTCTGGCGCTTCTTGGCGCTGGAGAATCCCTCGTAGGCCGCCACGGTGCGCTTGGCCGGGGGGTAGCGGTCGGCGTCGCTGCAGGCGTAGGTCTCGGTGTCACCGTCCACGGTGATGCTGCACGACTTGACGTAGCCGCCCAGCAGCAGCGGCTGGCAGGTGCGGACGTCCATCACCTCCACGGTCAGGCTGTTGCCCACGGCGAAGGCGCCGCTGCCGTCGCTCTCGTCGGTGGTGCGCACGGCCACGGACCCGTCCTGGCAGGCGCCGGAGGGACCGGGAGGCGGGTACTGGTAGGTCTCACCCATCGCTGTCGGATCCCTCATCCTGCTCGTCCACCTCTTGCTCCTCCTCCTCCTGCTCGTCCTCGCCGTCCTCGTCCTCGTCCTCGTCGGCGTCGTCGTCGTCCATGTCCCCCCCGCCGGCGCTGGGTGTGCCGGCCGGAGCGGCCTCCGCGCCCTCGAGGACGTTGCGCTCGGTGTCGTCCACGCCCTCGTGCGCCAGCCGCAGGGCGCGCACCGTCTCCTCGTCCGCCTCGCCCGTGGCCTCCAGGTCGGCGCTGTCGCACTGCGCCTGGAACGCGGCCAGGGCGGCGGCCGTTGCAGGTCCGAGCTGGCCGTCCAGCGCGCCGCCGTACAAGCCAAGGTTGGCCAGCCGCTGCTGGATACCGCCGGCGGTGTTTGCCGGGTCCAGGTCGCGCATCTTCAGCGGCATGCGGCGCCCGCCGGCAACCAGCACCAGGTCGGAGACGGTGGGCTGGATGGTGTACTGCACCCGGCCGTCCTCTCCGGTGGTCTGGTTCGGGGTGGCCTCCCCGTCCACCTCGAGGTACCACTGGACACCGGCCATGGGCTGCTGGTTCGTGTTGCGCAGGGTGACGTCGATCTTGAACGGCACGCCGGTCATCTTGAAGGTGTGCCGTTGGTCCACGGCGCAGGACTCCGTGCGGCGTGTCATCTCGGGATAGTAGATTTCGTCGCCGGTCAGCAGCACGTTGGGGTCGCCCCGCTGCTGGCGCAGCGCCTCGTTGTTCGGGTGATCCCACAGGTCCTTCCAGCGCAGGCCGTGCTGCAGCGCGATGCTGTTGAGCGACTCACCCTGACCCACCGTGTGTGTCGGCATCCCGCGCCCCTCCTCAGGCCTGCGCCCAGGTCTTGGTGTCCAGGTTGGGGAAGGTGACCTCGCACTGGCCAGCATCCTCCAGGCCGTCCACCCGCACCAGCCCCTGGCGGTCGGTGACTCGCTCCAGCCGCTGGCCGTCGGGGCGCGTGATCCAGCAGACCATGCCCTCCACCGGCTTGTCGTCGTCGCCCAGCATCTGCACCTCGATCCAGTGCACGGGCTTCTCCGTCTCGGCCTCCTCCTGCTGGACCTCGCGCTTCGGCTCGGCGGGGGCGACGCGGGCCGCCGCGGTGGACTGGGCCCGCCGCCACAGCCCCAGGCGCCCTTTCGTCAGCAGCTCCAGGGTCATCTCCACGAGCTGATGGTGGCTGCGGCGGTCCAGCGTCTCGTGGGGGTGTTCTTCAGCCAGCAGGCGGCGCAGCGCGTGACGCTGCCCGGCGTCGGCGCGCAGCAGGAGCGCCCTGAGGCGCGGCTCCCGGGGGCCGGCAGGCTCGGCCAGCGGATCTGGTTCCCGCCGCGACTGCAGGACGAGCTGCTCGCCGCCTCGCCCCGGAAAGATCAGACGGGCCACGAGCGCCCTCGGCTGGTGGAGATCGGTTTCACCCGGTCAGCGTAGCCAAAAGCACGCTCGTCTGCAATCGGCGGTGGGGCCGTCAATCCCAATTGGACTTTGCCCGGGCTCACGTCGGCAGATACAATTGTCTGTGGTCGGGCGCCCGGAGAGTTGCCCTTCCGCGCGAGCGGCACCCCATGGCAGATCAACTCGAGCAACCACGGTCCCTGGTCCGGCACCTGCGCGCCCTGGCGCGGAGCGGCTCCCTGGCCCCTTACCTCGCCGACCACGTACAGCTGCCACAGGCGTGGCCGCTGACGGTGAACGTGGACGTGACGCGGGGCTGCAACCTGCGCTGCCTCATGTGCGCCTCGGACCACGGCGCGACGCCGGAGCTGGCCGACGAGGCCATCTGGCCGGCGCTGGCAGAGGCGGTGCCTCTGACCGCGGAGCTGTCCGTCGGCTGCCTGCACGAGCCGACGCTCCACCCTGAACTCCCCGAACGCCTGGCCGACCTGAGCGCCGCCGCGCGAGCCGCGGGCTGGACGGGGTTTCTCGGGCTGCTCACCTCGGGGACGCTGCTGACCCGGGCGCTGACCGACCGGCTGCTGCAGGCCGGCGTCGGGCTGCTGCTCTCCATCGACACCACCGACGAGGCCGCCTACGCCCGGGTGCGCCGCCCGGCCAGCTGGTCCGCGCTGCGCCCGCAGGTGGAGTACCTGGCTCGACAGGCGGAAGCTCGCGGCCGGTTCATCGCCGCGCGCTCCATGATCATGGCCGAGACGCTGCCGCACCTGGTGGCCACCATCGAGGAGCTGGCGCAGATGGGCCTGCGCCGCTTCTCCCTGGCTCAGGTCCAGGTCGCCCCTGACGCCTCGGTGGTGGTCCACCGCGGTGAACACGCCGGCCGCATCGACGGCGCCGTGGCCCGGCTGCGGGCGCTGGCGCGCTCAACGGAGCTGGAGCTGGACCTGCCGTCGGCGCCGGATGATCTTCCCGACGGCGCCCTCGCGCCGCTGCTCGGCGACGGCGACGTCTGGGACGAGCACCGCGTCGGCCCGGGGCGCCGCGGGATCTGCCTGGTGCCGTGGTGCAAGGTCCGCGTGGACCACGCGGGGTGGGTCTACCCCTGCCCGCACAAGCAGCGCCGGGAGCTGGCCTGGGGGAACCTGCTGCAGCAGCCGCTGGGACGCATCGTCAACGGGGCGAGTGCCCGGCGCGACCGGGAGCTGCTGCTGGCGGGCCAGGCCCCCGACGACGCCTGCCGGCGATGCCCCTACGGTCCCGGGGTGGAGGCGCCATGACCGAGGACTACTCCCAGGCCCATGTGCTGCTGCCCTTTTTGGATCGGTTCATCGAGGACAGCAGCCCCTACGCCGCCGCGCGGTGTCGCCTGGTGCACGACGGCAGCCTGCGCGTGCAGCTGGAGGACGACCAGGGGCCCCTGGAGGTGGCCTGGGTGGAGCAGTCCGACGACGGCGTCATCGAGGAGGCCCGCGGTGTGGTGGTGCGCGCCGAGGGCCCGTCGGACCGGGTGCGACTGGCCGCGCGACACGTGGCGCGGCGGCTGGCTCGCCTGCAGCGCGGCGATCCGCCCCACCTGCTGCAGTTTCGCAACCGCAACCCCCAGCGCCTGATCTGGGACACGCGCCTCTTCGGCCACCTCTGCCCGGAGATGCTGGTGCGGGGACGCACGCGCTATTTCGCTTACCGGCTGGCCGAGGTGGACGCCTTCGAGGGCTACCTCAACCTGACCTTCAGCAGCCGCCGGCAGACCGTGCGCCTGCGGCTGCAGCTGGGCGACCTGGGCGGCGCCGAGCCGCTGCAGACCTGGGGCCCCGTCTCGCTGGTGATCCTCGAGGACGATCGCGACGAGGAGCAACGCGGCGACCCCGAGCACCAGGTGGAGCAGTTCGTCGGCTACCTGCTCTCGCGCAACCTGCCGCCCCGGTTTTCGCTGTCGTTCGCCCACATGGATCCGCCGGCGGGCTACCTGCCGCCGGATCACGGCGTGGACTTTTTGCGGCCCACCAACCTGGACGACTCGGCCTTCTTCGAGATGCTGCTGGCCACCGGTGGCCAGGTGGCGCTGGTCTTTTCCTGCGACCGGGAGTGCTTCAACCTCTTCTCCCTGGTGGGCGGGGCCCGGGAGCGCTGGACCACCACGGCGCCGTGGTACGTGCCGCCGGCGGCGGGGCTGCTGGACCACGTGCTGAGCCTCAACCTCACCACGCGAGCGACCCTCATGGGCGACGACCGCCTCGACGCCTGCCTGACGGCCCTGGCCCGGCGGGATCCTGCGCCGGAGCTGGTGGTCCTGGTGGACTCCTGCCTGAGCAAGCTGGTGGGCGCCGACGTGGACGGCCCGGCCGGACGCTTCGCTCGCTCGAGCGCTGTCCCCCTGGTGCGCTACGATATCCGCCTGACCCAGAGCCCGCCCATGGGGCCGCTGCGGGAGTTCTGGCGGGACCTGGCCAGCGCTTTGGACGCGACCGGGGACGACGCGGGCGAGGTGGAACCAGGCGGCGTGGCCTTCGTCGGCCTGCACCCCGGAGCCGAAGAGGAGCTGTTCGCGACGCTGGAGGCCATGGGCCTTCGACCCTCGGGTAACCTCTTCCCGCGCCTGGACCTGGGCGCCTTTTGTGCCGCGCGCCGGGCACGGTCAGTGGTGGCCAGCAGCTGGACCTACCTCGACGACATGGGGCTGCTGGAGGCCCTGCCACCGGCCGCGCGCCTGCCGCTGCCGTACGGCGTCGAGGGCACCGCGGCGTGGCTGGAGGCCGTGGCCCGGGCGGCGGCGCCGGGCGCGGAGCACGACCTGCCCGCTGACGAGTTCGAGGCGGCCGCCGAGGAGCTGACACGCCAGCGCGAGCGCACGGGTGAAGCCCGCGTGGGCATCTTCGCCCGCAGCCGGGACGTGGTGGCCCAGCTGTCGCCGGAGAAGCGCTTCGGCGTGCCCCTGCTGCCGCTATTGCGCGAGCTGGGCCTCGGCGTGGACCTCAACCTCTACGCGGCGGCCGACGAGGAGCCCGACGCCGGCGGGCTGCTAACCGCCCTGGATCTCGACGCCGCCCGGGGTGACAGCGTGCACCTGTACCGCGACCGAGCGGAGCTGCCGGAGCTTCTGGCCGCGGGCGATTACCCCGTGGTCTACACCGAGACCTTCCGCGACGAGCGGATCACCGCCGCGGGCAAGACGCCGCTGTCGCCGGCCCAGCTCCACCCGGGCCTGGTGGGCGCGGTGCGGACAGCGCGCACGCTGCGCTCCCTCGTGGCCTCGCGCTTCTATGGACGCTACCATCACCTCCATGACAATCCGCTGGCCCGGCGGCGCCGGCGAGAGGAGGTGACCCGTGGCTGAAGCACCGCAGCTGTCCGAGTTCATGCTCAGCTACGCCTACCCGGCGCCCTATCTCGACGGCGTGTACCTGGCCGTAAACGCTTTGCCAGACAGCTACCTCGTCTACGACGCCCACAACTGCGGCTACTACAAGGCCGAGCAGATCGCCGGCAACCACGACCTGCTGTCGGAGCTCATGGGCTGGGACCAGCCCGATCGGATCCTGCGCACCAACCTCGAGTCGCGGGAGTACGTGCGCGGCAGCGACGACCAGCTGAGCAAGAAGCTGCGGCAGGTGTCCGAGCTGAGCGACGCGGCCCTGATCTTCGTCGCCAGCTCCAACGTGATGATCTTCTCGGGCCACGATCCCGCGCCGGTGCTGCGGCAGATGCGGGACCGCTCGGCGGCGCCGCTGGTGCGGGTCCCCGCCGCGCACCAGGACCGCGACCACCTCCACGGCTACCTCGACGCCGTGGCGGGGCTGCTGGACAACCTGTTTTTGGACGGCGAGGCCGACGCGGGCGGCGACGTACTGCTGGCAGGCTACGTCTTCGAGCGCCACGAGGGCGACCACCAGGGCAACGTGGCCGAGCTTCAGCGGCTGGTGGCCGAGGGCTGCGGCCGTCGGGCCCGGGTGCTGCTGGACGGCGACCCCGCCGCCGCCTGGCGCCGCCTGCCCCCGCCGGGGCTGGTGGTGGACCTGGCCGGCGGGTGGGCGGCCGCGGAGGAGACCGCGGCGCGCCTGGACGTGCCCTGCCTGGAGGCCACGCTGCCGGTGGGCCTCGAGGGCACCGCCGCCTGGCTGCGGCGTCTGGCCGGCGCCCTGGGCCGGGAGGAGCAGGCCGAGGCGTTCATCGCCCGGGAGCAGGAGTCCCTGACGCGACAGCTGCGCTGGCTGCTGCCGCGGTACTTTCTCGGACGCCAGGTGGCGCTGTTCGCCGACCGCCACTGGCTGCCGCCGCTGTTCGACCTGCTGCAGGAGCTGGGCCTGTCGGTCTGCACGGTGGGCTGCACATCCCGGGACGCCGCGGGCACTCGCCCCCCGCTGCGCGGGCCGGCCGCCGCGGCCGAGCAGGCGCCGGACCAGATCCCCGCGCTGCTGGAGCACGTCGCCGAGCTGCGCCGGCGCCAGGAGCTGGACCTGGTCATCGGCAACAGCTTCATCCACCACCTGCTGGCGCCCCTGGACGTGCCGGTGGTGGACTTCGGCTACCCCTGCAGCTATCACCACGCCCTCGGGCCACGGCCCGCCCTCGGCTTCGCCGGTGTGCGCACCTGGGCCGAGCGAATGATCAACGCCCTCTCCGCCCCGGCGGCCGGGGCCAGCAAGAGGTGACGCATGCGTATGCTCGCGTTCTATGGCAAGGGGGGCATCGGCAAGTCCACGGTGGTCACCAACCTGGCGGTGCTCTTCGCGCGCCAGGGCTTGCGGGTGCTGCAGTTCGGCTGCGACCCCAAGGCGGACTCCTGCTACTCGCTGGTCAGGGGCCCCGTGCGCACGGTGATGGACGAGTGGCTGGCCCGGGGGGAGGAGGAGCTGCGCCTGGAGCACTGCCTGATGAAGACGGAGCACGGCGTGCACTGCCTGGAGGTGGGCGGGCCCACGCCCGGCACCGGCTGCGGCGGGCGGGGCATCACCAAGGCCTTCGAGCTGGTGGGCGAGGCCGAGGCGCTGCGCCAGCGCTACGACGTGGTGCTCTTCGACGTGCTGGGCGACGTGGTCTGCGGAGGGTTCTCCGCGCCGCTGCGGTCGCGCTACGCCAACGAGGTCTACATCGTCACCTCGGGTGAGCTGCGCGCGCTCTACGCGGCCAACAACATCGCCCACGCGGTGAAGCGCTTCTCCCAAGACGGCGTGCTGCTCGGCGGCGTCGTGGCGAACCTGCGCGCCAACCCCCGGGAGCAGGAGCGGGTCGAGCGCCTGGCGCGCGAGCTGGGCGCCGGTGTGTTGGCGCACCTGCCCAAGGACCCGCAGGTGGTCGCCGCCGAGGAGGCGCGGGTGCCGCTGGTGACCTTCGCGCCCGACAGCGACGTCGCCCTGGCCTACGAGGCCCTGCACGCTCGGATCGACCAGCTGAGCGCTGACGACTTGCGCGCGCCCTACCCCATGCAGCGCGAGGAGTTCGACGAGCTGTTCTTCGCCGACCCGGCGCCGGGGCGCGAGGAGGCATGACCGACCGCGCGTCCGCCGAGGTGCTGCTGATGATGCCGCCGCTTTCGGCGCTGCTGTGCCACACCGACATCGGCGTGCCCCAGCTGACGGCCTACCTGCGCGGGCGCGGGCACACCGTGGCCCAGCGGGACCTCAACGCCGCCATGATGTACCGGGACCTGATGGACGCGGAGGTGCTGTGTGAGCTGGCCGGTCAGCTGCCCGCGCCAGCGAGGCGGCAGCTGCTCGGCATGCTCCAGTATCAGCGCCAGAGGATCGCGCACCTCTCCGGCGCCCTCGGTGAGCGAGGGTTATCGGGCGCGGCCATGGAGGACGCCTACTGGGATCTGCTGCAGCACGTGGCCGACACCGAGCGCTGGCGGCCGGAGCGTGCGGAGCGCCTGGCGCCGGGGGAGCCGACGGACACCGAGCTGCGGGCCGCCATGGCTGCGCTGGCCCGGGGCCTACGGACCTCATTGTTCTTACGCAAGGCCCTGGCCGCGGTGATCCACGACGAGCTGATCAACCCACTGGGGTACACGCCGCGCGAGGTGGCCCGGGCCGCCTCACGGCCTCCCACCCCTCTGCTGGCCGCGCTGCTTGAGGCGGAAGTCTCGCCGTCGCTGTCGGAGCAGCTGCGCCTGGTCGGCGTGGCCGTGCACTCCACCGAGCAGCTGGTGCCGGCGCTGCAAATCGCCGCCTGGATCAAGGCCCGCCTGCCGGGCGTCCACGTGATCCTCGGCGGCCCGTGGGCCATGGCCGCAGGGGAGTTGCTGACCAGCGAGCCGGCGCTGCTCGACTTCGTGGATAGTGTCTGCGTCTGCGAGGGGGAGTCCCCGCTGGCGGCCCTGGCCGGCGGCGCATCGCCGGAGGCCGTCCCCGGTGTGATCACCAGACTGGGTGGTCACGTGGTAGCCACGCCGGCGTCTTCGCCCGTGCCCCTGGAGCAGATCCCCGCCCCGGTGTTCGACGGCATGTCCGATCACATCAGGGAGCCGATGGTCCCCTTCCGCACGGTGCGCGGCTGCTCCTGGGGTCGCTGCGTGTTCTGCCACCACGTCTCCGATGCGAGGCAGCAGGCCGCCGCTGGCGATCTGGGCCGCATCGTCGGCGACAGCCAGCTGGACGCCATGGTCGGCATGCTCGCCGACCTGGGCGCCGCCGGCCACGAGGTGCAGATGACCCTGGCCGATAACGCCACCCCGCCGGGCTCCCTGCTCCGTGTTGCGCGGCGGCTGCGCCGGGAGGGCCTGCGGGTCGGCTGGGAGGCCATGGCCCGCTTCTCCGAAGAGCTCACCACCGAGGTCTGCGCCGAGCTGGTCCGTGGCGGATGCCGACGCCTCTACTTCGGGCTGGAGACGGCCCACGCCGGCGAGCTGCAGCGACTGCAAAAGGGCATCGACACCGAGCTGGCCGGCCGGTGCCTCGCGAGCTGCGCCGGCGCCGGCGTTCGGGCGTTTGTCTTCCTGCTCGACTACCCGTCGGCCCCTGACGGCGCCTGGCGAGAGACCCTCGACTTCGTCCTGGCCCACCAGCGGCACGTCGCCGCCTTCATCCCGGCCCGCTTCGCGCTCGGCCGTGACTGTGGCGCGTTCTCCCGTCCCGGAGCCCTCGGCCTGGAGGTCCCCGAGGCCGCGCGCCGCAGCCTCGACGTCTTCGACCTGCCGTTCGCCGCGCCGGGCTGGCAGAGCGAGGAGGACTACGAGGCGATGCTGGAGGGCATCCTGCTGGACCTGCTGGCGACCCGGTCGACGCGCGATTGAGGAGGAGAGGGAGTCAGGTTTTTAATTTCCGCTCCCTAACCCCCTCACCACATCACGTCCTCACCGGGCGATCTACCCGTTTGCTTTTTCACTATCGCGCTGATCGATTGTATTGATTCCTCGTAGCGCGGGGGCTTGTCCCCCGCGTAATGTGACGCGGGGGACAAGCCCCCGCGCTACTTCGTTCCCAGGTGATCAACGCAAGTGAGCAGTGCGGTACTGCGGCGTTCAAATGCGTTGATTAACGTAGGGCGGGGGCTTGTCCCCCGCCACGCACTGCCGAGGCGGGGGACAAGCCCCCGCCCTACATTTCCTGAGGTGATCAACGCAATTGGGTAGCGCGATATCGCG
>PVBE010959378.1_pt1 | contig 27766 bp, 23 predicted proteins | sample 1631181 | NCBI WGS metagenome assembly PVBE01 (sample SAMN08397723, study PRJNA350692) | Marine metagenome, whole genome shotgun sequencing project. | isolation source: water | place: Pacific Ocean | collected 2012-04
CGCCGGCTGCCTTGGCCTCCTCGACCACGCGGCCGCCCTGTTCGGCGTCGAGATCGGCGATGGTGATGTTGGCGCCTTCGCCGGCGAAGGCCAGCACGATGGAGCGGCCGATGTTGGAGCCACCGCCGGTGACGATGACCGATTTACCCTGGTATCCAAGATCCATTCTCTTTGCTTTCCTCGAGTTGGAAGAATTCCCCCACTTGGCATTCTGGGAGAGGTAATAAAGGCTGGAGGCCGCCGGGCCAAGGGGATTCGGGGGCGGGCCCCGGCTCGTCAGTGCACCTGGCGCTCACCGTCGCCCCAAAAGGCGGCGCGGATGGCTTTCTTGTCGGGCTTGCCCAGCGCCGTCACCGGCAGGTCTTCGACGAACTCGACCGACTTGGGCGCATAGACCGGGCCCTTGGCCTCGCGCACCAGCGCTATCAGGTCCTCGGCGCTGGGGCTGGTACCGGGCCGCGCCACGACGATGGCCTTGACCGCCTCGCCCCACTTCTCATCCGGCACGCCGATGACGGCCGCCATGGCGACCTCGGCGTGGCTGGTCAGCACGTCCTCGATCTCGCGCGGGAAGACGTTGAAACCGCCGGAGATGATCATGTCCTTCGAGCGGTCGACGATATAGTAGAACCCGTCCTCGTCGCGCTTGGCCATGTCGCCGGTGTGCAGCCAGCCGTTGCGCAGCGTCGCCGCGGTTTCCTCGGGACGCTGCCAGTAGCCGTCCATGACCAGTGGCCCGCGCACACAGATCTCGCCGGGCTCGCCTACCGCCACCTCGTTGTCGTCGTCATCGAGGATGGCAACTTGGATTCCGGCCAAGGGTGATCCGCAAGAGGCCAGGCGTTCGGGCCGTGCCGGATCGTGATCCTCCATGCGCAGGCAGGTCACCGTGTTGGGCGCCTCGGTCTGGGCGTAGAGCTGGGTGAAGATGGGGCCGAATACCTCCATCGCTTCGACCAGGCGGGTCGGCGACATGGGCGCGGCGCCGTAGATGATCATCTCGAGGTTGGAAATGTCGGTTTGCTTGAGCGCCGGGTGGTCGAGCAACACATAAACCATGGTCGGCACCAGGAAGGTGGCGGTAATGCGGTGCTCGGCCAGGGCAGCGAGAAAGCCCTCGGGCTCGAAGCCCGGCAGCATGACGGTGGTGCCGCCGCGCAGCATCACCGGCACGATCATGGCACCGGCGGCGTGGGTGATAGGTGTCGCCGTGAGCAGCCTGATCTCACGCGGCCACTGCCATTCCGCCAGGGTGATCAGGGCGTTGAAGACCATGGAGCGATGCGGCAGCAAAACGCCCTTTGAGCGCCCCGTGGTACCGCCGGTATAGGCCAGCCAGGCGACGTCCCCGGCCTCCGCCACTGGTTCGAGCGGCGCCTCATTCTGGTCCGCCGCCAGCGCCAGAATGTCCGTGCCGAAATCCGCCGGGCCCAGGGTGAAGACCTGTTCAAGCCCCGCCCCTGCGGCAGCCAGATCGCGACCCCGCCCGGCGAAGGCCGGTACGTCCGCCACCAGCGCCGTGATGGCAGCGTCCTCAAGGATGAAAGTTTGGTCTTCCAGCGAGCCCAGCGGATGCAGCGGCGTATAGCGCACCCCCGCCATCAGCGCTGCCGACGAGATCACGAGGGCATCGACGCGATTGGACGAAATTTGCGCCAGCGAATCGCCACGCTTCAGTCCGGCCGCGGCAAAGGCCGCCACCATACGGGCGATGCGACCCCCCAGTTCGCCATAGCTCACCCCGCCTTCGGCGTCGATCAGCACGGTGCGGTCGGGCCAGCGCTGGATGGCGCGGCAAATCAGGTCGGCGTAGCTGCAACCTTGGTGCAGCGGGAGTTGTTCGGGCATGGATTCCTCAATCTGACCAATAGGGTTCCCGGAGCTGGCGCTTGAGCACCTTACCAAGCGCATTGCGCGGGAAATCGTCACGGAACTCGACCGCGGCCAGGCGCTGATGCTTGGCCACACGCTCATTGACCCAAGCCTGGATGGCGGACTCATCTGCGGCATCGCCGCTTTCCGGTATCACCAGGGCCAGGGCTGTTTCACCCCATTTGGCATCTGGAATTCCGATAACCGTGACGTCGGAGACCGCAGGATGCTGGCCTACCACCTCCTCGATGTCAGCCGGGAAGACGTTGAAACCGCCCGAGATGATCATGTCTTTCTTGCGATCGAGAATGTAGAGGAAACCATCCTCGTCGAGCTTGCCCACATCGCCCGAGCGCAGGAATTCGCGACCGCGGGCATCGCGCACCAGGATCTTGGCGGTCTCCTCCGGTCGTTTGTGGAACCCTTCCATCTGGCCGCCGCCGAAGCCGGCGACCTCGCCCACCTCGCCGCGCGGCAGCGCCTGGCCCTCCTCGTCGACGATCATCAGCTCGTAGCCCAGCACCGGCGTGCCCACCGAGCCCAGTTTGTCGGCGTGCTGGTGCGGCCGGATCATGGTGGCGAAACCCTCGGAGAAGCCGTACATCTCGAAAAGCCCCGGCCCCAGCTTTTCCAGCACTGCCTGTTTGGTGTCATTGCGCAAGGGTGAGCCGCCGGACAGCATCATCCGCAACGTACTCAGGTCGAACTTCTCCAGTTCGGGGTCGGCCAGAATGGCGATGAACTGGGGCGGCACCATGAAGGTATGGCTGATGCGCTCCCGTTCGACCGTTTCGAGGAATCCGCGCGGCGAAAAGGCCGGCATGGCGACCAGCGTCGCGCCGACGAATAGTGCCGGCAAGATCATCAAGAACGTACCGTTGGAATAGAGCGGCGTGGTTGCCAAGGCCCGGCTGTCGGCGCTAAAGCCGAGCTCGATGGCATTGGAATAGGACCAATGCTGGCGCGCCCGGTGGGTCTGCAGGATGCCCTTGGGCAGGCCCGTGGTGCCAGACGAATAGATGATGTTGAACTCGTCCGTCATGCGGTGGCGGATGTCGGGCTGGGATTCCGGCGCGGCCTCCAGCAGCGGCGCAAATGGCCGCCAGCCCGTAGCTGCGCCTCCGTGGACGAAAAAGCGATCCGCGGCGATTTTGCCGAGCCCCTCCTTGACCGCTTCGATCTGGGGCTGGGTGTCGGCCGAGACGATCAGCGACGCGGCATCGGCGTCGTCGATCAGCACAGCCAACTGTTCGGCCTGCAAGAGGCCGCTGAGCGGCACCATGCTGGCGCCGGACTTGACCACGCCGAGAATGGTCAGCAGCGTCGCCACGGTGTTGTTCATCAGCACCGCAACGCGCTCGCCGCGCCCGATGCCCTGGTCATTGAGGGCGTTGGCGACGCGGTTCAGACCGGCGTTGAGCTGGCCCCAGGTGAGGCGCTCGTCGCCACAGACCACGGCCTCCTTGTCAGGGAAATATTCGGCGTGGCACGCCCAGACGTCAGGCAGAAATACCTGCGCCTCGCCAAGCTGCTGCATCGGTCATTTCCTCCCTCCCCCTTGGCTGCCGCCCCCAGCAGCCTATTCGGCTTGTTGTTCGACCAAGCGCGCCGCATCCTCCGCTGCCGCTGCGCGGGCTTCGGGAGACTGGCAGATCGGGCTGTCGTGCATGGCATGCAGATCGAGGCCCTCGCTGTTGCGCCAGCACATGGGATCCGAGGCCGAGACGTCGCCCTTGTAGAAATACGCGTTGGCCCGGCAGCCCCAGCAGACGTCCGCATCCTCGCAAGTGGCGCATTCGCCGGTGACCTCGAAGTCGTAGCAGAGCTTCTTCGACTTGGTTTCCAGCAGCTCACGCAGCGGCGTCTCGTTGATGTTGCCGACCTCGAAGTCGTAGAGCACGGCGCAGGGCAGCACGCGGCCATCGTAGGTAACGTGGAACTTGGAGCGGCAATAGAAGCGGCCGCACTCGGTGGGGCCGACGCGCAACCAGTGGCCGCCCAGCTTTTCGGCCCGGTAGGCGTAGGCCCGGCGGATGTCGTCGAGGCTGGGCGTCAGCTCCGTGGCGCCGCCCTCGCCGATGGGGTGATAGACGAACATGGGCACGTAGCCCGCCCCCATCTCGTCGACCAGAAAGTCAAGCGTACGCTCGATCGAGCGCGCCGCCGGCTTGGTCAGCGTCAGGCACGGCATGATGCGGCTGGGGTGGAAACCCGCATTACGCAGGTTTTCGAAAGCCTTGTACTTCATGCCCTGAACCCGCTCCAGGGTATGGGTCTGCATGAAGTCTTCCTCGTCCACGGTGTCGAAGTTGATGCCCACCAGGTGGATGTTGGGCGTATCGGCCAGCGCCTGGGCCACCCGGGGCGCCACGATGCCGGCCACGAAGACGCTGTTGGCCAAGCCCTTCTCGCCGGCATAGCCGATGATCTCTTGCCAATCGGGGTGCAGGATGGGGTCGCCGCCGCACCACTGGATCTGGCTCACACCCATTTCGGCCAGGTCGTCGATCACTGCCAGCGCCTGTTCGGTGGGCATGTCGGCGCCCTTGAAATAGGGACTGGAGGCATAGCAGTAAGTGCAAGCCCCGCCGCATTTCGACGTCAGCTCGAAGTCGACGATGCGGGGGCGCATGGCCTCGGCGGCATAGCGCTTGTTGGGGCTGATGTAGCGGTCGAAAAAATACCTGCTGTCGGGGATCGGTTTGGAAATCATGGTTTCGGCCATCACGCGCCTTCCGGTCCGAGGGCGTAGCGCAGGGAGAATCTAATGGATGATAGATTTTGACGGTGACAGACGCAAGCCGGACAAAAAAATGCCGCCGGCCCTAGGGCCGGCGGCAGAAAAACACCTGATTAGGAGCTTTCGGCGCTGACGGTCTTGCCGAAGCGCTCCCACTCCTTGCCATTGAAGCGCTGCATCTGCATCGATTCGATGGGATAGAAATCTTCGGGGCTGGTGCTGATGGTAATGCCGGGCAGCAACATGGGAACGCGGAGTTTCCGCACGTTGGCCGCTTCCTTCATGATGTTTGCACGGGTCAGATTGTCGCCACACTGCTTGAGTACCTGGATCAGGGTGTGGCCCACCGCATAGCCGTAGGCGTTGAAGGAATTGTCCTTGTCGCCCGACGGATAGTACGTGTCCATGAACTTGACCCAGGCCAGATACTCAGGGTCCTGCTTCCACGCCGGATCGGTGGGATCCTTGAGGTAGAGCGTGGTGATGACCCCATTGGACTTCTCGAAGCCGGCCGGCTTGAGCACCGACGACACCGAAGCCGAGACTGAATTGAGAAGCTGCAGGGGCTTCCATCCACTATCGTAGGCCTTGCGAATGGCCTGGGCGGCAAACTTCGGAATGGCCACGTTGAAGAAGGTGTCGGCGCCGCTGGCCTTGAGGTTGATGACCTGTGAATCGACGGTGGGATCGGTCACCTCGTAAGATTCCTCGGCCACGATAAATTTGCTGGCGAGGGGGCCGAGCGCGTCCTTGAAGCCCTTGACGTAATCCTTACCGTAGTCGTCGTTCTGGAACAGGATGCCGACCTTGGCGCCCGGCTTGTTGATCTTCAGATAGTTGGCGAAGACCGCGCCTTCGGTCTGATAGTTGGGCTGCCAGCCCATGGTCCAGGGGAACTTCTTGGGTTGTCCCCACTTGGTGGCACCGGTGGCGACAAAGAGGTGCGGCACCTTCTTCTTGTTCATGTACTTGTGCACCGCCGAATTGGTCGGCGTACCCAGGGACTGGAATATCAACAGCACCTTTTCCTTTTCGACCAGTTTGCGAAACTGCTCCTTGGTCTTGGGCGGGCTGTAGCCGTCGTCCAGGGTGATGAACTTGATCTTGCGGCCGTTGACGCCGCCCTCGGCGTTGACCTTGTCGAAGTAGGCCTTGATGGCCTTGCCAATAGTGCCGTAGGACGAGGCCGGCCCACTGTAGGGATTGGTGTTGCCGATCTTGATCTCGGTGTCGCTGACGCCGGGGCCGTATTTTTTCTCAGCGTTGGCCGCACCCGCGGCCAGAGCGACGCCGGCTATTGCCGCCGCAGACACTGCGTAGCGTAATGCCGTATGCATGGTTTTCTGCTCCTCTGTTTGCGTTCTTTATTGTTATCGACGTATTTCCAGCAATCATACGCTGCCGCTAATCCGCAGACGATCGGGACAAGCGGGCCACCACGATCCTGACCAAACCGGCCGCCCCGGACGGCAGGACATAAACCGTGAAGATAAGGAAAGCGCCATAAACCGCCCATGACAACCCCTTGGCGTCGGTGCGGCCGAAACTTTCGGCGATGGCCTCGGACCAGTTGGGCACCAAAAGGATAAACAGGCCGCCGAAAATGGCCCCCGGGATCGAGGCCGTGCCGCCCACTACCACGCCCACCAGGATGGTCACGGCAAGGATGAAGGTGAAGCTGTCGGGAGCCACGAACTGGATGACGATGGCAGACAGCGCCCCGGCCACGCCAGTGTATAAGGCGCTGGTGCCGAAGGTTACGGACTTGTATAGCGAGGTGTTGATGCCCATCGAACGGGCGGCGATGGGATTGTCGCGAATCGCCATCATGGCCCGGCCGGTGCGGCTGCGCACCAGGTTGGCGGCGCAGAAGAACAGCACCAACAGCACCACCAGGGTGATGAAGTAGAGCCACTGGTCGTCGTTGAGGAAGCCCACCGGCGATTCCGGCTTGTCCAGGTCGATGCCCTGGACGCCACCGGTGAAGTCCTGGAAATGCTCGTACTTGAGGATCTGCGGCATCGCCACGGCCAGGGCAAAGGTGGCCAGCGCCAGATAAAGGCCCTCCAGCCGTAGCGCCGGCAGACCGAACAGGAAACCGGCGATGAAGCAGGTAATGCCGGCCGGAACCAGGGTCCAATAGTAGGCGATCTCCCAGCGGTCCATGAGGATCGCCGCGGTATAGGCGCCGATGCCGAAAAAGGCGCTGTGGCCCAGCGAGAACTGGCCGTTGAAGCCGGTCAGCAAGTTCAAGCCCAGTACGGCTATGGCGTAAATGTAGGCCAGAGTCAGTTGGAAGACCGTGAAGTCCTCGACCAGGAAGGGCAGCGCCACCGCGATTGCCAGGCCGCCGATCAGCCAATAACGTTTCCAGGTCGCCAGGTCGATGCCGGCGATCTTGATCAGTCGGGCCGGGTCCGCCAGCGCTGCCACTTGGCTGGTTGGCGTAGGGGCTGAGGCGACCGACGGGGCGTTGGTGTCCACAGTCATCGCTACACCCTCGCCACCACGACACGGCCGAAGAGGCCGGCCGGCCGCACCAGAAGCACCCCGACGATCAGCACCAGCGCCATGGTCAGCTTGAGCTCGCTGCCGATCAGGTAGGTGCCGAACAGGTTCTCCGCCACGCCGACGGAAAAGCCGCCGATGACGGCCCCGCCCGGGCTGGTCAGCCCGCCAACCACGGCGCCGGCGAAACCGTAAAGCAGGATGCCCAGCATCATGTTGGGCTCGAGGAAGACGATGGGGGCGATCATCATGCCGGCGACCGCGCCGACGGCCGCCGCCAGGCCCCAACCGAGCGCCAGCATCCAGCCCACGTTGATGCCCACCAGCCGGGCCGATTCCGGATTGGCGGCCGCCGCCCGCATGGCCAGCCCCACGGAGGTAAAGCGGAAGAACGAATAGATCAGCCCCAACATTACCAGGGTGACGCCGATGGCCCCCACCTGATGCATGCCGATCAATATGGTTCCGAAGGGTGGTTCCTCCGGGAAGGGGCTGGGGAAAACCTTGATGGTGAATTCCCAGATGAAGCCGGCGAGGCTGTTGAAGACGGAAAACAGCGCAATGAAGACGATGATGTGGCTCAATACCGGGGCATCGTGGATGGGCTTGAAGACGATGCGCTCGATGGCCACGCCACCGAGGAAGGAAAGCACGATGCACATGAAAAAGGCGATCCAATAGGGAAAGCCCCAGTCGATCATCTGCCAGGCCACGAAGGTCGAGAACATGGCCATCTCGCCCTGGGCGAAATTGAAGTGGTCGATGGCCTGGTAGATCATCACTACGGCCAACGCCACACTGGCATAGATGGCGCCGGTAGCCAGGCCGCCGAGTGTCTGTTGCAGGAACAGGTCCATTGCTTATGCGCTCCCCTGCCCTAATAGCCCAAGTACGATTTGCGTACGTTTTCGTCGGCCGCGATATCGTCCGCCACACCCGACATCACCACGCGTCCGGTCTCCAGCAGATAGGCGTGATCCGCAATATCGAGCGCCAAGGTGGCGTTCTGCTCGACCAGCAACATGGAGACGCCCTGTTCCTGGTTGATGGTGCGGAGGATTTGGAAGAGTTCCTCGACGAGCAGCGGCGCCAGCCCGAAGGAAGGCTCGTCCAGCAGCATCAGCCGCGGCTTGAGCATCAGCGCCCGGCCCACCGCCAGCATCTGCTGCTCGCCCCCCGATAGCGTTCCCGCCTGCTGCTGGCGGCGTTCCTTGAGGCGCGGGAAATAACCGTAGACCCGCTCCAGGTCCTGGTTCACCTCGTTCTTGTTTTTGCGCACGTAGGCGCCCAGCAAAAGGTTTTCCTCGGTGCTTATGCGCACGAAGGTGCCGCGGCCTTCGGGCACGTGGGCGATGCCCTGGCGCACCACCGCCTCGGTCGCGCGTCCGATCAGGTTCTGGCCGTCGTAGCTTACCGTACCGCTGACCTTGACCATGCCGCAAATGGCCCTGAGCGAGGTCGTCTTGCCGGCTCCGTTGGCCCCCAGCAGCGTCGTGATGCCGCCGTCCTCGAGCTCGAAGCCGAGGCCGTGCAGCGCCTGGGTCTGGCCGTAGAAGGCATCCAGATCGCGGACTTGCAGCAGCACGCTCATGCCTGACCACCTGTGCCCAGGTAGGCCCGGATGACCTCGGGGTTCTGCTGCACCTCGGCCGGCGTGCCCTCGGCGATCTTGCGCCCGAAATCCAGCGTCACGACCTTGTCCGAGACGGCCATGACCAGGTTCATGTGGTGCTCGACCAGCAGCACCGTGAGATCGCGGCCATCGCGCACCTCGCGAATCAGGTTGCCCAGATCGTCCACTTCCTCGTGGTTGAGGCCGCCGGCCGGCTCGTCGAGCAGCAAGAGCTTGGGCCGGCACATCAGGGCCCGGGCCAACTCGACCCGCTTCTGGGTGCCGAAAGGCAGGCTCATCACCGGGATGTTGGCAAACTCGCGCAGGTTGAGGTAATCGATCAACTCGAGCGCGCGATGGCGCAGGCCGCCTTCTTCTTGCTTCACCCAGGGCAGTCGCAACGCGTTGCTTAAGAAATCGCTACGGCCACTGGCATGGCCGCCCACCATGACGTTGTCGAAGACGCTCATGGAGCCAAACAGCGCCAGGTTCTGGAAGGTGCGGCCGATGCCGATGCTGGCGATGCCGTGGGCCGCGGTTTCCTGCACCGAGTGGCCGCGGAAGCGGATATCGCCGGAATCGTACTGGTAAAGCCGGCTGAGGCAGTTGAAGAAAGTCGTTTTGCCGGCCCCGTTGGGGCCGATCAGGCCGACGATCTGGCCCTCGTCGACGGTAAAGGAAACCTCGTCCAAGGCCACGATGCCACCGAAGCGGACCGAGATCTCGTCGACCTCGAGCAGCGCTCCATTTCGTGCGTCGCTCATGCGCGGCCGCCGAGACCGTTACGCCGTAGCGACCCGGTCCTGGATTGGTCGGATATACCCCCTCCGAGATGACAAACGACCACGCCGTCAACCCTCCCTATCGACTTGCCTCCAGGGCGCACCGGCTGTTGCCGCCAGCTTTTCACCCAATGAACTGCCGGGATCGTTGCACAGGCAAACCGGCGCGTCAAAGCAACCAGGCAGAGCCTCTGCGGGGCTGGCCAAGCGTTGTGGCCTGGCCTACAAGAGAGCTGCCGTCGCCGCTCCGGGCGCCGCCGTTACGTTCTGCGCGGGATACCACAGCGATCATGGATCAAGCACTTTGGAACCCCGCCGCCGAGGCCACGGCATGGACTGAGCTACGCGAGCTGCAACCGGCCAAGCGGAAGGCGCCAAGGAAGCCCCCCGAAGCCTTCATCGAGAAGCGGCCAGCGGAATTCAAGGGACGCTAATCCGGCCACGATCGTGCAAACCATCGGCTTCATCTCGCCGCCTAGCTGGTTCGATCCGAGCCCGGCGGAATTCCCCACCGTCTGCGCCGAGGCCGTGCGGGTGCAGCAATGCCCCCTGTCACTGCCCGAATTGGACTGGCGCATCGACAGCATTGCCAGGACCGAACCCGAGCTCATTGCCGCCGCCCGCACGCTGGGCGAAATGGGCTGCAGCTTGGTGGCCAACGTGGGCACGCCTTTCGCCTGGGCCGGACTGGGGTCCGTGACCGAGGCGCGAGCCCGGCAAGAGCGGCTGGCGCGGGCGGCCGGGACGCCGGTGGTGATGTCCGGCATCGCCATCATCGACGCCTTCGCGGCGCTGGGTGTCCGGCGGATCGGGCTGGCCTGCACCTACTATTCCGACGATTGGCGGGATCGCTGGGCGCGTCTGGTGGCGGCCTCGGGCCTCGATGTCGTCAGCGCCCAGAACCTTGCCGAACAAGGCCTGATGCCGCCCCACGACGACGCCGACCGCGCCTACTGGGCACCGACGGCGGAACAGATATGCGAATCGGTGCGCCGCCTCGCAGAGACCGCGCCGGAGACCGAGGCGATTGCCATCAGCGGTGCCGGTTCACGCACCCTGGCGCTCATCTCAACGCTTGAGGCCGAAATCGAAAGACCTGTATTCGGCTCCGATACGGCGCTTTACTGGGCCGCCGCGAAGGCGGCCGGGGTGGCTTTGAAACCCGGCATCCTGGGTCGGCTGACGGATGTTTGTTAAGAATCTGACCTCTTCCCCGTTAACATTCCTTAATTAAGGGGACAGGGATGCTTTTGACAAAAAGGGGACAGGTACCTTAAGCCCTAAAAGTACCTGTCCCCTTTTTCCTGTCCCCTTTTTCTGAAACGCTAACTTGGGGTCCAGCGCAGGCGGTATTCGCCCGCTGCATCGACCAGCCAGGTCCAGGCGGCACGGGCGTGGCTGCGGCGGAACATGAGATCAAAGCCCGCGTCGCAGCGCCGCACGACGACATGAACCGGGCCGAGTTGGCTTTCGCGGCCATGGCCGCTGGCCAGATCGTCAAGATCGAGCGCACAGCCCTTGGCCAGCACCTCGCGGGCCCGCTCGCCGCTCAGGTGAAGCAGTGCCCAAGCGGCGGAAACATCGGTCATGACCATGCCGTCGGCAAGCTTGCCGGCCCCCAGCACCAGCCATTCGTCGGGGCCCCGACAGAGCATCGCGATGCCGCCCGCCTCGACGCCCTGGCCGACAACGCGGGGTAATTTCAGGCCGAGTGATTCTTCGACTGCCGCCACGAAAGCCGGGTCGGCGGCATCGCCCCGCAGCACCAGTTTCGCCGTTGGCTCGCGCTCGGCCAGCTCGATCCCCATCTCGCCGGCCGGTGGTGCCAAAGCAAGACCCGCAAAAGGTGAGCCCTCAGCCATCGAGACGATCTCCCTCGGGGTCGTAGAAATGGTTGTCGCGCAGCCGAACCTTGAAACTGACGCCGGCCGTGGGGGCGCTGACATAAAGCTCCTCGCCATAGCGCTGGCGCCCGCACTCGACCAATGCCAGAGCAATGGGTTGGCCGAAGGTGGGGCTGAAGGCGTGGCTGGTGACGTAGCCCTGGATGGCCTGGGGGCCGGTTCCGGGAGCGCCGACGACCTGGCTGCCCTGAGGGAAGTGCTCGACCGCCTCCAGCGGCTCCAGGCCCACGAGCTGTTTGCGTCCCTCAGCCGCCAGCGCCGGCAGACGCAACGAACGCTTGCCGACACAGTCCTTATTGGCGCTCACCATACGCCCCAGTCCAAGATCGTCGGGCGTGGTCTGGCCACCGAGTTCGGCACCCGCGACGTGGCCCTTCTCGATGCGCATGACGCTCATGGCCTCGACGCCATAAGGTGTCACGCCGGCCTCGGTCAAACCTTGCCAAAGCGCCAGGCCCTGGTCGGCAGCGACGTTGATCTCGAATGTCATCTCGCCGGTGAAACTCATGCGAAAGAGCCGCGCCGGGATATCCAGCACCGTACCGTCACGCACGCTCATATAGGGGAAGGCCTCGGTGCCGACGTCGACATCGGTCAGCGGCGCCAGAATCCGGCGCGCCCCGGGGCCGGTCAGGGCGGCGGCGAACCATTGCTCGGTGACCGGCGTGAGAAAGACCCGAAGCTCGGGCCAGCGCACCTGCAGCAGGAATTCAAGCCAGCGCAACACGGCCTCCGCGTTGGCTGTGGTCGTCGTCATGTGGTAGTGCGCTTCGCCCAGCCGGCTGGTCACGCCGTCGTCGAAGACCCTGCCGTCATCGCGCAGCATCAGGCCATAGCGCGAGCGCCCCACGGCCAAGGCCGTCCAGCCGTTGGTGTAGACGCGGCCCAGAAATTCGCAGGCGTCAGGGCCCTGGATGTCGATCTTGCCCAGGGTCGAGACATCGACCAGGCCGGTGCCGCCGCGCACCATGGCGACTTCGCGATTGACCGCCTCGAGGTCACTTTCGCCATCACGGCGGTAGAACTGCGGTCGCTGCCAGCCCGCCTCGACGATCACCGCGCCGTGCTCCAGGTGCCAGTCGTGGGCCGCCGTCTGGCGTGGCGGATAGCCCAACTGACCGACGCGGCGGCCGACGATGACGCCGATGGTGGTGGGCAGATAAGGCGGCCGGAAGGTGGTGGTTCCCAGGCTGGCGGGTTCCATTCCCAAGGCCGCCCCCAACGTCGCCAGGCCCGGCAGGTTCGAGGTTCGGCCCTGGTCCAGCCCCATACCGAGCGTGGTGTAGCGCTTGAGGTGCTCGACGGATACATAGTTCTCCTGCGCCGCCAGCTCGATGTCGGCCACCGTTACGTCCATCTGGAAATCGACGAATTGGTGGCCCCGCCGCGCGGCCACCAGGGGCGGCTCGAGAGCCGCCGCCATGGCCGACTTAATCCCTGTGGATATGTCGAAATTCTCTACTTCGGCCACCGATCCGTCGCCGAACCCGGCATCAAATGCGGCCGCCGCCCCGGCCGCGGCACCTTCGGCCCGGCAGCCGGCCAGGTCGAAAAGGCCGTTGCAAGCCCCCACGGAGCGGTTGGCCTCGATACCGCCATCGGGCACGAAGGCACCGTTTCGGTAGGCCAGTCGGCCGCCGCATTGGCTGTGCAGGTGCACCGCCGGCGTCCAGCCGCCGGACATGGCCAGCAGGTCGCAATCGATGTCTTGGCCGCGGCCCGAAACCTCGGGCGCAATGCGGATGCGCCACAAGCCCGAACGCCCATGCGTTGCGCTGACCAGATGGCCGGTATGGTGGACGATGCCGAGAGCGTCAAGCCGATCGATCAAGTCCTGATTTACGCTTTGGCGCCGATCGACGACGGCCGCCACTTCGGCCCCCGCCGCGGCCAGTGCGAAGGCAGTTTGATAAGCACCGTCGTTGTTGCAGAAGATCACCGCCCGGCGGCCGCAGACCACGCCGTAACGTTCGAGGTAGCTGGTCACGGCGCCGGCAAGCATGATGCCCGGGCGGTCGTTGTCGGGGAAGGTGAGCGGCCGTTCGAAGGCGCCGGTGGCCAGCACAACCTGGTCCGCCTGCACATGCCAGAGCCGCAAGCGCGGCCCGTCCTCGCCCTGGCAACGCTCCAGTGCCACCAGGAAATTGTTGTGGTAGTAGCCCACGACGGTGGTGCGCGGGAGCCAGGTCACGGATTCGAGCCCCGCAGGGGTTTCTGACGTCAGCCGCTCGTCGTCGTCGATCAACAGCACCCGGGCGCCGCTTTGGGCCGCCGCCTGCGCCGCCGCCAGGCCGCTGGGGCCGGCGCCGACGACCACCACGTGCGCCTGGGCGTAGCGCTTTTCGTAGCGCTCGGGATCGGGCGCCTCGGGCACCCGGCCAAAGCCGGCGGCGCGGCGGATGAAGGGCTCTACCAGGCGCCAGGCGCGCTGGCCGATAAAGGTTTTGTAATAGAACCCGGCCGGCATGAAGGGCTTGAGCAGGCCGATTGCGGCACCAACGTCAAAACCGAGCGAGGGCCAGTGATGCTGGCTTTCGGCCACCAGGCCGTCGCTGAGTTCGACCCGCGTGGCCTGCGTGTTGGGCTCGGCCAGGCGTCCCCGGCCCAGGCGCACCAAGGCGTTGGGCTCCTCGGCCCCAGCCGCCACGATGCCGCGCGGGCGGTGATACTTGAAACTGCGTCCGACCAGCCGGAGGCCCGCCCCCAGCAGAGCCGAGGCCAGGGTATCGCCGGCAAAGCCCGTGTAGGACCGACCGTCGAAGCTGAACCGCAGCGGTCGGCTGCGGTCGACAATGCCGAGGTCGGCGTGGCGCCAGGGGCCGCTCATGGCTTCACCTCGGTAGCGTCGACGATCCGGTTACTGGCGGTGTCTCGAACGATGTCGATCCAGCGGCGGCAGCCGTGCGCGTGGTACCACCATTCGCGATGCGCACCCTTGGGATTGTCACGGAGATAGAGAAAGCCCGTCCACTCGGCGTCCGACATACTTTCAGGATCGCTGGGCTGGGCCACCGTGGCGTCACCGCCGTAGGTAAACTCGGTTTCGTCCCGGGGTCCGCAGTGGGGGCAAGGTATACGTAGCATGGCTCGGCCCTAATGCGCGTTCGGCGTGTTGCCGGCGCCGCGCTCGCTATAGATCTGGCCCCGCGAGAAGCGTTCGAGGGTAAAGGCGGCGTTCAATTCGTGCGGCGCATCGTTGGCGATGGTATGGGCGAACACCCAGCCTGAACCGGGTGTCGCCTTGAAGCCGCCGTAGCACCAGCCGCCGTTAAGGTAGAGGCCGTCGACGGGGGTTTTCGAGATGATCGGGCTGCCGTCCATGGACATATCCATGACACCGCCCCAAGTGCGCATCAGGCGCAACCGGCTGAGCAGCGGGAATTGGGCCAGAGCACCGGCCAATACGTCCTCTATGGTCGGCAGGCTGCCGCGCTGAGTGTACGAATTGTAGCCATCCAAGCGACCGCCGATCAGCACTTCGCCGCGGTCGGTCTGGCTGATGTAAGTGTGGTAGGCGCCGGACGAGACCTCGGTGTCGAGGAAAGGTTTGACCGGCTCGCTGACCATGGCCTGCAGGAGGTGACTCTCGATCGGCAGGCGCAACCCGGCCATGGCCGCGACCTGGCCGGAGTGGCCGGCAACGCAGATGCCGACTTTGGCTGCTTTGATGGTGCCGCGGCTGGTCTCTATGCCGACCACACGGCCGCCCTCTCGTTGGATACCGGTGACCTCGCAGTTCTGAATGATGTCGACGCCCAGCCGGTCCGCCGCCCGGGCAAAGCCCCAGGCCACAGCATCGTGCCGGGCGACGCCGCCGCGCGGCTGCATGAAGCCACCGAGGATGGGAAAGCGTGCCTGGGCCGAAACGTCCAGATCCGGCACACGTTCCTTGATCTCGGTTGGGGTCAGCGCGATGCCGTCAATGCCGTTGCAGCGCATGGCGTTGTAGCGCCGGGCCCAGCCCTCCCATTCGCCTCGGCTGTGGAAGATGTTGAGCACACCGCGCTGGCTGAACATGAGATTGTAGTTGAGGTCCTGCGACAACCCCTCCCAAAGCTTCAGCGAGTGCTCGTAGAAGCGGGCGTTTTCGTCGAGCCAGTAGGTCGAACGCACGATGGTGGTATTGCGCCCGGTGTTACCGCCGCCCAGCCAGCCCTTCTCCAGCACGGCGATGTTGGTGATGCCGTGGTTCTTGGCCAGGTAGTAGGCGGTGGCCAGGCCGTGGCCGCCGCCACCGATGATGACCACGTCGTAGGCCGGTTTGGGCTGGGGGCTCTGCCAGGCCGGCGGCCAGACTTTGGGGCCGGCGAAGGCGTTGCGGACCAAACTGAAAAGCGAGTAACGCATGCCCCGTTGCTCCGGACGGTCGCTATATGATCTGGCCCAGGAATTCCTGGGTCCGGGAATCGCTGGCTTCGGAAAAGAATGTGGCCGGCGGGCCATCCTCGATGACGCGGCCATAGTCGGTGAAATAGACCTGGTCGGCAACCTCGCGGGCAAAGCCCATTTCGTGGGCAATCGACAGGCAGGTCATGCCTTCTTCGGTGAGTTCGCGAATGGTCACCAGCACCTCCGTGACAGTCTCGGGATCGAGGGCCGCGGAGACCACTTTAGGTCGCTGTCCCTTAGGGCTCGCGCAGCAGGCGCTTGAGCACCTTGCCCAGGGCGTTGCGCGGGAATTCCTCGCGAAATTCGACCCCGATCAGTCGCTGGTGCTTGGCCAGGCGTTGATTGGACCAGTCGAGAATATCTCCGGCATCCGGCGTCTCACCGGGTTTGGGAATGACCAGCGCCAAAGCGCTTTCGCCCCACTTCTCGTGTGGCACCCCGATGACCGTGACGTCGAGCACATCGGCGTGCTCACCGACGATGCTTTCGATATCGGCGGGAAAGACGTTGAAACCGCCGGAAATGATCATGTCCTTCTTGCGATCGAGAATGTAAAGAAACCCGTCCTCGTCGAGTTTGCCGATATCTCCCGAGAGCAGGAAACTGCGGCCAGCCGGGTCGCGCCAGATGATGGCTTCGGTCTCGTCGGGCCGGCCATGGTATTCGCTCATCAGGCCGCCACCGTAACTGGCGATCTCACCGGCCTGGCCGGCCGGCACTTCGTTGCCCTCGTCGTCGATGATACGGATATCGAAGCCCAGCACCGGTGTGCCCACCGAGCCCGGCTTGAGAGCGTGCTGATGGGGCTTGATCATGGTGGCCGCGCCCTCGCTGAAACCGTAGAGCTCGGTCAGGTTGGGCGTCAGGCGCGCCAGCACTTCAGCCTTGGTGTCGGGCCGCAAGGGCGAGCCTGCTACCAGCACCGACTCGAGGCCAGAGAAGTCGTGATCATCGAGACCGGGTTCGGCCAGGGTGACGATGAACTGGGTCGGCACCATGAAGGTATGGGTGATCTTCTCACGCACCACGGTTTCGAGGAACAGGCCCGGGCTGAATTCGGGCAATACCACCAGCGCGGCGCCCGCCATCAACGCCGGCAGCACCATCAGCCAGGTGCCGTTGGAATAAAGCGCCGTCGTCGTCAACACCCGGGCCGCGCTATGGAAGCGCAGCTCCACGGTGTTGCTGTAGGCGAAGTGGTGGCGCGCCCGGTGGCTTTGCACGATGCCCTTGGGCAGGCCGGTGGTGCCGGAGGAATAGATGATGTTGAAGGGATCGGTCAGACTGTAAGACACGGCCGGCATGTCGCTGGAAGCGCCGGTCAGGAAGTCGTCGTAGCCCTGCCAGCCGGCAGCAGAAAATCCAAAAGCGATGAAGCCGTCGGCGCGGACCTTGCCCAAAGCGCCTCGAATTTCCTCCACCGGTTCGCGAAACTCGGCCGAGCAAAACAAGGCTACGGCATCGCAGTCGTCGACCAGCGTCTCAATTTGCTCGGCCGTCAAGAGGCCGCTCAACGGCACCACGCAGGCGCCGGCCCGCACGATGCCGAACATGACCTCGAGGATCTCGACCGAATTGGCCATCAGCACCGCCACACGGTCGCCGCGGCCGATGCCGGCGGCAATCAACCGGTTGGCGACACGCGACATGTTGGCGTCGAAGTCACCCCAGGTGCGGCGCTCTTGTCCGCACACCACCGCCTCCTTGTCGGGGTAATAGCGCGCGTGCGTGTGCCAAAGTTCGGGCAGATAGACCTGGGCGTCGTCGATCGGCATGGCGGCCTCAGCTCTGGCGGTTGGGGTCTCGGATAGTACGCCGGCCAGCGTTCATTTCGGTCATCAGCTCGATGGTCTCGGCATCCACCATGACGTCGCAAAACAGCGTGCGTTCGTTAGCCAGCCCCTCGGCCAGCGGCCGGCTCAACGAGCCCCGCACCAGCCGTTTGATATTGGCCAGCGCCCGCGGCGGCTTGGCCGCAAGTTCCTGGGCAAGATCGAGCGCCCGGGCTACGACGTCGCCGTCTACGCATTCCGCGACCAGGCCATACTGCGCCGCCTCTGCCGGGCGCAGCGTGCGCCCTTGCAACAAGAGTTCGAGCGCCCGGGCCTCGCCGATCAGCCGCGGCAGGCGCTGGGTGCCGCCGGCGCCCGGCAACAGCCCGATGTTTATCTCGGGCAGGCCGATCCAATAGGGCCCGGCCGCGGCCAGGCGAATGTCGCAAGCCAGCGCCAGTTCGAAGCCACCGCCCATGGTGGTGCCGTTGAGGGCGGCGATGAAGGCCTTGGGCATGTTCTCGATACGGCGGAGGCAGGTGAGGTAGGGCGTTTCGGGGACGCTTCGCGAGGTATCGAACGTCATTTCCCGTGCCGCCATACCGCGCGCGGTTTTTTCCAGAACACCGACGTCGTAGTGGCGCACGAAAACGCCGTCGAGGCCGCCTGTCAGCACGACCGCCCGGACGCCGGTGTCACTTTCGACGCGGTCGAGCAGCGCCGCCAATTCGACCTCGGTGTCGGCATCCATGAAACCGTCGGGCGGGTTGCTGATGCTGGCGATCAGCACCGCGTCTCGCTGCTGGATGGAGATCTGCGTCATGTCGGTTGCCATCCTTCCTATAGGTTGTCGTAAACGGTGCTCTCGAAGTCTTGGAATAGCGCCAGGGATTTGGCGTCGACGAATGGCAGGATCTGGGTCAGGTAGGCACCACCGATGCCCCGGGCCGGATCGATCCAATAGTAGGAATTGGCGAGACCGGCCCAGAACAGGCTGCCGGCCGAACGGCCGGATGGTGCCGCTTCCTCGTTGATCATGAAGGCCAGGCCCCAGGTTTTCTCGACGCCCGGCAGAAATTCCACGTCGTTGGAATATCCCGGCATCGCCGTCGTCATGGCGCCAACCCGGCAGTCCCCTATCTGGTTGCGCGACATCTCCGGCACCGTCTCCGGCTGCAGTACCTGCCGGCCATCGGCGCTGCCTCGGTTGAGGATCATGCGGATGAACTTTAGATAGTCTTCGATGCTGGAATACAGTCCCCCGCCGCCCATCTCGAATTCCGGCTCCGCCACCACGGCACGTTCCATGGGCTCGAGGCTGCCGTCAGCGTTCCGGGCATGAGCCTTGGCCTGCCGCCGCTCCATATCCGGCGTCGGTTGAAAGCCGGTGCTGGTCATGCCGAGCGGCGCGAATATGCCCTCCTGCATGACCTGGCCCAAGGTGCGGCCCGCCACCGCCTCAACCATCTTGCCCACCCAGTCGATGCCGATGCTGTAGTTCCAACGCTCGCCGGGATCGAACAGCAGCGGCAACAGTAAGGCGTCGTTGCGGCGCGAGGCCACCGGCGGCAGGCCTGTTGCTTCCTGATAGCGGATGACTTCCGGGTTCCAGAAATCATAGCCCAATCCCGAGGTGTGGCTGAGCAGGTGACGTAGCGTGACCGGCCGCCGCGGCGGACGCGTCAGCGGCTGGCCGGTGTCGTCGAAGCCCATCAGCACCTCGACCTGGCCCAGGTGCGCCACCAATTCGCCGGCCGGCTGGTCGAGGACGAGCCGCCCCTCCTCGACCAGTTGCAGGGCGGCGACACTGGTGATGGCCTTGGTCATCGAGGCGATCCAGCCCACCGTGTCCGGTGACATGGAGACGCCGCCGCCCAGCTCGCGCTCGCCGAATCCAGCTTGATAAATGGTGCCCTCGGCCGTAGTCACGGCAGCCACCACACCAGGAACGTCAGCCCTGGCAACGGCGCCCGAAAGCAGTTCGTCGACCTTGTTGTTCAGCGCCATGTTCTTCCCTCAATCCCGCCATACCAGATAGCCGGCCTGGCGCAGCTTGGCGAGGAATTGGGCTGTGTTCTCCGAGGCCTCGAGTATGACCCGTAAGCGGCTTTCCTCGCTCGCATCGAGAGCGCTGGCGGTCAGAAACGGGTGCAGGACCGGCGCCGCACCGGCCGCCGGAAGCGCCGTGCTGGTCAGCGGTCCCGGTCGGTCGATGAGGCGCAGAACCGGCCGGTCGTTCCTGAATACCGTGAAGGTCGGCGCCTCTTCCGCCTCGCCGGCCCAGCCGGCGGTGCTGGTGGAAATCAGCAGAAACGCCATGACCGCAAACGTTTTTCCCCATGCAGCTAGCTTCGGCATTGACGACGGCATGCCATTACCTTCCGGGAAGCAATTCTTCGGTATGGCCGAGCAGCCGATAAAAACCGAGTGCGGCCCACTCGCGCAAGCCCAGCGCCAGCAGCGACATGGCGCGACGCAGGTTGAGGCCGAGTTGCAGGCCCGGCGTTCCGTCCGTGCGGTAGTCGACAGGATAGGGAATCATCGGCCAGCCGGCAGCGCGAAAGACGCCCATGGCCCTCGGCATGTGCCAGGCCGAAGTCACCAGCACCCAGTTCTCACCCGGCTCGGGGTCGGCCAGCTTGCGGCCGAAAACGGCGTTCTCGGCAGTGTTACGCGCCCGGCCGTCATAGCGGATACGGGCCGGATCGATACTGAAATCGGCGAAGAATCCGGCTGGCCAGGCGGTCCGGGCGTCGGAATTGAAGCCCTCGCCGTTGGCACCGCGACTGACGATGAGATCGGCTGCAGGATAGCGCCGGGCCAGGGCGACGAAGGCCAGCAGGCGCTCGGCGGCGTCGCCCAGCACCAGTTGGCCACGGGCCATTGACAGCGCTTCGTCGGCTGCTCCGCCCAGCACGACGATGCCGTCGACCCGATCGGGCAGCGCCGGATTGGCGACAAAGCGATCCTCCAACGGCCCCACCAGCATCAGGCCGAGCGGCAGGGCCGCCAGCACCAGCAGTGCCAAGGTAGCGAGCAAGATAATCAGGCGTTTCCTATTCAATTTCAAAATTTCCCTAACGTGGCACGACGGTCTGGCCCGGCTCGACCGCCGGTACGGCGTCGCTGCCGATCAATTCGAGGTTGGCGAAGCGGCCGACGCGATCGGCCAGGGCTGCGGCGGCCTTGGGATCGAGTTTATCGCCATCGAGAAAGCGCCGCAGCAGCGCTCCGTTGCGACGCATATCGCCGGCTGCACGCCGGGGCCAGAAGTCGGCCGGCCGCCACAGCCGGATAGTGCCGTCGGTGCCACCCGAGGCTAGCCAGTGGCCGTCGGGCGAGAACGTCGTGACCACGGCGAATTCGCGATGGCCGCTGAGCCATTCGAGCGGTCGGGCAACAGGTTGGTCACCGGGCAGGCGCCAGAGCCTCAGCGTGTGGCGGTCGAGGCTGTGGGAGCCCGAGGCCAAGAAATTGCCGTCGGGGCTGTAGGCGGCGGCCCATACCATGCGCGAGTGGTGGCCGAGCCAGGTGTCCAGCAAACGACCGCTGGCAACATTCCAGAAACGGATGGTGTAGTCGGCACTGGTGGTGGCCAGCGTGGAGCCGTCGGGGCTGAAGGCGAGGCCGCGCACCACATGTTTGTGTCCTTTCAGGGTGTGTCTGGGCCGGCCGGATTCGGCCTCCCAGAGCCTGGCCATGTAGTCGTCGCCGACCGTCGCCAGAAGCTCTCCCCGGGGGCTGAAGGCAACACCACCGACCGGTTTGCGCTGGTGTCCGTCGATGCTGTAGAGCGGCGTCAGCGAGGGCGCCTGCCAGACTTTGACGAAGCCGTCGTAGCTGGCCGAGGCGATCTTGGTTCCGTCGGGACTGTAGGCCACGGCGAAAATCCAATGATCGTGGGCATTCTCCTGCGTTGCCATCTCGACCCCGTCGGCCAGGCGCCAGAGCTTGAGCCGGCGGTCACGGCCGCCCGAGACGAGAAAGCGGCCGCCGGGGTCAAGCGCGATGCCGCGCACGGCGTCGCTGTGGGCGGAGGTCGCCGGCGCCGTGGCGAAGCGCCGCAGCTCGTCACCGTTAGCCACGTCCCAGAGACGGACCATGCCGTCATCGGAGGCCGAGGCCAGGCGGCGGCCGTCGGGATGGAACGCCAGGCCCCGCACGGTGGCGCTATGGGCGCGGATGACTGAGCGGTATTCACGCGGCAGGATACGCCAGCGCTTGAGCGTGCGGTCCTGGCTGGCCGTCACCAGCAGACTGCCGTCGGGGGCATAGGCCAGGTCGCTGAGGTAGTGGCGATGACCCTGCAGCGCGGCAATCTCCTGGCGCGAACCGAGGTCCCAGATCCGCGCCGTCTCGTCGAGGCTGGTCGAGACCAGCAGGTCGCCTTCGGGCGCGAAGGCAAGGCCTTCGACGGATTTGTCGTGGCCCTTGAGAACCGCCACCTGGCGCCGGGAAGTCAAATCCCAGAGCTTGATCGTGCGGTCCCAACTGCCGGCCGCCAGGTAGCGCCCGCTGGCGTCGACGGCGACAGCGCGCAGGGGCTCGTCGTAGCGCTGCAGGCGCTCGGGCTGGCGCTTGCCGACAAACTCCCAAAGCGTGATGGCGCGGTCGTCGCCAACCGCCACTAGGGTTCGCCCATCCGGCACAAAGGCAATGTCATTGACCCGCGTCTCACCGGCCAGGCGGGCCACCTCCTCGCCGCTGGCCAGCGATTCCACGACGATGGCGCCGGCCCGTCCGGCGCTGGCCAAGTGGCGGCCGTCGGGACTGAAGGCGAGCGCCGATACCGCACCCTGGTGGCGAACCTGGGCCTTCTCGGGTGTGCTCGCACCGAGGCGCCAGAGCACCACCCTGCCGTCACCGCCGCCGCTGGCGAAGAGCGCGCCCGCCGGCGCGAATTCCAAGGCCGTGACGCCATCGGCATGGGCCGGCCAGGACTTGCCGCCGGCCAGTGTCGACAAGGCGTGCTGCGAAAGGCTGCCGTCTTCGGCACCTACCACCAGGGTGCGGGAGTCTGCCGAGATGGCCACCGCCAGGGGCGTGCTGGCCTGAACCTGCGAGTCTTCGAGCACAGCCTCGAGGGCCAGCGAGGAGAGGAAGTCGGTGTCAAAGGGGCTGAATCGGGTGCCCGCCAGCCCGCGGTAGCGGATAGCGTGGGCGCCGTAGAACATGGCGCTGCCGTTGTTCCTGGCCGCCGCCGCGTCCTTGGCTTTGCCAACCAGAAGGTCCGAGAACCTGGTATTCTTGGCCTGCTCGGCTGCCACGGCATCGCGGTAACCGTCGTACCAGATACCGGCGATCAAGCCGACAATAAGCATGGCAGCGGCAGCCAACTCGGCCCGCAGCCAAAGCCGGCGGCGGCGGTCGCGTTGCCTGAGTTCGTCGTAGTCGACCTCCAGCAGACCAGAGAGCAGTTTGAAGAAAGCATTGGCGCGGCCATCCTTGCCCGGCCGGGCATCGGCGGCGATGGGCTCGCTGCGCTCCTCGCTGACCTGGCCGTCGACCGTAACGTGGTGGCGCAGCGCTGCCGGAAAGCATTCCAGCAAACCGCTCTCCGGCCGTTCGCTGGCCCAGGGCTCACCCTCGATGATCAGGGGCAGTACCCGGTCCTCGCGGCCTAGCTGCTTGAACTGGATGATCTCCTCGTTGACCCAGCGGGAGTGGGCCGCGTTGGGCGAACAGAGCACGATCATGTAGCGCGAGTCTGCCAGCGCCGCGTTGATCTTCTCGCCAAGATCGGCCGAGCCGGGCAGTTCCTCGCGGTCGCGGAATACCGGAAAGACGCGCTTCGGCAGCGGCCAGCGCGAGCCCGACCGGCCGACTAGGCGACGCGGCACGCGGTAACGCTCGAGCCGCTTGTGCAGCCAGCCGGCCCAGGCTTCGTCCTGGTGGCTGTAGCTGATGAAGGCCCAGTACTTGTAGTCCGGGCTGGTCACCGCGCTACTTTCCATTCAGGACATCGTAAAGGAAGGCGGCGGCGATCTTGTTGCCGGCCGCGGTGACGTGGCTGAAATCGATGTAGAGCCGGTCGTCACCGTCATAGAGATGCGTCGCCAGCCGCATCCAGGAGTGACCGCTTTCTGAGATCATCCGAGCCACCAGGGGGTAGACGGCGGCGTACTGGGCCCGTAACTCGGCGCCGTAATAGTCCAGCTCCTCGGCGATATGATCGACCCGGGGCCGGCCGACGTAGGCCACAGGCTGGAGAACGGCGCGGAAGCGGCCGCCGTGCGCCGTCACCAATTGGTGCGCCGTCTGCCAGTTGCGCAGCAGGCTCTCGGCCACCCGCCGGGCCTTGTCCGGTTGTTCGTCGCAGGTCCAGTGGTTCTCCGGCAAGGTCGCCCAGGCCGGCGCAATGCTGACGCCGCCGAGCCGCTCCAACAGCTCCACACTGTGGCCGAGAAAGACCGCCCACAGCCCGGCCAGGAAGGCGCTGCGCCGCTCCTGCAAGCGCTGTTCGAGCTTCGGGTAGCCGCGGATGCGCTTGGACATCTGGTGTTGGCGGTTGTGTCCCACGACGCCTGTATCGGCGCGGCACAGCACGGCAACCTCGTTCACCCCGTCATAGAAGACGGCACTGCCGATCTTTTTGCCGGCGGTGATCAGGCTGGTCAGGCGGGCCAGGTTTTGGCGGCTGACATAGCTGAACTGACCGTGATTGCGCACCTTGGCCTGGGGCCAGAGCCTTGCGAGTTCAGCCGCGATGGTGCCGTCGTCGTCGACACCGACGCCCCAGACGGTGGAGCCGCCGAACAGGCGCACCACTTCGTCGGGGCCCCATGCCGCCGTTTCCGCTACCGGGTTGCGCTCCCCCTGGTCGTCGATGGTGATGGTGCGGCCAGCAAACGGCAGCGCCGCCCAGGCGACGTAGGGACGGTAGGTAAACTCGAGCTCGTCGAGCTCGCGATAGTGTTGCTCGGCCCGCGCCTTGTCGGTGTAGTTGGGCAGCCGGAAACGATAGGACCCGCGGTTCGATTCCCCGGCCTCGTCGGCCGCCAGCTGAGAGTCCGGTTCGAGCAAACCCAGCACAACCATCGCGGCCAGATTCAGCGCCACCAACAAAACCACCGTCTCGGCCAGCCAAATGGCCAGCAGCTCCACAGGGCCGCGATTGCGGCGGCGGCCACGCCGGGGCCAGCCGGACCTGTTAGAGCGCAGCGATTTCATCGCCGAGGCGGCGCAAGAGGTACATGGGCAGGCTGCCGTAGCCCTTGGCCGCCGGATGGTTGCCGACGTAGTCGCAGGCGAATCGGGTGGCCTGCTCAAGGGTCAGCTGGGCGGCGAAGGATTCGCTGACGTAGACGCAGCCCTCGGGCGTCACGGGTTCTATCCGGGCGGTCCGGCTGACGTGGGCGCCGAAATAGTTCTCGACCTTGAGCACGGGATCGCGGGTGCGAAAGATGGGGCCGTAGTGGCCACCCAATCTGAGCGCCATGTCGTCGGGAAGATCGCTGCCCTGGCGCCGCAATTGGGCCATCGTCGCCTGCATTTCCAATGCGCAGCGTGCGGCCTCGCCGACACTTTCGAAAACCACAAAGACGCCGTCGCCCCAGGTGTTGCGAAAGCTCACCCTATCGCCGAACTTGTCGATGACCTCGGCCAACCGACCCAGGATCTGCTCGACGAACAGCGGCAGATCGCGATCACCGAGCTTGCTGAAGCCCTTGACGTCGCCGAAAAGCATGGCCCGGCGGACCCGATGCAACCCTTCCGAAGCGGGCGGCGCAGCGGCTGGGGCCGGCGCAGAAGAGGCGGGAATTGCTGCCGGCAGCGGGATGATCTCCTGCTGCAGACCCAAATCGCGCCACTGCACCACGTCAAAGGCGGTGCCGACGGGAGCCGCCGGCGGGACACCGTCCCAAACCGCCATCTGCATCAGCGGACCATCGAGATAGCGCGCCCTGAGAACAGCCAGACCCATGGCCGTACCACTGCAATAGCTGAATAGCTGATCGTCGTTCAGATAACTGTCCTCGGTGGTGAATCGCACGCTGTGGGCGGCCTCGAGGCAACGCTCGAAGCGCTCCACCCAGGCCTCGCCGCTGGGCCGCACGGAAATCTCGACGAACTCCTCGCGCCGGAAGGGCAGCGCGACGTGAAGCTCTGCCTGGCGTTCCAGCAAAGCCTCAGCAAACAGAATGTCGGCCCCGGCGGCCAGCGAGCCGTAACCGAAGCCGACCGAGTGGCGCTCCAGGCCCTCGCCGATGGTCGCCTTCACCAGGTCCTCCTGGTCGGCGGCAAAGCGACCCTGCCTTCCCTGCGGCAGAATGATGTGGCCGCAGAAATGGATCACGCAGGGTGGCCCGAAACCGGCCAGCACGGCGGCATCAAGGTGCGCTGCCTGGCAGACCAGCCGTAGCTGCTTGCGCGTCGTGGCCAAGGCCGCAAGATCGCCACCGACGACTTCGTGAGCCTGACCTAGAACCGCCGCGGCCTCTTCCTCGCGCCCCAGAATCAGCAAGGCCTCGGCTCTGGTGGCCAGGCGGTAGTAGTGTTCTTCCCCCACGGAATCCCCCCCGGAATCCCTTGTGGCCTCCTCACTATCCAGCGTCTCGAGTTGGCTGAGGATCTGTTCGGCCAAGCCTCGCGCCCGTTCCGGCTGGCCCGCGACCAGGGCCATGGTGGCGGCGTTGATGCCGGGAAAATAGCCGCCGGCGCGGCGGTAAACGACTTCGTAGCGCTCGGCTGCCTGGGCCGCCGCCTGGGCCCGGGACTCGGCTGGCGCCAGCAGCGCCGCATCCTTGGCCAAGCGCGCCGTCAGCGCCGCGATGTCTTCCTCGTCTCTCTCTGCCAAGCCGTATTCGTCGTAACGCTGGGCGGCCAATTGGGTCGCCCCGGCGCGGGCCAGCACCAGCACGGCACGATAACGCAGCCAGAGATCGTCGGGGTGGTGCTCCAAGCCCTGGCTGGCTACGTCGTAGGCGCGCAGGAACTCGCCGCGGCTTTCCAGGCCGCGGGTTCGCGCCAACCATTCAGCGGGCGACGCCGCGGGATCAAGTTGTTCTGGACTTGCCTGAGACACCGTTGTTCCTCCCGACAGCAATTTGGCAGAAGCGCCCGACCTGCCGCAACCTGTTCAAGCTTTGGGAATCGGTACCAAAATGGGAATAAGCTGTAGATATGTCGTTATCCGAATTCCTGCTCGTTGGTCTGGCGGTATTGATTGCGCTCGTCGCTGCGGAAACCGTGCTGCGTCTGACGCCGCTCGGCGAGGCCCTGGGACCAGGACAACTGGAGCGGCACATCGAGCAGGAACTGGCGCGCCACAGCGAGGCACCACTACCGACTCCCTACCGTGCGGATGCGCTGCTGGGCTGGGCCTTCAAGAGCGATGTTTCGCTGCCCTCATTCCTTGAGCACTACGAACATCCGCGGCTGACCACCAACAGTTTGGCGATGTATGGCCACGAGCCGGACCCCGCCAAAAGCCCGGTTCTTGCCCTCGGCGATTCGTTCGTCGAAGGCATATCCGTGCCCCTCGACAGGCATTTTGCGAGCCTTCTGGAGGATCGTTTTCCCGCCCACGCATTCCTCAACCTGGGTGTTTCGGGATACGGCACGGTGCAGTCCTTCCTTCACCTCAAAGCCCGGCTGAAGACCTTCGCGGCCCGGGCGGTTCTGTTCTTCGTCTACTTTGGCAACGACTTCGAGGAAAACTACGTCCTGACCAATCGTTCGATGCTGGGCGTTCCCGACTACCAACGCCGCCACGTGCCGTTTTGGCGCGGGGGCGGCGTGGTCTACGGCAGCGAAGCCCTGGGCGCCGCGGAGCGCAGACTACGCAATCTCCATCTCTATTCTCTGCTGCGCGCCGGACTTGAACGGCTGGGGGTGGCGGAACACCCGGGAATGGCGGTCGCCAGGGAAGTCATCGCTGAGATGGCCGCCGATCTCGGGCAGCGTAATCCCCCATTTCCCAGATGAACTCGTTAATCGATGCCCTGAGATAGAGATTATGCTATAAGAATCAATATGTTGAGGAGTTGATGGAGTGGTTGGCATGGCACACCCGATGGGTGAATCGAAACGGGACGGACTTCGGATCGATTTTGACCGCCGCTTGAAGCTGGAATTTCACGGTTCCCAGATCACCTCTGACGGTGGGTTGCTCGCTTATCGAGAGCTTGACGATGCCCTTGGCCTGACCGAGGTTGCCGGGGATATTTTCCAGGACAGCCGTACCG
>PVBE011245428.1_pt1 | contig 27765 bp, 33 predicted proteins | sample 1631181 | NCBI WGS metagenome assembly PVBE01 (sample SAMN08397723, study PRJNA350692) | Marine metagenome, whole genome shotgun sequencing project. | isolation source: water | place: Pacific Ocean | collected 2012-04
CCCGAAAGAACCAGCTCCACAATCTGACAGCGGAACTCATGCGAATAAGGCGCTCGCTTGAAAGACATCGTGGGCTCCTTCCTCCCAAATGATCAGGTGTCCACGAAAACGGGGCAAGGCCATAGACATTCTAGCTCGCGCGCGCGAAGCGGTGAGAGAGGAGGAAACTATAAAAAACAACATTTGGTATTTGTGCCTCATGCGCGCGATCTAGAATGTCTAGGAATTGACGGTTTCCGGTGTCTAGAATGTCTAATTCTCGGTGCCACTCTCATTTTTGAAGGCTCGCAACAGCACCTCGCGGCCCTCGGCCCTGATGCGCCGCTCCTCCTCGGCCTTGCTCTTGAACCGCTCGTGGACCTTCGGATTGACGTTCCACGCCTTGATGCGCGTGTTGCCCTTCGCGATCTCCGGCTCAAGCCACCCAAAGTTGGCGAGCGTCTCCATCCAGCGCTCGATGTCGATCGAATCGGCGTTCTTGGCTGGCCGCCAATTCTGCGCCAGATCCGAGGGGACGATCCGCTCCCAGCGCCGCGCCAAGATCAGTCCGGCAATATCACTAGCTTGCGAGCGCGCCTCGCCGTGCTCCAGAACGCCGACGAAGAAGCGCAAAGCGTGCGGCACCAGATACTCTCGGAAGAGGCGATCGACCCTGTGCGCCGTCTGCTCGGTCACCCGCTCCGACACGGCGGTGACACGGGCAACCGACGCCACCCACTCGATCGCGTGGAAGACCAAACACATCCGGGCGAACGCGCTGTCGAGCTTGCCGGCCCAAGCCGTGAATTTAGGGCTGAGGTGTTCGAGTTTCGCCAGGTCGGCGGCAAACGCGGCGAACCGGCTGCGGATCGTCTGCGCGGCATCGTTGAATTTGACCACCTCGTTGTCGCCATCGCGCTCTGGTGACGGTGGCAGAAGCCTATGGAGCTTGCGAATGACGTCGACGTAGCCATCCCGCAGCGCTTCATCGACCGGCTTGTCCTCGCCGACCGTGGCCGGCTGCAGCTGGATTGGTAGGAAGCGCTGCAACAGCCCGTCGTGTTGCATCTCCTTGGCGCTCTTGGCAATCACGTCCGGCTGAATGCCGCCGACGAGGGAGACCGACAGATTGGGGATGTAGGTGCTGCCACGCTGGACACGATCAACCTGGTACGGTCCGCCGTTCCACGCCGTCAGCCAGAACGCGCGATCGACGCCCGCGCCCTTACTTGAGGAATACTTCTCCATCGATCCGATCCAGCCGACCAGCTCATCGCGTTCTAGAAGGATGCCGTCGGGATTGCCCGCCAGGATGTCTTGGAGCGCTTCGATCGTCGTGTCATTGGCGAAGAGGCGCCGTGGCGGATTAGGCTTCTGTTCCTTGAACTGCTCGTCATCGATCTCGCCGTCTTTGAGGCGTTGCTGCAGCTTCTCTATTGCCTCCCGGTATTTGTGGAAGAGATGCCCTTGAAGTCGCTTCACGGGACTTGTCGCCGCGCTGATCGCCGGGGTCTTCTTGGCGCTCGGCATGCCGACCGCCATCACCCAGAGCCGAGCTGCCTCGATCCAGTTCTTGTCGTGGATCTTTACCTGGATCTTGATCAGATCCGAAATCACGCTGGCGCAAGACGCCAGCGCTGGGATTGCAATGCCGGCCGGGTCGACGCCCATTAACTCGGCCTCGACAAAGGCGAAGTCCTCGATCGCCTTCGGCAGCACCCCGCGCGGCAGCGGCGGCGCCACGAAGTCGCCGAAGGGATCAACCGGCTCGGGCCAGGGATCGGGCGCCCCGGCCGCCTCCAGCACCTCCCGCACCGCGCCCATGCCCACGGCCGCCGCCATGTCGTTAAAGTCCGTCGGCACCGTGGGGAACACCGCGACGCCACCGACTGCCGCCGCCGCCTCGGCCTTGGCGCGACCAGGGTTGCCGTCGGTCTCAATATCATCGTCGCCTGCGATCACGATCGGAATGTCGGGATGGCGGTCTCTGACCGTCTTCGCGACCGCCATCAGGTTGCCGGCGTTGAATGCCACGACGCAGACCTCGCCCGTCGCCTGGTGGGTCGTGGCGGCCGTTGTGTAGCCTTCAGCGACGTAGATGACGTCGCGGACGTCGCCGACCTGGAACGAGCTGTCGCCGGCCTTGCCGCCCTGCATGAAGAGCTTGGTGCCGTCGGCCAGGATGCGCTGATAGGTCGAGATCGAGCCGTCCCGCTGCCGCGCTGGGATGATCAGCTCGCTGCCGTTCTGAAGGACGCCGTTGGGCTGGACGCCCTTCGCCACCAAGTAGGGATGCGTTGGGTCGGCGGGCGGGCAGCTGGCGACGAAGGCAGCGGCTTCGGCGGCTGCCTCTTGTTGCTGGCGCTGTATCTCCCGGTCGGCTGCATCTCGTACCAGCCTGACGGCCGTCCGATCGGCCTCAGACCAGGTCGCCTGGGCCTTTGACGACCAGTAATGACCCTCGTCGCTCTGGACCCAATTTCCATAATTGGCGAAGACGAGCCCGCTATCGACCTGGCGCGCGACGTACCAGCCGTCCTTCTTGCCGGGCTTGCCCGATCCAATGATCGGCACGCGGTGGATCTCGCCGTCGACGATTGGAAGGCCCCTGACGTCGAGCCCGAAGCCCTGCAGCTCTGCCGAGAGTTCGGCAACGGCATCGCTGTAGCTCAGGGCGGCGGGCTTGGACTGGCTGCGCCGCTTCGAGCTGCCCGGCGTGTAGCTATCCTGGCGTCGCGGCTCTGAATTTTGTATACTCACGCGTCAACTCCAATTCGGTCGCCCGCCGGTGCAACGGCAAGGGGCGGCCTTTTTTGTTAGGGCGACAACTCCAGTTCCATCGCCGCCAGCCGATCCAGCACCTCGCCGATCGGACAGGCCGGCGCGTCGTCGCGGCCGAGCCGGCCCGTCGAACGCCGAAGCTCCGAGGCCGTGGCGCCGGACTGCAGCGCGATCGAGATGATTACGGCGGCGTCGTGCAGCATCGCGGCGACAGCGCTGCCGTGCTTGGCGCCCGCGATGAACACTTCCGAGATCCGGCCCGCCGGGTCGAAGCCGACCGAGATCGTGTAGCAATGCTCGCCGCCGTTGGGCGGCGCCCAGACGGCCGCCTCGGTGACGGCGTGGCGGCGGTTGGGGAGTTGGGCGCGGGGCATTCAGGCGGCCTCGGCGTCGCGGGCCGCGATCAGCTCCTCGATATGCCGGTCGATTTCTTCTTCCAGCCACCCGACCGAGTTCGCGCCGATTTTAATCCGGCGCGGGAACTCACCAGCCCGCTCCTTACGATCGATGGTCGAGGTAGAACAGCCAGTGCGGTCTTTGACAGCGGGAAGTCGAAGAATGCGGGGCCGAGTATCGGTAGGCATCGGAGAAGCTCCTTGATCTAGGATGACTTCTCCTTCTACTCGATGGCGCCGTCTGCTGGATAAGGTACATAAGGAGACGAAAATCGACCGCCTTTTTTACCTGCGGATCGCATTGAATATGAACTGGTTGATATCTTTAGTTTTCTCGAGTTCTCGCACATCAAAGGCCGCGAGGCACTTGCGCGCGAAAATTTGAAATTTCGGCCATTGCGTCATGTTCCCATCCACGATCTGCTTGACCGTCGTTGCCTTTTCGCCTGAAAACTTTTCATATATCTCTTTGAGTTCCACGACAAATTTGTCGACATGGGCTTTCGAAGGCGTGCCTATTTTCGAACTTCCCTCCGTTATTTTGTCTCGAATATTGTTGATCTCCTGCTGAAGAACTTTCTCGATACGCTCCACCCACTCGTTCTCAATATTGTGCTCAGATGGCCGAGGTGGATCGTATATGCTATCGTCCATCCAGTAGATCGTATGGGAATTTTTGAGGTGTTTATGCGCCTTCTCCAAAGCTTTGAGCGCTTTTTTCACCTTGTTAAAACTGTCACCAGGCTTGGGACGGAGGTCGCGCGAGCCGCCTTTAGGAAACCTGTAGCGCCTAAAGGCGACCAGTATAGTGCCGCGAAGCTCCTTGGCAGAAAACTGCGGGAGCAAAGCAATCGCGTCGATGGCCTCTTGTAATTTTGGTGGATCGTGAGGGGGAAAAGTTCCATCCGGTAGCTTAACCATCGCGCCGCGCTCCCAGCTCGACCACCTCGGCGCCGTCCTGTCGGCGCACCAGCCGGTCGACATGCCGAGCCCAGGCCTCCAGCGCCGCACGCTTTTCGTCGAGCTGGTCATATTGGTCGTAGGTCCGAGCGGTGACGCCCTGCGGCTTGTGGTTCAGGACGGCGCCGACGACATCGCGGTCGAAGCGTAGCCCTCGGAGGCCGGTGGCGAGCGTCCGGCGCAGATCATGCACCCGCCAGTGCTCGACGCCTGACAGCTCGTCCAGCTTCTTCTTGGCGGTCGAGAAACTGGCGACCGCCGCGCCGGTTCGCGATATCAGCACTAAGTCGGAGCCGTCAATCCGGGGGATCGCTTCCAGCACCTCTTTGGCTCGGACCGAGAGCGGCACGATGTGTTGACGCGCCGCCTTCGTCTGCTCGCTCGAAAGGCGCCAGACGCCTTCGTCGAGATCGAGGTCGTCCCACCTCATGGTGGCCACCTCGCCGCGCCGCTGGCCGAGCAAGGCCAGCAGCTGGATTAGCGGCCCGTGCGGATACCCTATCCCTTCGGCGGCCGCCCACACCGCCGCCAGCTCGTCGTCGGTCAAGACGCGCTCGCGTGGCGGTTCCTTGACGGCGGGCTTGATCCGAGTGGCCGGCGAGGCGTCGAGCAGTTCCTCGTCGATGCACCAGTTCAGGAGGACTTTGAGCACCGTCAGCGTCCGGTTGGCCGCTATCGGTCCGCGCCGCTCATGCACCTTGTCGCGCAAGGAGCGGATGTCGCCGCGAGAGATGTCGCTCAGCGCCCACGCGCCCCATTCCGGGATCAGAATTTTCCTGAGCGCGCGCCCGTATTCTTCTCGCGATCGAGGCCGAAGCCCCGAGACATGCTCCGTGATGAAGAGTTCGGCTGCAGCCTCGAAGCTGTTCGGCGGCGCCCGCCGAGCCCTTTGCTTCTCGGCCGCCGCGTCTACGCCCTTGCCTGCGTCGATGTAGGCCTGGCGCGCCTCCTCGCGAGCGTCCACCAGAGACACTTGCGGATAGCGGCCGATCGTCAAACGACGCTGCCTCCCGTTGATGCGAAAGAGGTAGCTCCAGCTCTTCCGGCCCTTGTCGGTGACGCGGAGCGCCAGTCCCGGCACGACGCTGTCATAGTGCTCCTCTCGCCGGCCGGCGGGCGGCGCCTTGAAGCGGGAAACTGCTGCCTCGGTGAGCCTTCGAGCCTTCGACATAGGAGCCTCCGTCAAAACATCTGGGGCCCTCAGGGGTAGGATGGGGTAACAAAATCGACGTAATTTGTCCTGAAGCGCCTTGACGCGCCATGGTAGGCTCGAAAGCAGAAAAGTCAAACAAAATAAGGGCTTCATGCCGCATCTGTGAAGCGGCGTGAAGCCCCTTGAACGCGTTCGTCTTCAGAGCTTGCGGCAGAGGATCTCGAAGGGGATGACGCGGCCTTCTTCGACGTTTTTCGCGACGTTGCGCTGCATCCCCTTGATCCGCTCGCCCATGAAGACGTGAATGCCGAGCTTCGGCGGCCCTTGGCGGCGGATCCGCTCTCGCTGGGTTTCGTAGAAGTGGCGGAGCCGTTCGGTGGTGTTGCGAAAGACCAGGATTTCGAAGCCCGCCGCCTCGATCACCTCGTGGGTCTCTTCGGGGGTGGATAGGAAACTCGTCGCCGCCGTTTCCGCCCAGGGCGTCGGATACACAGGCGCGCCGCCCGGGCCCTGCGTCAGGTTCGAGAGCGCCAGCCGTCCGCCCGCTTTCAGCACCCGCCGGGCCTCGCCATAGAAAGCGGCCTTGTCGGCGATGTTCATGACCACGTTCTGTGAGTAAGCGGCATCGAAGGTATCGTCCTCGAAGGGCATCTCGAGGGCACTGGCGCATTCGATGGCGACCTGGTCGTCGAGGCGGGTCATGCCGGTCAACCGTTTCGCGGCCTCGCAGAAGGCCGGCGTCAGGTCGATGCCGTCGATCCGGCAGCCGTGGCTGAAGGCGAGGAAGCGGGCCGGGCCGCCCAGCCCGCAGCCGATATCGAGGATGCGTTCCTCCGCCTTCGGCGACAGGAACTCGCCGAGCTCGCGGGTCGCGCCCAGGCCACGGGAATGGAACTGGTCCACCGGCGCCAGATCGAGCGGCGTCAGCTTGTCGAGGTCGATGCCGGCGTCCGCCAGGGCCCGGACGATGTCTTCGATCACGAGGTTCGTCGAATAATGGGCCTGGACCGCACCATTATCGGTCATCGCCTGCGCCTCCTATCTGTTCCATCCGCCACGGGACAGAATCTATCAGGTAGGCTCGAAGCCGTCACATCGACGTATTGCCGCGTCGCTGCCGGCGGTGGTCTCAAAGTCCGGATCCAGCCCAGTCCGGCGCCGGTTCGGCCGGCTCGGAGGCGAGACCGGCGGCGGCGATGCCCCGGATGGCGCAGTATTCGTCCTTGTCCGAGGTGTCGCCCGAGATGCCGACGGCGCCGATGACGCGGGCCTCGTCGTCGCGGATCAAGACACCACCCGGGACCGGCACGAAGCGACTGCCAGACGCGGCGGCGAGCGCGTTCTGGAAGGCGGGCCGGTCGGCCAGGCGGTCGCGCAGCGAGCGCGTCGCGACGCCCATGCCGAGCGCTCCCCAGGCCTTGCCGGTGGCGATCTCGACACGCAGGATGCCGGAGCCGTCCTCGCGCTTCGCCGCCACCAGGTGGCCGCCGGCGTCCAGCACCACCACGGTGAGCGCCATCATGCCCTCGGCCCGTCCCTCGGCCAGCGCTGTATCGACGATCGTTGCGGCTTGCTCCAGCGTCACGCTGCTCATGGGCTGCTCCTTCCCTGTTGTTGCGACCCTGTCACCTATACTGGAAGTCGGCGCCATATCAAAAGGTTGTGCGAGTTTTACGAAGCCTTTCACGAATCTGATTGTGGAGTCCAATTGGAGAGTCCAAGCCGTTGATTCCGGCCACTTGTCCCAACGCCTCTTGACAGGAACGTCTCCGCACCGTTCTTTGTGCCGCCGCCTCGGAGGCTCGGGCGGCGGCCGTTGCCGGATCGAGGAACATGGCCCGTTGGAAGCAGACGATATCGGGCGTCGGCCCGCTCGTGGCGATGCTCGTCGCGGTCTCCTGGACCGCCTCGGCGGGCGAGTGGCTGCGCGATGCGAAAAGCAACTGCGCGATCTGGGAGCCGAAACCTTCGTCGGGCATGACGCTGACGTGGAGCGGTGGTTGCAAGGACGGCAAGGCGGCGGGCGAGGGCGTCGCCGCATGGCGCCTCGACGGCAAGCCGGGCGACCGCTACCGGGGCAGCTACCGTGCCGGCCTGCGCCACGGCCGGGGCAAGCTCACCGCCACCGACGGCAGCAGCTATGAAGGCCGCTATCGCGACGGCGCCATGCACGGCCAGGGCCTCTGGATCGACGCCAGAGGCAACCGCTACGAGGGCGCGCTTGCCAAGGGCAAGCCGCACGGCCGAGGCATCTACGTCGCCAAGAACGGCGACCGTTACGAGGGCGGCTTCGAGGGCGGCGTCAACCAGGGCAAGGGCCGCTTCGAATGGGCCAACGGCGAGCGCTATGAGGGCGAGGTCGTCGATGGCAAGCCGCATGGCCGTGGCGTTTTCCTGACCGCCGACGGCGGCCGCTACGAGGGCGATATCGTCGATGGCGTCATGCACGGCCGGGGCGTTCTGGTGATGGCCAACGGCGACGCTTACGACGGCGCCTTTCAGGACGGCAAGATCGAGGGCGAGGGCCGCTTCAAATGGGCTGGCGGGGCGCGCTACGTAGGCACGCTGAAGGCCGGCCGGCCGAACGGCGCCGGCATCTACACCGGTGCCGACGGCAGTCGCTACGAGGGCGGCTTCCGGAACGGCCGGATGGAGGGCAAGGGCGTCTACGCCTTCGCCAACGGCAATCGCTACGAAGGCGAGGTGAAGGGGGGCCGGTTGGAGGGCAAGGGCGTCCTCGCGACCGCCGCCGGCGACCGCCACGAGGGCGTCTTCCAGGACGGCCTTCTGAAAGGCCAGGGGGTTCTGATCTCGGCCGACGGCCGGCGTTACAAGGGCGGCTTCACAAAGGGCGTTCTGGAGGGACGGGGGGTGCTGACCGGGGCCGCCGGCTACCGCTACGAGGGCAACTTCAAGGGGGGCCTGCCGAACGGCCGGGGCACGATCGTCTGGGGTAAGAGCGGCCAGTATGAGGGCGACGTCGAGGCCGGCCTGATGCACGGCCAGGGTCGCTTCACCAACGCCGAGGACGACGCCTACGAGGGTGGTTTCGTCGAAGGCCGCCAGCACGGTCTCGGCAAATGCCGCTCCGGCAAGGACGGCCCCTGGCGGAAATGCGAATGGAAGAACGGCGAAATCGTCGGCTGGCCGGAATAGGCGGGCGATTCACTCCTCGAACACTTGCCTGAGCCAAAACGCGGTCTCGTCTATCGCCTTCTCACCCTGGGGGATGACCCGGGTCAGCACCATGAAGGCGTGGATCTGGCCCGGCCATTCGCGGTAGCTGGTCTCGACGCCGGCGTCGCTCAGCCGATCGGCATAGGCGTGGCCTTCCTCGCGCAAGGGATCGAAGCCGCCGGTGATGACCAGGGCCGGCGGTTGGCCGGCCAGGTCCTCCGCCAGCAACGGCGAGGCCGAGGGGGCGGCCTTGTCGGCTTCGTGGCGGAGATACTGTTCCAGGTACCAGAGGATGCGATCGCGCGGGATCACTGGGTCGCCCGCATGCTCCTGGTGGCTCGCTGAGGCCATGTTCATGTCGGTGGCGGGATAGATCAGCACTTGGCCCGTGGGTAGCGGGCCGCCCTCGATAGCCATCCGCTGCGAGACCACGGCCGCGAGGTTGCCGCCGGCGCTGTCGCCGCCGACCGCGATTCTGTTCGGATCGCCGCCGATCTCGCGACCGTGCGCCGCCAACCAGCGGTAGGCGGCCAGGCAATCCTTGACCGCAGCGGGGAACTTGTGCTCCGGCGCCAGGCGGTAGTCGACGGCGACCACTAGACAGCCGGCGCGGTCGGCCAGCTTGGCGCAAAGCGCATCGTGGCTCTCCAGGTCGCCCTGCACCCAGCCGCCGCCGTGAAAGAAGGCGAGGATTGGCAACGGCTCGGCCTCGGCCGGCCCGGGCGCATAGAGGCGGAGCGGGATCTCGCCCGCCGGCCCGGGGATGGCACGGTCTTCGCGGCGGGCGAGTGGCGGCGCTGGGCTTTCCATCAGCACCACCATGCGGCTGAGCTGGGCCCGGGCCTCCACCGGCGTCGGAAGATAGCCGGGAATTCGGATCGAGGTGACGAATTCGGCCACCAGCTGTGCCTTCGGGTCCATCACGCGGGCGCCCGAACGCCGCCGCCGGCCCAACAGGTAAGCCCGAGCCAACGGCGCCGGCAGCCGTGTCAGCGCCAGCCCGAGGCGGGTGCGAAGTGCGGAGGTTGCCATGTTGGATACCCGGATGATCGCGACGGCGTCCAGCTAGGATAGACGCGATCCTCTCGTGCGTCATCCCGGCCGAAGCGAAGCGGAGAGCCGGGATCCAGGGCCACCGGCGACTCTGGATTCCCGCTTTCGCGGGAATGACGGGGGTGGCGGCAGTACCCCCCCGGGCCGATTTTGGGGCCGCCGGCTACTCGAAGATCGAGAGGTCCAGCGCCGCCGCCTCGCCCATCCAGATCGGGTAGTCGCGGTGGTCGGCGAGGTCGTCGTTGGTGTTGGGATGCAGCAAGACGACCAGATCGTCCCGGTTCAGCATCAGCCAGGGCACCAGCTCGGAAAACAGCGCCGGCTCGAAGGCGACCTGATAGCTCCAGCAAGGATGCGGGCCGACGCTCTTCTCGTGGAAGCGCCCCATCTCGATTTCGAAGCGCTCGGCGATCCGCTCCCGGAGCGCCCAGGCGCGCTCGCGGCTGTCGGCGTCGAAATAGACGTGGGCGTGATAGCTCTCGATTCGCGCCGAGTCACGCTCCTCGGCCACGGCTCAAGCCTCTGCCCGGGCGACGTCATTCTCGGAGAAGAGCGACTGCAGCTCGCCGGCCTCGAACATCTCGCGGATGATGTCGCAGCCGCCGACGAACTCGCCCTTGACGTACAGCTGTGGGATCGTCGGCCACTCCGAGAATTGCTTGATGCCGTCGCGCAGGCCCGGGTCCTGCAGTACGTCGATGCCCTTGAACTTGACGCCGATGTGGCTCAAGACGCCGACCACGGTGGCGGAAAAGCCGCATTGCGGAAACACCGGCGTGCCCTTCATGTAGAGCACGACGTCGTTGTCCTGAATGTCTTGGCGAATTTGATCGAAAACGACTTGGTCGTTCATCCCCTAAATCTCCTATGTCTGGTCCCGACCCGCCGCGTTTCCGGCAGGGGTCTCTATTAACTCTCCGGCGTCGAGGTCTGTAGTGCCAGCGCGTGCAGTTGTTCCCCCATCCGGCCTTGCAGGGCCGAGTACACCATTTGGTGCTGTTGCACCCGCGACTTACCGGCGAAGGCATCGGAGACGACGTGGGCCGCGTAATGGTCGCCGTCGCCGCGCAGATCCTCGATCGTGACGCGGGCATCGGGGATGCTCTCCCGGATCAGCCGCTCGATCTCGCCCGCGTCCATCGCCATGTCGCTCTACTCCGATTCAGCTCTAGCCTGCTTCCATCAAGTTCGGAAGCCAACCCTCATGCACGTGCCTCAACTCTCCTAACGGTATATTCCGGCCACCCCCGAGCGTCAACGCGTCGCCTCCTGTAACGCCGACAATGCGGGCACCGACGCCGGCCGTCTCGGCCCGGGCGACGATATCGGCCGCGGCCTCGGGGGCCACCTGGACGAGATAGCGGCCCTGGTCCTCGCCGAAGAGCCAGGCATCGGCGACCGTCGTCTCGGCCGGCACCTCTATGCGGGCACCGATGTCGCCGGCGAGCGCCATTTCCGCGACCGCGACCGCGATGCCTCCGTCGGAGATGTCGTGGCAGATCGCCACCTCGCCGGTCTCGATCAGGCCGCGAACGAAGTCGCCGTTCCGGCGTTCGGCGGCGAGGTCGACCGGCGGCGGCGCGCCGTCCTCGGCACCGAGAAGCACGCGGCGGTACAGCGACTGTCCGAGATGGCCCCGGGTCTCGCCGAACAGCACGATCGCCTCGCCCTCGGCCTCGAAGGCGGCGTGGGCGAGGTGGGCCAGGTCGGCGATCAGGCCGACGCCGCCGATCGCCGGGGTCGGCAGGATGGCCTGGCCCTGGGTCTCGTTGTAGAGCGAGACGTTGCCCGAGACGACGGGGAAGTCGAGGCCCGTGCAGGCCTCGATCATGCCCTCGATGCAGCCGACGAACTGGCCCATGATCTCCGGCTTCTCGGGGTTGCCGAAGTTCATGCAGTCGGTGATCGCCAGCGGCCGGGCGCCGACTGCGGTGAGGTTGCGCCAGGCCTCGGCGACCGCCTGGGCGCCGCCGATCCGTGGTGCCGCCTTGCAGTAGCGGGGCGTCACGTCGGTGGTCATGGCCAGGCCCTTGGTGGTGCCGTGGACGCGTACCACCGCGGCATCGCCGCCGGGCCGTGCCATCGTGTCGGCCATCACCAAGTGGTCGTACTGTTCCCAGATCCAGCGTTTCGAGGCGAGATCCGGCGAGCCCATCAGGCGGAGCAGGGCCTCGGCGGGATCGATTTCCGCTGCCTCGTCGGCGATCTCGGCCGGCGCCGGGGTCGGCTGCCAGGGACGCTCGTAGAGCGGCGCGTCGTCGACCAGCGGGCAGACCGGGATGTCGGCCGCGACCGCGCCCTGGTGGCGGACCACGAGGCGGCCCGTATCGGTGACCCGGCCGACGATGGCGACGTCGAGCTCCCATTTCTCGAAAACCTGTCGCGCCATGTCCTCGGCACCCGGCCGGACCACCATTAGCATCCGCTCCTGGCTTTCCGACAGCATGATCTCGTAGGGCGTCATCTCGGTCTCGCGGAGCGGCACCCGGTCCAGGTCTAATTCGATGCCGACGCCGCCCTTGTCCGCCATCTCGACGGACGAGCAGGTGAGCCCGGCCGCGCCCATGTCCTGGATCGCGACGATGGCATCGGTCGCCATCAGCTCCAGGCAAGCCTCGATCAGAAGCTTTTCGGTGAAGGGGTCGCCGACCTGCACGGTCGGGCGCTTCTCCTCGCTCTCGTCGTCGAACTCGGCCGAGGCCATGGTGGCGCCGTGGATGCCGTCGCGCCCGGTCTTGGAGCCGACGTAGATTACCGAGTTGCCGATGCCGGCCGCCGCCGAATAGAAGATCCGATCCTTGTCGGCGACGCCCACGGTCATGGCGTTGACCAGGATGTTGCCGTTATAGGCGGGGTGGAAATCGCAGGCCCCGCCCACCGTCGGCACGCCGACGCAATTACCGTAGCCGCCGATGCCGGCGACGACACCGGCGACCAGATGGCAGGTCAGCGGATGCTCGGGCGCGCCGAAGCGAAGCGCGTTCAGGTTGGCGACCGGCCGGGCGCCCATGGTGAAGACGTCGCGCAGGATGCCGCCGACCCCGGTCGCCGCGCCCTGATAGGGTTCGATGAAGGAGGGGTGGTTGTGGCTTTCCATCTTGAAGATCGCGGCCTGGCCGTCGCCGATGTCGACGATGCCGGCATTCTCGCCCGGCCCGCAGATCACCCACGGCGCCTCGGTCGGCAGCTTGCCGAGCCAGACCCGGCTGGATTTGTACGAGCAATGCTCGCTCCACATCACCGAGAATATGCCGAGCTCGGTCAGGTTCGGCTCGCGCTCGAGGGCGGCCAGTACGCGCTCGTACTCCGCTGGCGTCAGGCCGTGTTCGGCGACCAACTCCGGCGTCATGAGAGCCGGTCCATCGTTCGAGGTGGCGTTCATCCCAAAGCCCGGGCCAGTCCGTCGAAGAGGGCGCGTCCGTCGGTGCCGCCATGGCGTTTGTCGACCGCATCTTCGGGATGGGGCATCAAACCGAGGACGGTCTTGTTCTCGTTGTAGATGCCGGCGATGTCGTCGATCGAGCCGTTCGGGTTCGAGGGGCCCGGGCTTTCGCCCGGGGCGTAGCGGAAGGCGATCTGATCGTTGTCCCTGAGCCGGGCCAGGGTCTCGTCGTCGGCGTAGTACTGGCCGTCGTGGTGGGCGACCGGAATGCGCAGCACCCGGCCCGCCTGGTAGCCGCTGGTGAAGAGGCTCCGGCTGGTCTCGACCGAGATGTGAACGTCGCGGCAGACGAACTTGAGGCCGGCGTTGGACAGCAGCGCACCGGGCAGCAGACCGGTCTCGGTCAGCACCTGGAAGCCGTTGCAGATGCCGAGGACGGCGACGCCTCGTTCGGCCCGGGCCTTGACCTCCGCCATCACCGGCGAGCGTGCCGCCATGGCGCCGGCGCGAAGATAGTCGCCATGCGCGAAGCCGCCCGGCAAGACAATCAGGTCGACCGCAGGCAGTGTCGTCTCGCCGTGCCAGACCATCGCCACCCTGGTGCCGGCGGCCTGCTCCAGCGCGACCTGGATGTCGCTGTCGCGGTTGGTGCCGGGAAAGACGATGACCGCAGCCTTCACGGCCGCACCTCCTGGTTGGCTTTGCGTCTGGGGTGGGCGGCGCGGGGCTGCACGGGCTTTAGCGTCCTCAGTCCTCGAGCTCGATGGCGTAGTTTTCGATGACGGTGTTGGCGAGCAGCTTGGCGCACATCTCCTCGACCTTCCGTCGCGCCGCTTGCGCGTCGGTCTCCGCCAGCTCGAACTCGATCAGCTTGCCCTGGCGAACCTCTTCGACGCCCTCGAAGCCGAGGTTGCCGAGCGCCCGCTCGACCGCCTTGCCTTGCGGGTCCAGGACGCCGGATTTCAGATATATATGTACGCGTGCCTTCACTCGGGTACGTCCGCGCTCATTGCATCAGGGTCGGGCCCTTGAGGTCGCGGGGGCCGCCCTCGGGCAAGATGCCGAGGCGCCTGGCCACTTCCTGGTAGGCCTCGGCGACGCCGCCGAGATCGCGGCGAAAGCGATCCTTGTCCAGCTTCTCGTTGCTTTCGGCGTCCCAGAGCCGGCAGGAATCCGGGCTGATCTCGTCGGCCAGCACGATCCGGATGTCCTCGTCCTGGTAGAGACGGCCGAACTCGCACTTGAAGTCGATCAGGCGGATGCCGACGGCGATGAACATGCCGTAGAGGAAGTCGTTGACGCGGAGCGCCATCGACATCATCTCGTCAAGTTCGCCCGGGCTCGCCCAGCCGAAGCAGGTGATGTGTTCCTCGGTGACCAGCGGGTCGCCCAAATCGTCCGATTTGTAGCAGTATTCGACGACCGAGCGCGGCAGCGGCGTGCCCTCGGCGATACCGAGACGCTTCGAGATCGAGCCGGCGGCGACGTTGCGCACGATCACCTCGATCGGGATGATCTCGACTTCGCGGATCAGTTGCTCGCGCATATTGAGGCGGCGCACCAGATGGGTCGGCACCCCGATCTCGCCGAGCCGGGTCATGATGTGCTCGGAGATCCGGTTGTTCAGCACGCCCTTGCCGGTGATGACGCCCTTCTTCTCGTTGTTGAAGGCGGTGGCGTCGTCCTTGAAATACTGCACGAGCGTGCCGGGTTCCGGCCCCTCGAACAAGACCTTGGCCTTGCCTTCGTAGACTTTTCTGCGCCTGGCCATGAGATAACCTCGAATGAGGCGGAACGCCGACGTTGGTCCCGTGCTCGGCGTCCCGAAATCGCGCGCAACATAGCCGACAACGCCGGCCAACACAACGTCGCCCGGGGCTGCTTTCCGGTCACTCGGCGGTACCCGGACATCGCCTGCGCAAATCCGGTTGATTCATTGGGGCTACGAGACTATGTGGTTGTCGGAGAAGGAAAAAACCAAGGCTTGAGGAGCGAAGTGCCGATGTCCACCTTCGATAATCGGGAGAAGAGCTTCGAGAAGAAGTTCGCCCACGACGAAGAGACCAAGTTCAAGATCATGGCCAGGCGCAACAAGTTGCTGGGACTTTGGGTGGCGGAATGCCTATGCCTCGAGGGAGACGACGCCGCGGCCTACGCCAAGCAGGTGGTGCGCGCGGACTTCGAGAAGCCGGGCGAGGAGGACGTCTTCGAGAAGGTCTGGGACGACTTGCAAGCCAAGGGCTGCGATATCTCCGAGCACCGGGTCCGCCGGCAGATGGCCGACCTGATGCAGGAAGCGCACGACCAAGTCGTCAACGAATAGGCCGGGCGGCGCTGCGGCCAAGGGTCGCGGTCGCTTGCTTTTGCGCGCTCGGGACGGCATGATTCCGGACCTTGAGCGAAAGGGTCGGCGCATGGACTATGTTCGCTATATCGACCGAACGCGGGAATATTACGCCGCCGAGGGATATGAGAAACCTTACCGGTGGTCCCATTTCGCCGACGTGCCCTTCACGCCGTTGGAGAAGCCGCTGGCGGACTGCCGGATCACGATCGTCTCGACCAGCGACGTTCATATGAAGGGCGACGAAGCCGCCCAGGGCGAGTTCAACGCCATGTTCGGCAACGTCTACTCGATCCCCTCCGACACGCCGGTAGACCAGCTCTACAGCCGGCAGGAGCATTTCGATACCCACGCGACAAGTATCGAGGACGTCGATTCATACTTCCCGCTGACCCGCCTGCACGAACTGACGGCAGCCGGCAAGATCGGCTCCCTCGCGGCCCGGGCGCACGGCGTCTTCACCAGTTACAGCTCTCGCAAGACACTCGAGAACGACGGCCCGGAGGTCCTGAAGCGCTGCCGGGAGGACGGCGTCGATGTGGTCTTGCTGACACCCATATGACCGATTTGCCATGAGACGATCAGTTTGATCGCTCGATACCTCGAAGAGCACGGCCTGCCGACGGTGATGATTGCCAATGCCCGCGACATCGTAGAGACTTGCGGCGTTGCCCGTCTGGTCTATACCGACTTTCCACTCGGCAACCCCTGCGGCGTGCCCTACGACGCGGGAATGCAGCGCGAGATCGTCTCGATGGCGCTGGATCTGTTGGTCAGCGCCGAGAGACCGCGCACCACGATCGAGGCGCCTTTCACCTGGCCTGCCGGCGACGATTGGAAGGGCAAGATCTTCACCCAGGAGCAACCCTTCCTGAACGAGGAAGCGACGGAACGTTGGCTCCGCGACAAGGAAGAGTATCGCCAGGTCAAGAAGGAAGGCGAGAGCTGATCCGATGAGCCGGCAGATCACCGTCTACTCGACGCCTTTTTGCGTGCCCTGCGACCGGCTGAAGGCCTATCTGCGCCACCAAGGCGTCGATTTCCAGGTCAAGGACCTGTTGGTCGAGGAGGACGCGGCGGACCGTTTCGAGGCCATGAACATCCGCTCCGCCCCGATCCTGGAGGTCGACGGCGAGATCCTTTTCGGCCCCGACCTCAACCTCGACAACGTCGACCGGGTGCTCGGGCTTTAGCCGCGCGTCTCCGCCGGCGTCTCGCGGGCGCAGGCGAAGATAGCGGCGGAGAGCACCAGTAGGACGCCCAAGAAACCGAAGACGGCGCGATAGGCGGCTTCGGGGGCCGCCTGGCCCTTGCTCTCGAAGGCGCCGACGATGACGCCCGAGACCGACTGAATGGCGAAGATGCCGAGGAATACCGAGAGGTTCTGGAAGGTCAGGCCGCGCCCGACCAGGTGATCGGGCAGGATCCGCCGGGCGAAGGCGTGGTTCAGCATGACGTAGCTGCCGCTGGCGGCGAACAGAACCAACAGCAAGCTCGCCGGCCAATAGCCGGGATCGGGCCAAAGCGCCAGGATCGCCAGAATTACCGCGGTCAGGCCGGCGGCCGAGACGATCAGCCATTTCCGGCTTCGGACCAGGCGGTCGATCTGACCGTAGGCCATGACGCCAGCCAGCGCGGCGACGTTGAACGCCAGCAAGGTGTTGCCGCGGGCGACCGCATCGAGGCCGTGCACGTCGGAAAGGTAAGGCCCGCCCCAGAGCCCGATCACCGTCAAAACGCACGCATAGCCGACGAACTGGATCGCGGCGACGAGCCAAAGCTGGCCGTTGGCGAGAACCGTGCGCAAGCCCGCCACCACCTCCGCCCAGCTCTCCGTCGCCGCCTCCTCTGACCGACCGGGCGGGTTGTCGCGGACCACCGCATAAAGGGCGAAGGCGAAGCCGGCGGTCAGCGCCGCCATGGCGAGGAAGGCGCCGCGCCAGCCGATCACCTCGACCGCGGCCGCGAGCGGCGTGGTGGCGAGCAGGGTGCCGGCGCCGCCGACCACGAACAGGGTCGCGGAGAGATGCGCGAAACGCGCTTCCGGATACCAACGCGCGATTACCACCATCGAGCCCATCAGCCCGGCGGCACAGCCGAAGCCCATCAAGACGCGGCCGGCACCGAGCCCCACGGCGCCGTCGGCAAGCGCGAAGGCGAGGGAGCCGAGGACCGCCAGGGCGAAGAAGCCGGACATGGTGCGCCTCGGCCCGAAGCGGTCGAGCAGCACGCCGGCCGGGATCTGCGCCGCCGCGAAGGCGAGGAAGAAAAGCCCGGTAATCACCCCCATCGCCTCTGCCGAGAGCGACAGCTCGGCCATCAACTCCGGCGCGATGGCGGCGTTGGCGACCCGGTAGAACTGGCTCGCCACATAGGCCGCGCACAACACCAGATAGATCCGGAAGGCAGACGCCCGATGTTGTTCCAGATCGCTCAATCGTTTTCCTGTCCGGCGTGGACGGTCCATGGCAGAATGCACGTCGGCCGGAATGGCGACGCCTCGGAGAGGGCAGGATGACAGAGACCAGACGGGAACCCAAGGGCCGAGCCATGTTCGAGGGCTTCGAGCGGCGGCGTATCGAGGTCGACGGCATCGCCATCAACCTGGTGCATGGCGGCGAGGGGCTGCCGGTGCTGTTGTTGCACGGCTATCCGCAGAGCCACGTCGAGTGGCACAAGTTGGCGCCGATCTTGGCGGAACGGTTCACCGTCGTGGCCCCCGACCTGCGTGGCTACGGCGACAGCGACAAGCCGATGCCGGCGACGGCGGACGATCTCTCCCTCTATTGCAAGCGCGCCATGGCGGCGGATCAGGTCCAGGTGATGGCGGTGCTCGGACACCGGGCCTTCCACGTCGTCGGCCACGACCGGGGCGCCCGGGTCGGCCACCGCATGGCCCTCGATCACGCCGACGAGGTGCTGAGCTTCACCTCGCTCGATGTCGTCGCCTCCGAGGCCGCTTTCGCGGCGATGGATTCCGACATGGCTTTTTCGTGGTTCCACTGGAACCTGATGCGCCAGCCGGCGCCGCTGCCCGAGACCATGATCGCCAACAGCGTCGAGCTTTATTTGAACTTTCTCTTGGATACCTGGTGCGCCGTCGAGGGTGCGATCACCGAGGCGGCACGGGCCGAATATCTGCGCTGCTTCTCCGATCCGGACTGCATCAGGGCCACCTGCCTCGATTATCGCGGCATTGCTCTCGACTTGGCGCACGACGCGGCCGACCGCGGCACCAAGATCAGAGCGCCGATGCTGGTGCTCTGGGCTTCCGAAATGGCCAAGCGGCCCGGCTGGCAGACCGGCCGCAGCCTCGACATCCTGGAAAGCTGGCGCCAGCGGGCGGAGAGCGTCAGCGGCCGCGCGCTCGCCTGCGGTCATTTCCTGCCCGAGGAGCTGCCGGAGCAGACGGCGGCCGAGATCGTCGCCTTTATTAACGGTATAGAAAAGGAATAATTACGGTAAAAACTGACTTTTCCGTATAATTTCCTCTTAATTCACAAATACTCGATCGAAAATCGTATCGACATGCTTCAGGTGATGGTCGAGATCGAAGAGGGCTTCCAGTTCGGCCTCCGACATCGCGGCCCGGACCTCTTCGTCGCCTTTCAGAAGCGCTAGAAAGCTGCCGCCGGCGGCCCAGACGGTCTTGGCGTGGCGCTGCACCACGGCGTAGGCGGCTTCGCGTTCGACCCCTTTCTGGGTCAATTCCAACATCACCCGTTGAGAGTGGATGAGACCGCCGAGGGCATCCAGGTTCCGCCGCATCGCATCGGGATAGACGACCAGCTTGTCGATCACGCCGGCGAGCCGAGCCAGTGCGAAATCGAGCGTCACCGTGGCATCGGGGCCGATCATTCGCTCGACGCTGGAGTGGGAGATGTCGCGCTCGTGCCAGAGCGCCACGTTCTCCAGGGCCGGCGTCACCATTGAGCGGACGACACGGGCGAGCCCGGTCAGGTTCTCGGTCAGCACCGGATTGCGCTTGTGCGGCATCGAGCTGGAGCCCTTCTGCCCTTCCGAGAAGAACTCCGCCGCCTCCGCCACCTCGGTTCGCTGCAGGTGCCGGATCTCGGTCGCCAGCCGCTCGATTGAGGAGGCGACGACGCCGAGCGTCGCGAAATACATGGCGTGGCGGTCGCGCGGCACCACCTGGGTCGAGATCGGCTCGACCGCCAGGCCCAATTTCTCCGCGACATGGGCCTCGACCGCGGGGTCGATGTTGGCGAAGGTACCGACGGAGCCGGAGATGGCGCAGGTCGCGACTTCGGCGCGGGCCGCCAGCAGCCGTTCGCGGTTACGGGCGAACTCGGCGTAGGCCTGGGCCAGCTTCAGACCGAAGGTTGTCGGCTCGGCGTGAATGGCGTGGCTGCGGCCGATGCAGGGCGTTCGTTTGTGTTCCATGGCGCGGCGCTTCAGCGCCGCCAGCAACGCGTCGAGGTCGGCGAGCAGAAGATCCGCGGCCCGGACCAGCTGAATGTTGAAGCAGGTATCCAGCACGTCGGACGAGGTCATGCCTTGGTGCACGAAGCGCGCCTCGGGCCCGACATGTTCGGCCAGGCTGGTCAGGAAGGCGATGACGTCGTGTTTGACCTCGGCCTCGATCGCGTCGATCCGGTCGATGTCGAAGCCGCCCCGCCGCCAGACCGCGGCCGCCGCCTCGGCCGGCACCACGCCGAGGGCGGCTTGCGCGTCCATGGCGTGCGCCTCGATCTCGAACCAGATCCGAAAGCGGCTCTCGGGCTCCCAGATCCGGGTCATCTCGGCCCGGCTGTAGCGTGGAATCATGCTCTCTCCCGCCATCCTCAGGCCGCCTTCATAGCGCGATTCGCTGGCCACGGAAACGGCCCCTCAAACCCTCCTGCCGAGCCGCCCCTCGCGGATGGCGATGTAGAGGCCGGAGGCGACGATGATCGCGGCGCCGACCCAGGTCCAGCCGTCGGGGAAGGCGCCGAAGACCAGGTAGCCGAGCGAGGTTGCTACGATCAACTCGCCATAGCCGATCGGCGAGATCACCGAGGCGGGACCGTTACTCAGCGCCTTGATGACGAAATACTGACCGAGGCCGCCGAGGGCGCCGACCAGAACGAAGAGCAGGGTGTCGAAGGCGCTGTCGGGCAGGCGGTAGTCGAAGGGCAGCGCCACGCTCATCGCGGCGGCGGCGACGAAGGCGGTGTAGACGATCGTGGTCTCGGGCGCGTCGTGCGCCGCCAGCTTGCGGGTCATGATCTGGTAGATCGCGAAGGTGGTGGCCGAAATCAGGATCAGCAGCGCGCCCAGATTGCCGACGTCGCCGCCGGGCCGGACGATGATCAGGATGCCGGCGAAGCCGACCAGGACCGCGGCCCAGCGGCGCGGCCCCACCCGCTCGCCCAGGAACGGCACCGACATCGCCGTCACCAACAGCGGCGCCGTGAACATGATCGCGGACGCGGTGGCGAGCTGGATCAGCGGCAGCCCGCCGATGAAGGCGGTGTTGGAGACGAACATGACGGCCGAGCGGCCGAGCTGCAGGCGTGGCCGGCGGCTCCGGAAGAGGCCGGGACCGAGCTTCGGCCAGAACAGGATCGTCATCGCCACCAGGTGGCCGGCGAAGCGGGCCCAGACGACCTGCACCAGCGGATAGTCGTGCGCCAGCATCTTCGCCATCGCGTTCATCGTCGGCAGCAGCAGCACCGCCAGACACATGAAGCCGATACCCTTGAGGACGGCAGCGCCGCCGTCGCCGGCCGGCACGCCCGCCGGTTTCAAAGCAGCCCCAGGGCCTTGAAGCTGGCATGGGCGCCGTGGCCGACGACGACGTGGTCGTGGACGATGATGCCCATCGCCTTGCCCGCCGCCGCCACGTGCTTGGTCATCTCGATGTCGGCCCGGCTCGGCGTCGGGTCGCCGGAGGGGTGGTTGTGGACCATGATGATGGCGGTGGCGCCGAGATCCAGGGCGCGCTTCACCACTTCGCGGGGATAGACCGGCGCATGGTCGACCGTGCCCTGCTGCTGCACCTCGTCGGCGATCAGGTTGTTCTTGCGGTCGAGGAAGAGGATGCGGAAGCTTTCGGCCTCGGCGTGTCCCATCGCCACTTGCAGATAGTCCTGCAGCGCGTCCCACGAACTCAAGGTCGGCCGCTCGCGCAGCCGGCCGAGCGCCAGCCGCCGGGCCCCGACTTCCACCGCCTTCATGATGACGACGGCGCTGTCGCCGATGCCGGTGATCTCGCGCAGGCGGTCGGGCGGGGCCGAGACGACGCCGGCGAAATCGCCGAAGCGGTCGATCAGACGCTTCGCCAACGGCTTGACGTCGCCGCGTGGGATAGCCCCGAACAACAGCAGCTCGACCAGCTCGTAGTCGGGTAGGGCATCGTCGCCGCCGGTGAGAAAACGCTCGCGCAATCGCTGACGGTGGCCGTGGTAGTGCGGTTTGTCGGCCACGCTGGGCCGCCTCTCTAGAGGTACGGCGGCTGGTGACGGCCGGCGGGTGAGGTCGTGAAGATCTCGACACCGTCGGCGGTGACGCCGACCGAATGCTCGAACTGGGAGGAGAGCGACTTGTCCTTGGTCACCGCAGTCCAGCCGTCGCTCAAGATCTTCACCTGCCACTTGCCGAGGTTGATCATCGGCTCGACGGTGAAGAACATGCCTTCGCGCAACTCGACGCCGGTGCCGGGCTGGCCATAGTGCAGGACGTTCGGCGCGTCGTGGAAGACCCGGCCGAGGCCGTGGCCACAGAAATCACGCACCACCGAAAAACGCTCGGCCTCGGCATAGCTTTGGATGGCGTCGCCGATATCGCCGAGGTGGGCGCCGGGTTTGATCAGCCGGATCCCCAGCATCATCGCCTCGTAGGTCGTCTCGGTCAGGCGCCGGGCCCTCAGCTTGACCTCGCCGACGTGGTACATGCGGCTCGAATCGCCGTGCCAGCCATCCAGGATCACGGTGACGTCGATGTTCATGATGTCGCCGTCCTTCAGCACCCGCTCGCCCGGAATGCCGTGACAGACGACGTGGTTGATCGAGGTGCAGATCGACTTCGGAAAGCCGCGGTAATCGAGCGGCGCCGAGGTAGCACCGTGGTCGAGGGTGTATTCGTGGCAGAGCTTGTCGAGCGCCGCCGTCGTCGCGCCCGGCTGGACGTGCTCGGTGATCATGTCGAGAGTTTCGGCCGCCAGCCGGCCGGCGCGGCGCATGGCCTCGAAGGCCTCCGGCCCGTGCAGCTTGATCGCGCCGGTGTTGCGGGTCGGCGCCTCGGCCGCGGCGACGAAGTTCATGTCGGCTCTGTCTTGGTGGTCACGCATCGATGGTCAGTTCCGCATCCAGACGAATTTCATGTTTGTCGATCATACAAGCATAACAAAGTGCCTCAACTCCTCTCTCGAGGGCCCGGCCGAAGGCGGCGCCGTAATCGGGATCGATGTCGGCGGCGACCGCGAGCCGGGTGCAGTCGGTGCGCTGGACCAGATAGAAGATAATCGCCCGGTGGCCGGCTTCAACCATGTCGCCGAGTTCGCCCAGATGCTTGGTGCCGCGCTTGGTGACGGAATCGGGAAACTCCGCCAGCCCGGCCCGGCGCATCAGGTGCACGTTCTTGACCTCGACGTAGCAGTCGGGCCGGCTGGCGTCTTCCAGCAGCAGGTCGACGCGACTGTTCCGGCCGTAGCGGACCTCGCGGCGGAGGCCACCGTAGCCCGCCAACGGCGCCACCCGGCCGGCCAGGATCGCCTCCTCGACGATGCGGTTGGGGTGGCCGGTGTTGATCCCGACCAGGCCGCCGTTGGCCTCCACCAGCTCCCAGGAGTATTTCAGCTTGCGCGCCGGATTGCGGGCCGGCGACAGCCAGACCGGGGCGCCGGCCTCGAGCAGCCCCAGCATCGCCCCCGGATTGGCGCAATGCGCCACCACCACCTCGCCGCCGGCCAGCTCGACATCGGCCAGGAAGCGCTTGTAGCGCCGGACCAGCCGGCCCGGGATCAGCGAATCGGGAAATCGCATGGCGGCCAAGGTAGCGAGCCCTCGGGCCGCCCGCAATCCTCGGTTCTGCTTCCGGCCCCGGCAGTGTTATAGAGTAACGCTCCGTCGCAACCGTCGATCCGAGGCGCCATGCCCAAAACCGTCACCGCCGCTCTCATTATCATCGGCAACGAGATCCTCTCGGGCCGGACCCGGGACGAAAACCTGCCCTATCTCGCCGAGCAGTTGAACGAGGCGGGCGTTCGCTTGGCCGAGGCCCGCGTCGTCTCGGACGTGGAGGCCGAGATCGTCGCCGCGGTCAACCAGTGCCGGGCGCGCTACGACTATGTCTTCACCACCGGCGGCATCGGCCCGACGCACGACGACATCACCTCGGACTCGATCGCCGCCGCCTTCGGTGTCGCCATCGACCACCACCCGGACGCGATCGCCAAGATGGAGGCGCACTACCAGCGCACCGGGGCCGAGTTCAACGAAGCGCGCCGCCGCATGGCCCGGGTGCCGGAGGGCGGTGAGTTGGTCGAGAACCCGATTTCGACCGCGCCCGGCTATCGAATCGAGAACGTCTACGTGCTGGCCGGCGTGCCGGTGGTGATGCGGGCAATGTTCCAGAGCCTGAAGCACCAGCTGGACGGCGGCGCGCCGGTGCGCTCGGCCTCGCTGGCGGTGCACCTCTCCGAGGGCCAGATCGCCGACGGCCTCGGCCGGCTGCAGGAACGTTACCCGGATATCGACATCGGCTCCTATCCATTCTACCGTGGCAAGCGTTACGGCACTTCGCTCGTCTGCCGCTCCAGCGACGAGGCCCGGCTGGAAGCGGCGCTGGCGGAGTTGCGCGAGCTGCTGGTCGGGCTCGGCGGCGAGCCGATCGAGGCCCAGACCGACCCGGGCTGAGACGAGGGGAGGGCAGACCGTTGGCGGCGCCGACACCGTTCGATCTGAGACCCGCCATGGCGGACGATGCCGACGGCATCGCCCGTACCTATGTCGCCTGCTGGCGCGACGCCTATCGAGATATCCTGCCCGACAAGGTGCTGGCGGCGATGAGCGTCGAGCGCGAGCGCGCCAGTTGGCGCCGCGTCGTCGCCCAGGGCCTGGCCCGGCACCGGGTGCTGGTGCTGATAGGCGGACAGGGCGTCGCCGGCTTTCTGACCTACGGCGCCGATCGCGCCGCCGGCGGGCCCGAGCGCTCGGCCGGGGGCGAGATCTTCACGCTTTACGTGCTGCCGCGCCAGCAGGGGCAAGGTGCTGGCCGGCGCCTGATGGCGGGCGCGGCGGAGGCGATGCGGGCCGAGGGCTATCGGGGTGCGATCCTCTGGGTGCTGGCCCGCAATCGCCCGGCGCGCGGCTTTTACGAGGACCTGGGCGGCAGCCCCGCCGGCGAGCGCGCCACCACCGTCGCCGGCACCCGGCTGTCGCTTGCCGGCTACCGCTGGGCCGAACTGGAAGCGCTGGAGGAAGCCGCCGCCAAACTCTCCGAAATCCGCCTCCCGGCGCCCTTGGACCGGGTGACGCCGGGGGCTTGAGGGGGTGGCGTTGTCGGCGCCCCGGCAATGGACAGCCGCCCGGCGCCCGCGTAGATTCCCACCCGCCTGCCCGCTTGGCGGAATTGGTAGATGCACGGGACTTAAAATTAATAATAATAGTTAATATAGCAATAAAAACAATAAGATAAAGCTTTCACAGTGCGTTCACATAATTCGCACTTTTCACACTTTTCTGGTAAGAGTGTGGTTTGCCGCACAGAAAAGTATGTTAGATGTGACTATGGACCAATCCAGCGGACGTGGTGGAACTGGTATACACAAGAGACTTAAAATCTCTCGGGCTTATGCCCATGCGGGTTCAAGTCCCGCCGTCCGCACCATAATTTCTCTTATAAATCAATGAGATGAGCAAGCACGACCAGGTCAAATTGAATGACGGCGCCGTGGTTGTCAGCACTCGTCCGAACAGCAGCATGTATCAAGCACGGGTGAAAATCCCAGATGGGCGCTGGCGTCGATTTTCAACCAAGACTGCTGACTACGATGAAGCGAAAAGCATCGCCCTGAAGGAATACGACCGCCTCAAGATGATGGACGAGATGGGTTTCACCATCGAACCAACGAAGATGGGCGGCATCAGTTTCGGCGATATCTGCAAGCAATATGCGATCCGACTTCAGGAGGATCTTGCCGCTGGGGTCGGAAAGCCTGTTCACAGGACATATCTCAACGTCTTGTCGAACTGGTTGATACCGTATTTCAGAAAAGTGCCAATCAGGGCGATAGACGATGAGGTGATCGCGGAGTTCGAGCGGTATCGCTGGAATAAGCTTGAGAAGGAACCCGCCAAGACGACGATCAACACCCACAACGTGGTGTTTCGTGCGGTGTTCGATTTCGCCGCGAAAAAGAAGTATGTGAGCCGAGCGGATATCCCAGTGTTCACGGTCAAGAACAAGGGCGTGCCGTCCAGACGTCGTCCAGACTTCTCCAGAGACGAATATCGTCACCTCTACCGGTTCATGCGGAAGTGGGCAAACGGCGAAGGAGGCAACTGGATAACGCGATACAAGCGCAAGGTGATGCGTGAGTATGTCCTGTTCGTCTCGAATACGGGCGTTCGTCCTGGCGTAGAGCCGATGAGTCTGACTTGGCACAGCATCGAAGAAGACTGGCTCGCACCGAACGGTCAGACTTACATCAGGATCTGGATCAATAAAGGAAAGCGTGGCGAACGGCGTGTCATCGCCCGCAGGAACCTCAAACGGTCATTGGAGCGTCTGAAGGAGGTCACAAATCGCACGGCGCCTGATGATCTCGTCTTCTGTATGCCTGATGGAACGCCGATGAAGGATATGTCGGCGCATTTCAGCGGACTACTGGTCGACGCTGGGCTTCTCTATGACAGGGCAGGGAACAGACGGACGCTCTACAGCCTGCGGCACATGTATGCGACCTTCAGGCTGGCGTTCAGGAATGTCGATTATCGGCGACTGGCAAAGCAGATGGGTACTAGCGTGATGATGATCGAGAAGCACTATGCCCATGACGAACCAGAGCGGTATCCCGACGAGTTCGGCATCTAGCGGCGACTTCGAGATTTGCCATATGCGTTGGTGACGACGGTGTATCAGTCTATGGTTCGACTTCTACGCCGTCGCAGGAAGAGACAATGACCGAGCCAAACCTTGTTCATTCTGGTCTGTCGCAAGAGGTCGTGGTTGAAGGTCACCATCTCAGAATCGAAATCTATCGCCTCGAGCACGATCCAGCATGGTCATTGGAGGTCGTCGACGAAGAAGGCACGTCCACCGTTTGGGACGATCTATTTGACAGCGACCAAGCGGCATTGGACGAGGTGCTCGGCAGCATAGAGAGGGAAGGTCTCGGCGCGTTTCGCGAAGTCGGAAATGTCGTTCAGTTTCCGAAGAAGTAGCCAACGCTCAAACACCTGTATTACCTGTCATACATGGCTGATTCTCTGGCAAGCAAAATTATCTAGTAGAAGTGAGGCTTGACTCGATGGTAGAACGATGCGTAACTTTGACCACTATCATCTCTCTTGACTTTGTGAAACGATTTCACGTCAACGTCACTGAAAAAGATGTCGATAAAATGAGCCTCGCGAAAACTCTATGTATAGTTATTCTCTCTGTATTCACGATGGTTTCGTTATCTACCTCCTCCGTTGCTGGAGATTTTGAAGAAGCCTTTGAATTCTTACTATTCGGTGATAATGATCCCGATTATCGAAAAGTAGAGTATGGCAAATGCATTGCAAAAGTCACTTACCGAGGCAAAACAATTATACCGAATTGTTGCGAGACATTAAAAGCTCCTGCAGATATTGAAGAGATATACAACTTTAATTTAGTAAACTGGAAAACCTTAAAAACACAAACAGTCGTTGTTCCAGAGTTTAAGCTTTCCTGCGGCAAGCCTTGTTATAGACACATTGTTACCGCTCTGACTGATGAAGGAAGATCTCAAGATTACGAAACAAAGGAAATCATTATTTTTGCATTACCAGACCCATCGCGTAAACTTAATGCATTCCGTGTTTTGGCAAAAGCATGCCCTGGTAAGAAAACGCGGTTTTAAATACCGATCAAAACTCAAAGAGCGTAACTTCTACCGTACAGAATTGTAGATGAAATGGCTAATTTGAAGCTTTAAAAGGTCAATCAACTTTTCTCGAGGCGCGGCTGGCGGCATGCAAACAACTATCGGCGCAGGGTGGTTCACCGATTCTTCGCCCACCTCCCGCGCCACTCATCACCACTCCACCGCTTCCGATCCCTGCCGTGCATATCGCATGACCGCGTTGGTCACCGCCACACGCAGGAAATTAGAATCCGACATTTCCATCTGGTCCGCCGCTCTCGAAATCTCTTCGCGGAGGTAATCTGGTAGTCTGAATGACATGGTCGTTTGGTTTCTCCCATTTATGTGTCAACGGCGGAGTAAAAATCCACCACTGGGGCGGCGTAAAAATACACCACGGGCGGCTGGGGAGCTTGTCCACGTAGTCCACGGGAGGGCCCCGCGTGCGGGGCGACGTGCCCCTCAACCGGGCTGACGGCGGCCCGC
>PVBE010213115.1_pt1 | contig 27764 bp, 22 predicted proteins | sample 1631181 | NCBI WGS metagenome assembly PVBE01 (sample SAMN08397723, study PRJNA350692) | Marine metagenome, whole genome shotgun sequencing project. | isolation source: water | place: Pacific Ocean | collected 2012-04
CGTACGCGTCCTGGACGGGGCCCAGCCACTACAACCTGCTGACCGGCCTGCTGCCGCACCCCAGCCCGAAGAAGATCTACGCCAGCGAGTACTACAAGGAGGACTTCGGCCGGTTCAGCGATCGGCTCGGGGCCGACGTGTCGTTCGCCCAGATGCTGCCGTCGCTGTGGCTCCCGACGTTCCTGAAGTGGAAGCTTGGGTACCGCACCGGCGCGAAGGTGAGCCTGCCGGTGCTGAACGAGGCGACGGGCGCCAACCGTGACTTCGACGACTACCGCCTGATGCCGTCGCACAACGACTTCAAGGCGATGGTCCGCGACCTCCGCTTCTACGCCGACCGCCCCTGCTTCTGGATGCTGAACGTGGGCGAGACGCACTACCCGTACACCACCCCGGGGCAGGACAGCTCGGACCTGCCGCACCTCTCCGGCGTGCACGGCGTGGTCAAGCGGCTCGACGGCGGCGGCCTGGTTAAGGACAAGGACGCGCCCGCGTGGTTCGACGACGCCCTCCTGAAGCGGCTCAAGGGCATGCAGGTCGACACCGTTCGCTACATCGACGCGGCGATGGAAGAGCTGTACGACACGGTCCCGGACAACACCTGGATCGTGGTGACCTCCGATCACGGCGAACTGTTCGGGGAGAGCGGCTACTTCGGCCACGGTCCGATTCAGCACAACAAGGTCTACGAGGTGCCTTTCGTCGAGGGGCGAATCCGGTAGCATCCGGCGCTCTTGGAGGCTGACTGACGTGACCCGAGCGACCTGGACCCCCGACGCTGAGACCCCCAAGGTCTACGCCCGCCTCTCCGGCGACTACAACCCCGTGCACCTGGACGACGAATACGCCCGCGGGGCCGGCTTTGACGGCGTGATCGTGCACGGCATGAACGTGGTCGGAGCGTCCGCCCGCGCCGCCCACCTGTTCGCCCCCGCCGGCTCGATGCTGCGGATCCTGGATGTTCGCTTCGCTCAGCCGGTGCTCCCGACCCAGACCGTGGCGTTCGAGGGTCAGACCAAGGAGAAGGACGGTCAGCTGAAGGTGACGCTGGCCGCGACCCTGGAGGACGAGACCAAGATCATGAGCCCGGCAGCGTTCACGTTCGGCCCGGCCGACGGCACCCAGGAGGTGCCCCGGCGGACCGTGCTCGAGCCGTCGGACGAGGACAAGATCGGCGACGTCTACTCCTTCACCGCGGAGCAGTTGGCCGACTACGGCGGCATCACCGCCCCCACCGACGTCCCGTCAGATGAGGGGGTCCCCCCGATGGCCTGCCTGCTCGGCATGACCGGCGCGCTGGAGAAGGCGTTCCAGGGGATCGAGCCCGAGCAGCCCGGCACCTGGGTGCATCTGCGGCAGCAAGGTGTCTTCTACGAGCCCATCACCGCGGGCACCGAATACCTTTGTCGGATTCAAGGCGGCCAGACCATCGTCCGAAATGGGAAGGTGGGCGCGCACGTCACGATTCCGTTTCTGGTCGAGACACCCGGCGAAGGGCGGCGGGTGGTCAGCAGCGGCGCTTGCGTGCTCCTGTACGCCTTTACCGAGGACGAATGAGCCACGATCGGCTGAGTGACGAAGTCCGCAAACTGGTCGGCCGAAGGGCCTGGATCGAGGCCGCGGATCTGCTTCTTCGCAACGGCCGATTGGATGACGCGGTCGGGCTCCTGATGTCGGTCCGCGCCGATGACCCGGCGTACGTGACCGCGGTCTCTCGAGCGACTCGCATCCTGTGGGACCACGAGCTGCCGATGGCGGACGGGTTCTCCGACTTCGTCGACCCGTTCATGCGCTCGGGCCCGTCGGCGCTGCCGGACGGCGAGGTCGCGGCGGGGCTGTACGGCCTGGCCCGCCTGTACGAGCGGCTGGATGTGCGCGACCGCGCCCGCGCCGCCTACCGGGCCGTGCTTCGGATGATGCCGGGCTTCCTCGACTCGGAGCTGCGGCTGCAGACGATCGAGCGCGAGGTGCTGGAGGCCCGTCGCCTGGAGCAGATGCAGGCCAGCGGCGAGATCCACGCCCGCATCGCGACCAGCGGGGAGACGACGGCCGAGTCGATGCCCGCCGCCTCCGCGCCGGAGGACGAGAGCGTCGCCCTCCGAGGGATGACGCTGGGTCTGGGCCCCGTCCGCGCCGGCACGGTGGTGGCCGGCCGCTACGTGCTCGATCGGCCGGTGGGGGAGGGCGGCTACGCCGTCGTCTGGTCGGCCTGGGACGCGCAGGGGGATCGTCCGATCGCGCTGAAGCTGTTCCGTCGGGACACGCGGGACCCCAAGGGGTACGCCCGCTTCCGCGCCGAGATGAAGATCACGACCCGGTTCCGGCACCCCAACATCGTGAAGGTCTACGAGGTCGGGGTCTGGCGCTCGGCCTGCTACATCGCGATGGAGCTGCTCAGCGGCCTCGACCTGTTCGACTGGCTTCGCAGCAAGGGCGGTCGCGCCCCCCTGCTGGAGCTGCAACCGCTGATGGTTCAGGCCCTGGAGGGGCTCCACGCGGCGCACGGCATCGGTGTCATCCACCGCGACATCAAGCCCCGGAACCTGTTCGTGCTCGACGGCGGTGCACGCTGCAAGGTGATGGACTTCGGCCTCGCCGTGGCCGTCGACGTCACCGGCGACCACACCCGCACCGGCCGCGTCGTGGGCACCCCCGCCTACCTCGCCCCCGAGCGGCTCCGCCCCGCGATCGGCGAGGTCGGCCCCCCAGCGGACATCTACGCCCTCGGGGTCGTGTTCTTCGAAGCGCTGACGGGGCAGCTGCCGTTCTACGAGGAGCGGCTTCCCAAGCTGTTCCGGCGCATCCTCGATGAGCCCCCGCCGCCGCCGTCCTCGTTCAACCCGCAGGTCCCGCGGGCGCTGGACACCATCATCTGCCGGATGATGGCGAAGAAGCCGACCGAGCGGTACGACGACTGCCTGGAGTGTGTGAGGGCGCTGGACACCGTCTAGCTGCCCCGGGCCTCCTGCGTCTCCGCGAGGAAGCTCTCCTCCAGGCTGGTGCCACGCTGCACGCCTCGGATCGGGATCCCCGCCGTCGACAACGCCCCCGCGATCGCGACGGACGCCTCGTCCAGGTCGACCTCGTCCCCGGCTTCGAACAGCAGCGCCCCGTCCCGAAGGGTAAACCCGCACCCCGGAAGGGTGGCCTCCAGCGCTGCGACGGGGACCTCGCCGGGCCCCAGGTCCCACCGCACCAGCTCGCCGCGGCCGGTCACCTCGGCCATCGAGCCCTCCCGGATCAGCGCCCCTTTGTCCATCAATACGACGTAGTCGCAGAGCCGCTCGATCTCGTCGAGATCGTGGGACGAGACGATGACGGTGGTCTTGCCGTGCAGGCTCCCGAGCACCTCCCGCAGCGCGCGCCCCTGGGCGGGGTCGAGGCCGGCCATCGGCTCGTCCAGGAGGATCAGCTCGGGTGCGCCCAGCAGCGCCGAGGCGACGGCCAGCCGACGGCGCATGCCGTGGGACAGCGAGCCCGCCCGATCGTCCGCCCGGTCGTGGAGGAGCACGTCCGTGAGCGCACGCTCCGCCGCCGCCTCGGCGTCTCGCCCGGACATCCCCTGCAGGCCTCCCAGGTAGGTGAGGAAGCCCCGGCAGGTGAGCCGCGTGCCGATCGCGGCGTCCTGGGGAAGCACCCCGAGCCGGCCCTTCAAACGCATGACGTCGAAGGGTCCGCCTCCGAGGATGTCGACCGTGCCCTCGTCGGGCGGGAGGTAGCCGCAGACCACCGAGAACAGCGTCGTCTTGCCCGCCCCGTTCGGTCCCACGAGGCCGGAGATTGAGCCGGCGGGGAACTGGCAGCTCAGCCCGTCCAGGGCCCAGGCGCCCCGTCGGGAATAGCGCTTGCGTACGCCCGTCAGCTTGAGCGCAGTCACGCGTTCCTCCGGGCGAACAGGGGGTAGGTCACGAGCGCCCACACCAGGCCCATGGCGGCCAGGATCAGCGCTTCCCCGGCCCAGCCGAACCCCGGTCCCCAGAGACCCAGCGAGTAGCTGTGGGGGAGGATCGGCAGCACCAGGTCGCCCAGGATCGGCCAGTAGTCGTCCGACAGCCACTGCGTGATCCCGAACACGATCATCACGCCGACCGTGCCCCCCAGCGCCAGCGTGCGGGTGAAGTTGACCGTGCCCGATAGCTGCGAGCATGCGATCCCGAGGCCGAGCCACGGCAGCGACCAGACCCACAGCCGGGGGGCGAACAGCATCAGGGACGTCGCCTGTTCCGCCGGCGGCTGGTCGACCATCCCCGTCATCGCCACGATCCAGACCCCGGCGCAGCCGAACGCGAGGCCGAGCCCGACCAGGAACGCCTGCCCCAGGAAACGTCCCGCCACCAGCTCCAGCCGGCCGGTCCGCACAAGTTCGTACCGCAGCGAGCGGTCCCGAATGTCGGGCGAGATGGCCTCAGCCCCCGCCGCGCAGGCCAGGAAGGGGACCGCCCCGAGCCCCATCCAGAACGTGAACGTGGACAGCACGGGGAGCTGGATCGCCCACTCCACCGCGGCGGGGTCCTCGATCATCCCCTGGAGCAGCTCCTTGAGCTCGCCCCGCTCCTTCAGCGTGTCCAGCATGGCGCCCGGCTTCTTGGTCGGGGGCACCCGGAGCGTGTTCGCCAGCGTCAGCTCCATCGAGTGGATGAACTTGGTGAACATCCACGCACCGCCGGCCAGCAGCAGCGTGTAGATGAGCACCAGGGCCCCCGCGCTGCGCGTGCGGACGGACCGCGCCAGCCACCAGCGCGCCACCAGGGCGACGTCGCGAAGGGACTGCAGCGTGGTCACAGTTCGAGCTGGTCCAGGTCTCGAAGGGTGTCGACGATCGCGGGGTCGATGTAGTTGAACGGGTTCAGCGACTCCTCCCCGAGCTCGCCGCGTTGGTCCTCGTCGAAGACCCCCTCCACCGACTGTTCCGCGATCAGCATCGCGTCCAGCGCGTCGGCGGTGAACTCCATCGCGTCCCGGCGGCTGGGGGTGCGTCCTTCGGCGAGCATGTCCACCAGCTCCGAGGAGAGGTCCACGAGCACGTCGTTCATCTGGGAGTAGGCGGCGTCGATCTCGGCCAGCTGATCGTCGTCCGCGTCGGTGTCTTGCACCAACGCCGCCCGCGACTGGGCCCGCCGGAGATCGAGGGCCGTGCGGGCCAGCTCCAGTTCGGCGTCAGCGGGGACTCCGAGGTTCTCCAGCCCGGACTCCAGCTCATCGCGCTGGCTGTCGATCTCGGCGTTGATCTCGTCGACCAGTTCGACCGCCTCGGGGTTGGCCTCGGCGCTCGCCTCGGGCCACCGGATCGCCTCGTCGGTGGGCAGGCACGGGCGCGGGGCGTTGCCGCCCGCCCGGCCGAAGAACTCGGCGAGGTCCTCGCCTAGGCCGGCGTCGCTGGCGGGCCGTTCGGCCTCGGCGAGCTGCTGTTCCAGATCTCGAACCTGGGCCCGCGGCTGCAGCCCTCCCAGCATCAATCCAACGATCAGGGCGGCGGCGGCGAACGCGACCTGCTTCATACGACTCCTCGGGTTTCGACGGCGGCTCCTTCAGGCTACCTTACCCGCCATGGGCAAGGTGGTTCCGACCCGGCCGATGGGCCCCCAACGAGCCCGGCGCCTGCAGGAGCGTCGGCTCGCGGGGCTGCGCGTGGCCCTCGTGTTTCCGACGTTCCTGGACGTCGAACTTGCCAGCCACCAGGACAACGCCCGGTTCCTCGGGGCGATTCCCCCGCTGACCCTCGGCTACGTCGGGGCGGTGCTTCGCGAGGCGGGCGCCGACGTGCTCCTGCTGGACTGTTCGACCCTCGGCATGCGGGTCGACAAGGCGGTCGAGGTGGTGCGCGCTTTCGCCCCCGACTACGTCGGCTTCTCCCTCGCGACCGTGGACTGGTCCAGCTCCCTGGTGTGGATGCAGACGTTCAAGCGGGAGCTTCCGTCGGCCTCGATCCTGGTCGGCGGGATCCACATGGAGATCTACCCGAAGGAGACGCTGTCGCACGACTGCATCGACATCGGGCTGGTCGGGCACGCCGATGTATCGCTCGTTGAGCTGCTGGAAGCGCACAGCAGCGGCGGGGATCTCGGCGAGGTCGCGGGCGCCGTGTTCCGGTCGCAGGACGGCGACGTCACGGTCGTTCCGGAAAAGCCGCGCCCCAAGGACGACGACGACATGCCGTTCCCGGCGCGGGAGCTGTGGCCTACGGAGAGACACTTCTCCATTGTCTCCACCGAGAACCACTTCACCGCCGCCATGAGCAACTTCGGCTGCCCGTTCCGGTGCGAGTTCTGCATCCTCCGGGGCGACGCCGTGCGCCAGCGGTCGGCCGAGTCCGTCGTGGACGAGATGGAGTACTGCTACCACGAGCTCGGCATCCGGGAGATGGACTTCTTCGACCCCGTCTTCACGATCCGTCGGGACCGTGTCTATCGAATCTGCGACGAGATCGATCGTCGGGGGCTCAACCAGATGGTCTGGTCGATTCGGGCCCGCACCGACGCGATCGATCCTGCGCTGCTGGACCGCATGTGGAAGTCCGGATGCCGGCGCATCTGCTACGGCATCGAGTCAGGCAGCAACGCCGTGCTTCGCCGGGTCGACAAGCGCATGAACTCCGTCGATCACATCGGCGAGGTCATCCGTGCGACCAAGGCCCGCGGCTACGAGGTGCTCGCGTTCGTCATGATCGGCAACCCGCTGGAGGACCGCCGCACGGTGGCCATGACCCGGCGGCTGCTGATCCGGGAGCCGATCGACATGGTCCAGATCGCCGGCCTCTTCCCGCTCCCCAAGACGCCAATCTACAACGAGATCCTCGCCAAGACCAGGGTCGACATCTGGCGTGATCACGTGCTGCACGGCACGCCCGTGCACCCGGTCATCCGGCTGGACACCGATCTCGACGACGCCGAGATCGACCACCTCGTGACCGAGACCTACATGCACTTCTACTTCCGGCCGCGCTTCGCGAAGTTCGCGCTCAGCCGCCTGAAGCAGCCGGCGCAGGTCAAGCGCGGGGTGGCCGCGGCGGTCGGGATCAGCCGCAGCTTCCTCGACGGCGCGCTGGGCAAGGGCCGGGGGGCCGGCCAGTACGTCAGCGCCCGCGAGGGCTGAGCTTCTAGCTGTCGTCTTCGACGGGCGCGGGCGCGTCGGCGTCGGTGTCCGACTCGGCCTCGGGGGCCTCCGCCGGCACGGCGGGCTGCTCCTGCGTGGTCGGCTCGGGCTCCTCAGCGGCGGGCTCCTCGGCGGCGGGCTCCTCGGCGGGGGGCTCCTCCTCCTTGGGCGGCATCGGGTGCTGGTACGCCTTACGACCGACGAAGAAGGGGCCGAGCTTCGTGAGGAACTCGGCGGTCTGCCGCGTGCCCCGCATCTCGCCCACGACCTTGCTGATCGGGTTGAGGTCGGCGCCGAGCAGGCCGATCACGAAGTCGTTGTCCTCGGGGTCGAGGCCCGCGCAGGCGAGTCGCACGTCCTCGACGAGGCCGGCCTCACCGTAGGCGCGGCCGATCGCGCCGTGCTCCTTGAGCATCGCGCCCTGCTCGGCGGCGGGCAGGAGCTCGAACGCACCGGCGCGGCGCAGCGGGTACCAGACGGCCCACGTGTTCTTGGGGTCGAGCGCCTTCTCGACGGGCCGGCTCATGAGCCAGTTCTCGAGGTCGGCCTCGTGGCCGGTGCCGTAGGTGCGGCCGAACATGACCCAGCCGGGCCGCGGGGTCAGCGCGCCGTAGCGCTTGGCGCCCAGCAGGGGACGGACGCGCGTGACGAACGTGCTCGGGTCGTCCGACCAGGTCAGCAACCCGAGGCCACGGTGGTCGTTGACGTCCTCGTAGATGACGGACGGGATGTTCTTCTCGGCGAGGCGGCGAGCGAGCTGCTGGCCCATCGCGCGGGGACCCGCGGCCGGCTCGATGTCGAACACCATGAGCTGGAAGTAGAGCCGCACATCCAGGCTCTGTCCGTTGGCTCCGTGTTCCGCGACGTCCACACTGCTGCTGCTCATCTGATCTACCTCCGAGGGCGCGGAGTATAGGGACCCGGATCCCCCTGTCCACCCGCGGGAGTATGAACCCGCCGAGACTGTGGCCGTTGCGACCCCGACCCAGGACGCGTCGGGCCCTGGCTCCGTCCTCGCCGCGCGGTACCGCGTGGTCGAGCGACTGGGGGAGGGCGGCATGGGTGTCGTCTATCGGGTGGTCGACGAGACGTCCGACGACGTGGTCGCGCTCAAGACCCTGCCGCTGAAGGCCGGCCCCGACGACCGACGGCTGCTCCTGTTCAAGACCGAATTCTGGGCGATGACCCGGCTGCGGCACCCGAACCTGCCGGAGGTCTACGACTTCGGGCGGCTCGAGGACGGTATCCCGTACTTCACGATGGAGCTGATCGAGGGGGCCGACGTCGTCGATCTCAGCGGCGGCGGCGTCTGCTGGATGACGGGCCTCGACCTCGCGGCCCGGGGCATCGCCACAGGGCTTGGGCCGACCCTCGTGGTCGCCGCGGAGCGGGCTCACGGTGTGCTCAACCCAGGCGATCGACGGACCTTTCCGTTGTTTGGAGAGGGAGCCGCAGCCGTGCTCCTGAGCCCGGCCGATCGGGGCGGCGTCATCTCCTCACGGTTCTTCGCCGACGGGAATCACTGGCGGTACCTGTGGGCGCCACGCGCACCATCTCGGCCAGCGCCTGCCGGCGGTCGGTGAACGCGTTGATTCCGCCCACGTGGACGACGAGGTCGAAGGTCTCGTCCCGGTACGGGAGGTGGTGCGCGTCTCCGAGGCAGAGCTCCGCGGACACCCCCGCGCGCGCCAGGTTCCGGGCGCCGAGCGCCGCCATGCCCGAGGACAGGTCCACCCCGAACAGCTCCGTTCCCACCGGAAGCGTGCGGGCCAACCCCAGCAGCTCGCCGGCGGTGCCGAAGGAGACATCGAGCACCCGGAGGGGACGCTCCGCCGCGACGGCCTGCAGCTGCTGCAGCGGCAGACGGTCCAGCAGCCGCTGCCGCGCCTCCCCCTCGGAGATCCCGTCGACCAGGGGGAGCACCACCCGGAGGGCGGGATCGTGGCCCCGGCCGAAGCGGTCGTAGATCACGCGCATGATCCGGTCGAGCCGGCCGACGCGATCGGGCATGACGAATGATCGCAGGCCCTTCACGCGGTCCGCCGCTGCCCCACACCCGTCACAAGGGACCAGCACGGCGAAAAGAGGCGCAAAACACCCGGGGCAGCGGTACACGCCGTCGGCCATCCCGGTACCCTACCGGTCTATGGGAGACGCGTACCTCGTCCCCGAGCTGGCGCCGCTGAGCCGGCATCGCCTCGGCGCGCTGACTTCGCTGGGCCGGCATCCGGAGAACTCGATCGAGATTCCGGATCGCTCCGTTAGCAAGTTCCACGCACAGATCCAGCGCTCCCCCGAAGGCCCCCACATCCTTCAGGACCTGGGGAGCCGCAACGGCACCTACGTGGCCGGTCAGCGCATCCAGCGGCACGTGCTGCAGGACTCCGAAGAGGTGGTGCTGGGCAGCGTCCGCTTCCGCTACCACGCTGAGCGCACGGGCCAGTCGTCGGTCACGTCCGCGTTCCGGGTGGGCGATCTCCTCAAGAACACGGGGCAGGGCGCGGGGGTCACCATCCTCGGCCCCGCAGGCGGTTCGAGCGGTCGCGTCGCGATCCACCAGGGCGACTCGGCGATCGAGCACAGCAACGCGTTCCAGATGGCGCACGACTCGTTCCAGCCGGCCGAGGTCATCCGCGACATCGACGCCTTGAAGCGGGACTACGAGAAGCTCCGCATCGCGCACGAGCTCAGCGCCAGCCTGCGCTTCGACGCCCCGTTGGACGAACTCCTGGAGCAGATCGCGGCCCGCAGCTTCGACCTGATCGCCGCGGATCGCTGCGCCATCCTGCTGATGGCGGAGGACGGCATGTCCCTGGCCCCCCGGGTGGTCATGGAGCGCGGCGGCGGTCAGCCCAAGGAGGCGATGCAGCTGAGCCAGACGGTGCTCAACGAGGTCGTCGCGAACAAGAAGGCGGTGCTCGCCACCGACGCCATCACCGACGGTCGGTTCCAGGCGGCGCAGTCGATCGTCGCCCTGTCGATGCGCTCGGCGATGTGCGTGCCCCTCATCTACGAAGACGAGATCTTCGGGGCGATGCACCTGGACTCGCTGCACCAGACCCACGCCTTCACCCCCAAGGATCTGCAGCTGTTCCAGCAGGTCGCGAACAAGGCCTCCTCGGCGCTCAAGAACGCCAGCCTGCTGCAGCAGGTCGAGCAGGAAGCGGAGACGCGCGCGCGGCTGGGCCGCCTGCTGTCACCGAACCTGGTCGAAGAGGTGGTCAACGGCGACCTCGACCTGGCCCAGGGCGGCGAGCGGCGGCAGTCCTCGGTGATGTTCGCCGACATCCGCGGCTTCACCTCGATGTCGGAGCAGCTGGACGCCCAAGAGGTGACCTCGATGCTCAACGAGTACTTCGAGGTGATGGTCGACGTGGTGTTCCAGCACGGCGGCACGCTCGACAAGTACATGGGCGACGCGATCATGGCGTTGTTCGGCGTGCCCAAGGAGACCGAGCACTACATTCACGACTCGGTCCGGTGCGGGCTGCAGATGCTCACGGCGCTGCGATCGCTGAACCGCGTTCGGCAGGCGCGGGGTGAGCAGTCGATCGAGATCGGCATCGGGCTGAACTGCGGCGAGTCGATCTGGGGCCCCCTGGGCTCCCGCAAGACGATGGACTACACGGTCGTGGGGGACGCGGTGAACGTCGCCTCCCGGCTCTGCAGTCGGGCCAGCCACGGCGACCTGATCATCAGTCAGTCGATCTTCGAGGCGGTGCAGGGCGACTTCGTGATGGAGGAGCTCGAGCCCGCGACCCTCAAGGGGAAGGCCGAGCAGGTCTGCATCTGGAAGGTGGTCTCCGAGAAGGGCGTGTCCCAGGGCTAACCCGGATCCGACTCCAGGCGCCAGTCGGGGTAGTCCCAGCGCCACCGCTCCAGATCGCAGGTCCCCGAGTCGCGGAACTCGATCCCTTCCGCGATCAGCCGCTGCCGCTGCTCTTCGGCCCGCCCGAATTCATCCTTGAAGCTGATGCCTCCGCCGGCGTTGATGACGCGCTGCCAGGGCACGTCCGAGCCGTCCGGCAGGCGGGTCAACGCAAAGCCGACCTGGCGGGCGAGGCGGGGGTTCCCCAGGACCGCGGCGACGTCCCCGTAGGTGGTCACCGCCCCCTCGGGCACGGTCCGCACCACGGCGTAGACACGCTGGGGGAAGGTCGGCTCGTTCTTCTTGGTCGGCATCGCTTGTGGCAGGGTGCCGGAACTGTGCGTTGGCTGCCCGCGATCCTCGTCCTCGCGCTCCTGACGGGCTGTCCCCAGCCGGTCGAGCTGCCTCCCTGCGGCCTCGACGCGTACCCCGGCACGGGCGCGGACCTGCTCGATCCGTGGCCGAACGTGCACCTCGTCGCCTCCACCGACGCGGGCTGCCGGCTCGCGATCCCGTCCGCTGCGGTGCCGGTGGGTCCGGAGTCGCAGACGTTGGACATGAGCCCGCTGAACCACCGGGACGGCTTCTCCCCCGCGGGCACGATGGTCTGGAGGCCGGGGTTCGCCATCGATCCGAGCTCGCTGCCCCCCCTGACCGATCCCGGCTCCTGCCTCGCGGAGGACAGCGCCATCCAGCTGTGGGACCTCGTCAGCGGACTGAGGCTGTCGTGCTTCGCTGAAGTCGACGCCTGGCCCGAGCAGGCGGAGGCATCCCGCGCGCTGCTGATCCGGCCGATGCAGCACCTGGGCTTCGGCCGTCGGATCGCAGTCGTAGTGACCACGGATCTGCTCCGCGCCGACGGCACCGCCGCCGCCCCGTCCGATGGCTTCGCCGCGCTGCTGGAGGGGACGAGCGACCACGACCCCGTGGTGGAAGCGTGGACGGCCGCGCTGGTGGAGCGGCTCGACGTGCTCGGCACGCCCTCGGACCGCATCGTGCTCGCGTGGGACTTCCCCACCGCCACCCAGGCCTCGATCACGGCGCCGCTGGACACCGTGCTGGAGGCGGTGCGCGCCGACACCCTCCCGGGAGCCGACATCGGCACGGTCACGGTCACGGAGTTCAACGACGCCGACAACGGCGACACCATGCCGTCGGGGGTCTGGCGGGAGGTCCGCGGTTCGGTTCGGTGGACCCACTTCCTCTGGGCGGAGGACGGCAGGGACGACGCTCCCGAAGACGACCACGACTCGGGCCAGTTCCGCATCGACCCCGCCACCGGGGCGCCGATCCCGCGGGGCGATAGCGACGTCTTCTTCACGATGATCGTGCCCGACTCGGCCCGCAGCCAGGACCCCGGCACGGTGCCCGTGGTGCTCTTCGGCCACGGCATCTTCAGCTCCCCCCAGGCCTACCTCGCGTCGGCCACGGACGCCGAGAGCACCATCGATCTGTGCGAGCGGATGGGCGCGATCTGCATCGGATCGGAGTGGCGCGGACTCACCACCCGCGACGTCGGCGACCCCCTGCGCGTGGCCCGAGACCTGGGCCGCTTTCCGCTTCTGACGGACAAGCTGGTCCAGGGCACGGCGAACCAGATCGCGATGGCCCGACTGTTCGAGACCTCGTTCGTGCAGGAGGCCTTCCTGCAGTCCGATGGCGAGCTGCTCGTCGACCCCGACCGCATCCACTACTTCGGCATCTCGTTGGGCGGGATCTGCGGCACGGTGCTGCTGTCCAACAGCGAAGTTGTCGACTACGGCGTGCTCCACGTGCCGGGCTCGATGTGGGCGACCATGCTGGAGCGGTCCAGCAACTGGGGCGACTTCGAGTCGTTCGTCACGGTGACCCAGCCCGACCCCGCGTTGCGCCAGATCATCTACGCGCTCAGCTCGTTGCTCTGGGATCCGGTCGATCCGATCAACCACACCGCCGGCCTCGCCGACAAATCGGGGCTGTGGCAGATCTCCGTAGGCGACGAGCAGGTCCCCAACTTCACCGCCGAGGCGTTCGCCCGCACGATCGATCTGCCCCTGGTGGGCGAACCGGTGACGGCTCCGTGGGGGCTGTCGGTGAGCGCGGCTCCCCAGGGCCCGGGCGCCTCCGGGATGGTCCAGTTCGACAGCGGCTACCCGCCCGCGCCGAACGTCAACCGGCCCGCCGAGGAGACCGGCGCCCACAAGGCGATCCGGCACAAGGACGCGATGAAGACGCAGACGGTGCAGTTCTTCGCCGACGGCGCCGAGGGCACGATCATCCACACCTGCGACGGACCCTGCGTCTTCGACCCCGAGAACTAGCGGCCCCATGGGCTGGCGCATCGCCGTCGATCGGGGCGGCACCTTCACCGACATCCTCGCCGAAGACCCGCGTGGAGCCGTGCTCGTGCGCAAGGTGCTGTCCGCCGATGGCGCCATCGCGGATGCGGTCGAGGCGATCGTCCCGCCTACGGAGACCCTCGACGAGCTCCGCGTCGGGACCACCGTGGCGACCAACGCGCTGCTGACCCGGACCGGCCCGCGGACGGCCCTGATCGTGACCCGAGGCTTCGCCGACGTGCTCGAGATCGGACACCAGGCCCGGCCTGATCTGTTCGCGCTGTTCGTGCGGAAGGCGGCGCCCCTGTGCGAGGTCACCGTGGAGATCGGGGGGCGTGTGTACGCCGATGGTACGGTCGAACAGGCCATCGACCCGGCCGAGGTGACGGTTGACCTGCGCGGCCTCCGGGAGGCTGGGATCGAGGCGGTCGCGATCGCCCTGCTGCACGGGTACCTGCACCCCGCCCACGAGCGCCAGGTGGGGGCGCTGGCGCGGGTCGCGGGCTTCGGCCAGGTGAGCCTGAGCAGCTCCGTCGCGCCCGAGATCGGCCTCGTGGCGCGGGCCGAGACCGCCGTGGCGGACGCGTTCGTGTCCCCGACCCTGGCGCGGTGGACCGACGCCCTCGCTCGACGCGTGGGGGAGGGGACCGCCCTGCGGTTCATGAAGTCGTCCGGCGGGCTGGCCGAGCCGGCTCGATTCGGCGGTGTGGATGCGCCCCTGTCCGGCCCCGCCGGCGGGGTCGTCGCCTGCGCCGCAATCGCGCGCGAGTTGGGGCTGGAGCGGGTGCTCGGGTTCGACATGGGCGGCACCTCGACCGACGTCTGCCGCTGGGCGGGCGAACTGGAACGACGCGGGGAGATCACCGTGGGCGGTGTGCGCATGCGGGCCCCGAGCCTGGACGTGCGCACGGTGGCGGCGGGGGGCGGATCGATCGTGGCCGAGCAGGACGGGCGGCTGCGTGTCGGGCCGGCCAGCGCGGGCGCCGATCCGGGCCCGGCCTGCTACGGGCGGGGCGGACCGACGTCGGTGACCGATGCCAACGCGGTGCTGGGGCGCATCCAGCCCGACTTCTTCCCCGCCGTGTTCGGGGACTCGGGGTCCGAATCCCTGGACATCGGGGCGGCGCGGGATGCCCTCGAAGCCGAGCGCGCCGCGGGAGCCCTGGCGGTGGCGGACGCGACCATGGCGGCCGCGATCATCGAGCTGTCGTCGGCCCGGGGGCACGATCCCGCCGCTCACACCCTGATCGCGTTCGGCGGGGCCGCGGGCCAGCACGCCTGCTCGATCGCGCGCCAGTTGGGCATTCGGCACGTCGTGGTGCATCCCCGCGCCGGCGTGCTCTCGGCTCATGGCATTGCGGCAGCGACGCGGCTCGCGACCCGCACCGTGCCCGTGATGGAGCCCTGGGGGTCCCTGTCGCCCGAGGCCCAGGCTCGCGTGACCCTCGCCCGGGCCGACGCCAGCGACGAGTTGGGCGGCGGCGACGTGACGATCCGCGAGCGCGCGGAGCTACGCTACGTCGGCGCGGAGACGACCCTGGCGGCCGACGATCGGCGCGACTTCGAGGACCAGCACGAGCGGCGCTTCGGGTTCCGACGTCCCGGCGCCGACGTCGAAACGGTCAGCATCCGCATCGAGGCGCGCAGCGACGGCCGATCCCCGACCCCCGCGGGCGTGCCTGCCGTCCCCGCTCCCTTGCCCCCGCCCGCGGCGGTCCGGCGGGTCGGCTTCCACGACCCCTCGGGCGGCCTCACCTGGCACGACGTGCCCGTTCTGACCCGCGAGTCCCTCGTGCCCGGGGCCTCCGGCGACGGTCCGGCGCTCATCCCCGGACCGGTCACGACGGTCGTGGTCGATGTGGGCTGGTCCCTGGCCGTGGATGCCGGCGGCGTCGTGCACCTCCACGAGGCCGGGACCGGCCGTCGCGGGCCCGGGACCGTGCGGCGGGGTCCCGTGCGCCTGGAGCTGTTCTGGCGGCGCTTCATGTCCATCGCCACACGCATGGGGGAGACCCTCCGTCGCGCCGCCTGGTCGGTGAACATCAAAGAGCGGCTCGACTTCTCCTGCGCGGTCTTCGACGGGGCAGGGCACCTGGTCACCAACGCCCCCCACATCCCCGTGCACCTGGGGGCGATGGGGGAGACGGTGCGCACCCTCGCCGCGCGGCTGGGCGACGAAGTGCAGCCCGGTCGCTGCTGGGCGGTCAACGATCCGTTCGCCGGCGGCTCCCACCTGCCCGACATCACGGTCATCACCCCGGTCTTCCGCCCCGGCGCGGACCGGCCGTTCGCCTGGGCCGCCAGCCGCGGCCACCACCAGGACGTGGGGGGCCTGACGCCGGGATCGATGCCGCCGCACTCCAGGACCCTCGCCGACGAAGGGGTCCGGCTGGACGACCTGCTGCTGCTGGAAGATGGGCGGCTGCGCGAGCACGCGGTCCGCGCCGCCCTCGCCGCCGGCCCTCATCCTTGCCGCAGCCCCGACGTGGTCGTCGCCGACCTGATCGCCCAGGCCGCCGCCAACACCCTCGGGGGGCGGCTGCTCAACGAGCTCGCGGACGCCGAGGGAGAGGCTGCGGTGACCGCCTACATGGGCCACATCCTCGATGTCGGGGAGGAGACCGTGGTCGGGTGGCTGGCGACCCTCCCCGAGGGGGTCCTGCGGTTCGTCGACGGCCTCGACGACGGCACCCAGATCGCCGTCGCCCTGGAGCGCACCGGCGCTCGGTTGACCGTCGACTTCGCCGGCACCGGCGCGCCGTCCGAGACGAACCTGAACGCGCCCCCCGCGGTGGTCCGAGCGGCGCTGCTGTACGTCCTTCGGTGCGTCGTCGGCCGCGACATCCCGCTGAACGAGGGGTGCCTGCGGGCCGTCGGCCTGGTGCTGCCCCGCCCGTCGGTGCTGGCCCCGCCGCCGGGATCCGCGGTGGTCGGCGGCAACGTGGAGACCTCCCAACGGGTGGTGGACGTGCTCCTGGGGGCCCTCGGCGCGGTCGCGGCGTCCCAGGGGACCATGAACAACCTGACCCTCGGGGACGGGACCTTCGGCTACTACGAGACGCTCGCGGGCGGCGCCGGCGCCGGGCCCGATCAGCCGGGGGCCCACGCGGTCCACACCCACATGACCAACACCCGCATGACGGACGCAGAGGTGCTCGAGTGGCGGTGCCCCGTGCTCGTCCGCGAGACCGCCATCCGCCGCGGATCGGGAGGCGAGGGGGCCGCCCCCGGGGGAGACGGCCTCGTTCGACGGCTGCAGGCCCGGGTTCCGCTCACCGCCTCGCTGCTGTCCGAACGCCGGGAGCGGGCGCCGTTCGGGCTTGCGGGGGGCGCCGACGGAGCAAAGGGCAGCGCCGCCGTGCATCGCGCCGGCGGGCCCTCGGAGGCCCTCGGGGGCCGCTTCACCATCGCCCTGGAGCCCGGCGATGTGCTTGAGGTCCAGACCCCCGGCGGGGGCGGCTGGGGGGCCTGACCGCCCCTCGTGGGGGCCTCCACAAGTGTGACGGCCGCGTGCACAAGTCTTGGAGGCGCCCATCCTGGGTTGTCCGGGAGGTGCAATCGACCTCTACTGTTTTCATGAGCTTCCGCTCCCTCGGAACTGCCGTCCTCCTCGCCGCGTTCGCGGTGTTCTCGCTGCCCGCCGACGCGGAGGCGAAGAAGAAGCGCAAGAAGGGACCCGCGGTCGCGGTCTGGGACGTGTTCGTCGAAGACGACGATCGCGCCGAAGCGTGGCACTGGTACACCCGCATCAGCGCCGCCATCGACGAACTCGAAGATCTGCGCGCCGATGACGAGCTGACGTTCGAGCCGCGCGTGCTCGGGGGCGAAGGCGTGTCCGTCGCCGCGACCAACGCCAGCCGCTGGCTGGACGGCGCCTGGGTCGCCTTCCGCGGCCGCGAGTACGACGTCGCCGCCCGGTTCGCCGAGGACGCCCTGAAGCTGGTGGACGGCTTCCCCGCCTCCCGCCTGCCCGACGGACTCGTCCGCGACCTCGAGTTGATGGTCGCGCGCGCCCGCCTCGCCGACGGCGATGAGGCACTGTCCCGCTCCGCCCTGCGGGCCGCGGTGCTGTTGGATCCGACCTGGGAAGCCCGCGACGGGTGGGAGTCGCCGGAGCTGGTCGCGCTGTGGCGGGATGTCGCCGCCGAACGCGCCGAGGCGCCGCCGGCCACGTTGATCGTGCGCACGAGCCAGCCGTTCACCGACGTGCTCGTGTACGGCGTCCGGCACGGCACCACCGGGCCGAGCAGCGAGCTCGACCTGCCGCTCCCCCCGGGGCTCTACGAGGTCACCGCGCGCAAGGCCGGCCACGCCGACGCCAGCGAGCGGGTGCACCTGCGTCCCCACGACATGACCGAGCTCGACCTCGCCATCGAGGTACGCAACAGCGCGGGCTTCCAGGAGGCGCTGGTGGACGCCCTCGCCGACCCCACCGGCCAGCGCACCTCGCCGGTCTGGAAGGGGCTGGGCAACGCGTCCGACGCGATCGAGGCGGAGGCCGTACTGACGGCGCGCTACACGATCGTCGACGGCGGGCCGATCCTTCAAATCGGGCTCTACCTCCCGGGCCGCCAAGGCTGGGGCTTCTACCGGGCGCTGCCTCTGACGGGCGACCTCGGCCGCGATCAACTGGGGGTCGAAGACACGATTGACGACCTGATCACCGCGATCGACCTGGCGCGCGCGCCACCGATGCTCGCGGTCGTCCCCGAGTAGCGCTCCGGTTCAGTCTTCGAACGCCGGGTCCGGCGCTGCCGTGATGGCATCGGACGCCGTCCACCGGGCCGGCTCCCCGTCCCCGTCGGCGTCGATGGTGCACGTCGCCGACCAACTCTTCGCCGTCGCGACCACCTTGTACTGGCCCCACAGCAGGATGTCCGGCTGGAAGCCAAGCCTCGCCCAGCAGGGGGGCGCGGTGTCCCACGGGCTGGCCTCGGTCGGCAGCGCCGCGGGGTGCTGGGGACAGCCCAGGTAGGCGCCCGTCTCCTCTTCGATCGCCGCCTGCAGGTCCGCGATGTGCTCCAGGTTGATGCCGCACTCGGCGGTCCGGGACCGCGTCTGCGCGCTCTCCCAGGTCGGCTTGGTGACGACGAGGGCGACCAACAGCGAGCCGACCAGCAGCACGAAGATGAGGGGGCCGGAGGCCTTCCGGTAGGGCTTGGCGGTCACGCCTCAGGGTACCTCGTCGTGTTAGATTCCGACGTCCCCTGGACGGAGGATGATGGAGCAGGCCCCCACACACGAGCCGGGCGAACAGTTCGGCCCCTTCATGCTGGAGCGTCCCCTCGGTCGGGGCGCCGCGGCGGAGGTGTGGCAGGCGGTCGAGTCCGGGGACCTGGGATTCACCAAGCGCCAGGCGCTGAAGCTGCTCCAGCCCCCTCCGGGGGAGATGGAGACCCAGAAGAAGGCCCTGATCAACGAGGCCCGGGTCTGCGGTCGGCTCAAGCACCCCGGCGTGGTCGACGTCTACAAGGTCGGCGAGCAGAACGGCGAGCTCTACATCGCCATGGAGTTCGTCGACGGGCCCGACCTGAACACCCTGCTGGTGGCGCTGCGCAAGCGGGGGGTGGTGATTCCCCTGAAGGCCGCCATGGAGGCCACCGTCGATCTCGCCGAGGCGTTGGACTACGCCCACACGGCCGAAGACGACGAGGGCGTGCAGCTGGGCATCGTGCACCGCGATCTGAAGCCCAGCAACGTACTCGTGGATCGCCGGGGAAGCCTCAAGATTTCTGACTGGGGGCTGGTCAAGAGCATTTTGAACATCGAGTCCACAACCCGTGGAATCGTAAAGGGAACTCCCGGCTACATCGCTCCTGAGGTGTGGGGTGGCACGCGGGACTTCAAGCCGGCCGCCGACCTGTTCGCGGTGGGGGCGATGCTCTACGAATTCGTCGTCGGCGAGCGGCTGTTCCAGGGCCGAAACCTGGCCTGCATCGCCGAGCAGGTGGCCCGCCGCAAGCCCGAGGAAGAGGCCGCGCGCGTCGCCGATCGCAGCCCCGCCCTGGTGCCGGTGCTGACCAAGCTGCTGCAGCGGGCGCCCGGGCGGCGCTACCAGACCGGCGCGGAGTTGGTCGAGGATCTGCGCCCGCTCGCGGAGCAAGCGGACGGCATCAACCTCAAGAGCTTCCTCCGGTCGGTCCGGCCGGTCGTCGACGAGATCGCTCCCCAGCGGTCGACGCAGCGGCTGTCCAAGGCCGCCGCCAGCGGTCCCGCCCCCCTCGCCGCCACCGAGTCCGTGCCGTCGACCCCCGCGGTCGCGCCCGTCTCGGGTCCGACGCCCGCCGAGAGCGAGGACGAGTCGGACATGACGGCGACGGACGAGCAGCCGGCGCTCAAGCCCCATCAACTGGGGCCCGACAGCGCACCGCCGGAGCCCCCCACCGCCGAGCTCGCTCCGGAGGCGATCTCCCCCGCCTCCACTGATCCCGAGAAGGCGCCCGTGCCCGCGTCGTTCATCACCGGATCGGGACGCGTCGAGGGGGCGGAGATGTCGGTCGTGCCGGAGACGCGCACGATGCCGATCTTCACGCGCATGCCGAAGGTCCCGGTCCCGGTCCCGGTCCCGGTCCCGAAGCCGGAGCCGATCACCGTCGGCGGCGCGGGGGTCGATGTACCGCCCGTGGGTGCTGCTCGTAGTGGCGGTCCGGCCCGGCCCAGCGGTCCCGGGGTGGGGCCCGACGGTCAGCCTCGCAAGCGCCGTCGCCGGCGGCGCCCGCCGCCCCCGCCCAAGAAGATGCCGCCTCCGGCGCTAGCTGCCGCCGTCGCCGTCTTCGGGTTCCTCATCCTGCTCATCGGCGCCGCCGCCTTCTTCGCTTCCGGCGGACTCGAGCTGCTCAACTTCTGAGTCGGTCTCGGGGCTCGGCGGAACCTGGCCTCCCGGGAAGTCCCGGGCCACCTCGCCGCTGATGTCGTACCGCCCCTTGTCGTGGCGCATCCAGAGCATCCAGGCGCCCAGCAGGGTCAGGCCGATGGCGCCGTACTGGGCGAACGTCAGCCCCAACCAGCCGCTTTCCTCGATGCGCGAGGTCTTGAGCGAGTCGATCAGCTCGACGGCGCTCTCGCCCCCCTCGGACAGCCACTCCATCGCCACGGCGAACAGGTCGTCGGGCCGGTAGCGGCGATCCGCGCGGCTGAGGTCGGTCGCCCGGAGTGAATCGAAGAAGAGCCGCACCGGGCCGTACACGACCAGCAGGAGGCCGCTGTAGAAGCCGTGGAAGCGCTCCTTGTTCCGATCCAGGAGCAGGAACACCCCGAACAGCGTGAACAGGAAGATCGCCTCGTACAGACCGAGGTCGTGCCGGGTGCCGAGGGGCTCGCCGATGGCGTTGGTGAACCGCTCGGGGAACTGCACGCCGCCGAAGAAGGTCGTCGCCTTGCCGATGTGGTCGTGCGCGGTGAAGCAGCCGACGCGGCCGAAGGCGAACCCCAGGGTCACGCCCATCGCGAGGGTGTCGGTGTAGGCGAAGACCGGGGCCTTCTTCCAGACCTTGAGGAACAGCGGGATGGCGATCGCCGCGCCCAGGTACCCGCCCATCGACGAGATCGAGAAGTTGTACCAGGGGAGGATGTTCTTCCAGTCCTCGGCCAACTTGTCCGGGTGATAGAAGGTGATGGCGACGAAGTGGGCCATCAGGAAGCCGCTGGCGACCATCCACAGCGTGCAGTCCACCGTCAGCTTCACCGACAGGTCGTTCTTGATGGCGCGGTACCGGGCGAACTCGGTGCCCGCGGCGATCCCGACGACGATCAGGATCATGAACCAGGGGAACTGGATGCCCGCCACGGTGGGCGTCGGAAGAGTGAAGTACGGAATCACGAGGCGGCTAGAAGTACAGGGTCAGGACGAAGGTGACAATCGGCTGATCCGCTCGTGCGGCGCCGGGGAGGTACAGGTCGCTCAAGGTGGACTCCTCGCCGCGGATGTTGAGGCCCCGATCGGACGCCAGGGAACGCCACACGGCGCGCTCGGCCTCGGCTCGGGAGGGGAGCTCGCGGTAGGCCTCCCGGACGAGCCCCAGGAGGATGCGGATGTCGGTGTCGTCGAGGCTGGGGTGGCGCACCCGAATGGCGGAGACGAGGTCGTCGCTCCAGACACCCGACGGCGAGGGCAGGGGACCCTCGTAGACGCGATCGACCCAGCCGGCCCCCTCGGGGATGCCCACGTCGGCGACGGCCGTCTGGGGGAGCCCGGACTCGGGCATGGGGAGCCCGGCGAGCCAGTTGCCGGGGCCCGCTTCGCCAGTGGCAACCACGGTGACGCCGCCGCTGCCGGAGCCGCCCGCGCCTCCGCCGCCCTGCTGCTCGTCGGGAGGCCGGGCGCCCTTGCGGACGGCCACGACGATGGCGTCGGCGGTGGCGACGCGCTGCTGCTGGGTCTGCTGCTCCTGCCGTCCCAGACGCCGGACGGCGCGGCGGCGGTAGCCGTTGTCGAGCATGGAGTCGACCCACGGACGGCCCGTGGCGTGCACCCGCACCCGGCCCTGGAGGCGCTCCAGATCGTTCACCGACTGGGCCAGCTCGGCGTCGATCCGCATCGCCACCCGCACGAGGCGGTCCAGCTCGGCGGGGTCGCCTTCGGCTTCGATCGCTCCGACGGCCTCGTCCAACCGGGCCTGGCGGTCGACGATGTCCCGGTCGATCAGCTGCTTCTGGCGGCGCCACGACGCTGCGGTCCGGTCCCGCAAGGCGACGTCGCGGGGGTCGGGGATGGCGGCTCCCGCGAACGGGTTGGCGGGCCGCGCGCGGCGGGTCGCCCCCGGGTCGTAGTCGGGGTCTTCGGTGCGGGCTCGGGGCGTGAACCCGAAGTGGTGCGGCTCCACCAGCGCGTCCCACATCAGGTCCAGGCGGTCGTCCATGCGCGCCAGCGCGGCGGTGGTGGCGGTGCTCGTGGCGAAGGTGGTGGTGAAGCGGTCCGTCAGCGCGGTCCGCAACTCGATCAGCTCCATCACCGCCTGCTCGCGGTCGCCGGGGCTTCCCTGGCGGAGCAGCTCGTCCCGCTCGGCGGCGGCCACGTCGAACCAGGTGACCGCTTCGATGACGTAGGCGTCCGGCTCGAGGGTGCGCCACGATGGAGGCAGACCGTCCTCGCAGAAGTACAGACGCCGTCCGATCTCGGGGGAGTCCAGCCAGGACTGCACCAGCAACATGCCGTCGGGCGACAGCCCGTCCAGCTTCCGCTCCCAGATCCGCCACACCGCCGTCGGCTTGCGGTTCTCCAGCGCGACGACGTGGGTCGAACGGAGCTGATCGAGGCCGTCCAGCAGCTCGACCCGTACGTCCTGCAGGCAGCCCTCGAAGTCCACCGCGGTGAGGTACTCGTACAGGCTCAGCCCGCCGACCTGGTGCTCCTTGAAGATGCGGTCCACCACCGGCCCGAACGGGGGGGCGGGATCGGTGATGCGGTCGATCACACGCGAGAAGATCTGCGCCTCGGCAGGCACTGGCAGCAGCAGAAGCGTGACGCTGGCGGCGGCCAGCAGCAGGCGGGGGTCGGAGGGGGCGATCAACGGCCCTCCGAACCCGCGAACGGGGGTCCGGCTTCCACCAAGGTGCGCTGCAGCCGCGGATTCTCCATGACGATGAGCCAGGTGGAGAAGCCCCGGCCGAGCTTGCGCCGGTCCAGGGAGCCCCCCGCGGAGGCCCACGCCGACGCGTACCGGGCCGCCGCGACGTACGCCACCAGGGACCAGGGGATGGTGGGGTGCAGCCTGGTCTGGCGGAGGAACACCAGCCGCTTCATCGCGTCCCGGACCCAGGGCAGCACCTCGGGGACGACCTCCGGCCAGGAGCCAGCTTCGTCGCCCCGGTCCGCGTGCCAGGTCCGGAAGTCGGCGAGCACGTCCGCGGTGCTCGTGCCGGAGTGCAGCGGTCCCTGGTCGCCGATCTTGTCGAACTCGAGGTGAAGCTGTTGGAGGCGTTCCTCCAGCCAGGCCTCGATCGGCGGCGGTGATTCGCGGTCGGTGCCCGCGAGGAAGGCCATGATCGAGTCGGTGTCGATGTCGGGCACGGACAGCAGCTGCAGCGCTATGCCCTCGCCGTCGGGCTCGTCCCGCACGACCCAGCCGCGGCTGTCGCCGACGATGCGCTCGATGAACGCGCCGTCCACGGCGGGGCCGTCGTCCCAACCCGTCTCATCGCCCAGGCAGGTCGGCCGGGTGCCCAGCCGGAGCCCCTGATCCGTCGACACGATCTGCACGGGGAACATCTGGCAGACCAGCGGCTTCTCCGCGGCGCCGGCGGCGCTGTGGATGGTGCAGCCGGTGCCATCCCGCCAGAACGTGCAGTAGCCGTCCCGCTTGGTGAGGAACGAGGTCGTAGCGCCGTGGTAGTCCCGCTCGGTGAACGGCTCGTCGATGTTCTGGTCGGGGAACGCCTCGCGCACGGCCTCGAGCGCTTGCTCGACGCGCACCACGTCGTCGGGCAGGAGCGGTCCCACCGAATACGACGAACAGCACGCGCTGCTGTGCTTGCAGGTGTGGCGGGGGACCGACAAGGCCCGCAGCCGAGGGCCCTCGGCCATCGCTCGCTAGAGCTCCAGGGCGGGGTTCGAGTAGCTCTCCTCGCCCTTGTAGACGCGAAGCGCGAAGTCGACGTTCCGGCCGCCCACGGTGATGGACGAGATGGCGGAGCAGAGGCGCTGAGCCTCATCCAGCGGACGCTGGTGGATGTTTCGCCCGGTGGCGTTGCCGACGGCGCCGCCGAGGTGGATCTGGTCGTGCAGCTTCGTGAGGAAGCTCGTGGCGTCCTCGGACGTGCCGCCCGAGCAGATGACCCCGCAGCGGCCGCCCGCGAGCGTGGCCTCCCGCAGGGCGAGGGCCGAGGAGCGGCCGTCGGTCGGCTTGGGCGGGTTCACCTTCACGAAGTCGGCGCCCATGCAGGCGGCGAACCCGGCGGCGCCGGCGATCAGGTGGGGGTCCTTCTCCGTCTTCACGGCGGCGCCGCGCGGGTAGATCCAGAGCACCGTCAGCAGACCCTCACGGTGCGCGTCCTGGATGAGGGGCGCGACCTGCTCGGTCTGCAGGTAGTCGAACTCGGAGCCGACGTACACGGTGAAGCCGATGCCGACGATGTTGACGCCCGCGTTGGCCTTGAGCTCCAGCATGCGGTCGATCGTCGTCATGACGCCCGAGATCGGGTCACGCTGGGCGGTCTTGACCATGTGGGTCTTCGAGTTGACCTTCACTAGGTATCGCGTGTCGGGGTAGTCGCGGCCGTAGTGCGACAGCAGCCCCTGCTGCGTGGCGAACACGCCGATGTTGCTGGTCGCAGCGATCTTGAAGAGATGCTCGGGGTCGTTGTCGGCCGCGGGGATGGTGCCGATCGGCGAGGTGCCGTAGAAGTCGTCGTTGAGGTGCTCGATCTTCTGATCCCCGGCGAACAGCATCAGGTTGCCCGAACCGTGGGTCGAACCCAGCCAGTTGCGGGTGTAGGTGCTGATCTTGTCCTTCGGGACATCGGCGGGGACGTGGACGTCGGCGGGGGTGAGGGCCATTTCGGATTGACTCCGTGGGATTCCGATTCAAGTTGGGAACGACTGGCGGCGCGATCTTTACCAGAGAGGTACGAGGCATGACAGAGGCGAAGACCGAAGTGTGGAAGGTCGAAGGTATGACCTGCGGTGGATGCGCGGCCAGTGTGGAGCGTGTGCTCACCGGGGCGCCGGGGCTCTCGGACGTCCAGGTCGACCATGCGGGGGACGCTGTGACGATGACCCTCGACGGCTCCGCCAACCGCGATGACCTCGCCCGCCGAATCGAAGGCGCGGGCTTCGACGTGGTCGCCCGGGGGTGAGCGAACCGGCTCGGCTGGACTTCCCCGTCGAGGGGATGACCTGCGCCTCGTGCGCTGCCCGGCTGGGCAAGGTGCTGGGCCGGGCCGACGGGATCGCGTCCGCGGACGTGAACTACGCCACCGGATCGGGATCCGTGGAGCTGGCGGCGGGCTCGCCGGTGGCCCTCGCGGAGGTTCGACGGCTCGTCCAGGGCGCCGGCTTCGACGTGCCCCGGCGCACCGTTGCCCCGGCCGACGAGGCGGGAGCGGAGCGGGCCTCCGAGCAGGCCTCGATCCGACGGTGGACGGCGCGGACGATCGTCGCCGCGGTCGGCTCGGTCACGGCAATGGCGCTGTCCATGGGCTGGATCCCGGGCCTCTCCATGAGCGACCCGATCGCCCGCATCGGGCCCGCCATTCTGGCGCCGATCGTGGTCTTCGGAGCCGGATGGCCGTTCTGGACCGCCGCCGTGGCCGCGCTTCGGCACGGCAGCGCGACGATGGACACCCTGGTGGCGCTGGGCAGCGGCACGGCCGTGGCGTGGTCGGCCTGGCAGCTGACCATCGGGGGTGAGATCTGGTTCGACGGGGCCGCCATGCTGGTGGCGTTCATCCTCCTGGGCCGCTCCCTCGAGGTCCGCGCCAAGGGGCGGGCCAGCGAAGCGATTCGAGGCCTGCTGGACCTCCGGGTGCCCACCGCCCTGGTACAGCGCGGCGACGGGGGCCAGATCGAGGTCCCCGTGGAGCAGCTCGAGGTCGGTGATCGGGTGATCGTGCGCGCGGGCGAGCGGATCCCCATCGACGGGACCGTCGCGGAAGGCCGCTCCGCCCTGGACACCGCCGCCATGACAGGGGAGCCCATCCCGGTCGCGGTCGAGCCCGGCAGCGGGGTGATGGGGGGCGTGATCAACGGCAGCGGCACCCTGGTCGTGGAAGCCTCCTCGGTGGGCTCCGACACCGCCCTGGAGCAGGTGATCCGGCTGGTTCGGGAGGCTCAGGGACGGGCTGCGCCGGTGCAGCGTTTGGCCGACCGGGTCTCCGCGGTGTTCGTTCCCACGGTGATCTTGCTGGCGATCGCGGTGGGGATCGGCTGGTACCTCGTCGGCGCCGAGGCGGACGTCGCGGTCCGGCGGTTTGTGACCGTGGTCATCGTCGCGTGCCCCTGCGCCCTGGGCCTCGCCACGCCGACCGCGATCCTCGTGGGCACCGGCATGGGCGCGCGGCTGGGACTGCTCGTGCGGGGCGGTCCGGCGCTGGAGCGTTCGGCGGCGCTGACCGACATCGCGATGGACAAGACGGGCACGCTGACGCGCGGGGAGCCGGTGATCGTCGAGATCGGCGGCGACGTGCTCGCCAGCGCGGCCGCCATCGAGGCTGGCAGCGAGCACCCGCTGGCCCGCGCGGTCGCCTCTCGGGCCGACGCTGACGGCTTGTCGGTATCGGCCGCGGTGGATACCGCCGCGGTCGCGGGGCGGGGCCTCCGGGGCACCGTGGAGGGACGCGCTGTGCTGGTGGGGAGCGCCCGCTTCCTCCGCGAAGAAGGCATCACCGGCGTCGACCGGATCGAGACCCAGGTGGCCGCTGCAGCCGCTCGCGGGGACTCGCTCATCTACGTCGCCGAGGAGGGTGAGGCCGCGGGCTTCCTCGCCGCCGCGGACCCCTTGCGGGAAGAGGCGAGCGAAGCGCTGGCGGAGCTCCGCGCCATGGGGCTCCTCGTTCACGTGCTCAGCGGCGACCACGACGCGGCCGTCCAGGCACGCGCCCGGGAGCTCGGGCTGAACCCCGGCGCCGTGCACGCGGGCCTGCTCCCGGCGGACAAGCTGACCACCCTGGAAGGGCTGCGCGCGCAGGGTCGGGTGGTGGCGATGGTGGGCGACGGCATCAACGACGCCCCCGCGCTGGCCGCCGCGGACGTCGGCATCGCCATCGGAACCGGCTCCGACGTGGCCATCGAGTCCGCCGATCTGGCCCTCATGGGGGGCGGTCTGCGGGGTGTGCCGCGGGCGATCAAGCTCAGCCGCGCGACGATGCGCACCATCCGGCAGAACCTGTTCTGGGCCTTCGCCTACAACGCGGCCCTCATCCCGGTCGCGGCCGGGGCGCTGATCCCGCTGGGCATCGAGATCGCCCCACCGTTCGCCGCGGCGGCGATGGCAGCGTCCAGCATCACTGTGGTGGGGAACGCCCTGCGGCTGCGCCGGGCGAAGATCTGAGGTGCTCGCCTAGGCGCAGAAGCCCGGGGTGCCGGGGCCGCCGGGGTGGTCGCCCTCGAGGCACCAGTCGGGGGCCGTCACCATGACCCGGGTGTCGACGTCGTCGAAGCCTTCCAGCTCGAGCGTGAGCGGCGCCTCGCCGGTGCCTTCGTGGGCGCGGAAGGTGGCGTCGCCGATGTACTCGATGCCGTCGCCGGCGTCGTCGACGGGGCTCCAGGCGCCCAGCAGCACGCCCACGTCGGCGGGATCGACGTCCCCCACGACCACGTCGTCGCCGCGGCCGTTGCGGTTGATGCCGTCGTCCCCGGGGGCGTACAGCGCGTACAGGAGGGTCACCTCGGTGTAGTCCCCACCCGCGTTGGCGAGGCGCGTCCACGGGTCCCACATGCGGTCGCCGTTGTCCGTCAGCCGGGTCGTCTGGTCCCGCAGCCAGCCCAGTTGCACGTCCACGGTCCCGGGCACCACGGTGATGGCGACGGTGTCCTGGACGTTGTCGGCGAG